>Ga0255052_10003843_pt1 | contig 10245 bp, 9 predicted proteins | sample JV7_2_21_MG_FD_188632 | JGI IMG/M metagenome (GOLD analysis project Ga0255052, IMG submission 188632) | Seawater microbial communities from Jervis Inlet, British Columbia, Canada - JV7_2_21 | ecosystem: Environmental > Aquatic > Marine > Inlet | place: Canada: British Columbia | collected...
CTGCGTCGGAGAACTCGTGAGAGGGCCAAAATGGGAAATCTCGGATAGGTTAGATTGCTCATAAGGAGGACGTGACCATGAGAACCGCTCTGACACTCGCTGTCGCCAGTATGCTCGTCGCCACCACGATGGCGACGACGGCGTTTGCCGATTCGCAGACGACCCGGGTCCAGATCAGGTATGAACCTCCGAAGGACCACGAGCATGGACAGATCTACGAGGAGTTCAAGAGGCTCCGCGGGCTCGAGAAGTTGCAGGAGTTCCTCAGCCCGTTCCGACTTCCCAGGACATTGACCATCATGCTGGCGGGGTGTGACGGAGAGGCCGACGCCTTCTATGGCGACGACGAAATAACGATCTGTTACGAGTACGTCGACGAGCTCTGGAAGAACATGCCGGCGCAGACGACACCGGGCGGCGTCGCGCCCATCGACACCGTCTTCGGCCCCCTCTTCGACACCAGCCTGCACGAGTTCGCTCATGCCCTGTTCGACATGTTGAATCTGCCGGTGCTCGGGCGCGAGGAAGATGCCGCCGATCAGGTGGCGGCCTACATCTATCTTCAGCTCGGCGCTGCCGAGTCGCGCCGGCTGATCACGGGCACCGTGTACGCCTACGCAACCGAGGCGATGAAGGGTGAGCTGCCGTCGTCGCTGGACGAGGTCGCCGAGTTGATGAAGGCTGAGCGGCCGAGGTCGATCGAGGAGTTCGCCGGAGAGCATGGCACGCCGGCCCAGCGTGCCTACAACGTGATGTGCATGGCCTATGGTGCCGACAGAAAGGTGTTCGGTGACTTCGTAGAGAAGGGGTTCCTGCCGAGAGAGCGGGCCGAGTTCTGCCACGAAGAATACGAACAGGTTCAGCACGCCTTTCAAGTCCTGGTGGACCCCCACATCGACCAGGACCTGGCAAGGGAGGTCTTCGAGAGGACCTGGCTGGGCGAGTAGATTGAGAGAGTGGTAGGCCTGCATGCCGGTATCGGCCTATCTCATTGCTACCCAGCCCGATCCCGCCTTCCCACCTCCCCTAAGAAAGGCCCCTCCGTTTTTGGTGCATATTTGGTGCACTCGCGATTGAGAATCGGCAGTTCTGCACACTGCTGTCGAGTCTGCCATCAACTGTTTGGAGTGACGGGTAAGTCCACCATTTTCAGGGTGTTGCCGACGTAAATCCAATGTAAAGAAGCACTTACACGATTGCCCCAGATCCCTCTTAAAATCCTCCCTCCGCAAGGAGTTGCGGGTTCGAATCCCGCCTCCGGCACCAAGCTAACTTAAACAAAAGAATAGACTTACAGCGTTTTGACCGAGACTCGTCCGGGCCTAATCGGGGGCAGAGGTAACAATTTTGGTGACACTGAGCTCCATAAGAGGACCGCAGTCGACAGCAATCTGCAACGACCTGGTCATGCGGAGCTGGTCCAAGCACGAGCCCGAGGTGGCTGAGATCGTTTCTTCCGTTGACCGGAACCGATTCGACATCGTACACGTGCAATTCCGCCGACTCGGCTACAAGGGGGACGACCTCGACATCCGAACCCGCAGCTTTTTCGTGACCACCAGTCTCTGGACGGTGATCAACCGGCGTGCCTCCCGCAAGGAGCGATTGCATCACCTCGAGGGCGTGCTCGAGCTGCTCCTCGCTTCGGCGATGCGGTATCCTAGCGGACCCAAAATCCTTCGGCCCACGTCGAGGCTGTCCAAGCCCGGGAGATTCGGGGACGAGGTTTTCGACGTCTAGGGCGAATCACTCCTGCGGAGGAGGCAGAGAATGGCTCAGCGAGTATCAATACGCGGCAACGCCAAGAGAATCGATCAGATTCTCAGAATCCTGGCCAAGTACGGACTCGCCGAGTGGCTGGGTTCGGCCCAGCCCGACCTGCTCGCCAAGTACATGCAGAGCGGCGAGGGTGAAGATCTCGTTGGCATGAGCCGCGAGGCCCGGATCCGGGCAGCCATCCTTGAGCTCGGTCCCACATTTATCAAACTGGGTCAGATCTTCAGCACCCGGTCCGATCTGCTGGGGCCGGAGCTCGCCGCCGAGCTCTCCAAGCTCCAGTCCAACACTCCGGCCGACCCACCAGAGGTGGTTCGGGCCACCATCGAGGGCGAGCTGGGTCGACCGATCGAGGAGGTCTACCGCGAGCTCGATCTTGAAGCCCTGGCTTCGGCATCGATCGGCCAGGCGCACAGCGCCAAACTGCCCGACGGACAGAAGGTGATCGTCAAGGTCCAGCACCAGGGAATCGAGGAGAAAATCACCCACGATCTCGAGATCCTCGGCTCGCTGGCCGAGCTCGCCGAGAAGCACAATGCCGAGCTGCGCCTCTACCAGCCGGTCAAGAACATCGCCGACTTCAAGAAGCAGCTGCTCTTCGAGCTCGACTTCGGTCGTGAAGCCCGCAATCTCGAGACCTTCAACAACAACTTCGAGAAAGACCGTCGCATTGTTGCACCGCGTCCGTTCCCGGAGTGCTCGACGCGACGCGTCCTGACCATGGAGCGGATCGAGGGCACCAGCGTCGCCCACGCCGAGGACCTGCGGGCTGCCGGCATCGACACCGCCGACATCGCGGAGCGTGGAGCCGACGCCTACATGGACATGATCTTCCGCGACCGCTTCTACCATGCCGATCCGCACCCTGGGAACATCTTCGTGCTTCCCGACGGCGAGACCCTCGGCTTTCTCGATTTCGGCATGATCGGTCGGGTCGACGAGGTCACGCTCGAGAAGTTCGAGGGACTCCTCGGGGCCGTCGTCTCACGGGACACCGAGGAGCTCACCTACTATCTGCTTCAGCTTGGTGACTTCCCCACGGACCTGGACCGAGATGCCTTCCAGGCTGCCGTCTCCGAATTTATTGCCGAGTACATTCCCGAGAAGTTCAGCGAGGGCGACTTCACCACCGCAGCTACCGCTGCCACCGATTTGGTGCGCGAGTACCACATCGTCCTCGACCCGGTGTACTCGTTACTTCTCAAAGTCCTGGTCACCCTCGAGGGCACTGCGCAGATCCTGACCCCCAGCTTCAACCTCGGGGCGTTTCTGAAGAGATCGCAACCCAAGATCATGCGCGCCCGTTTCGGTCCGGCACGGTTTGCGCGTAAGGCGCAACGACGGGTGCGGGAATGGGACCGACTCGTGGCCGCCGCCCCCGCCGACATCGCTGACATCCTCGATCGGCTTCGTCGTGGCACCTTCGATGTCAACCTCGAGCATCGCAAGCTCGACAAGGTGACCAATCGGGTGGTCTACGGCATCCTGGTGGCCGCCTTGTTCCTGGGCTCGGTCCAGCTCTGGACCAACGAGGTGCCACCGATGATCGGAGGCTATTCGGTACTGGGAATCGCTGGGCTCGCTGCCGCTGGGTATCTGGGCGTCAGACTGCTGCGAGCGATCCACAAATCCGGTGATCTCTGAGAACCAGAGTCTGGCTAGCGGCTCGAGGTTCTTGAGCGCCAGAGGTCCAGGGTAAGCCTCTTGTGGGACGAAAGTCTCATTGTCAGCGGATAAACGCCTTTGTACTCTAGACGGGCACGTGGACCGTCGGATCGCAGGCATTGCCTGGGAGAGATAGATGAAGATCAAGAGAACTTCTGTGCTGGGAATCGCTGTGTGGGTGCTTGTGGCAGCTTCAGGAGCCGTCGGTTCCGAAGAGTCGGCGATCGACGTCGAGGCATACAACCAGTGTCTGCTGGAGAAGATGCGTACCGCTGCGGACGAGACGCCGGTCAGCGAGCTCCGGGAGGCTTGCCTGGTCGAGAGTCAGCAACCCGACACCGGGGGGGTTGCGGTTTCGGATACGGCACCGGCGGAGGGCGACGAAACGACTCCCCTGGACGCGCGGATCGAAGAGACCAAAGCCACGGAGCAGATGAGATTCGTCATCACTCCCTTCAAGCCGAACTACATCATGGTCGGCTACAACCCCAACGGGAACACTGCGCCCTTCGAGGAGGCGTTTCCCGACGAGGACATCGACTTCCTGGCGGCCGAGGTCAAGTTCCAGATCAGCTTCATGTTTCCCATCGTGCAGAACATCTTCCGCGACAACGGTGATCTCTATTTCGCTTTCACCAACCGATCCTTCTGGCAGCTGTTCAACGACGATCTCTCGGCTCCGTTTCGGGAAACCAATTACGAGCCCGAGTTCTGGTTCCAGTTCGACACCCGTGGCAAAGTTCTGGGTCTGACGAGCAGGCTGATCACTTTCGGCTACAACCACCAATCCAACGGTCGCAACAACCCGCTGTCGCGCAGCTGGAACCGCCTATTTGCAAACTTTCTGTTCGAGCGCGGCAAATTCGCGCTGGCCATCAAACCGTGGATCGTCATCGGGGACCTTACAGGCAACGAAGACATCACAGACTTCCTGGGCAACTACGAGATTCGCGCTGCCTACAAATGGAAACGGCAGACATTCACCCTGCTGTCACGCAACCAACTCCAATCGGGCTTCGAAAGGGGAGCCTTTCAGTTCGACTGGAGCATGCCGATCTACAAGCGGCTCCGCTTCTACACCCAGTACTTCAACGGCTACGGTGAGAGCATGATCGACTACAACTACTTCAACAACACCCTTGGCATGGGACTCTCGTTCACCGACTACTTCTAGCCTTTGCCTGCTGATTGGTGGACACGATGCTTATCTATCTGATTGCCGGCGCGGTCTTCTTGTTCTCTCTGGCTGTCCGCCAGAAACTGATGGCGACCTACAAGCGCTGGAGCCAGGTTCGCAGTGCGACGGGGAGGCCGGGAGGCCAGGTGGCTCGAATCATTCTCGATTCCAACGACCTGCGAAGGGTGCCGGTAGAAGCGGTGGCCGGGACGTTGACCGATCATTACGACCCCCGTCACGACCGGCTGCGGCTGGCCAAGGATAATTTCCTGGGTAACAGTGTGGCCGCGACAGCGGTGGCCGCGCACGAGTGCGGGCACGCGCTTCAGGACGCCGAGAACTACCGACCGATGAAGCTGCGATCCGCCTTGGCGCCGATCGCCAATCTCGGCGCCCGTTTCGGACTGCCGCTGGCGATCTTCGGCAGCTTCTTCGGATCCGCGACCATGGTGCAGATCGGGGTGCTTGGCTATGCGGGCGCCATTCTGTTGACATTCTTGACGCTGCCGGTGGAGTTCAACGCCAGCAAGAGAGCGATTCGTCAGTTGGATCGCCTGCAACTGGTGTCCCCTGATGGGCGGGAAGGCGCGGAAGAGGTGCTTCGATCCGCCGCCATGACCTATGTGGCGGGCGTGGCGTCCTCGGCCTGGTATCTGGTGTACCTGGTGGTGATCGGTGGGCGAGCCTTCATGGCTAAGCCGAAACCGCCGCTACCGCCGTCGCTATGATCGTTCTCCTGAAGGGTTAGAAAGTCGGGCTCCAAGTCATGGGTATCAAGGCCAAGCTACGTGATCTCGCGATCGATTTCGATCACCACTGGGACCAGGCACGACTGAAGCTGATGCGCTCGCTAGGCGGCGCAGACGAGCTTCGGATCTTCAGCTATCGAGGACTCGGGCGACCCGATCGATTGATGCTCAAGGGGCGAGTGCTCGTCGACAACGGGCAGACTGAGTACGAGAGCGACGATGACTTCTGGGACGACCTCGTCAATATGTACCGCCGGCTGAACACAACCGAGATCCCGGGAGCGCGTGTCCGCGTCTCGGCGGCCGGTGCCGTGACCGAGGTCGTAACCGATGATGAAGGGTACTTCGATGTCGAGCTCGAAGCGATCAATCAGCCGTTCGCGTCACCCCGCCAGGCGGTCACTCTCGAGCTCCTGGAATCTGCAAGCAAGAATACGGTGGTCGAGCAGAGCGAAGTCGTTGTTCGCTCACCAAACTCGAGCTTCCTACTGATCAGCGATATCGACGACACCGTGGTCGAGACGGAAGCCACCAATCTCCTGGCAATGGCACGCGCGACCTTTCTCGGCAACGCACGCAGTCGCACACCCTTTCCGGGTGTGGGTCAACTCTACAAAGCGCTGGTCGATGGCCCCTCGGGTGAAGACAACAATCCCCTGGTCTTTATCTCACGGTCGCCCTGGAATCTCTATGATCTGTTCGATCAGTTTTGTGATCTGCAGGGCATTCCCAGCGGCCGGGTCTTCTACTTGCGGGATTGGGGCTTCTCGATGGAAGGGCTCACCCGGGCGCGGGCGCGGGGACACAAGTTCGAGCTCATCCGGAGAATCCTCGAACTCGAGCCCGATTTGCCGGTGATACTCATCGGTGACAGTGGGCAGAAGGACCCCGAGATCTATCACGCTATCTCCGAGGGGCATCCGGGCCGTCTCTTGGGTGCCTTCATCCGCAACGTCACGAAGAGTCGCAGTCGCGACGAGAGCATCCGAAACCTGGCCAGCGAGGTGAGGGAGGACGGTTCCGTCCTCTATCTTGCCGATGACTGTCTCGAGGTCGCTCGAAAGGCGGCGGAACACGGCTGGATCCGCGAAGATGCCGTCGCCGCAGTGAAGGCGGGGATCAATGAGGCCGAGGGGCCGCCAGATGCGGTTGACGCGCTTATCGATACCCCGCCGGCACAGGCCGGCCCGGGCGATGCTGGTCCTCGATAGGCCGGATTGCTCGCCTCTGGTCTAGACTGGAGCGAATCGCTATGGTGGCTTCGCTCGAAGTAGTCTCCTTTCTCAAATCTGCTCTTCTGTCTGGTCGCAGACTACCTATCTTGTTGTGCGTGCTGTCGGTTCTCTTTGCCCTTGATCCGACGATCGCAGATCGTCCGCCCCCGGTGCTCACGGTTTTGATCGAGGAGGTCCTGGTCGATGGCACCGCGGCGAGTTGGCAGGAGGGACCGGCGGTTCCCTTCGGTGCCGATGATCTCCAGATGGGCCTTACCGCCTCGACTGTCGATAGGCCTGACCGAGTTCAGTACACGGTGCTGCCCCGGTGGTGGCAGGCCTGGTGGTCTCGAGTCGGAGTAGTACTTGTAATGGCTGCGCTGATCGTGGCTGGCTTCAGGATCAGGATGCGCACGATCACTCGACGCAGCGTCGAGCTCGAACAAGAAGTCGGGCGTCGGCGAGCAGCTGAGGCCTCTCTCGGCGTCGCCGAGGCGCTGGGGCGCTCCACACTCGACGCCCTCACATCACCGGTTGTCGTGCTCGACGACAAGGGGACCATCATCGCCGTCAATCAAAGCTGGAAACAGTTTGGTGAGAACAATGGAGCGGCCGCCGACTTGGTCGAGGGGATCGGCTGGAATTACTTCGACATGTGCCGGAGGGCTTCCGCGGCGGATGGTGGCTCCGCTACCCAGGTCCTGGAGGGTCTGCAGTCGCTGCTCGAGGGCCGCGCAGCTGTTTTCGATCTTGAGTACGAGTGTCACTCTCCGACCGAAAGACGTTGGTTTCTGTTGCGTGCGGTGCCAGTACTCGAGGGTCGGCCGGGACTGGTGGTGTCGCACATCGACATCACCAGACACGTCCTTTCAGAGCTCGAGTTGCGCGACAGTCAGATAGAGGTGCATCGGCAACGCGAAGAGATGGCGCACGTGCAGCGGACAGCCGCGTTGGGTGAGCTGACAGGCGCCTTTTCTCACGAGATCAATCAGCCATTGGCAGCGATCCGCACCAACGCTCAAGCTGCGCTTCGCTTTCTGCGTCAGGACAAGCCGGATCTAGAGGAGATCCGTGAGATCTTGACCGATATCGCTGAAGACGATCGGCGGGCCAGCGAGGTCATAGAACGTCTTCGCGCCATGTTGAAAAAGCAGTCCGTGGTCCGGAGTCAGATTGATATCAATCAGATGGTTGGCAAGGCGGTCGAGCTGATAGGCACCGAAGCGATGCTGGAGAAGGTCGAGGTCCATCTACAACTCGAAGATGGGATGGACCCCGTCCTGGGAGATGAGATTCAGCTGCAGCAGGTGATGGTCAATCTGCTGTTGAACGCTATGGAGGCCATGGCGGGTGGCAAGGAAGAAAGTAGGAAGATCCTCCTGCACACGCGCCCCGAACCGGACTTCGAGGTGCGGGTGTCGATCACTGACACCGGACCGGGACTCGTTGGTCAGTCGCAGGAGGAAATTTTCGCACCCTTCCATACGACTAAACCCGAGGGCCTGGGGATCGGTCTCTCGATTTCGCGCACCATCGTCGAGTCGCATGGTGGCAAGATCTGGGCCGAAAGCAGTCCCGATCGGGGCGCCACCTTTCACTTCACGCTGCCTGCCGATCCCGCACAATCCCCCGAGGAAGCCTAACTCTCCTCCCATACGACCAAGGTCTCATTGTCCGTCGTTCGACGGCTCGCTACGCTGGAATCTCAGGCAATTCCAGCGAATCCACAAGAAAGGAACAATCATGGGTATTTTCGGTGACGACGATCGACAGAACGAACGCCTCGATAGGCTGGAGGCTCACGTCCGTGTCCTGACCGAGGCGGTGCGGAACAATCAGGCCGATTTGACTGCATGCACCATCGGTCTTCTGTCTCTGGCCGATCAAGTCGAGGGAAAAGTGTCAGCAGACGATGTCGATCCGGCGATTGCGGAATTGAACCAGCAGCTGAGCCAAGCGAGAACAGAGCTCGAACAGGCCTCCGACGCGGCATCAGAGAGTTGGGCCACGCTGCAGACCGGGGTCACGGAGTCCTTCGAGACGCTGCGCAAGAGCGTCCAGGAAGCCTCTGACAGGCTCCTCGACTCATGAGCCCAAGCAAGAAGAGATGTCGACCCCGGTTCGCATTCGGCCTGGGTCTGACTCTACTGGTGCTGGGCGCCGGTTGTGCCCAGCCCGATGCCAAAGGGGGGCCTGAGCCGGCCGACTCGGCCGCGGTGGATCCGCTCCCGTCGTGGAATGAAGGTGCAACAAAGCAGTCGATTGTCGATTTCGTCGCGCGGGTCACTGACCCCACGAGTCCCGACTTCGTGCCGGAGGCCGAGCGCATCGCCACCTTCGACAACGACGGCACTCTCTGGGGTGAGCAGCCGCTCTACTTCCAGTTGCTGTTCACCGTGGATCGCGTCCGATCGCTGGCCGACGAGCACCCCGAATGGCAGACCGAGCAGCCCTTCCAAGCGATTCTCGAAGACGATCAGGAGGCCCTGGCATCGATGGGTCATAGAGAGCTCGCTCAGCTCCTGGCGGCGACTCATACCGGCATCACCGCCGAGGAGTTCAGCGTGATCGCCCGTGAGTGGTTGGATGCGGCTCGACATCCGCGGTTCGACCGCCCTTTCGACAGGTGCATCTATCAGCCGATGCTCGAAGTCCTGGACTATCTGCGCGCCAACGGATTCACCACCTTCATCGTTTCGGCCGGCGGTATCGAGTTTATGCGCACCTTTGCCGAAGCGGCCTACGACATCCCGCGAAATCAGGTGGTTGGCAGCAGTGTCGCGACAGAGTTCCATGTCGAGGGTGATCGGTCCTTCCTGATGCGGCTGCCCGAAGTCGGCTTCATCGACGACAAAGCTGCGAAGCCGGTGGCCATCAATCGCCACATCGGCCGCCGGCCGATCGCCTCGTTTGGCAACTCGGATGGCGATCTGCAGATGCTGCAGTACGCCACCGGTGGTGAGGGCCCGGGCCTGGCGGTCCTCGTGCACCATGACGATGCCGAGCGCGAGTACGCCTACGATCGTGGTTCGAAGATCGGCGGCCTGGACAAGGCCTGGGACGAGGCGGAGACCCGCGGCTGGACGGTCGTCAGCATGCAAGACGACTGGAAGACTATATTTCCGCCTGCAGACTGAACCTGAAGGGAGTAACCAACCATGACTTTGGTCAGGAAACGAATCGCTCTTGCTGTGATTCTCACAATTCTTCCATGGGTGCCAGCCGTTTGGGCGCAGGAGCAACCCAACATCGTGTTCATGATGGTCGACAACCTCGGTTGGGGAGAGATCGGAGCCTACGGCGGGGGGATTCTCCGCGGCGCCGAAACGCCCCGGCTGGACGAGTTGGCGACCGAGGGTATGCGACTGCTGAACTTCAACGTCGAGCCTCAGTGCACACCCAGCCGCGCAGCGCTGATGTCGGGGCGTCACCCGATTCGTTCTGGCGCCACCAAGGTGGTGTGGGGTATGCCTTACGGGCTTGTGGGTTGGGAGATCACCTGGGCTGAGCTGCTCTCCGACGCCGGCTACTCCACAGGCATGTACGGGAAATGGCACATCGGCGACATTCCGGGCCGTTTCCCCACCGATCAGGGATTCGATGAGTGGTACGGCATTGCCAACACGACCGACGAGTCCCAGTACACCTCGCAGTTTCATTTCGA
>Ga0255052_10003844_pt1 | contig 10245 bp, 5 predicted proteins | sample JV7_2_21_MG_FD_188632 | JGI IMG/M metagenome (GOLD analysis project Ga0255052, IMG submission 188632) | Seawater microbial communities from Jervis Inlet, British Columbia, Canada - JV7_2_21 | ecosystem: Environmental > Aquatic > Marine > Inlet | place: Canada: British Columbia | collected...
CTTTTTAAATAAGGCTGATGTGACGGTGAGAAAAAATATAATATCATACAATTTATCTGAGAAACGGACCGGTGGAATTTATATCGAGAACCTTTTCCCCTTTAATGAGCTAGAGGACGTTTATCCGCAGATCCTGGAGAACACGATAACTTACAATGTAAGCAACTATGACGCTGGAGGAATTGCGACATCGCATTGTGACTCCAGCAGTATAATAGGAAATAACATATCGAACAACTTTGCCAAGCATGGCGGGGGTGCAATTCAATTAAGCTTCGGGTCCAAGACTTATATATCGAACAATATAATTGACGGGAATCGCTCCGAAGAGGCCGGAGGCGGCGCTATATTTATATGCGACGAATCAAAACCAACTATATGCAACAACACCATTAGTAATAATTCTTCTAGCGACTTACCCGGTGGAGCAATAATCCTTCTAGAAAATACATCGGCAAACGTCACAGACAACCTGTTTTTAAATAACCAGGGATATAAGGGAGGAGGAATATATTTGAGGAATGGTGCACGTGTCTGGGTCGAACACAATACGTTTGCGTACAACTATGCTCAGGTGTCTGGAGGAGCCATTGGCGCTTATGGGAAAGCGAGTGTGACCTGGCTTTCCAATAACACTTTTTTCGAGAACGATTCTGGTAATAGAAGTACGATGGAAACCGGATCTAGATCATACGCATCAATAGAGAACAATATCATTTCCACTAAAACAGAAGATGAACCTTTGATAATAGGTGATCACTCAAGGGTTCTTATCCAATATAATTGCTTCTGGAACGCCACGGGTGATACAACTGGAAGGAGATATGTTGGTTTGATGAAAAATTTCTACGCCTATCCGAATTTTGTTGATACACTCACATTTGACTTTCACCTTATGGAAGGTTCCCCATGCATCGATGCTGGTAACCCAGAATCCCCTCTGGATCCGGACGGGACCATTGCCGATATAGGTAGATTTTACTATGACCAGGGAACCGTCGCAATTAATCCCCCTGACATCCTTGAGGGGAAGCTGCCTATTGTCTCTCTGATTCAGAACTATCCTAACCCCTTCAATCCAAAAACCGAGATCACTCTCGTCATAAGGTCAGATTATGCCAAACCTGTTGACATGAATATTTACAGTTCAAGGGGACATCTTGCGAAACATCTGTTCAATGGTCCTCTCGCGGAAGGGGTTCACCGGTTCGTATGGGATGGGAATGATGACAAAGGAATCAAAGCGAGTAGTGGAATATACTTCTGCAGGGTTAAAACGGAAGACAGTGACTCAATCATTAAGATGATTCTGGAAAAATAAATCATCGGCCTTTTTATAGACATCCGCGATCGTGCGGATAGAATCAGCTTCTTTTATATCAGATCGAGTTCCTTTCCCAACTCTTCATTGGCTTTAACGATTCTTACGACAACCTCTCCCAGCGCAAAGAATATGAATGTAAAAGATGCCCAGGCAAGTGTCTGGAAAGCGCCATTGATGATGAGAGTGACCAACGCGACGAAATAAGCTTCGAGAACGAACCTGTTTTTCGGAAGCAGCGTTTTTCGAAGCTGTTTGAGAACTCTCCAGATTACATACACTGCTATACATTCATAGCTAATGAGGCCAAGAACGCCCGTCTCACTCCATACCTGAAAAGGAGTAGAGTGAACAGCATATTTCCATATGTTACCGGTGTAGTTTTGGAAGTTGAATAAACCATATCCCAGTATGGGATTTGATTTAATTGCTAATAATCCCAGCGCAAAAACTCCGTATCTTGCGTCAACAGAATATTTATTAATAGATACGAGTAAATCATAACCATAGTTTAGCAACCCGGTTATGTATGAAACAAAAACAACAATTAATAATAATAAAATCTTATGAATAAATAGATGTGGTTTCTTCATGAAGAAAATAGGGATACTACCAAAAGCCATAGCTACCCATGTACCCCTGGCGGTGGACAGGAATAATGGGATAAGCATTAATCCGAGTAAAGCCAGTATAATGTTTCTTTGTCTTTTTGAAAAAAATTGTGGACTCAACAAGCTATAAAGCAGCATCATGAACATTACCGATATATTCGTGGCCATCACAATAGGGTGCATGAATATTCCCGATACTCTGGGATATACCCCAAAGGGCGAGTAAACAACTTTCCTTGCTCCTGCTATCACATAGGAATAGTTAACGCCAGTGAGATAGAATATTCCCAGCTGAGCAAGCGCCACGAATGATGTAAATATGCACATGACGATAAACAAGCGAATGAAGAGCTTGAGTTCGTTTCCTGTAATAAGAGAATTGAGTACCAGGAATACCAAGGCAAGTTTTATATTCAGTGTTAGTAAAGCTGAATAAGTCGTCAGCAGTGAAATAGAATGAGGACCGAGCAGCGATATATTACCTATGACAAAATGAACAATAATAAAATAAAAAAGAGGAGTGATGATAATTTTGTCTATTTTCTTGAGATACACTAACAAAGGGTACACAACTATGTATAGAATAAGAATATAAGTACTTAGATTAAGGCGTAAGCCAGCAATGAAAATGTGAATAAAAACGGGAAGAAAAAACAGGTATGACATTGATAATTCCCATGTTCGAACGGTCCTGATGATCCATTTAAGTGCGGGGTATAGAAGTAACAAAAAGGCGATCAGCACGAAGTCTATGAGGTATGAATATTTACTCGGAATGTAGAACCCTTTTATTGATATCGTCGAAATTATATAGGGTGTGGCAACTATCAGTACGGCCATACACAATCCCGAGATCGTTAGAAACATTCTGTTAAAAGGCGAGGTAACTGCATGTTTCATTAGAGGATTTCCCAGGCGGTTATGTTAAAAACAATTCGCACTATCACGATTTCCCCGCTCATCTCCCTTTAAATCAACAGTGGGGTCTGCCAAGTTATCAAGCAACATTTGTGCCCTTTCCAAATTTGGACATTGTTAAAAAATACTATAATGAATCGATATCTATCTCAATTATAACAGATAAAAAGTCTTGGTCAAGCTCATCCTATTCCGGAAGCAGAGCAGGCCGAAGACAGTGTACTAAATCTTCATTCCCCACAACCTACCCGGCGAGCTCGAGTGGGAGATCAAGAAAAAACAGAACCCGGGTACTTGCCAGCCGAAAGCTCACACCTTAACTTTTTACTGATTATGTCCAACCACTTTGCCGACACACAGAGTAGCTTATTATAAGGAGTGAACCATGAAAAAACGTCTGTGTTTTTTCGTTTTAGTTCTGACTGCCATTTCTGTTTTTTCCGGTTATCGCACTGGAGAAACACCACGGGAAAATCTGGAGACACAGGACCTGATAAAACAATCCAGTCTTAACGATAGTATGAATGCAGAAGAATCAGGTGTAGATATCGTTACAAATGTGGCACAGATGGAGGGTTCCAGTACTCGTAAAGCAGGTGAGAAACAACGAAGCAGAAAAACAAAAGACCAGTATGGCGGATTGAGGATCGCACAATTCGAGACCACAGGATTCTTCAGACTCGAGAACCTTGGTGACAGATGGTTTCTGGTAACACCGGAAGGTCATCCCTTTTATTTACTCGCACTAAACGGGGTAACGCCCTGGTATGGTGATTACAAAAAGAACTCTTATGAAACTAAATACAAGAAGCGTTTTCGGATATGGGCAAACGTTGCGATTGACAGAGTAAACTGGTTGGGATTTAACGCGGTAGCACATAAAACCACCGAAGATTGTATTCGTCAAATGATGCAAGGTAATGTCTGGAAGATGCCTTTTACGGTATTAGTACCTTTCATCGGGGAAGAGGCAATGGAAGGTGGAGAATATCCATATCCAGATGTTTTTGCTGAGGGTTTCGTCGAGTTTGCGGATTCTTTAGCAAAGCAATACTGTAATCATTTAAAAGATGAACCCTATCTTGTAGGATATTTTCTTGGGAATGAACTGGATTTTCAGCTTTACTGGAAAGGGGAAATAAGCTGGCGATCCAGATGGCTTAAAAAGCTCCTCAAACAGCAAGCAGGGTCACCGGCAAGGAAGCAGCTTGCGGCTTTGTTTGTAAAAATGTTCGGTACGGTAGATAAATTCAACAAAGAATTCGAGGGAACAGGAGTGCGCTTCACCTCATTCGACGAGATAGGTTTCAAGCAGATCTGGCCGGCTTTTAAGAAAGGATCTCCACAGGCGGTCAAGATAATGAAAATGTATAATGCCCTCATCGCGAAAAGATTCTACAAGCTGACCAGTGAAGCAATAAGGAAGTATGACAAGAACCATCTGATACTGGGAACGAGATTTGCGAACGATGCGGAGGTGCAGGTTCTCAAAGCAACCAGAGACTTTACTGACGTTGTTTCGTTTAACAGATATGAGAAAGAAGTGCCAACTGCCTTGTACGAGAAAATGTCCCAAAATACCGGCAGGCCTCTGTTTCACACAGAATTCTCGTTCCTCGAACAGGGAAGGAATGGGGCATATCCAGGTGTACCGGATCAGGAAACGAGAGGCCGCTATTATGCCGATTTTCTGTCGAAAATCGTTGAAGACGGGAGAGTGATCGGGTTTGGCTGGCACCAGATGATAGAACCTAAAGAAGATCGTAACTTCGGTTTATTCGATATACACGACGAACCTTACTATAACGCGATAAAACATGTTATGGAAGCAAACCGAATGATTGAGGAGAGATTTGCAGAGGTTATAGCGGAGAAGATATCGAAGTGAAACTGATGTTTTGAGAAACCTCTGATCACCTGACAAGCAACATTTTGCGGGTGATTCTCTCTCCCATCATTTCGAGGGTGTAAAGGTAGACACCTGATGCAACAGGCCTGTTCATATGATCGGTACCGTCCCAGATGATCCTATTGTGACCAGGATTATAATTCCCTTCCCTGAGCACCTTGATCAACTCACCCCTCACATTGTAGATCTTAAGAGTAACAGGCACAGCTCCAGTACCTGGCACGTCAAAGGATATCTCGGTTTGCGGATTAAAGGGATTCGGATAGTTCTGAGATAAAAACATCGCTCCCGGGATTAGAATGTCGCCGGCGGGATCACCACCTTCTATCGAAACCGGAAGATCGATGTCAACCTCTTTGAAGTACACTTCCCAGTTCCCGCTCCTATAATCCTGCCACACCATGTAATAGCTTCCCTCGCTGTAAGACAGCTTCGGAAAGGTCGAAAGCCCCTGCGATGTTACCTCAGGATGATCCTCTGACCAGTGAAGCCCTCCATCAAATGACACCTTCTTATAGATCGAACTTGCTCCATCCCGGTAATCCTCCCACACCACAAGAAGCGTGTCATGCTGGGCTTCGATTGCGTTATACCAGGTGTTCTCTCCGCTCCGGGACAATTTCACGTTAGTAATCCACGAGGATCCGCCATCCGTACTTCTGGAAAAATACACTTCCCAGTGGCCATCCCTGTCATCGGACCAGACACAGTATAACGTTGAATCGCTGTAGGCCAGCTGAGGGAAGAATGACTCATTGTTAGTATCATCAATCATCGATTTAATTTCTATTTCACTTCCCTCTGAAGTGAAAAAAACTAACCTCGAACGTGTAATGAATCTCAAAGTTTCCACAGAGTACAATTTGTCACTGCTGATAACGGAAGGGGTATTAGGATTTGTAAAAACATAAGGTTCTGATTCAAATAAAATATTTATCCATTCCCCCCCAAGGTTCACAGAAAAATATCTTTTTTTATTATCACTAAGGAACACGGCACTCCATAGTGAGTCGCGTAACGAAGTTGCCGGGATGTTATCGATCGAGGAGAGTTGTTTATCCTTCAGTGTGCTCGTGGAGTTTTCAGGCCATTCAGTACCATCGAGACTCATTTTTGCTTCACTCTCCCAGACCCACGCCGAGTCTCCAGCCCAGTATTGATCATACTTATACAAAGCACTTACAACCCCCAACCCCGAAACATCACCCGACAGCGAAGCAACCGTTACCACTTTCTTAGTGGGGTCAATCGTTGAAAATATCGGAACCGGTTCAACCCACGTGTTACCCGCATCAAGGCTTTGCGAATACATAATATTCCAGGCCTCGAGCAAAAAAGAAGTGTTCCGCTCAGTCCAGACAACGTGCACCACATCTCCCACAGCTTCGATAAACGCGCTGTGGGAATAAACACCGGGGGGAGATATCCTCACCTCATCATTCTGCGAATATCCTTTACCAGCGTGTGAGTTCTGTGCACCCTCTTTGCTCCTCTCGGGTGGATCGGAAAAAAGCTCCTCGAGAATACGACCCCGCGCAAATACCGGATCAAAAGAAAGAAGCTCTCCGATCGTGGGGCACAGATCTATTAAGTCACCACGAACATCAACTGTTTCTCCTGCCTTAAAATCGGGTCCAACAGCAAAGAAAGGTACTTTTCTACACCCATAGCAGGCATCGCCGTGCCATTCGAAGTCCCCATATAACGGTGAGTGCCTACCATGAGCACAGGTGATAAAAAGCGCTGTCTTACCGGCATACACCGTATCTGTCTGCACCTTGGTCCACAGTAAATTTATGAGCGAATCCACTACCATAACGGCCCGTGTGTAGTCCTCCCATGCGATTGAATCGGGTAATCCTGGATTACCGACATGCTGGGCCTTTATATCCGGCTCAACGAAGCTGATTGTCATGAGAGACGGTTGATGCGTGTTCATAATTTTTATTGCTTCACGAAATGTCTCGTCATCGTCATTATTGGGACTCCCCCAGACAGAGCCGGCATAAGGATTACCATAAGCCGGGTGTAGGCTATTATTAATACCATAAGAATTACCTTGAGTACCCAAAACAGCCCATAGTTCGTCCTGCGGCACAGACCGGTCCTTCCTGTAATATTCGAAAACAGTTGGAGAGAGGCCGCGCCATTCGGCTCCTATGTTATTCTCATTCCTCCTCACCCCCATCACTGTGGAGAAGGTACCTGTCTGCATGCCGGTTTTAGCCAAATTGAAGAAATTTCTGTGAAGTACACCCTGTGGACGAATATTTTCCCATATATTGGGAATATATTGATGAGTGGAATCTTCGAAAGCCTCACTGGACCGTACGCCTCCCATGAAGATAATTATTACCTTCTCGGTACTATATGCATACACTGAAGCGGCTCCCCATGTAGCGAAAAACAAGAGGATAAGATATCGAATGAGGATCGAACATCCGCTGCGGATTTCTTTATTTATGATGGGAAACTCCTTTTTTCCACGCATTTTACGGTTTTTGCAAAACAGACTATTCTTTGAATACCTCATTTCATTATTAATCAGATTCAACTTATTGTCAAGTTCAGCCATGTAATAAGGGCTTAACTGAGGAATACCTTAGATCTCAGGTCCGATAGACTGGGATGGCAGCCACCGCTGGTAGATTGGCAGATTAACTCTCAGAATCTCGCAGGCTGCCAGATTCCCGTATTCATTCCAGTGAGGATCACACGGATGGAAGTACTGACCCCAATCTTCGGTGTGTTCATACATGTAGGGTAGTAAATCCAGATATTCCACACCATTCCCTTCACAAAACTCTTCCAGTCTTTTCGACAAAGGGGGAGCCTTGTCAATAGTATATCGCTCGAAGTCGGTCTGGCATGGAATAGTGTAGATATAAATTTCCTTCCCTTCCGCTTCTTCGATTATTCTTTCGATAACATATTTTAAAAGATTGAATTGTTTCGGTGTAAAATCATAATAACCTGATGGTGTATCAAACTTGCTATTGTTTTTGCCATTCTCAGAATCTTCGACTCGTTCTTTCATCAATAATTGCTTTTTCAGATAGACAAGTGAGTTGTAGGTATGCGTGAATTCTCTCAGGATACCCCTCAAATTACCGAGCTTATTTCTCTGTGGTTTAAGTTCTTCCTTAGAATAGATCAATCTATAATCAGGGTATCTTCCCACGAGATAGGGCCTGTATCGATCACGGTGTACTTCTCTGCCGAACTTATAATTCATATCCCAAAAATCATTACCGGGTAGTATACCAACCATAACCGCATGATGCTCGAATTTTTTTGCCAGAGTTTTGTAAAGCAGGTAATATTGGATAGGCCCGAAGTCTCCTCCTACACCAAAATTAAGATGTTCGATCCCGGTAGCATGCTCTAACAGGTCTGTCAATCTTTTTTCACGGTTAACTGCATACCCTTCGGTAAAAGAATCACCCAGCATGATCACCCGTTTTCCCTCGGCTTGCAGAGTACGTTCTACATCGCGTGCTCCATATGAATTTGCCTCGTAGATAACATCAAAGCATGACTTAACATGTCTGTAACTTGAGTTGGATGCGTGCCACACTCCAAAGGTAGTGTCGATATCGACCCAGAACATCGATGAAGCATTAGTCAAGGAATAAGATGGCTTGTTTATCTCGAGATAATCGCTCTCGATCAGGAGATACAACGATAATTCCAGCACGATGAACGCTACGAGAGATGAAACGACAAGAAGGGATAAATTTTTAATAAGATTCATATGTCCACTGATCAGCTCAAGGCTGATAAGGCTGGATTGTCCCGATGGATCACACCGATGTACCCTGTTGCACTTTAGGTTCACTTCTTCTTCTGGGTTGATTATATCCGAATCGGGAATAGCTGTCAAGCGATAAGAGCACTTCAATCTAGTGAGTGATGGATAGAGCAGGATCGATCCAGTGACCCGACTGCACTATTGACCCTCGAGGCCATATAACGCATAATCTTACAGAGTACGACATCCAGCATCTAGAACCGCATCTCTATCACCGGGGCTGGAGGAATCATGGATTATGGAGAAATAAATAAGAAAACCCTTGACGACCTGAGAGGCATCGTCGACCAGGGAAGAGTCCTCATCGCAGATGAGATAAGCGAAGACTACTCACACGACGAGTTTTCACTGAAGGATATCTCCAGTATGCCCATGGTTGTTGTCAAGCCGGAGAGTACTGAAGAAGTGTCCGAAATCCTCCGTCTCGCTCACGAACAACGTATCCCGGTTACGCCCCGGGGCGGCGGTACGGGACTGTGCGGCGGGTGTGTGCCGGTACACGGCGGGATCCTGCTCTCCCTCGAGTCGATGAACAAAATCGAGGAGACGGACACCGACAACATGACCATTACCTGCCAGGCCGGCGTTCGGCTTTCTGAACTCTACGCCGAATCCGGGAAAACCGGCCTCTTTTTCCCGCCCCATCCGGGAGACGAGAGCGCCATGATAGGGGGACTGATATCCACCAATGCCGGCGGTGCCAGAGCCGTCAAATATGGCGTAGTCAGGAATTTCGTACGTGAGCTCGAATTCGTGCTGGCAGGCGGCGAGGTGATCAGAACAGGCGGCAAGATGAACAAGAACTCTTCCGGCTACAGCCTTCTCAACCTCATCATCGGTTCAGAAGGGACGCTTGGTGTGGTGACCAGGGCAACTATCGCTCTCATGACCCCGCCTGGAGTGACACAGACAATAATCGCACCGTTCAAAACAGCGAGGGAAGCGATCGGTGCCGTCCCGGAGATAATGAACAGTGGTGTCATCCCGATGGCTCTCGAACTTCTCGAACGAGGATCCATCAGTGTACTCGAAACCTACCTCAACCTGAAGTGGCCATGCAATGAAGGTGAGTTCTTCCTCATGGCGATCGACGACGGCAGAGACCAGACTGAAATAGATAGATCGATCGAAAAAATAGCCGAGGTGTGCACCTCTCACGGTTCGCTGGACATAATTGTCGCCGATTCACCTGCCAGACAGAGAGAAGTACTTCACATGAGGAGCATGCTGTATGAGTCGATCAAACCCCTGACCGTCGAAACACTGGACGTATCACTTCCCCGCAGTGAATTAACCGGCCACATCGAACGGGTGCTGGAGCTTTCAGAGGAGTTCGACATCTGGGTGCCGACCTATGGTCACGCTGCTGATGGCAACCTGCACTCCCACATCACGAAGGCTCGTTTCGTGGGGGGCAACCCGGTCGTCCTTGACGAGGATGAATGGAAACCGCCTTACGAGAAAGTACGCGACGAGATACACAAAGACGCACTCGAGCGCGGAGGCGTAGTTTCGGGTGAACACGGTATCGGTTTCATCAAGAAGAACTACCTGAGATCGTTTCTGGGTGACAAACAGATCGAACTCATGAAGGGGATAAAAAAGGCCTTCGACCCGCACTTCGTCATCAACCCCGGCAAGATATTCGATGTGTGATCAGGTGATCTGGCTGTCA
>Ga0255052_10003846_pt1 | contig 10232 bp, 5 predicted proteins | sample JV7_2_21_MG_FD_188632 | JGI IMG/M metagenome (GOLD analysis project Ga0255052, IMG submission 188632) | Seawater microbial communities from Jervis Inlet, British Columbia, Canada - JV7_2_21 | ecosystem: Environmental > Aquatic > Marine > Inlet | place: Canada: British Columbia | collected...
CCCTCATGAAGATAAATGTCTTTACCGAAAGCCATCATACAAAACTTACCATCAAGAACAAGCCAAAACGCCTTCAACACGCAAAATTCTAAGCCTTCTGTACACTACCTTTTTAGAGTGCACTCATGGTTTTAATGATATTCTTATAACTGAATATAGTGCAGACAAAACGGGTAGAATTTTCTTCTTCTTTGGCAAAAAAGATATAGATTTATCTACTCCTGATATTGTTTTTGTTGGTGAAAATAAAAATGATTTCTTTGGAGATTTTTCACAAACCTTTGGCGATATTGATGATGACGGATATGACGATGTGCTCATAGGAGCATGGGGATATAATGACCGCGCTGGTAGGATGTATATATATTATGGCGGGTCGGAGATCGATAACGTTGCTGATGTAATTATTGATGGAGAGGCCGGCAAGAAAGGGTTGTTCGGTGTTCAAATAGAAACTGGCGATATAGACAATGACGGACATGTAGATATCCTTGTTGGTGCGCACTGCTACGGCCAGGGGCGAGGCCGTGTGTACCTTTTTTGGGGAGGAGAGACAATGGATACAACTGCTGATGTGACTTTTGAAGGTGAAGGTAATCCTGGAGGTGAATATAAGATTGACTATAAACCATTAAACCTGATGGTTCAGGGTTGGTTTGGCCGGAAAATTGATGTAAGCGGAGATGTGAACGGAGATGGCTATAATGATATCCTTGTAGGCGCACGGCACACGGGAGGTGAAAAGAATAATGGTAGTGCCTATCTTTTCTTGGGTAACAAAAAGGAAAATATGGATGCAGTTTGTGATTATGTTTTCAGAGGAGAAGAGGCTCGTAACGAGATGGGGTCTTCTCTGGATCTATTTGATATAGACAATGACGGATTTGATGATGTTTTGATTGGTGCGCGTTATGCTAAGAATTGGCGAGGTGCGGTGTACATCTGGTGGGGTGGGAAAGACTTTGATGGGAACAGACCGGCCGCTATAGTTTTACAAGGAGAGCCGCTGAGTCATATCGGGGGCGATGATCTTATATGTGGTGATTTTAATAATGACGGTTATGGGGATGTTATTGGTGGAGCCATGGGTTATCGCGGATCTTCTTCTTTTCCTAACGGACGCGGATATGTTTTTTATGGCAATGAGAAAACACTAATGGATACTGATTGCGATTATATTTTTGACCAAAATGGATCAAATAGATTCGGTGGCTCAGTTTCTGCAGGTGATGTTAATAATGATGGATATATAGATGCTCTTCTTGGAGCTCAGGGAGGAGGTAATGGCAATGCATTCTTGTATTTTGGGCCGTTCGTAACAGAGGACATACAGGACAAAATCAAAGCCCAGCAGGAGCGGGTAAAAGAAGTTGAGGAAGAGCTTGCCCAGGCAAAACAAGAATTAGGAGATGCCCGGAAGTTCATTCCCTCTTCAGTCGATCTTGAGGCAGTATTCAAAGGTTTGCCGGAAAATCTGCACAGATTCTTTACTCCCGAATTGGAGCAGTTGCACAAAGAGACAGTTGCGTCTCTTAGAGATGACACCTATGTTTCAAAGAACGGTATCCGTGAAGATCAGATAGGCATGCTCGATATTGAGCTGTCACCGTACATTGACGAGCTTAGGCAGGCGATTGAAAAACTCGAATCTCAGGATAACAACAGTGACCAGCAGAAGGAAGAACTTGAGCAGCTCAAAGAAAAGCTCTCCTGGTTTGAAAAAGTAGAATATGTCCCCCAGGAAGAAAGAGAGACAAAGAAGGACATTCTGCGCAAAGGGGGAGTTAAAGGGTGCGGTACTTCCACAACTCACCTCAGGCGATCGAACATGCCGAGCAGGGCTCGGGTGATCTTCGGCTCGGCCCCGGTCTCGACGGTGCTTGTTCCCAGCCATGTCTCGTAGCCGCCGAGTTTATGCTGGGCGACTGTCGGCAGATAGCCGTAGCTGCCGTTGGCGTGTGAAATCGTGAACGTCCGCTCGAACGGGCTCTTTCCCTTGATATCCAGGCCTATCTCGACAAACACCTCGAACGGGATGGCGCAGATTCCCAAGTCGCCGATGCGAAACGCCTGCAAGACCACGGAGACCTCATCCGGAGATTCGTGCATCCGGAAGGTGCGTTGTGCGTACACCTTCTCGCGCTTGTGATACGGCCTGGCTTCCTCGGGCTTGTCCGATATTTTGCGGGCGTAATCGAGCTGCTCGGCAGTGGGTTTGCGAACCGCGAGAGTCAGCTCCTTGCGCATCGCGCCGAGCCGGACCCAATTGTGAAACTCGACTTTGCCGTGTGCTTTGTGAACCGCGCCGGCCACAAGGTCGGCAACCTGCCGCATCTTTTCATACGGCGCGAATTTCTTCTGCGGCTTTTCGAGCCAGTTGATGTTGTTGATATCCCCGCTGGTCCCGTTGGAAAGGATCCCGACAAACGGAGGATCGATTCGGTCGGCGCCCAACAGTTGCTGGATACGGTCGCAGAACATCCCGAAGTAGTCGGCGGACATCGCTCCCCGCTCGCCCCCGCCTACGTAGTGCAGGGAGTAGTTGGCCAAAAGTGCAATGGGCCGGCCGTTCGCCGATTGAACCGACAGGAATGCAATTTCTGGATCGGTCGGCCCCGCCGCCTTGAGAACGTTGGGATTGCCCCTGCCGGGATTCATGACAGCCTTGTCCGTCCCGCCGAAAGGATTCGGAACAGGCACGCCTGGTTTCATGAAGTAGCGCCGGTTGAAGACCTGGGCCGGTTCGGCGCCTGCGCCGAAGCCGATCCGCGCCGGTTCCAGATTGTTCACAGCCCGGCGGACACCGTCTGCGATACGCTCTACGAGAAACTGCTGGTAGTCGCTCAGCTTGCCATCGCGTGCGAGGCGATTGGCGCCCCTTGCGGTTATCGAAGAATGCGTATGGGTGGCAGCCATCATCATATGGTCGGCTCCGATGCCGGTCTTCTCGCCGATGATCTGCCTGGCTTTGTCATAGACGCTGCGCCCGATGCCCAGATTATCGCAGATCACAAAGGCCAGGCGGGTTGTGCCGTCGTCGAGCACGAGGCACCTGGCGTACAATTCATCATGCACGTGCGCAGCCAGCGGCGAGTTCCACCCGCCAATGATGGGCCTATCCAGCGGCGGCGTAATATTGCTCGCCGCAGCGCCCGCTCGAAAGAGCCGCCCGGCGCCGGCCTCGCCTTCTGAGCCGCGACTGACCTGCACTGGCAGACGCGATGTGTTTATGACAAACAGCAGAAACAATACGTGTGGGACTTTTATCTTTGACTCATTCATCATATCATTCACTCCCTACGGTGCCGCATGATTCCGTACAAGTACCCAAACGAAGCTGGACTCGCTGTGTACCGACACCGAGTGTACCTTGTTTCCCCGGGATTCTCAAGAGAAAACGGTGAGAAGGCATCCAAAACAGTTTCAGTTTCGCAAGGAGTCTGGTATTTTAGTGACAGTTAGATTCAAAGATATGGCCGGGCAGGTTTACCATGAAATACCTCTTTAGAGGTGTCCTGTTACGGCCTGAGCAACCACTACCCCTTCATCCAGTTCGAATTGCGCCAGTATGACCCCGACGTGTGTGATTTGCTGACAAAGCTCTGGGGCGGCAAGGCCAAATAGAATCGAGCCCGGGGCGAACATTTCTCTTGATCTTTCGATTCCAAGAAGCGTATGATTGCGGTTTGGTCGAAACGACGGGTTCTGTCGAGCGTATGACAGGGTATACTTTGTAACCTTTATTTTTTGACGGGGCTAATTATGGAACTGCGAGATATTTTTCAAAGAATGCAGCAGCAACCTCCCAAGATGAATTTCCCAACGGTGGGATGGAAGTGGATTGCAGCAGCGGCGGTTATTGTCTTGGTCGCCGGCGGATTGAAAACGTCGGTCTATACTGTGCCCACCGACTCTGCGGGCGTGATTCAGAGGTTCGGACGCTACAACCGCACGACCGACCCGGGGATACATCTCAAGATGCCCTTGGGAATCGAGGAGGCGATCGCGGTCCCGGTCAAGAAAGTACAGAAAGAGGAGTTCGGTTTTCGGACCTTGAAGGCGGGCGTGGACACGCGGTATCTGGGCGCAGAGGAAATCGACGCCCGACGCTCTAACCCCGAGGATTTGATGAGGCTGATACTGGAGAGCGGAGAAAGAGTCTCACGAAGCGCAACGTCTCAACTGGCCGAGAGGGCCAAGGAGATACTCCGAGGCGAATACGTGATGCTCACCGGGGATCTGAATATAACCGACGTCGAGTGGATTGTTCAGTACCTGATAAAGGACGCCCGGAGCTATTTGTTCAATATACGCGAGCCGAGGCAGACGATCAGGGATGCGAGCCAGGCGGTGATGAGGCAGCTCATCGGCAACGGCAGCGTGGACGAAGCGATAACCATCGGAAGAATCGAATACGAATTCTCGGCCAAAGAAGGCTTGCAGAAACTGCTCGACGAGTACGAGACCGGAATTCACGTCGTCACCGTCAAGCTTCAATCGTCGAACCCACCCCAGAAGGTCAGGCCGGCCTTCAACGAGGTGAACAAGGCCCAGCAGCAGAAGGAAACGAGAATCAACGAGGCGATGAGGGCCTATAACGAAGCCGTGCCGAAATCGAAGGGCGAGGCCCAGAAGGCAATTGAGACCGCCAGGGGATACGCCGCCGAAAGGGTCAACCGGGCACTGGGTGACATCGCCAAATTCGAAAAGATATACGCCGAGTACATCAAGGCCCCCGACATTACCAGGCAGAGAATGTACCTCGAAACAATGTCCAAGGTCCTGCCGCTGATACCTGAGAAATGGATAATCGAGCAGGGCGGCGCCGATGGCGGGATCCTGATGAAGCTCGATCTTCTGGGCGACAAGAGTTCCGATTGAATGCTTTGAGAACAAGCCGGGACATGCCGGCACAAGGGAAAGGGAATAAAATGACTCGTCTTATCATTACAATAGTGATTCTTGCGGTTCTGCTCATCTTCCTGTCTATGTCGATGTACGTGGTGGATCAAACGGAGCAGGCGGTTGTGACTCAGTTCGGCAAGCCCGTCAGGGTGATCGTCAACCCGATCGAAGGGCGAGACAAGGACCGGGTGCTGACCGAGTTGAGGGACAAATACGCGAAAGAGGGAATCGCCGTCGCCGAGGGTGCGGGAATGCGCTTCAAGGTGCCCTTGATACAGAGCGTGCGCAGGTTCGAGAGAAGGCTGCTGCGATGGAACGGCTTACCCGGAGAGATCCCGACCAAGGACCTGAAATACATCCTCGTCGACTGTACGGCGCGGTGGTACATCAAGGACCCCCTGCAGTTCCTGCGAGTCGTCGGCACCGAAGAGCAGGCCCACGCCAGACTCGACGACACCGTCAACTCGGGAACAAGAAACTCCATAACCAGGAGAGACCTCATCGAGATAGTCCGCACCGACAACCGGCAGATGAGAGTGGCCGAGGAAGAGTTGCGGGAGACTACCCAGGTAAGCCCGGTAACCGAGGGCAGGCCCGTGATTGTCGCCGAAATCACAGAAGCCGCGAGAAAGGCCTGTGAGGTTTACGGCATAGGCATCCACAGTTCCGGCGTCTTGATCAAAGGGCTCACCTATGTCCAGGATGTCAAGGACGAGGTCGAAGCGAGAATGATCGCCGAGAGGCTGAGGATCGCGGAGCAATACACCTCCGAAGGCGAGGCCGAATATGAGAAGATCATGGGCGACAAGGAGCGGCAAGTCAAAACGATCCTCTCGGAAGCCTATAAGACTGCGCAAGAGATTGAAGGAGAGGCCGACGCAAAGGCGACGGATATTTACGCCAAAACCTTCGGCAAAGACCCCGGGTTCTACAAATTCTTCAAGACCCTCGCATTGTACGAGGAACATTTAGGCGGAGAGAAAACCCGATTGATCCTGGGCACCGACAACAGCCTTTTTGAGTTGCTCAAAGGCGACGTGCTGAAAACCGAGGACGCGCCGGCAAGTGACAGTGCGTCGCAGTGAGACGCACGAAAGGTCTGGAAAAGTGTTTTTCATCAAGTTGCTCAGAGTTCTGGCCGCCGTCCTCGCTATCGGCCTGATTTGTCACCTGCTGTTTTCGGCCGGCAAGAAGAGCGGGTCTACAGGCCGACGCAGAAAGTTCGTCAAATCCTCCGTCATCAAAAAGAAAGATGAGACGTCCGAGTCCGAAGAAAACAATTCTTGAGCGCTTTATAGAAAACCTGCACGAATAGTCATTGCGAGGCCCGAAGGGCCGCGGCAATCTCAAGTATTCTGAGCGGAAAATGCCATCGTAACGTCTGAGATTGCCGCAGTCGCTGCGCTCCTTCGCAATGACATCCGGGGCTGCGTTTCTACAGAGCAAGCCTTAGGAACCGCGCACAAATAGCTGATCCATTTCTCATCTCATCTTCACGCCGTCTTCAGTCGCTTCTCAATCGCAAAATCCGCGACGTAGAATAGCTACGCCTGTGGTTTCGCTCAATCGGGCGCGACTGAATCTGACGCAAATCTGCGATAAATGAAGCACTTATTTATGCGCGGCTCCTTAGTCCTTCCACTGCTTAAGGATTTGCAGGCACTCGATCATCGACCGGCCGTTGTGGTAACCCGCCTTCCAGGCGTTTGCCTTGTCGCCTCGCGCCGTTCCGTCGGGCGTGATCTCGCCATGCCATTCGCCGCTGTCCCAATCCACCATGTACTTTTCGATATAATCGCTGGTCTCTTTGAAAACGGTCAGATACTCCGAATCCTGCGTCATGCGATTCATGTAGAGAGCGCTGACGATTGCCTCGGTCTGAACCCACCAGACCTTGCTCCGCCTGTCCGCAGGCTGATTGAAAGCGCCGCTGTCATAGAAGCCGCCTTTAACTTCATCGTACCCGTACTTCAACGAGTAGTCGAACAGAGTGCGATACAGATCAACGAACGGATAATTCGAGACTCCAGCCACGTCGCAGGCATCTATCAGCAACCATACGTTCTCGATGTCGTGGCCGTAGGAGACTCTTGCGTAGTCGCCGGCCAGTCGCGGCGTCCAGTCGCGATCGTACTTGTCCGTGCAGGCGCCGATGTTCTTTCGTATGACCGTGTTGCTCTCGATATTGATCAACTCCAGCAGACGCTCGCGAGCCAGCGGGAGTTTACTCGCGCGATAAAAAGTGGTCACCGCCTCCAACAGGTGCAGGTGAGTGTTCATCAACTTCAGGTCCGGCTCCGCACCCATATAAGAATTCTCGCCCGCAGCCACCGGGGTCCAGTCTTCATTGAAGAATTCAACATAGCCACCATAGGTTTTGTCATAGGCTTTAGCTTCAAGCAGATTGAAGAGACGGACGGCAAAATCCAGGACGTCTTTTCTGCCGGTCGCCAGATAATATTCACTCATGGCGTAGAGTGCAAACGCCTGCCCGTAGAGATGCTTTCGGGCCTTTAGCTTCTTGTCGCCGGTTGCGTCGACCTCCCAATAGAAGCCGCCGTTTTGGGCATCCCACATTTTTTCTTTCAGGAAACGATAGCCGAGATCGGCGGCTTCGATGTATTTGTCTCCTCCGTAGCCGGCCCTCGCCAGTCGGCTGAATAACCACACTGTGCGGGCCTGGCTCACAATCATCTTTGTCCCTTCGCCTTTAAGCTCGCCTTGGGAGGAGAAGTTGATTGTGTACCCGCCGTTGGTGCGATCCAGACTCTTGGAATACCAGAAGGAGGCAATGTTCTCTGTGAGTATCTTCTCGAATTTGGGGATATAGATTTTCGCGAGGCTTGCGCGATTCGGGTCCGCGTGCAGTTTGGCGCAAATCGACACGGAGATTATGAGAGTCAGGACTGTGCAAAAGTGAACTTGTCTGAGCTTCTTGTCGAGCATTGTTTCTCCTTCGCAGAGTGGTCAACATAGACTATTAACATTTCACGCATTTTATAGTATCACATTGGTATGGTCAAACGAACGTATGAAAAGGTGTACCCTATGCGTACCTTGCTCAGAGTAATAATCGTTCTGTTTCTCGCTGCAATCTCACCGACCCGCGCCCAGGCGATACCTGTGGATATCGGCGTCGAGGAGATTATCTTCAGCTCTCGCCAAGGCGGCGCCGGCAGTCACTGGTACGAGAACTTCGGCTACTACTCTCAAGACCCGAACAAAAAGCTCTATGGCGCCCGGGGGCGTTTGTGCCGGTTGAACGTTCGCACCGGCGTGATCACGGTTCTTCTTGACGATCCCAAGGGCTCAATTCGCGACCCCCAGGTTCACTACGACGCAGGCAAAATTCTCATCTCTTACCGCCCGGGCGGCATGGATTATTTTCACCTCTACGAAATAAACGTCGACGGCGGCGACCTCACGCAGCTTACCTCCGGACCGTACAACGACATGGAACCGACGTACCTGCCCGACGGCCGGATAATGTTCTGCTCGGACCGCAGCAATCGCTGGGTGCCCTGTTGGTACTCTCAGGTGGCGATCCTGTACCGGTGCAACGGTGACGGCAGCCAAATCCAGCCGGTCTCAGGCAACATCGAGCACGACAACACGCCCTGGCCTCTCTCGGACGGCCGGGTTATCTACGAGCGCTGGGAGTACGTCGACCGCAGCCGGGTTGCGTTCCACCATCTCTGGACGGCCAACCCCGACGGAACGGGCCAGATGATCTATTACGGCAACCTCCACCCCGGGACATTGATGATCGACGCCAAGCCGATCCCAGACAGCAACAACGAAGTTGTCGCCGTGTTCTCCCCCAACCACGGGCGCAAAGAACACGAGGGGGCCATTGCCATCGTGACAGCAAAGCAGGGTCCCGATCTCCTGGCATCCGGTCGCAAGATTACGAGAAAGGAGAATTTCCGCGACCCGTATGCGGTTTCGAGAGATTGCTTCCTAGTAGCTCAAGGTCCCAGCATTCTGGCGATGAACAGACGCGGCGAAACGCGCGAAATTTACCGACTCCCGCCCGAGCTTGTTAAGGCTCGCGTCGAATGTCATGAGCCCCGCCCATTGCGAGCGCGGCCGCGCGAGCCAATCATCCCGCCGCGGAGCGATTCTCAGCAGGCAACGGGCCGACTGATTCTGCAGGACGTATACGCCGGGCGCAATATGGCAGGCGTCAAGCGTGGCGAGATCAAGAAGCTGCTCGTACTGGAGACGCTCTCGAAGCCGATCAATTACAGCGGCAAAATGCCGCCAATTAGTTTCGGCGGAACATACACGCTCGAGCGCATCGTAGGGACGGTCCCGGTCGAGCCCGATGGGTCGGCTTATATGGAAGTGCCCGCGTTGCGGAGCCTGTTCTTCGTCGCTCTGGATGAGAACAACAATTCTGTCAAACGCATGCACAGTTTCTTAGTCGTCATGCCGGGCGAGACGACCAGTTGCGTCGGCTGTCACGAGCAGCGGCAGAAGACTCCCGTTCCGACAGAGACGGCCGCGCTGCAGGCGCTGAAGCGGGCGCCCACTCCAGTGGCTCCTCTGGCGGGTATCCCCGACGTATTCGATTATCCGCGCGATATTCAGCCGATCCTGGACAAACACTGCCTGGAATGTCACGACTACGACCGGCGCGCAGGCGGCGTAATTCTCACGGGCGATCACGGGCCGATCTTCTCACACAGCTACTACACGCTCACCGCGCTGCAATGGATTTCCGACGGGCGCGACCGCCTGCAGACGAATCTGCCGCCGCGCACGGTGGGAACATCGGCCAGCCCGCTGATGAAGATGCTCGACGGCAGCCACTACGAGGCCAAGCTGACCCGGCACGAACAGGACATGATCCGCTATTGGATCGAGTCGGCCGCGGCGTATCCGGGCACCTACGCCTCGCTGGGCACCGGCATGATCGGCGGCTTTCCAAAGAGCGTACTCGAAACGACCGAGCGGAAATGGCCCAAGGCAATCGAAGCGGCCGAAGCCATCGCGCGACGGTGCACGGGATGTCACGATAAGTCTCTGCCCGTGCCGAAGTATATCTCCGACAATCTGGGTCTTATCCTGTCGAATCCGGACTTCAACGACATCCGCATCCGAATGTCCCGGCACTTAATGTTCAATCTCTCGCGCCCGGAAAAATCGCTGATCCTGCTGGCACCGCTGGCAAGCGACGCCGGAGGTTACGGGCTCTGCAAACAGCGAGAGAAGAACGGGCGTGCAGGAGAATCCGTTACGGTCTTCGCCAACACCGATGATCCGGATTATCGGAAGATTCTCGCCGTCTGTCGAAAGGGCAAACGTCACCTCGAACAGATCAA
>Ga0255052_10003848_pt1 | contig 10231 bp, 6 predicted proteins | sample JV7_2_21_MG_FD_188632 | JGI IMG/M metagenome (GOLD analysis project Ga0255052, IMG submission 188632) | Seawater microbial communities from Jervis Inlet, British Columbia, Canada - JV7_2_21 | ecosystem: Environmental > Aquatic > Marine > Inlet | place: Canada: British Columbia | collected...
TTATTTCCATGGTGCAGGCCGCCGTTTCAGCTTGGAATGGATGTACAGACCGTAGTATTGAGTAACGCCCTGCCCCACCTGATCACAAGCGCATAGGGAAAAAGCATTCTTTAGCTGCTGCAATACAGGTACAATCCGCACACAAAGTGCCCGGGTGGCGAAATTGGTAGACGCAAGGGACTTAAAATCCCTCGGTAGAAATACCGTGCCGGTTCGATTCCGGCCCCGGGCACCAATAAAATCAATTAGTTATACTTCTTTTTTTGATAAAATCAATGATTATAAAACGCTGTAATATTTTTGTGTCAGAGTTTATGTCAGTGTAAGAACTGAAAAACTGTTCAATTCAGGGTCTGTTTCAGAACACTAACAGACAAAAAGCAAGCCCCGACAACCAGGGGGGCGGTCATCAGGGTGCAGTGTCAGTATCGGTTAACTGGGCAAGCACATCCTGTGGTGAAACACCCCGACAACCATGCCGGGGTGCTGCAGGTCAGTCGTTGTTTCCCGCGTCAGTGCCGCCGTTATATGGCGTGGTAACGTTGCTGGTCAGGTTGTCCCTGTACTTACCGGTGCTGAAATAGAAGTCAATTCCAGAATCTGACTTGGTAATACGGTTCCCGACGATTAGTACATCGTCGGAGAAAACTGTGGATACGCCGATGCCTTTGCCAATGCCACTACTGCTCACATCATCGATGCGGTTGCCCTCTACCACCGTACCGTAGACGTAACTGAAGAAAATTCCATAAGCCCCACCAATGCTTGTCGCGACCAAGCTGTTGATGTCGTTGTTGAGGACTCTCCCACCGTGGCCGTAAAAAAATATTCCAACGGCTTGGTCGTCAATCGTCGAGCCACCAGTGTTAACCACCCGATTGCGGCGTACGATGTTGTTGCTGCCCTGAATCCATAATCCAGCATAGGTGTTACCGTCGGCTTGGATGTCCTCAATCAGGTGACCCTGTGATTTCAAGCCCTCAAGGTAGACTGCTTTGAAAAACCCACGGATTGTACCGTTGCGGATGGTGATATTCTTACGTTTATAAGCCTTGATACCAGTAGTTTGTGTCGCCAAGCCCCCCGTACCCTCCAGCGTCCAGCCGTTGAGGTCAAGCACGACATCATCGGCACCGATGTATATGGCCCTGCCGGTGGTCCTGCCCATGGACAGATTACCGGTCAGGCAGTAAACCCCAGAACTACTGATGGTATATGGGATGGAGGTGATGGCAGTACAGTTGGTTGTCTCTGCATAGGCAGCCGAGGCAGCCAGTAGCAGGATGATCAGGTTCAGGTATTTGATTAATTTGGTCATGGGATTTCTCCTTTAAGTTCCCATAGTAGTGATCTCCAGAAAGTCTGGGTATTCGCTATTCAGTTATTGTTTCCCGCATCCGTACCGCCGTCATATGGCGTGGTAACACCGCTTGTCAGGTTGTCTCTGTACTTGCCGGTGCTGCCGCTGCCGTTAGGGTTGTAAGATATCCCGACATCTGCATTGGTGATGCGATTCCCGACGACCAGTACGTCATCGGCATTTGTGACGCGCACGCCACGTCCTAAGCCAGTGCCGCTGCTGATCAATGAATCGATGCGGTTGCCCTCCACCACAATCTCCCCACCATTTGCGGGAAATATTGCGTTGGCGAAACCGTTACTGCCACTCGCTGTCATACCGGTGACGTCATTATCAAGAATCCGCCCACCGGAACCGCCGTAATAGATGGCAAGGACACTGTCGTTCACCGTCGAGCCACCGGTGTTCAGCACCTGATTACGGCGCACGATACTGCTACTGCCGTAGACCCTGATCCCACTCCGGGTATTCCTGTCGGCGCGGATGTCCTCGATCAGGTGACTCTGAGAGGTGGTGAACGGTAAGATGTCATACAACAATATCCCTATGTAAAACCCACGGATAGTGCCGTTCCTTATGGTAAGGTTCTTTCGCTGGTAGGCCTTGATGCCAACAAGTTCCGTCGCCAAGCCCCCCGTACCTTCCAGCGTCCAGCCGTTGAGGTCAAGCACGACATCATCGGCATCGATGAATATGGCCCTACCATTAATCCTTCCCAGTGACAGATTCCCGGTCAGGCAGTAGACCCCTGGACTACTGATGACATAAGGGATGGAAGTGATGGCAGTACAGTTGGTTGTCTCCGCACAGGCAGTCGAGGCAGCCAGCAGCAGGATAATCAGGTTCAGGTATTTGATTAATGTGGTCATGAAATTTCTCCTCTTTATCTCCATAGCAGTGATCCCCAGAACTGCTGGGAATCCGTTGTATTCAGGAATTGATGAAACGCAGTTGGATGTGCAGGCGGCAGGGCAACCCGCAAGAAGGGTGGAACAAGGTCGTCCAGTGACCTTCATTCAATGGGTCGAAGATACACCAGAGGAGAAGCTGGCTTATTGACCTATATCAAAACACCCCGACAACCATGCCGGGGTGCTGTTCTTCAGTTATTACCACCGGCATCAATACCGCCGCCGAGAAATGGCAGGCTGACATTGCTGGTCAGGTTGTCCCTGTACTTGCCGGTGCTGGAGGCGTAGTCAATTCCTCTGGTCGCACTGGTGATACTGTTACCCCTGGCCAGTACGTCGCTGGACTGGCTAATCACAATCCCGATGGTCAATCCGACGTCAGTACTGACATCATCAATGCGGTTGCCCTCTACTACAGCGTCATTGGCTTTATGAATAAACAGTCCAATGGCCCCGCCAGGAGCTGTCGCGACCGTGCTGCTGATGTCGTTGTTGAGCGCGCGCCCACCGTCACCATACAACGAAATGCCGTAGCTATTGAGACCCAACAAATTGCCACCGACACCTACAACCCGATTGCGGCGTACGGTGCTGTCATTGCCGCTGATTGAGATTCCCATATGGGTGTTCTTGTCGGCATGGATATCTTCAATCAAGTGGCCCTGTGAGGTAGTGGGCGGGGCTACGTCATCCAGAAGGATTCCATAGGAAAAACCCCGGACAGTGCCGTTCCTGATGGTGATGTTCTTACGCTGGTAGGCCTTGATGCCAACTGTTTGTGTCGCCAGGCCGCCCGTGCCTTCAAGCGTAAAACCGTTGAGGTCGAGTACGACATCGTCAACACCGATGAATATGGCCCTGCCGTGAATCCTGCCCATGGACAGGTTCCCGGTAAGGCAGTAAATCCCAGGACTGCCAATCGTATATGGGATGGAGGTTATGGCAGTACAGTTGGTTGTCTCGGCGTAAGCAGTCGAGGTAGCCAGCAGCAGGATGATCAGATTCAGGTATTTGATTAATTTGGTCATGAAATTTCTCCTCTGTATCTCCATAGCAGTGATCCCCAGAAAACCTGGGAATCTGTTGTAATCAGGGATTGATGAAATGCAGTCGGGTGTGCAGGTGGCGTGACACCCTGGCCGATGAACTCAGGAAGCAGGTCAACCGCGATAACAGTCTCCCCGTGGACAGGCCGATATGATGATCCACGGTCATGGAACCGGATAAATAGCACTCCGACAACCATGCCGGGGTGCTGTTTCTCAGTTGTTGCCACCGGCATCGGTACCACCGCTGAACGGCGTTCCGACGTCGCTGGTGAGGTTGCCCATATACTTGCCGGTGGTGACTGTGTAGTGTATGCCGTAATCCACATTGGTGATGCGATTCCCCACGACCAACGTATCATCGCTGTGGATGATGTACACACCGCTACTACTGAAGCCACCGCTGCCGATAACGGTTTGGATGCGGTTGCCCTCGACCACCACACCGTCACCGAAAGTAAGGTGCACACCGGAAGCGGGAACGCTACCGCGACGCGCCGCTACGGTACTGATGTCATTATCGAGAAGCCTCCCTCCAGGTCCCACAAACTGGATGCCATAGGGAGCATTATCGGTGACGGTCGAACCGCCGATGTCCACGACCTGGTTGCGTCTAACGATGATGTCACTGCCAAAGGCCCGAATGCCATAGCGGGTATTGTGGTCAGCACGAATGCCTTCGATCAGGTGGTTCTGGGAGGTGGTATAAGGATTTTCGTCATTCAGAAAAATTGCTGCGTAGAACCCGCGAATGGTGCCATTTCTAATGGTGATGTTCTTACGCTGGTGGGCGTAAATACCACGGGCTGTTGTTGCCTTTCCGGCGGCTTGACCGCCGAGTTTCCAGCCGTTGAGATCGAGTGTGACATTGTCTCTCAATATGGTGATGGCGTTACCCGAAGTTATATCAGTACCCAGGTTCTTCTTAAGGCAAAAAACACCCTCTTTGGTGATCGTGAATGGCAGCTCTGTAATGGGCGTACACCTTGTGGTTTCGGCGTTGGCAGTTAAAGCGGCCAGCAACAGGATGATCAGGTTCAGGTATTTGATCAATTTAGTCATGGTTTTTCTCCTCTGTATTTCCAAAGCGGTGATCCCCGGAAGCTCTGGGAATCCCCTGTATTCAAGGATTGTTAGAACGCAGTTGGGTATGCAGGTTGTGATACCCACAAGTGGGTTGGCATAAACCGGTGAACTGCCAAGAACAAATTGTTTTTGGGCAATATCCCTCATTTACTGAAACAAGGTTACACCGGGGCAGATGTTATTACGTTGACCTATATCACACAGCGGAGAGTAAATACCCTGACAGCCAAAATAATGCAACTGTGGAATGCCCACTAGAGTGGTGTCCTCAGCCGGTACGCCTATTCGGGCGGCACATCCTCGGCAGTATCCGTACCACGAATCGCCCGCACCCTGCTATCGAGTTCAATTGCATCTGCCTCACGACCGGTCGCTCTCATCAACTCTGCGCGGGCTTCCAGGGCCGCGGCCACCAGCGGATGCTCCGGTCCCAGGGCTTCTTCCCAGATTGCCTGGGCGCGCTCGATAAGGATTTCCGCCTCACTTTCTTCACCGGTGTTGCCAAGAAGAGTGGCCAGGCCGAACAGGCTGAAGCCGACATCGCGGTGCCCGGGACCCAGGGCCTGCTCCCGTATGCTGAGCGCACGTTCGTACAGCGGTCGCGCCTGTTCGTACTGCTCAAGCCCCGTCAGAAGATTGGCCAGGTTGTTCAAGGGGAGGGCCAGACCGGGGTGGTCAGGCTCGAGGGCGGCCTCATAAATCTCGAGAGCACGCTCGTAGTAGGGCCGTGCGCCCTCGATATCGCCTTCGGACCGGTACATGACACCGATGTTAGTGAGACTCAGCGCTACATCCGGGTGACCGGGGCCCAGGGCCGTCTCACGGATTCTCAGGGCGCGTTCGAACAGGGGCTTTGCAGCCTGGATATCTCCGGTTTTCGCTATTATGATCGCGAGGGCGGTAATGTCGGTGGCCACCGTCGGATGATCCGGGCCGAGTGCTTTTTCGCTAATCGCGATTGCGCGTTCGGTGGGTGCCCTCGCCCTGTCGAGGTCGCCGAGCGCCGCATACACCGCACCCTGTTCTTTCAGGGTTTTTGCCAGGCTTGCGTGATCGGGACCAAGCAGCTTCTCCTTCAGCGTCGCGGTACGCGAGAGCATGGGGAGGGCTTGCTTGTAGTTACCCGAGTCTTTCTGAATTGCACCGACATTGTGCATGCTGTCGGCCACCAGTACATGTTCCTGTCCAAGCTGTTCCTCGCGCATTACCAGGGTACGCTCGAACAGGACCCGGGCCTCATCCAGCCTGCCGGCCCGTGCATGGAGAATAGCAATATTTGTCAGCGTTGCGGCCGCCTCGAGAGACCCAGGGCCAAAGTGCCGCTCGTCAATTGCCAATGAACGTTCATAGAGAGGCAGCGCCCCGGCATAGTCGCCGGTTGCTACCATGACCATCCCGAGGTTGTTGAGTATGGCAGACACTCCCGGGTCATCAGGCCCCAACTTTTTTTCCCGGATGTCCAGCGCGCGCAAATACAGCAGTTCGGCCTCTTCGTATTGCCCCTGGTGCCGGTGAACTTCGCCCAGGCTGTTGAGGCTCTGGGCCACGTCCAGATGGTCCGGTCCAAGCTGGGACTCTCTGATGGCCAGAGATCCCTGGGCTAGCTCAAGAGCCGGTTCGAAGAGACCGAGACCCACGTATACGTTTTCCATCGTGTTCATGAGCCTGGCCTGGATCAGGGGTTGGTCTTCGAGTTCGTCAATCTTGGTCGAAGCTTCATCCAGAACGTCCCTGACCAGTACTTCCCGCCCCAGTTCCGCAGGATCAACCGAGGCGAGCATGTCACTGAGGAACCCGGTTACTGCCTCGGCTTCGCCGCGCGCCTCCTCCGCCTCTTGTCGCTTCCCTTCAGCAAAGAAAGCCGCCCCGGCGGCCACGACCGCCAGGATGAACAGGGTCACCACCGCAACCCGCTTCAGCCGTTGCGTTCGCTGACCCTTCGCCAGTGATGCCTGCAGAAACTCATGTTCGTGTTCCGGAAGCTCAAGGGCTTCAGCTTTCTCCAGTTCATTAGCTTCGGCAAGCCGCTTGGCCGAAGCCAGCAGGTTCGATGCCGGGCGGCCCTCCGCCTCCCATTGACGGGCCTCCGCATCCAGACGTTCGCGAACCTGCAGCAGTTCCCGGTTGTGTTCCAGCCATTCCTCCAAACGCGGCCAATGGCGCAGCAGCGCTTCGTGCGCCACGGTCACTACCGGTTCGCCCCGATCATCGCGGTCCGTAACCAGCAGCCGGGCTTCAACGAACCGGTCGATCAGGACCCGGCCGGGGCTGCCCTTGGCGAACCCTGCCAGCGGTGCCCGTTGACGTGTACCGACGTCTCCTTCGCCCGTACCCACAGTGACCAATGCACTCATCACGGTGGCAAAGGCGGCTTGTTCAGTTTTCCCAAGAGACTTGAAGGCAGCCTCGGCACGCTGGGCGAGTGCGCCTTCCACGCCACCCAACTCATCGTATGCTGACAGCGAAAGTACGCCCTCCCCGCTTCGCGCCGTGTAGAGCTGCTCCAGGGCGAATTGCAGCAGTGGCAGCGCTCCCGGGTTCTGCGCGGCGGCATCCCGCAACGCATCATCGAGACGTTCGCCGGTTACTTCGTTCTCTTCGAATTTCAACCCGGCAAGCTCCGCGGGTCGCCGTATCATCTGACTCATCTCGGCCGCAGAGGCCGGCAGCAGGTCGTACTGCCCGGCATCTTTTTTGAGTGCGACCAGACCGGGTGAATCCATTAACCGCGGGTAGAAGTCACTGCGCAGTGTCGCGAGCACCCAGATCTTGCCGCTGGCCACCAGGGAATCGATGACCGCGACAAATTGGTCCCGTTGCTCGCTGCTCACGCTGGGTGTTGTAAACAGTTCCTCCAACTGATCGATCACCAGCGCCAGTCGCGCCACCGGCTGTTGTTCGAGATCTTCTTTCCGTGCCACTTCGGCGGCCGCCTGTGAAAGCCCGCCCTTGATGAGTGCAAAGGCGGCATCCGGACTGTCCTGCAACAGTCTCGCAAGCACGTCAATCCCGGTTCCATCGGCCGTCAGTTCTGGCAACGCCCGATGCTTGAGAAGTGCAGAGGCCAGGGAGGTAAAAAGGTCGCTACCGGCATCGGCTGGGCGCATCACCGCGGAACGCCAGAGTCCAACTCCCTCGATTACGCCTGGCTGGGTCAACAGCGGTAGCACACCGGCACGCACCAGTGATGACTTGCCGCATCCACTCATCCCGAGCACCAGTACGAAGGGGCGCCCCGCTGCCGATTGCCGCCGTAGAGCGTTTAGTATCTCGCTCGTTGCCCGGGTGCGGCCGAAGAAGATGGGAGCGTGCTCCGCCCGAAAAATTTCGAGACCCCGGTAAGGTGAACCACGAGTCCAATCCACACGTCTGTGTACCTGTTGTTCAACACTCGGCAGCCTCTCCTCAAGGAGTTTTCGAAGGTGCGTTTCCAGCAGTTCTTCAAAATCATCTAACCCTTCAAAGGTGTGGAACGCTGCGGTGAGCGAACCGTCTTCCGCCATGAACCAGTGCTCCAGAAAGGCGTCCAGGGCTTTCTTCTGGTGGAGACGCTCCAGAACCTTCTGCTCGGAGTCGAGTGGCGTGACGGGCTGTGCCGTTTTCCGATATACGAGAAGGTCGGGGGCCCCTTTGGCACGATAGGCTTCCAGTGCATTTTCAAATTCAAATTCGGTCCCCGACGCATAACGGCTACCGTCGGGCCGGCTTAGATGAGCCGGCAGGCGTGTTCCCAGGCGGGACCAAAGAATCATGAGCACCAGATCACATTCGGCCGGATACGGAATCTGCTCCTGGAACGAGGCCGAAGCCCTCAGAGGTTCGTGCTCCCAGAAAACTGGCTCAATTGCCACACGATCGCCGTACACCGCTGTCGCGCGCTCCAGCACCCGGCGCGTCACCACCCGCTCTTCTACTACGTCACCAGGTGATGAAATGAATACGCGCAACTTGGACGGGCTACTCATTCCACAAACACTAGCAGAAAATCACGAGGTTCACATTGACGTGGGTCAATGCATCTTACATGGATTTTTTCGTGTTCGCGTAATCAGTTCAAGACTGTCGTGATGTGCTCCAACGTTCGTGACTAACGGAAAACTAAAGTGCCGCCACACAAAGGAACCGACCCCGACGTCAGGCGCTATGTTGTGTGCACCCTGGACGTGGAGCGGGTGCCCTTGACGACCATCATCGGTGATCCCAGCCTGAACTTTTGTCCACCCGATCGAGGCGCAGGTGTCTGCGTTTAGTGCGACATAACCTACAGGTTATTCCGGAGACACGGCTTACACATTAACGCATTTGGGGACGTTAAGTTGTCATCGTCATTTGCCTTTTTTGGTGGTGAACATAGGCAGATGGAGAGACTGGGTTGAAATGTCCAACCGGGTACAGTCCGCTACGAACCACTCACCCCTTTCGGGATCTTGGCGAAACTCTGCGTTTTCGAACACAAACCTGACATATGAAAAAGGAGAAATTGCCTGCAAGGCGTCCAGCATGTTCGGGTTTTCTGTAACGCAGAAGACCTCTAGCCCATTCGCGTCCTGTGCCCGGCACCACGCCCATCTTTCATTATCCGTTCCTTTGGAACTACAGCCGATTATCTCAACGTCGTTTTTTGATGAACGTGCAAGCCACATGTTACCTTCAGCGACCCCCTCATCAAGCTCAACCTCATCAAACTCAATTGATACTACACCTGTGGCAGCAAAGCCGGCATACAAAGTCGATGACATAAGTGCCAAAACGACTACAACGGTTGTTAGTATTGATTTCATTGGATTCTCCTATCATTTTGAATTTTTCCGACGGGTCAAGGTTGACCTTTGAGATCATCCGAGTTGATCGCGCCGATCGACTCGCGAAGCATGACCTTCCGGCTGTCGGGATTGAGCCGGGCAATTTGCTGTTGGACAGAAATGTCAGTTAATAACCAGTGGAGTGTTATGACTCCACGGTGATAAATTGCTTACGCGTAAGGAAGCGAAAAGATTGCGGAAGGATCACAATTGACCCCCCTGGAATCTTTGCCCGTTGCATCCTTGCGAAATAATTCTTTCTAGCCTAATGATTTAGCTATCAATTTTTGTCAAAAGTCAATAATGCGAATAAATCATTTTTCTGATTAAAATTAATTACTTAGTAGGCAATACTGATTATATAAAATCGAGTGTACGACCCAAGGTGACCGCCTCGAGCCGTGTATGGACGTGGAGTTTCAAAAATACGTGCCGGGTGTGAATGCGAACTACAGAGACACTTAACCCATCACAGCAATATACATAATCAACCAGGCACCGAAACTACGGTCAGGTAACGACATGGCACAGCAAGACACCAAGTTCAAAAAAGGTAACCCCGGCAGACCGTAAGGCAGCAAGAACAAAATCACCAATGCCTATCTGAATGCCTTTACCGCCGACTTCTACAAGCACGGCAAATCTGTTATTGAAGCGGTCCGGGTAAATCAGCCGGATGTTTACCTGAAACTGGTCGCGCAGCTACTCCCGAAGGACGTTGTGCTGGAAAGTGATGTCCGCAGCCGATCTGATCAGATTGGTTGAAAAGGATCATGGCCCCTGCCCTTTGTCGCATGTGTCAATAAAATTGAACACCGCATATTTCCTCTTTGAACTGGAGGGAGCACACCCGGAGAAGCGGATCGTTTCTTCCTCCCGTCGAAACCGCAAAAAACCCCGGCGTATTGATGCACCAGGGGTTTGCATGTGACATTGCGGCGGCCGTAGCCGCCGCTTTCAGCCTGATTCGGCTAGGGGAAGTCCACGGTGCAGGTCTTGTCCCCGTCCATCACCACGGATGCACTA
>Ga0255052_10003849_pt1 | contig 10229 bp, 8 predicted proteins | sample JV7_2_21_MG_FD_188632 | JGI IMG/M metagenome (GOLD analysis project Ga0255052, IMG submission 188632) | Seawater microbial communities from Jervis Inlet, British Columbia, Canada - JV7_2_21 | ecosystem: Environmental > Aquatic > Marine > Inlet | place: Canada: British Columbia | collected...
GCTCGGGCAGATCGTAATCACCTGTCGTCGCACTACTGACGCCTTGCGGGCGAGATGGACAGCATGAAACAAGGCATCGACCTCCACCCTGAGTCGATTATTCGCCACCATACTGCCAAATGACGGAATACCCAGGGTTAGCACCAGCGCGACGAGCGTCAATGTCATCAACAGCTCATACAGGCTAAAGCCCCGAATCCTATGTCGATATTGCATGACAAACCTCCTTGTTTGGCTTGCCCAGCTTAGAGTCTGCGGGTCTGAAAAACTGCTTACAAATTCGAGAGATGTGGCCAGTAAAAGGCAGAAATGAGCTGTGCCTGCGGTCGCGGGAGCGGCTTTTGCCGCAATTTCACCCCTATCCGTGCCGAAATCGCGATTAGAATTGGTCTATACTGCGCAATCACCTGTTTGTAGGAAGTAGAGCCATGTCCAGATCGGACGTCCTGTCGAAGTTGAAAAACCACGGTGTCCTGCCGACACCACAGCGAATGGAGGTGGCTGAGTTGCTGCTGAATCGTCCCCAGCATCTGTCTGCCGACCAGATCATCGACCGCCTGCGAGACGCCGGCAGTCGTGTATCCAAGGCAACGGTCTATAACACGCTGAAGCTGTTCAGCGAAAAGGCCCTCGTGAAGGAATGTAACGTGGACCCGAGCCGCAAGTTTTATGACTCGGCGATGCATTCACATCACCATTTCTTTCACGTGGACACCGGCGAGTTGAGCGATATTCCCGCGGACCAGGTAAGCATCAATACTCTGCCGAACCTGCCCAGGGGCACCGAACTGGAAAACGTCGAAATCCTGATCAGGGTGCGTAACAGATAGTCCTGATATCCGCCAGACTAAGCTGACACTTCAATATAGCAATGCCATACTCGCGCCGCTGCTGGTACAGCGGGGCGCGGCAACGCAGGGTAGAGCAACGCATTCCTAATGTGCCGACAGGGCGTTACAAGCCATAGATACCAACGCTTTGAGCTAGGTCACCAGATCGTATAAAGTAATTATAAAGTTGAGAGCCGGTGTAGCTCAGTTGGTAGAGCGCCACATTCGTAATGTGGAAGTCCTTGGTTCGACTCCGAGTACCGGCACCATCTCAACCAGGGGTCTATGCCGGTCACATCCCGAATCGGGACATCTCAAATCGGCATCTCAAATCGGGACACCCACAATTCATGGGACTTCTCAAATCGGGACACCCACAATTCATCGAACATCAGTTGAATTCAAGTCGGACTCGCCGAATGAGATTTAGCTTGGCGTGGTAAGACGATGCGGATGCTGAAAGCGGCGCCTAATTACTTCCATTGAAAGGTTGCCGGAGTCATTATTGATAGCCAATGGGCTAGTTCACGCAGTCAAGCGTCGAGTCAACGGGCCGTTGGGACTTGGTAAAGCTTTAGGATGTGAGCATTCGGGTCGGTCTGGCGCTCTTAAGCCATTGCTGCCCAAGGTGCTGGCAGTAGCGCTCCAGCGCTTGTACAGAACCGACGGCCCGGTAATACCAGCTTCCATAATGACGCATGTCACCAAGCCAGTGTTTCTGCCCGAGGTCCAGACGCTCGAGTATCGGTGGCAGGGCACTTGGGATAGATTCCCGTTTGTCAGCCAGTAACGCCCGACCACTCCAGTCCACCAATTGCAGGTATTCTTCTCTGGATAGTGGAAGCGGGTTGCCGGGCTCATAGGAATGTTGCAACGGCAATAGATGATGGTCCCGGCGATGAATGCGGGCATAGACCGAGGTGTGCTGCGAGTCCTCCGGTGTCCTGGCGATACCGGCCCGAACCGGGTTCAAGTCTACATAGGCCATACAGCGTAACAAGGCAGTGTCATCAAGCAGCGCCTGGAGCTTGTAGCGTCCTTCCCAGAAGCGGCCACGGCAGCCATCTTCCTTGTTGGCATGACGGGCCAAAGGTTCGTTCAGACAGCGCATGAACCAGCTGATGCTAGATAAGCGGGAGCGCCACTCGGCAATAAGTACAGTATTATCGGCAGCGTCCGGCACACGAAACAGCTGACCCCAGCGTTCCACCACTTCTTCATCCGACCAAGCACTCGCCTCATCACTATTGACCCTGAGCACCACGTGATAGTGGTTACTCATGATGGCGTAGGCCAAAAGATCGATGGCAAAGACCTCGGCGAGCAGGCCCAGGCGTTCTTCCAACCACTGGCGGCGATGTCCAAAGTCCTTTCCCGAATAGTGATCACTACCGCAGAGAAAGGCGCGCCGTACGCAGCGGGAGATGCAGTGGTAGTAGCGTGTGTGTTCCAGGCTGATCTGTTGACGTCGGGCAACGGTCATCGTGATTACATCCATGAATTTCGGTGTAAAACACTTTCATTAGAACCGTTTTCAACACAGTGGGCGATGACACTTTCTATTGCCGATAGACAGATATGCAGAAAATGGTGGGTGTCCCAATTTATCCCAATTTAAAAAGCCCCCACACGTTTCCGTGTGGGGGCGGAGCCATCGGGGATTGTTGATCAAGGCTCGAGGAGATAGACACCAATTTTGTACGCTGTGAACACGTTGCTGTCGGCATCGTATTTGCCACGTGCATACATCGCGCGTGCGGTAGTAGCGCCGTTCAGCGCCGAGCTTAGCGCATTGATGAAGTCATCGAAGTCGGCGTAGAGTTGCAGACTGTCTTTCGTGGCAATCGAGAACAGTTTGCGGCCGGTCTCACGGGGCGCGATCAGTGTGTCGGCAGCCAGCGTCGTCAGGTCGATCAGGACCGTACCTTGCTTGATGTAATGCCGCTGGTCGATATCCGGGTTCTGGTTGTTCAACAGCAGGCCATTGCTATCCATCATCGTGAAGGGCTCGAGCGTGCCATCCTGGCCCCAGCCTACCCCCAGTACGCTGCGAACGTCCGAGAAGTCGATGATCGAGCGACCTTCAAAATCCGGCGGTGCGAAGCCGAAAGCCGTCGGGAATCCCCAGGCCGCGATCGGCTGTCCGGTTGCCTGGGCAGGCAGCAGCAGATTGCCGGTGGAAACTTCGTAGTTTGCCGGATCCGCATCCGTCTCGCGGCTGATACCTGTTCCGGTAAAGTCAAATATGCTTGCTCGGCGGCCGCCGATGGCGTGCAAGTTGACGTCGATCTGTCCGGGGTTGATGGTATTAATAATTCCGCTCAGTCGCGTAACTTCCATGCGCACCGCGCCTGCGGTCGCATCCAGGTGAATGCCGAGTTCGTCGTTGGCGATGACTTCGCCGCGAACGGTGATGACCTGGCCGACCGAGATTGCGCTGATATCAAGCAAACCGTCGTGCGTCGTCTTGAATACCTTTGTATCGGGTCCGACCGTGACGACGATGTCATCGCGGAAAAACGCCGGCGTCTCATCTGTGAGGATCACAGTGCCGCCCCGAACGATCAGTTCGTTGCCGCTGCGGCCGATGACGGTGCCCTTGGCCGCATCCTTCCGTTCGCCAGGTACGCTTGATCCTGCGAGTACGATGTTCGCCGTGAACTCACGGTCGGCCACGATCAGTGTGCCCTGCGCGACGGTGATCGTTCCCTCGCCGGCAGCGCTCAATGCCCGCAGGCCTTCACTACCCTTGTAAGGCTCGTCGTTTACCTCGAACTCAGTGTCGTCCGTGACATTGACCTTCATGCGACCGAAGTCATTGGCTTGATCGTGGAAAGGCCGTACTCTGACCGCGTACCACATTTCTGTTTCATTGATCTCGATCAAACGGCCGCGGACACGAATGTCTTTGCTATCGACCGGATCGATCTCGGCAACGATAAACGGCTCTGACGTGGCAAGAGCCGGCGTCGGGACGACGTCCACCGTGTGCGATGCCTCGAGATCAAAATCGACCGTCAGAAGAGACGCGCGGCCGCGAGTAATGAAAAGCTGGTCGCGCTCAGGCAAGAAGATTTTCAGCGCTGTTTGAGTCAGCGCGTTGCCATCTGCATCGATGACCGTTGCTGCCTTTGCGGCACCGTCGGCATCGACAAAGACTTCTGCATTCCCGTAATCAAGCGTAATCGTGCCGGCGACATAGGTGCCGGGAGGCACGGTTGCCACACTCATGAGCTCGGTCAGGTTGACGTATTCGGCAAAGTTGATGCGTGTACTGTTGGGCAAGGTCTGGACGATTGCGCCGTTCGCTTTCTCCAGCGTCAGCGACAGGACGTCGACCGAATAACTCAGGAAGTCGCCTTCGGCATCGGTCAGCCCCACGAACAAAGTGCCGCATTCAGCGAAAGTGGCCGGATCACCCGGTATACATTCCGCGACGATGGGGTCGTCGTTCGCGACCGTGCTGGCGCCGCCACCGCAGCCGACGATACTCAATACGATGACTGTCAGCGCTACCCAGGTCCAAAAGCTGTGGGATTTGATACTGCCCGGCATGCAGCCGTTAGATATTTTCATGTGAGTCTCCTTGTCAAGCGCGTTTTTAATCGATACCTGCTTTTAACGCGGTGTCAGGCAAGCGGTTGACCAGACAGCCTGAAAGACCGCCAAACCGGACCCGTTTCGGTGCATACAGGGGGCGGAGAACACAAAAAATTACAGTCACTTAGCTTGTTTTCCTTCTGTGACGTGTCAAAATGCCGACGTATCGATATCGAATCGTTCGAATTGTCGAAAATACCTAGAATTGGCATCGCCGCGGCCGGGGACGAGCTTGACTTGAACCACCTGATTCACGCGGTAAGAGGCGGCTGAATGGCCACAGAGTCTGGCAGCAAAGTAACAGGGGCTTTGCCCCACCGGAGTCGCCGACCCCGCGCCGGCGAACGAAATCGCGGCGCAGTCGATGCGCTTCAGACCAAGATTGCCGTCAGTCTCCAAGACCTGGATCCGCAGAGATACCAGGATCAATTGCGCGACATCATCAGCGAACTGCCGGACGCGAGCGGCTGCGATGCGGCCTTTCTTGCGCTTTTCTCGGATGATGGTTCATCCATCGAAACGGTACTGACATCGGGGTCGATGTTCTCCGGATGTAACCCGGAAGCACTGACTGGAGAATCGCTGGAGGACTGGTCATGGCTTAGCAAGCGACTTGGCTACCTTCGTCTCATCGAAGTCGACGATACAGATGCAGGACCGAAATCGGCCGCCCAGGAAATGGAACGGTTGTCAGAACTGAAGATCGGCTCCTGTTTGATAATCGGTTTTGCGGTTCAGGGCGAGATTGCAGGCTTCCTCGCGCTCGCCAACGAACACCCGCTTGAAGTCTGGGATGCGAACCTGCACCTCCTAATGAAGTTAATCGGGGCCTCGCTTACCTCAGGTCTCGAGCGAATGCGCGCCGCCGAACTCCTGGAGGAACTCGAAGAGCGTAATGATCTCGTGAGTCAGACGGCAAACGACGGCATCTGGGATTTCGACGGTCACTCAAAACGTATTGAGTTATCCCCGCGCTGGAAAACGATGCTTGGATATGGCGAGGACCAGGACGATGTGTCGCCTGACTGGTACCGACTGGTGCATCCCGACGATATGGCGCGCGTGCAGGCAAGAATGCGCGAGCACCTGGAAGGCAAGTCGCTGCTCTTCGAGAGTGTGCACCGCATGCGGCACCAGAATGGCGAATGGCGCTGGATGATGAGCCGGGCGAAAGCGAAGCTGGATGAGAAAGGACGTCTGCTGCGCCTGCTCGGCGTCGAGGTCGATATCACCGAAACCAAGCTTTACGAGGAGGCGCTTTTCCGTAAAACGGAGAGCGCCCAGATCACACTGCGATCGATCGGCGACGGCGTTATCACGACCGACGCCAAATGCAATGTCGAATACATCAATCCGGTGGCCGAGGAACTCTCGGGCTGGAAGGTGGATGACGCAAGCGGCCGCCCGGTCGACGAGATATTCCGCGGATTTCACGAGGAAACCTGCGAGCCCCTGGAAAATCCGCTGGCTGTGTCGATTCGCCGCAACCGCTCGATCAAATCGGTGCGTCCCACGCTCCTCATTCGCCGCGATGGCAACGAACTCTATATAGAGAGCACGGCGTCCCCGATTCGTGACGGCAAAGGCGATGTGACAGGTGGCGTACTCGTGTTCCATGACGTCAGCGAGTCACGTGAGCTGAATCGTCGCCTGAGTTATCACGCCAGCCACGACATCCTGACTGGTCTCGTGAATCGGCGTGAATTCGAAAACAGGCTGGAACGCGCGCTGAAAAGTGCGAAGGCCAGGGAAACTTCGTACGCGCTTTGCCATCTCGATCTGGACCAGTTCAAGATCGTCAACGATTCCTGCGGGCACAGTGCAGGCGATGCGCTCCTTGGGCAGCTTGGCGCGTTGCTGAAGTCGAAAATTCGCTGGCGCGATACGCTCGCGCGTCTCGGCGGGGACGAGTTTGGTGTCTTGCTCGAGAGCTGCAGCCTCGATGAGGCGATGCAGACCGCCGAAGTATTACGAGCGGCGATCGACGAGTTCAAGTTCATGTGGGACGACCGCAGTTTCCGGCTGGGCGTCAGCATCGGCGTCGTGCCGATAACTGCGGATAATGAAGACGTTGCCGCGATGCTCAGCGCAGCCGACAGTGCCTGCGCAGCGGCCAAGGAAGCCGGCAGAAACCGTATCCACAGCTTCCAGGAAAACGATATCGACCTGATGCGCCGCCGACGCGAGATGCAATGGGCGGCGCGAATCAACAACGCGCTCGAGGACAACCGATTCGAGTTGTTCCGACAGACCATCCAACCGCTACAGACGGATGAGCAGGGCGCCCATTACGAATTGTTGCTGCGGATGCGCGATGAGAATGGCGCCATTATTGCCCCCGGCTTGTTTATCGAGGCGGCCGAACGGTACGGCATCACACCGAGTATCGATCGCTGGGTGATCACGAATGCTTTCCGCTGGCTGGTGTCAGAGGCAGACGAGCGTGAGCGGCTGGTATTGTGCTCCATCAACCTCTCCGGTCAGAGCCTCGGGGATGACAAGTTCCTGCCCTTCGTCATCGATCAATTCCAGATGAGCGGACTGGATGCGACGAAGATTTGTTTCGAGATTACGGAGACGGCCGCGATCGCCAGCTACTCGCAGGCGAACCGGTTTATTAATGCGCTCAAAGAACTCGGTTGCAAGTTCGCGTTGGACGATTTCGGTACCGGTCTGTCTTCGTTCGGCTACCTCAAGCACTTCCCGGTCGACTATCTCAAAATCGATGGCAGTTTCGTCAAGGAAATTCTGCATGATCCGATCGACCGCGAAATGGTGCGCTCGATTAACGAGATCGGCCACCTGACTGGCAAACAAACCATCGCCGAGTTCGCGGAAAACGCCGAAATTATCGCGATGCTGAAGGGCATGGGTGTCGACTATGCTCAGGGATACGGCGTTGCCGAGCCCAAAGCCGTGGCGCGAGCTGTCGCCCTGGGGTAGTTCGCGCGTAAAAAAAACGTCTGACATCTTGTTGTCCAGACAATCGGGTCTTCTGGTTTAATGAGCCGTTTCCATTTGCGCAGCTCGTTAGGTACTTCTCCGCATTGACCCAATCCTCCTGTTGCCGGATAAAGTTTATTCACATTCGATAAAGGCGAACCTGGTCAACGACTGGCCAATATCACCGCAATGAGAGGAATCAACTGATGAAAGCGTTACCTGTTCTTTTTGGGACCATGGTCGTCATCATGGTCGCCAGTACGACGTTCGGGGAGGTAGAGGTCAAGCAAGCGCCGCTGACCTGGCAGCAGGCTGCCCTTAGCGACGGTGAGCAGCTCTACCTCGAACTCTGTGCCGTGTGCCATGGAAAAAGTGGCATGGGCGACGGGCCGGCGGCCAGTGCCTTGAAGAAAGCCGTGCCTGATTTAACTGGCCTGGCTGCGGCCAATGACGGCGAGTTTCCCCGCAATAAAGTGGAGCAGTCGATTGCCGGGGAGTCCCGGGTTACCTCGCACGGAACGCTCGACATGCCCATTTGGGGACAAGCGTTCAAGGATGTGCGGCCCGACATGAAGCAGTTTCGCCGCGACGCCCTGGCGAGGCAGCGGGTTTTCAATCTGACCGAGTATCTGGCAACCATCCAGGCCGAATAAGCTCTGGACGGCGCCAAAATGAAGAAGCCCGGGGCGCATGGCCGGGCTTCATGAGTTCATCGGGTTTTCTATGATTACATGAAAAACCCGTGACCCGCGCCCACCATGCTCATGACCAGTGGTACGGACATCAGCGTGTTCAAGCGCGATGCGGTGAATGCGATCTTCCTGGCTTTCGCAATTTCATCGGCGCTAGCCTCGACCATGCCGAGGATCTTTTTCTGGTTCGGCCATATCAAGCCCCAGACATTAAAAAGCATAATCGTACCCAGCCATGCCCCAATGCCGATTGTGGTTGCGTATGGGTTCGGGATGTCCGTCAACATCCCCAGCGCGAACGCATCGTCCAGTTGCCCGCGATGCAGCAGGAAGGCCGCACCGGTCAACCAGGTCACAAGTGAAGCCCAGCGAAACCAGGACAGTGCTCTTGGTGCGACATACTTGGTAATACCTGCACCGCCGGGACCGCCGTCGTCTCCGGCAGCGTCCGCAAGTGCCGGGACCTGGACAAAATTGAAGTAATAGAGGAGGCCAATCCAGGTGATACCGGCCAGGACGTGCAACCAGATCATGACGGAGTTGACGGGTATTGCCCCGACTATATGGTCGCCCATGGTTACCAGTACAAGAATGATTGCCAGGACCACGCCGCCGATAATTGTGCCAACGACTGATTTCAATGGATTCATGTTTTGTTCTCCCCAGGGTTGTTTGTTAGTTTTGGTCGGGCAGGGCGCCTATTATAGAGTTTGCCTCGGCGAAAAGCAGTGCTTGCAGGATGCCGCAGCTGAGGCATGTTAACTTATTGAAAAATAAAGAGAAATTGTTCGGTTATCCTCGTTCGGCTATGTTCGCCACAGCGATTGTTCCTGCAGCCAACATGGGTACAATTGACACGTCAGGCGAATCCAAATCAGGCAGGCGATGCGACTCTTATTGACCGTTCTTATAATCCTGTCACAGACAGGCTGCACTTCGCTCTTGATCGGCGGTGGTCAATCCGGTACGTATCCGGCCAAGGGGGAGTCCGGACAGGTCGCCAAAGACTGCGATGAAGACCCGGACCAGGATCAGTGCGAATAGGTATTGAGTTTTCCTGATCGGATCGCATATCGAAGCAAACAACACTCAGGTGGCAAAACGTGGACATAAACGAAAGAATTGAAGAGCAACTCGAATCCAATCAGGTGATGCTCTATATGAAAGGATCTCCCGATTTTCCGCAATGTGGATTTTCCGGTCAGACCGTTGCGGCATTGAAAGCCATCGGCAAGCCCTTCGCCTATGTCAATATTTTTGAAGACCCGGAAATTCGGGAAGGGCTCAAGCAGTATTCAAACTGGCCGACTTTTCCGCAACTCTATGTGAAAGGCGAACTAATCGGTGGCTGCGACATCGTTATCGAGATGTTTGAATCCGGCGAGCTACAGAACCTGCTCTCCGATGTCGGAGAGTAGGGGAACCGAGTACTTCGTCAATATCACCTTGACGAAGTACTAGATACGCACAGGCTTAAAGCAGACCGTCCAGACCTTCCAGGTCGTTTATTATCTGCCATTGTCCGCCGAATTTTTCAACCTTGGTCTGCCAGTCAGCGAGTCTTGAGATGTATTCCCTCGGGTCGATGTTGTCAGATCGCAGTTTCGTCACATTCAGGGCGATGATTTCGAAGCCGTCAAGATCAAATTCGATGTCACGAATGTAGCCGTCTTTCAAATCCTCTTTCAGGTCAGAAAAAATCAGGATTTTCTTTTTGCCGGTACCTTTTTCATTCAAAAACTCGACGGCTTGCAACAGGCCGCCGGTGATGTCCGTATAGGGGGATGACCGTGCCCCGTCAACAAAATCAGCGATTTGCTCGGCAAACTGCCGCTTTTGTCGATTCATCGTGCTCGGCCGGTCATCGAGGGTCACTTTGGCCACAATGTCTTTCTCGCTGAAACTTCCCGTATCAATACGAGCGACGGCGAAGGAGTCTGTTGCATCGAGGCGCGATAACGAATACCGGATGATCTGCTGAGCCTTGATCAGCTCCTCCCTGTAAGTGCCAGATGTATCCAGCAACATGTAAACGCCCGTGTTTGTGGCTGCAGGGGGTGCACATCCCAATACCAACATGCACGCAGCAACTGAAAAAAGAAATCTCATGATGTCACCTCGCAAACGCTGAACCAGCAGATTTATTCGCGCTCCCTGAATTTTG
>Ga0255052_10003850_pt1 | contig 10228 bp, 5 predicted proteins | sample JV7_2_21_MG_FD_188632 | JGI IMG/M metagenome (GOLD analysis project Ga0255052, IMG submission 188632) | Seawater microbial communities from Jervis Inlet, British Columbia, Canada - JV7_2_21 | ecosystem: Environmental > Aquatic > Marine > Inlet | place: Canada: British Columbia | collected...
CGCGGCAACCCTGAGCACCATGTTGCAACGGGCCGGTCTCAGGGCGAGACAGTCCGACTTCGAACGCGATAGCGACGTGCTGTTTCTCGACATAATCGTCGAGGACGAAACATTTTATGCGTCGCTGGGTTTCTGGCGCATGGTGAGTTATCGCCTGCCGAATGGGGAACTCAATTCGGAGTTCGTTACGGTTTGGCAGGACTACTCGGTTGGCGCTCATCACGAGGATCCCGGGAAGGTACGCGCCACCGTAAACAGCATCACCGAACGATTCATCGCCAAATACCAGGATGTGAACAAGGTTGGCACGCCGCTGCGCGTTGCATCAACGCCCTGACCCCTTTCCCGGATTCCACGGGAAGTCCTGCCATCTGGTCTCATACTCCTGCAATTGAGCCGCAGCGCGTAACAAAACCCTGACCCGGATCGTTGCTGCAGCGCAATATTAGACCGCATCTACTTGTTGTAATACCCGCCATGGACTAGGCTAATGAGGAGGCGTCTGAATTGGTATCGCGAGCATTGCGCGAGCCTACTGCGAATAAAACAACAACAAATAATAAAAGAACGAAGGATGGTGCTATGAATATCAACCCCTGCGGGTTCCGTACACGTTTGTTTTCCGCTTTCTCCCTGATTTTGACCGCCGCTGCCCTGCTTGGGCCGGCGCCGGCGTCGGCACAACCGATACCGACTTTCCTGGATCGAGTGGGTGGAAGCGACCTGGTGAATTCGAACCTCGGACTGTCTGCCATGGCGGTCCAGAGGACCTGCGGGGCGCTGATAGGCCTCGGCTTCAACGACCCGGATGGGACCGAGGCAGCGCATGAACTTTTTCGGCGCTGCAACGAACTGGTTGCTACCGCGAATGAGCTCAATGGCTTCACGAACCTTTCAAGGGTCCTGGGCTATACGGACGATGATGAGTTGCTCGCCGCATTTCAGCAGGTTAACGGCGAGGAGACTCAGGCGGCCGCCAACATGGCCCAGAACGCGTCCAATGAGCAGTTTTCAACAATCGCGGCCCGGCTCGGGGCGCTACGCGGGGCAACGTCGGCGTCGGTAACATCCGTCACTGCAAATGGTACCGACTTCATGTTTGGCTCGGGCGGCGGAGCGGCAGCCGATGCGGGCGCGCCATTCGGGCCCTGGGGCTGGTTTTTCCGCGGCACCTACACGACGGGTGATCGGGACCCAAGCAATCCGACAAGTTTTCTTGGTCAGGAAAACGGCTTTGACTTCGACCAGTATGGCTTGACGATCGGCATAGATCATATGTCCGGCTCATCTGTATGGGGCGTTGCGGTTACCTACTCGAGCTACGAAGTCGAAATGATAAATCGAAGCGCGGGAGCCGGCATCCAGACTCAGGTCGTTGATGAAGGCGAAATTGAGGCGGACAGCGTCAACGGAACTTTCTTCTATGACCACAGTGGACAAAACGACGTGTACTTTTCGGCACTGGCCGGGTACGGCGCCCAGAGTTTCGATATGGCAAGAAACTTCATTTACTTCGCGGATAATCCCGGGTCCCCCACTGTCGTCGACCAGACACGAGCAATGATCGCCGCACCTGACGGTGACACGATCTCTGCGTCATTGACGCTGGGACGCGCTATCAATAGAGGATCCTGGGTCATCGATCCACACATTGGCGTAACTTTCGACACGATAACCATCGATCAATTTGCCGAGCTTGACAGTGGCAACACCAACAGCGCCAATCCGGGCGCGATTCTGGACGGTATGCAACTTGCGTTCGATGAGCAGGAGATCGACTCGCTGCGCGCGACCATCGGAATTCAGTTCAGCAATAATATCAACACCAGTTTTGGCTCGGTACGGCCGACATTCAGCGCCGACTGGTACCACGAGTTCGAAGACGATCCGCGCGCAATCAGGGTCAAGTACGCGCTGGAGGACGAGCTCGCGGGCCAGGGGCCTTTCACCACCGGTTTTGATGGCTGCGTATCCTGTTTTAGCCTGACGTCAGAGGCACCGGACTCCGATTTCTTCGTCGTCGGTGCGGGTATCGCGTCGGCATTTCGAAGCGGCTTTCAGGCTTTCCTGATGTTTGAAGCCCTGCTGGGGTATGAGAATCTGGATGCCTACTCCGTTACCCTCGGGCTGCGCGGACAGTTTTGATGCCGTCGTCATTCCAAAATCAACGAGTTATGTTCAACGGGATTGCCGCGGCCCGCTGAAGAAGCTTCTGCCACTCGAAGAAGCCGCCTCTTTGGCGTAAGATCGCATGAATAATATTAAGAATCCGCTGGGGTAGGCAGACCCGTTTGCGGGGCGGTTATATGGGCGGTAAGACACATTATTTCGTGGTACCGGCAGCATTACTGTTGCTGCTGCCTGTCGCTGCGCCATCTGCCCCCGGCGACAGTGATATTGAAGCACCGAGAGGCATAGTCGATTGCCTCCTCCCTGGCCCGATGCGGCGTATCGGCGGAAATTACTACCAAATGCCACAGCGCCCCGCGCGCATAACGGCGTCGGAGTGCACGATTCGTGGCGGCGATTTTCTGCTATACGATCGCGCCAACTACGAAACGTCTCTCAAATTCTGGATCACTCAAGCCGAACGTGATTCCGGTGATGCCGATGCGATGTTTTACGTCGGCGAAATCTATGAGCAGGGAATTGGCCGCGACCCCGATTACACGGCGGCCGCGAGCTGGTATCGGAAAGCCGCGGATGCCGGCAACACGACTGCGATGATCAGCCTGGCGCATCTGCACAAGACCGGCAAGGGAGTACCGCTGGATCTCGAAATGGCACAGGCGCTTTACTCGCAGGCCTTTGGTTCGGATATTCCGCTTCCGCTGGATCCGACCGCCGTGAAAGGCGCAGACCAACGGGTCGAGACACTGATTGCGGAAGTTGACGAAGTTCGTCGTCAAAAAATTGCCGTCGAGCTCGAACTCCAAGCGGCAAGTGAGCAACTTGCCAATGCTCGCCATGCCCTGGAAGACGCGCTTGGCGGAAGCGAGGCGCATTCTGAATTGATCAGGGAGTTGCGGGCCTCGATCGCGAAACAGGAGGCTGAGATCACTGCGTACCGGACGAACCTCCAGGTTATGCAGACCGAAAATGCTGAACTGTCGATACTGCGGCAGCAACTCGAAGAGCAGAAAATCGAAACGGCCAAGCTCGGGAGTTTGCTGGCGAGTGCGGAAACGAAAGTCGAACGCCGCCAGACGGAGTTGGCGAATCAACAGGAAACGCTGGATTCGAAGCAGGAAGAATTCGACGATCAGCTTGCCAGTGCAGCCCTGAATCGTGAAGCGCTTCAAGCGATGTCCCGGGAGCTTGAGGAATATCGTGAAGAAATCAAGACGCTTGAAGCAACCTTAAGGAAAGCGAAAGACGAGCGGAATCTTTATCAGGCGCTGGCCAGCGACGCAGCTACTCAGGAGGATCGTGTCGCCACTTTGACAGCGCGCATTACCGTATTGGACCAGCAAGCGAGCAGTGTCGAGAGCGAGTCCGAAGCGCTGCGCCGCGAACTGGCTGCTGCCCGAAACCAGCTTGATGAACAAATAGCGGCAGCTTCGGCGGTTGAGGAAGGAACCGACGCCGAGACTGCGGCTCGCGACGCTGAAATCCAGCGGCTGCGGGCTGCGGTCACGCGCACAGAGCAGGAAACTGGCCGGCATCGCAGTGATATCGAACGTTTAAGTCAACAAAGCGCCGAGCTGGAGCAACTACGAGGGGACCTGGAACGCGAGCAGGCCCAGGCGAATCGATTGCAGCAGTTATTGACCGAATCTCAGGACCGCTTTGCCGAATCGAATGCGCGCTTGGTGCAAATCAATGCTGCGCGGGCAGCACTTGACGAAGAAATAGCGGATTTGCGAGCAGGTGCCGCAGCAGGAGATCAGGCCAGCCAGGTGCTCCTGCAACAACGCGAAAGCGAACTTCGTTCCTCCCGAGACGAACTTCAGGCCCTGCAGGCACGGATCGCCACATCTGAAGATGAGTTTGGCCGTTATCAGCAGCAGATGGCCGACACCGCTACACGCCAGCGCCAGGCCATCGAGGATCTGCGCGTTGCAGTTGCCGCCGGCCGAGCCGAACGCGAACAGCTTGAGGAGCAACTCGCCTCCGCGAGTCAGCAGCTTAGTAGCGCGCGGACTGACCTGGAACTAGAGCAGCAGCGCTACACAAAACTGCAGGACAAGCTTCGTGAAGCGAGGGCCCAAAGCACGGCGAATAGCGAAGCGTTGGCTGAAAAGCAAAGGAGACTGGACGGTCAAAACCAGCAGGTGGCTTCGCTGCAGCAGGAAATCAACCGGCTGAATGAGCAATCCAATCGCTATGCGGCAGAGATCACCGCGTTGAAAGACAGAGCGCAAGCGGAAAAAGTGGAATTCGTTGGCCCCCGGATCGTTATGTTGGAGCCGAACGAGAATTTGCTCGCCGACTCTGGATCGCCGAGCGGTAGCGACGCTGTAACGCGTGGGATTTCTGTGGTCGTTGCCACCCGGTTGAGCGAAACGAAGATCATTCGTGGTCGCGTTGAAGCGCCGGCAGGACTTGCGCAACTCACCATAGATGGCTGGGACATAGCTTTCGACAAAAATAACTCCTTTTCTCAGTCGCTGAAACTCGACTCTGAGTCAAAAGATGTTCGCATCGTCGCCCTCGATCATAATGGCAAGCAGGACGTCATAGAATTCCGCTATCGAATTGACGGTACCGTAGGTCAGGTCGCCAATATTCACAATAAAGCGGCACGCTTTGAGCAGGCGAGAAATGATGCGTTGGACCACCTGCGATATTACGCTTTGATAATCGCCAATGAAGAATACGAAAGTGAATTCTTGCGTGACCTCGAAACACCGATCTCGGATGCGGAGGCAATTGGAGCTGTTCTTGAGGATAGATACCATTTTCAAGTAGAGATTTTGCGCAACGCGAGCAAAGACAAGATCGAAGCCGAGCTCGAGAGAATTTTCTATCTTGAGGAAAACGATGACAACGAAGAAAATGACAAGGATGCGATTCTGATCTACTACGCGGGGCACGGCTTCCCGTCCGATTCGCGCACCAAAGATGCGTATTTCTGGGCTCCGGTTGATGCCAAGTCTGACAGCCCGAGAACCTGGTTCAAGACCAAGGAACTGGAATCGTATATGCAAGTCAGCTCGATCAACCAGATCATGGTTGTTGCTGACTCCTGTTTTGCTGGCAATGTTCTGAGTCGAGATGGAATATCGGGACAATTCGCGTCACTGAAAGCCCGAAACTGGCGGCGATTTCTGGCCGAATACACGGAAAAGAAGAAGTCGCGTTTCGTATTGACAGCGGGTGCGTTCGCACCGGTACTTGATGGTGGCGGGGGAAATCACTCGGTGTTCGCTCGTGCTTTCCTTGATGTGCTGCTGGCGAACAACGAGATTATTTCCGCACCCAAGATCTATGAGCAGGTCGCACCAATTGTCATGAATCTGGCCGAGCGGCAGGACCACGATCAGACTCCCCTATTCGGCTATCTTGCAAGCGCCGGTCACGAATTTGGTAATTTCTACCTCCCTGCCCCTCTCGAAATGGCGCAAACTGCCGGCCCGATCGACAAAAACAACGTGATAATTACCACACCGATCGTTGCGCAGGTTGACCAAACTTTGCACTAAATCCGATTTTCGAATTCACGGATTGTTCAGGCGGTCAGACACACTTTTCGCAAACGCCCTGGCCGCCTTTCTAATCTGCGCCTCGGGTTGTGCGCCGATGTCCGTTACCGACTTCGCGACGGACCATCAGATGACCGTGCGCCAGGTTGAAGGTAATGGTTTCAGTCATCTGGTTATCCAGCGGTCGGGTTCACCGCCCGGTAGCCGTCTTCATGTCTACATCGAAGGAGACGGGATACCATGGCACGGAAATTTCCCCAGTGCGGATCCGACGCCACACAACACACTGGCATTAAGGTTGGCAAGCCTGGACCCGAACGATATTGCCTATGTCGGCAGACCCTGCTATTTCGGAATTGCCGATGCAGAAGAATGCCACCCGAAGTACTGGACATCGCATCGCTATGGTGAAGAAGTGCTCCGGAGTATGGCCAGGGCAATTCAGCAGATCCGCGGCCCGCGACACAAGGAGGTTCTCTTGATTGGCCACAGTGGCGGTGGGGCGTTGGTAGCTCTACTGGAACCCAGGCTCGAGGGCGTCGTCGGTGTCATCACCATCGGCGCCAATCTTGATATCGAACGGTGGGCACAGCACCATCATTACGATCCGCTGACCGGCTCACTGAATCCGGTAGAACAGACACGAGATCCGGACATCCCTCACCTGCAGCTCGTTGGCGGGAGCGACAAGACCGTGCCTGCGTATTCCGGCGACAACTATTCACGGATTCAACCAAACGTTGAATTAGTCGTGTTCGATGACTTCGACCACGTTTGTTGCTGGGAAGAGCAGTGGCCTGTCATTTTGAGCGAGTTTTCGGCCCGCCTGATTGATTGAACCACGCCTTTCAGGCCTGATTCATGCTTTAAACGGTTCAGGAACCGGTCAGCACTGCAGTGCTCGCGAAATCGACGTTCCGACTCTTGCGGGCCTCATCAATCCTGCGACGAGCGGAAGCTGAGCTGATGCACGAGCTGCCGACTGGTGCCGTCATCGAAGGTGACCTGCATCCTCAGCTTGAACGTGCCCCAGCCATTCGTGTTCAGCGCGTATGGGCGAGCGGAGGAACCGCGGTCACAGACAGTGCGAACTTGCGGAGTAAAGTCTTTGTGCAGCGTGTATTCGACGCAAACTACGTGGTCTATTACCGCGGGTGCGGCCTCAATGTACGCGCTCCAATCCCACCATTTCTTGTCCCCCACTCTTTTCTCATACACCCGCGTTGCGACGTTGCGCGTCTGGATTTCGGCGGTCGAAGAGTCGAATACTTTGACAGGTATGGGCTGCTTCCTCGGCTCCGAACCCTGTTCGGAGACTGTTAATCTGTCCTCGTGCAACTCGGTGACGCGAATTCGCGCCAGGTCTGTGAACGTGCCATCGGGAAATTGCCGAAGGTATTCTTTGAAGAATTCGACCCTGTCACTGTCCTGGATGCCGCGCCAAAAACGATTTTCTCTCTCGAAATCCGCCCTTGACATGAGCTCGTCCGCCTCCGAATCGTCGTCGCTCGCTTCCTGAACGAAATAAAACTCCACAATCAGCGAGGATGTTTGCCACGGTCTCTGTTGGTTGCCTGTCTCGGCCACGACGCTGCGGGCAACGTTCTTCAACATCTCCTCAACCTGCACACCTTTCTGCCGCATCGCGGTGGCGAGCGCCGAAGAGTAAGGGCTGTTTTCTCCATCGCCATCAGAAGAGGTTTTACCAGGAGCGGTGGCATAGGCAATCAGTGTCCCTGCCGGCGCATCCATACTTGCAAGGCCACGGTGCGCCGATCGGCTGCTGCTCGCGAACGGGTTGTCACGGCAGGAGTCCAGTATCAGAAAATTCAGCTCGTTCCGTGCGTACTCAAACGCGTCCATAACCACGCTCGTACTAACAGCTTCCGACTTGATGCGTCGTTCCCGGTCGATTTGGGCGCCGATAGGAATCAGATAATTCACACCGTCGAGCTGAACGCCGTGACCTGCGTAATAGAAGAGACCTACCGCATTCTTGCCGATGTCCTCAAGGCGATCTCCGAAGTCCTGTATCGCGCGCTCCATGGAATTCTCATCCGCGTCCAGCTGTTCAATCACATCGAACTCGAGCTGGCGCAGTGTGGTGGCAATGAGTTGTGCATCATTTACAGGATTTGCCAGCGGCGCGTTGGCATAGTTACTGTTGCCGATAACCAGCGCGACACGTTCCTGCGCGCGAGCGACGACGCAAGCAGACCATAGGATCAGAATGAGGATGCAGATGCGGGAACGCATGTTCGCGGCAATTTCCTGGTAGGTTCAGGCCGATGTAGAGGATACCTTAGATGATGTCGGCAAATGGTTGGATTCGAGTATTCAATCAATAGAAGATCAACTGGCCCAGTAAATTCCCTGGACCTGAGTGCAGAAAGAAGGTCATGGTTGCTCTCGGTTATCCGCACAAGGTGTTCCCTCAATCCGCTGCTTATCCCCCGCTGCGTGAAGATCTCGACTCGTTCCCACGCTCGCGTCGAATCTAACGGGGCCCTCAGTTGGAAGGCTCTGTCGGTCTCAGGTCCAGCATCTGCATATCGTCAAGTGACTGACGCAATCGTCGTTTCTCCCAGGCCATTCGGTAAGCAACGTAATACTTGAAAACATTCCTGACGTAGTTGACGGTTTCGCGACCGATTTGTCGCGCTGCTACCAACTCAACGTTTTCCAGCCAGCGGTTCGGATCATGACCTTCGGCTGCCGCCTGTCTTCGGATACGCTGTATTTTCGCAGGGCCCGCATTGTAAGCAGCCAGGGCAAACAGCCACTGCTGTATGCCATCCATTTCGTCGTTGGCAAAATACCTGTCCATTAGAAAGCGCATGTAAATCGCGCCCGCGCGAATATTGTCCGCCAGAATACTGACATCGTCGATACCAACGTTTTTGTCCGCGGCGGTAGATGGCTTGATCTGCATCATGCCGACCGCGCCGGCAGGGCTTGTCCTGCTGTGATCAAGTCCTGATTCCTGGTAGGCCTGTGCGACCAGCATTAGCGGATCGAGCCTGGCAATTTCTGCCCCTGCGCGGAACAGTTCGAGAGTCGGCCGAAGGCGCTCGAGGCCGACCTCGCTGGTTGCATTGCGCACCCATTGAGCGTTTTCCATGTATCGCTTGATCAGAATATTGCCAATCAAAGTGCCCTGACGGTGCTGACGCACGAATTCATTTACCGCCTCAGCCAGTTGTGGACTGTTTTTGCGAAAGATCCAGGCTATTTCGCCGCCGGTACGCACTACAAGATCGCCTCTCACCTCTATGTCGGAAAAAACCTGTGTCCAGTAATTCGCCTTGTAATTATCGAGCACAGTTGCGTTTACCAATCCCGCGTTCACCATCTCGAGGATATCCTGTGTGCGCAACATCTCGTTGGCTGATTCGATGCGAATGGGTTCAAGCCCCCGTGTTGCGAATTCCTTGTTCAGTGCCTCGAGATGTTCGAAATAACTCGAGGACTCACGCACGTACACTGACTGCCCTGAGAGTTCGTCGACAGACTCGACGCTCTCCGATGACCCGGGACCGAAGACCAGCACCTCGTCGACATTTCGCACCAGTGGTATCGAAAAGTCGACCAGTTCTGAACGGTGTTCTGTATTGGTGAGATCGGCCGCGATGAGATCTGCCTGCCCCGCAAGCAACGCGGGAATCAGCCGATCTCGGCTAACCGGCATCGGAATAATTTCGACAGCATCCAGTCCGCGGCCAAGCTTTTCGTTGACATGCTTTTGAAAACGGACAAGCAATTCGGTCACTATCCCGCGTGGCTTGCCGCGAAAGTAGAAGAACTGGGGGCTGCCACTGATCACCAGCACCCTGATCGCATGACGCTCCGCCATACCATCAAGATCACCGCGCCAGGGCCTGGTCAATACACCGAATTCCTCCGGCAACAGGTCTTCGAGCGAGGACAATAGCTCCGCCGAAGCTTGTTCTTCGGCTTCTTCAGGATGGGCATTTTCGATATCTGCTTGTGGGTCAGCCGGTGTCCGCGCTGGCGACTCGTCCTGTGTGCGATTTTCGGCCGGTGAGCAACCGCTTGCCAGCATCAGTATTGCGCAAACTGCCAAGACAATTTTCATCATCACACATATAGCTAATCGTCTGAATATGTTAACGCAGGGATTGACTGAAGGTAAGCGGCAACGGAGTTCCTTCGGTCATGCAGACACTGCCCTGTCTATGCTTGCACACACTGAGTGACAAATATCAAATCAAAAACTATAAGAAATCGAGAAATAACCTATATATCTTTGTTTTTATTGATGTCCGTTCGAAATGTCTGTTTTCGCGGTGACCTCAACTGATCGACGCAACATTCTATTCTCTAACTACGGAGAGGGGATTCTGCTTAGCAGCCGATACTCTCCTCTTTTGCCTGAAACCGGGCTCTTTGATGAAGGTAGCGCCATCACTAGATTCGCTCCTATGGTTTCGCAATTACGATAAGTTCCAGTTGAGCGGCGTACATTTCCTTTTTCTTCGGTGCCACCCTGAGCGCCCGTGTGGCCGTGTGCGACAGACTCGCGAAGTCGACGTTGATATTGCCGTTTACATCGCGCTCATCAA
>Ga0255052_10003851_pt1 | contig 10227 bp, 5 predicted proteins | sample JV7_2_21_MG_FD_188632 | JGI IMG/M metagenome (GOLD analysis project Ga0255052, IMG submission 188632) | Seawater microbial communities from Jervis Inlet, British Columbia, Canada - JV7_2_21 | ecosystem: Environmental > Aquatic > Marine > Inlet | place: Canada: British Columbia | collected...
CTATTTGCTCGGATCGATGGAAATACATCGGATATAGCTGACGATCTGCGATTGTATTGGCGCGACACATTTGAGCCATACATTAAAGAGAATCTTGACCATGTCGCTCTCATGCAGTCAAGGCATCCTCGCGACAACATGACATTGCAGCCGACATATCCCCTGGACCAATTTCATGAAGTCTTAGGAACTGGAGAGTTTGAAGCAATCATCTCAGACAAGTGGCATTTATCGAGTGATATCGTCATTGCCTATGAGTCGCGGATAAAGGACATTGAGTCAATCGAACGTATCCTTGCCGAGAAATTGCTCGATATCTCACACGAGGACTGAGCTAAATGATTCAATGAGTGTCCGCTCCTGGCCGAAACCAGCCGCTGGGCTGCTAAACTATTGAGAGGCTGCTTTTGACCCAAAGCGGTCATGCGGAGAACCGGGCGTTCATTCTCCACTTGGGGTGATTATGATGAAAAACTCAGCTCTGCTATCCACGTCTATCCTGCTGCTGGCATGTGCTCAAGGCGTGGATTCAGAAACAGAAGTTGAGTCGATTCACGCACAGCTCCTAGAGATAGCCGAAATGTCTGCTTTAGAGCGGCCAACGGCAGAGATGACGGATGAGTACATGCACTATTTCGCAGTCGAGCCAACGCTGCTTCCTGCAAACGGAGAAGCCATATACGGCCGGGACGCTATTGCTGGCTTTTACAACGACGCCTTTGACGGTATCAGGATAATCAGCAACAAGTACGAGGAACCCGTCATCGTTGTAGATGGCACTTTGGCAACAAGGCGCTATTTGGGAACTGCGGTATTTGCTCTTGCGGATGACGAAGAACCGGTGACTGCCAAGAACCGGTATCTGGACGTGCTTGTTAAGGAAAACGGCGAATGGAAGATGCTGTGGCACTCGTGGGTGCCCGTATCTTGGGAATGAGTGTCCGCTCTTGGCCGAAACCAGCCACCCGATTCCTGGTACGTGAGTGTCCGCTTTACCCCAGAAGCAGCCGCTGGGGTAATATTGGGGTGAGAGGCTGCTTTTGACCCAGAGCAGTCGTTCTATTGATGTTGGTATTTTACAGTCTTGGGAATTCAAATAAGTGGAAATGACACGCCTTCGAACGGTATTTGCGGTCGCCGTTTGTATTTGGGGATCGGCACACGCAGACGAGATCTCGGAGTTAACGCGTGATGGTAAAAGGGCTGACGGACTTATCAGCACGATTACAAGCGCGGAAGACGGCAAGGTGCGTCTCTTGCTTAGCCCCGACGATTTTGGACAAGAATATATTCATGCTGTATTCGTCCTAGACGCTCCAATCGTCACCGGATATTTCAGGGGAGCATCTTTGCCATTGTGGGATGGCCAAGGATTAATCACGCTCCGACGGACTTTAGACTCAATCGATTTTGTGCGAGCTAGCAATGACTATTTTGTCAATCCAGCCTCTCCAGCAAGTAACATAGGAGTTGCGAATTTAAGCCAGGCAATCTTAGGCCGAGTGCCGATCGAAGCTGAAGATCAGGCAACACAGGAAATGCTGCTGGATATCAGCCCACTGATTCTGAGTGAGTCACTCATCCAACTCAAGTATGCCCCTGCCTCGAGTGAAGAATATAAGTTTGGAGAGTTGAGCGGGTCGAAATCTCAAATCGAAAGAGTACGAACACATGCGGAAAACATCGATATTGTAGTCCGATACGTGTATGAGAACCCCAATCAGCCCGCTGACGACGGCTCAGTATTTGCAGATCGGCGCCAGACCTCATTGATAATTCAGCATAGCTTAATTGCTGTGCCAGACAATGCATATCAGCCTCGCAGTCCAGACCCGAGAATTGGCTATTTTGTTGAGCGCAGCGAAGATCTGTTGGAGCTTGCTCCAAATTCTTGGAGAGACAAAATTCGTCGCTGGCACCTTGAAAGGAAGGAGCCCGCCAAAGCTCTGTCGGAACCAGTCCAACCTATAGTTTTCTGGATTGAAAATACTACTCCTCACGAATATCGAAAGGCTGTGCGAGACGGTGCGTTGGCTTGGAACCACGCATTCGAAAGCGCAGGTTTCAAGAATGCAATCGAAGTTCGCATTCAACCGGATGATGCGGAATGGAGTGTGGAAGACATTCGTTACAATACAATTCGATGGCAGGTGACACCGAAGTCCTGGTTCGGTGCGGGAATATCGCAGACGATTTCGAATCCGAGAACCGGCCAGATTTTAGCCGCCAAAGTTGTCCTGGATCACCGTGAGGTTTCTGTTCGTGAACAGCAGGGTCAACTGTACCGTGTAAGTCCGATATCCGAATCTCCTGATCGTGAATTGGTGTCGGAATTTGTCCGAGAATTAACTTTGCATGAAGTAGGCCACGCACTCGGCCTAACGCACAATCTGCGAGGCTCGCAGCTGTTTTCCCCGAAACACCTAGCCGATGCTAGTGCGACCAGGCTCAGGGGTATTTCCGGATCGGTTATGGATCTTTTACCGCCGAATCTGGCCCCGGGCAACAGCGAACAGGGCCGATACCATCAGATATTGCCGGGTCCTTACGATCACTGGGCAATTGAATATGGCTATAGCGAAGCCCTGAATGACCCGTTTGCCGAAGCCGATAGGCTGCGCACACTTCTCGCTAGATCTACAGATGATTCCACGCTTGCATTCGGTAACGATGCCGATGCCATATGGCACGGTGGTACCGGGATTGATCCAACTAATGCCGCGTGGGATCTGAGTTCCGACCCCCTTCGCTACGCCGCAGATCGAATCGATTTGCTGGGTATGCTGAAGTCTGAACTCTTGACGCGATATAGCGAAGCTGGGGCATCATATGATGACCTCGTCCAAGCCTATAGCCAGTTGAACAAAGAAAACCGGACTCAAATTGAAATTGTGTCTCGGTACATTGGCGGCATCAGGATTAACCGAGCGTTGCAGGGAAAAGACCCTGCGCCGTATGCGGCGATCCCGCGCGGTGATCAAGAAAGAGCAATGACAATACTCGCCAAGGATTTGTTCGCTGAGCGCAAGCCAAGCGAGAATCGTGATTTGTATTCCCATTTGCAAGCGTCTCCGAGGGGCTTCGACTTGTCGGGAAAAACAGAAGATCCGAAGATTCTGGGAGAGGAACTAAGTTTAGCCAGTTCAGTGCTCGATTACTTGCTCCATCCTGTGGTGCTTCAGCGAATAATTGACTCATCGCATTATGGAAATCAATACGAAATCGGTGAAATGATGACCGATCTTACATCAGCCATCTTCGATGCGGACATGAAAGGTATCGTCACCTACTATCGGCAAGGATTGCAGGCAGAGTATGTTGACCGGCTCGGCAGAATTGTTAACAACGACAGTGTTGAGCAATACGATCACGCAAGCCGCGCGATAGTATTTTTTACGCTCACTGAGCTGAAGAAAAAATTGGAACGGAAATCAACGAAAGACAATTCCACGAACGGGCACACTCGTTTGCTGCTTCACTCAATTGATCGGCTGCTGGGACCAACTGAATCCTAAGCCCTTTCACCGGCCGCTTCACGCCCTGAGCCGTCGGTCGGGTGTTAAACTGCTGAGAGGCTGCTTTTGACCCAAAGCGGCCGTCGTGAGGCAAGGGAGGGCGAACGATGTCGTTTTCCTGCTCGTATCAAGGAACCTTAGCCGGGTGGTACAGGAAAAAGGTCCATTATGAATTTCTCACTTGATTCAACTGCGAGGGCAGCCGAAATCGTGGGAGCGATTGGAGTTGTAGTCGGAATACTTTTCGTCGGATTTGAAATTCGGGGTAATACGGTAGCCCAGCAGTTTAGTGCTACTCAGTTACTTGTCAGCGAATACAACGATGCGATCACGCCGATTAACGATCCAGAGTTTATTTGTATCTATATTCAAGGCTCGCGCGATTTCAACGGTCTATCGCAAAAAAACAAAATTCGATATTCAATCTTATTACAGCCAGTATTTCGAAACCACGAGCAATTATATTATTCCGCTATGCTTGGAACTATCGATCCAAATGTCTATGCGGGCTTCCAGGGACATTTCGCGGCAGTCATGCAGGTGCCAGGGTATCAGCAGTGGTGGGCTGCTCGGCGCGATTGGTTTGGGATTCCGTTTCAGAAGCATGTGGACAGAATAATCTCGGACAACGATTCAATTGAACCAGCGAACTTTGGGTCGGAGGAATGCGAGTAGACCGCCGGAGTTGAACGACGAACGGCAGATTGGAGGAAAGTCCTTGAGTGCCAAATAGCCTCCTTCTGGCCGCAAGTGGCCACTGGATTGTTAAACTCTTAAGAGGCTGCTATTGGCCGAAAGCAGCCTGTATGTGGCGAATTCCTATCTTGTTGCATAAATTCGTGAAAAATCCAAGCCTTGTCATGCCGGCGCTGATTGATACGAATGTGGCGTAATGCGTGATGTCGCCATCTTGTTCGTCCATTTGATCGCCACCCTGGCTAAGCTGATGTGTCCGGGTGGCACCCGGGCCGTCATTGCCGAGGCCTGTACCATCTGCCTGTCACGGCTTGAGCACCAATTCGCCACAGACATGCAATTGTCGATCAGCCGACGTTTACTTGTCAGTACCCACTGATACAGCGCTTTTTGACCTGCACCATATCTGCGGTTATGGTCGGCACCCTGAATTAATTAGCTCTCGCAAGGAGACCATCCTCCACATGCTTGTCGGTGATCTTCTTCGCAATTCGGCAAAGCGTGCGCCGGATCGTGTGGCCTTGATAGGACGCGATCAACGCCTGACATACGCACAATTCGATGAGCGGGCCAACCGGCTCGCCAATGCGTTGCTTGACCTTGGGCTAAAAAAAGGCGCATCGGTGGCAATCCTGTCCACCAACAGCCCCGAATATGCGATCGTCTATTTCGCCATTGCCAGAACTCCCTATGTTTCTGCTCACTGCCCCGCACGCAGTAGTCCCAGCGAGCTGGTCTATGTATTGAACAAGATTGGGGCTGAAGTGCTGTTCCTTGAATCCTGCTTCTTGCCCATCATCGAGGCCGCGCTACCGGCACTTGAAAACTCGATCCGACTGATATTGCTTGATGAGCCGAATGATCAGACGGTGCCACTGCTCGATGCCGTCCTCATTGACACGTTCGTCGATGGCAAGCCGGCAGAAGTACCGAGGGTTGCGTTAGACGAAAATGATTCGCTTGCAATTACGTTTACCGGGGGCACAACAGGATTCCCGAAAGCCGTACTCGTCAGCCATAAAGCAAGATGTGCATCGGCCCTGGCGGCGGCCGTTGATTTCGGGCTGGACGAAAATGATATCGTTGCGGCCTCGACGCCGCTCTTTCACGCGGCCGGCCTGTTCGTTTGGTTTGGCACTGCAATAATGCTGGGCACAACAGTCGTCTTGCCGAATGCATGGGACCCGGTGTCATTCATGAAACTGGTTGAGAAAGAAAATATAACGGCGGGATTCTTCGTCCCGAGTCAACTCAATGACCTGATTGCGCACCCCGAGTTCTCGGCAGGCCCCCTGAAAACGCTTCGCAATATCGGCTATGCTGGTGCACCGATCGGGCTCACACTGTCGCAACGAATCCGAACCGCTCTGCCCCACGTTTCATTTACCGAGAACTATGGTCAGTCTGAAGCCTGCCCAATAACCATTCGCTGCGAGCGGCACGGCGCAGGTAAACTGGAAACTGTCGGTCGAGCCGCATCCAACGTGGAAATCGGGATAGTCGACCAGGAAGGCAATTTACTGCCAGCGGGTGAGACCGGCGATATCGTCACACGCGGGGATCAGTTGTTCGACGAGTATTTCAATGATCCTGAGGAAACTGCCAAAGCATTCAGGCTGCAAGGCGGCTGGCTTCTCACAGGAGATGTCGGTTTTCTAGGCGAAGATAACTTCCTGACATTAGTTGACCGATCGAAAGATATGCTCGTTTCGGGAGGAGAAAACATTTATCCGGCCGAAATAGAAAATGCTCTGTACGAGCACGATGCGGTTCTCGAGTGCGCGGTATTCGGCATTCCTGACGATCGGTGGGGAGAAGTGCCGGCTGCACACGTGGTGCTGTCACCAGACGCCGAAGTCTCCGCGGATGAACTTATTGATTTTTGTGCCCAACAAATTGCACGCTTCAAGCGGCCACGGGTTATCAAGATCGTGGCTAGCTTGCCGAAAACGCCTGTAGGCAAAATTCACAAGAACAAACTGCGAGAACCGTATTGGGCGGGGCGCAGGAAAAAGATCTGATCGATACGGTGGGCCCCTGCTCAACTCTTGCTTGGCAGCTCGAATTGAAGTTACTTCGCTCAATCCCTTGTCAAACCTGTCTTCTTGTAGGGATCGAACGACAGGTCTCCGTTATTTACGACTTCGGAATCGGGAATTGACGGCGTCGGCACATAGTGTTCTGGCTTTGCACCGCCTGCTTTCACCCGCACAAGTGCGTCATCAGGAGTCTCAAGGAGTGCTGCAGCGGCGATCGCTTCTTTGCGGTTGGGCAAGTACGGCATGCCGTGACTGTTCGGCGGCGGCATGACGTTTGCATTGTAGTAGGCGATTTTGTGCTTCTCTGCATCTATATGTCTCGTCGGATCCAGGTCCCGCGCATTCACTCCTTTTCGTGGCTTGACACAAATGCCGTCGACGATTTCAAGATCCAGCCACCATTTCTTTGCGGGATTACGAACGCCATGTCCCAACCAGTCGTCAAGCCGCGTGGCAATTGGCACGAGCAGCGGTTTTAGCCATCGCGCATTGACGCCGAGCCAGCTTGCAGCCTGCGTGGCGATAGGTCCGTCCCAGGTGACGACCTTGTTCAATGGACAGGTTTTCATACAGCGGCCACAGCCGAGGCCGCGTTGATTCGTTAACCTGTAACGCGCGCACCTTTCGGCATCCAGTTTCCACATCTCATAGCCGTTAAACATGACCTTATTGCCCCAGGAAATTGCATCGCACGGGCATTCACGCGCGCACTTGTAACAATTGGAGCAGAAATATTGCAGTCCAAAGTCGATCGGTTTATCTGCAACCAACGGCATATCGGTTGTCATGACTACGGACTTAAAACGTGGACCGACGAAAGGGTTGAGTACCAGTTCACCTATACGACTGAGCTCGCCGAGGCCCGCCAGCAATATCAATGGAATTTGCAAGACCTCGGAATCGGCATTTGTCTGTGCTCTTGAGGAGAAACCAAGCGCGCGCAAGTGCTCAGCCATGACGCCCGCAACAACACCGCCACGCATGTATGCACGCATCGATTGTGCGCCGGAAATATAATCGTCACCCGACGCGCCCTCCATTGTGTCGTATTCCTGATCGATCAACATGACAACGGCATACTTGTGGTGGCGATCCACTGGTTTGCCTCCGTCGACATGCGAGTACCAGGCATAATGCGGGATTTCGCAAACGCCTGACAATTCCGCGCCCAGAAAATAGGACAGTGATTTCAGTGCCCTGGTGTTCTCCGCTGCGTCATTGCAGGACGCGACGACCTGGTCCGCAACCGGTCCGTCCTGGTGGGCCACCATAACGCCTATCTGTTTCAGCATCGCAACTGCGAGCGGGTGTTTGAACGCGAAACGACTACGTTCGTGCTGCGCTTTTTTGCCAAGATCGCCATGAATCGCACGGTCGAAAAATGACGCCCGCTTCGGCACCCTGGGAACTTCGTCGTCGATGATCAACGTCGTGGGTCTGTCTATACGATCCACTGTCTCCATGGCAAATTTACTGAGGTGCGTCGGCCTGCTTTTCTGCCGCCAGCGCTCGAGTCCGGAGGTCGCACCGCCAATGCCAAGCGCATATGCAATACCTTTTGCTTTCAGGGCCGCACGAGGTTCGAGCGGCATATCTGCTGGCAGAACATAGTCCGTAGTAACTGCACAGACGACAAATGTTTCGTCGACAAACGGATTAAGTATTGTCTCATCGGAACGAACGCCGAGACCGGCCATAACACTCAGGCGTTCGAGATCTACATCACCATGTCGCCGATCGTGCGCTACTGCCGAAAAACCCATTGCCTGAATATGATTCGCGACACTAATGGCGATTTCGTAAGCACGAAATTCGGCGGCTTCCGTCACAGAATCTGCCACCCAGGAATGTGCGAGCGAACCTTCTTCAGGTGCGCGGCTGTGTTCTACCAGAACAACAACCGCATACCTGTGATTCTGCGGTATTGCGTCAACCAGCCAACAGGCATCCACAAGTGAACAGATCGCGACCTGGCTGGCGTTAAGGAAATACGCAGACCCCTTTATGTCGACCATCCGCTTTTCAGGATCATCGGGAACGGGCGCTTTTGCTGCGGCACACTCGCCGTCTCGCAGGCCATGAAATATCCGGTGATATTTTTCGATCGACCTGGCGAATCCTGTGGCCAATGGCACGCCGACGGATGGACGACTTCTTCGCGGTAACGCGATCTCACGAATCAGGATCCCCGAATCCCGGGGAATTCGTTCCAGAGGGTACGGGCCGAAATGGTAAGGCCTTGTTTTACGTGAGAAATTCTTCATGTAGAGATGTGTAATTGTTAGTACACTTTTATTCTAACATCTTCCTCACGGGGAGGGATGTCAGGGTGCGGACAACGCCATATTTTGTTGGCTTCGAACCGGGTTATCTGGACTCAATGAGCGGCCGGGTTGGGTCCCACGGTTGGAACGTCGGCTTGATCCTTTCCAGGGGCGATTACGAAAAGAACTTGTCCAGCAATGCGCTATACCCTTGCACGGCTGTTCGCTGCATGTAGAAGGACAGACCTCGAGCTCCACCGAGCTCTTCACCACCGCCGGCACGGCCAGGTCCCCCGTGTACAAGCATCGGCATGACCGTACCCGGTCCCGGTGAAATACCGGAAACCTTGCTGCAGCCGTGCGTCAGCCTACCGTTAAATGGGGCCAGACCGACGAGTAGCTCGCGAGAAAATTTCCGATCATCGGAATACACGGATGAAACCAGCGAGCCACCACCCGCGGCGCACACGTCAACGAGCGCCTTGCTATCCTCGTATGGCAGGACCGAGACGACGGGACCAAAGACTTCCCGTTCATGCACCGTCGGCGCCGCAGCTACATCATCAACACGAAACAGATGTGGCGTCAGGAAGTAACCCTTGCTCTTTTGAACAGCAACCAGTTCTTCTGGCTGCAGGCTGCCGGTTACTTTGGTCGCCTGAAGCTGCAGCACATCGATACCGGCCCGTACATCGTCCAGCTGATTCGAGCTGACCAGTGGTCCCATGCGAACACTTGCCTCCGCCGGATTGCCAACAACGATGCCTTCCAGTCTTTCCTTAAGAGCGTCGCAGAACGAACCGAGTTTTGCTGTTGGCACAAACACGCGTCGAATTGCCGTGCATTTCTGCCCGGCCTTCTGCCGCACGTCAGTGGTGACCTCGTTCAGCATCATCTGCCAGGTTTCACCGCCCATCTCGACGTCGGGGCCCATCACTGCAGCGTTCAGACTGTCCGCCTCGACGTTCACAGGCACTGAATGACGTGTGTGCGCATCCAGGCGACGTAGGATTGACGCAGTATTTCCCGATCCGGTAAATGCAAGCACGTCCTGCGGGCCAATATGTTCGAGCAGGTCGCCGACAGATCCGGCGATAAAGGAAAATGCGCCATCCGGCAGTGCACCAGAGTCGATCATAACCTCGGTCATGCGGTACGCGAGAAGCGCGGTGCTGGTCGCGGGTTTACTGACGACAGGCATCCCCGCGAGCAAAGCAACGGCAGCTTTTTCTATCGTTCCCCAGACCGGAAAATTGAATGCATTTACATGCACCGCAGCACCGTGCCGCGATGAAAAAATGTGCCGCCCTGCGTAGCGCGGTGTCCGGCCGATCTGCGTAGACTCGCCGTCATTGATAAGGTGGCGATCACCGAGTTGCTTGCCGACATCGATGTACGCCAGCAATGTTGCAGTCGCGCCATCGACATCGAACTTGGCATCGTTGCGGGTGTTGCCGCCATTGGCGATCGATAGCTCGATAAATTCCTCCCTGCATGAGAAGAGGGCATCGTAGAGTGCCTGCAATCTCTCCGCACGCCCGGCAAAAGTCATCGAGCGCAACGCCGGCCCACCGACAGATCGTGCATGGTTCAGCGCTGCAGCAAAATCGATGCCCTCGGTACCGGTCTCGGCAACAGGCTCTTCGGTAGCGGGATTGCGCAACGTAACCGTCTTCCAACTGCCTTCATGCCATTGGCCGCTGACAAAGCTCT
>Ga0255052_10003852_pt1 | contig 10225 bp, 6 predicted proteins | sample JV7_2_21_MG_FD_188632 | JGI IMG/M metagenome (GOLD analysis project Ga0255052, IMG submission 188632) | Seawater microbial communities from Jervis Inlet, British Columbia, Canada - JV7_2_21 | ecosystem: Environmental > Aquatic > Marine > Inlet | place: Canada: British Columbia | collected...
AAACCATCGTCAGCTTCTCTTCGAGACCTTGGAGCATCCCGCGCAAACCGGTTATGTCCAGACCCCAGGAGTTGGAGACGACCATCATCACCGGTCCCTGGCCGTGGATCTCGTAGTGGATGTCGAGGCCGTTGAGCACAGCTGTGAATGATCCGTTCTCCAGATCGGCGGATTGGATCCATCGCTCTTGGATCGTCAGATCCTCACTACATCCGCAGATCGCCGTCGAGATGAGCCCGCAGATTCCCACGAGACGCCTCATAGACTTGATGCTCACTCTCAGACCTCCTTCGTCCACTTACTCCCCTCGGTGAAGATCCGCTTTCAAGCTGGCTCCAGATCCGGGTAGACCGGCTCCCATATCGCACTCGAAAGTCGCTCTGCCAGCACCTCGTCGTCGAAGGATGCCGCAACTCGTACGGCCATGGCCTCCCGTGCCACCGCTTTTGCAATGGCGCATGAGACCGACCGCAGCCGGCGTAGGCTCGGATAGAGCTGCCCCGCGTCAAGCTCTTCTGCAGAGACCTGTGCGGCCAAGGATTCTGCGGCAACCGTAAACATCGAGTCGGTGACTTCGCTAGCCTCCACCACCAACGCGCCGAGTCCAACTCCTGGGAAGATGAAGACGTTGTTCCCCTGGCCGATTCTGTGGATACGGCCATTGTGCTCCACGGGATCGAAAGGACTTCCCGTTGCCACAAAGGCCCGACCCTCGGTCCAGGCCAAAACGTCCGCCGGTGTCGCCTCGGACTTCGAGGTCGGATTCGAGAAGGGGAACACGAGAGGCTGTTGAACGTGGACCGCCATTTCCCGAATGGCTGCTTCGGTGAAGGCCCCTGACTGTCCAGAGGTACCGATGATCACCGACGGCTTCAGGGCCCGGACAACCTCTTCTAGGCCGATCCCTTCGACACCCTCGAGTCCATGCCCAGCAGCGATTGGCCTGGGAAGCGAATATCTCAGCTTGTAGTCTTCGCCCTCACCATAGCTCCGGCCCTCCACCAGCAGACCACGGCTATCGAGCATCGCAACCCGACTCGTCGCGTCGTCGTTCTCCAACCCGGCGCGCCTCATGGCGCCAACGATCTGATCGGCGATGCCCACACCAGCGGCTCCCGCACCGAGAATCACGATGCGATGCTCGGTCAGAGGGATCGATGTGGCCCGAACACCGGCCAGAACTCCGGCCAGACCGATAGCCGCTGTGCCCTGGATGTCGTCATTGAACGACAGGAGTCGCTGGCGGTATCGCTCCAGAAGACGCATGGCATTGACCTTCTTGAAGTCTTCCCATTGCAGTAGGGCTTTGGGATATAGAGACTCCACCGCTTCCACAAACTCTTCCACCAAGTCGTCGTAGAGCGGACCCCGGAGCCGCTCCTGCCGCCACCCGATATAAAGAGGGTCGTCGAGGAGCTCCCGATTGTCCGTCCCCACATCGAGGCAGATCGGCAGCGTTTGCGCAGGGCGGATGCCTGCACCCACCGTGTAGAGCGACAACTTGCCGATGGAGATTCCCATTCCGCCTGCCCCCTGGTCCCCCAGACCCAGGATGCGCTCACCATCGGTAACCACGATCAGCCTGACGTCGCTACAGGGGGCATTCTCGAGGACCCTCCTGATGCGACCTTTGTGCCCAGGTGTGATCCACACGCCCCTGGCCCGCCGGAAGATATGGCTGTAGCGCTGCGTTGCGAGACCGACTGTCGGGGTATAGACGATAGGTAGAAACTCCTCCGTGTGCTCGACCAACAGTCGATAGAAGAGCGTCTCGTTTCTATCCTGCAGGGCGATCAGGCCAATGTACTGCTCCAATGGATCTTTCTTGCGGGTGATGCTCTCGTAGTTTCTGGCCGTCTGGATGTCGAAATCGCTCACGGCATCAGGTAGCAGCCCTTCCAGACCGAAGGCAGCTCTCTCCTTCTTGCTGAAAGCCGTGCCTTTGTTATGGAGGGGGTGGTGCAGCAATGCAGAGCCTCGCTCTCGAATTCGCACAGTTTGTCTCCTCTACGGACTAAACACTTCTAGCATACAGGCCGTCTAATGATTTACAGGGAGATTTTTGCCTTCAAACACCGCCAAAGGAGGACGCTCGCATGGAACGTAGTCGCAAGTACTTCAAGACCTGTCTCCTGGTAGTCGCTCTTGCAGCCGGAGCTGCTGCCAGTTTCGCCAACAGTTGGGACGACTGTGACGGATGGGAACAGGACCACGATTGGGGAAGCAAGGGTCGATACTGCGAAACACGTCAACTGGATCTGCCTGCAACGGGCTCCGTTGCAGTCGATGCAGGCCACAACGGCGGGATCAGGGTCTGGGGCGCTAGCCAAGATGATATCGATCTCGAGGTACGAGTCCAGGTTTGGCATCGATCGGAGGAGAAAGCGAAGGCGGTGGCCAGCGAGATCGAGATCCGCACCGATGCTAATCGCATCAGCGCTCACGGTCCTTCTGACGACGGCTGGTCGGTCAGTTATCGTCTGCGTGTCCCGCACCAGACCGACCTCGATCTCGAAGCCCACAATGGTGGCATCTCCGTCAAGGAGGTCAGCGGCGAGCTGCGCGCCGAGACCCACAATGGAGGTCTATCGTTGACGGCTCTGGCCGGCGACGTTCAGGCTGAAACCACCAACGGTGGCGTGCATGTGGAGCTGACCGGGGACCACTGGGAGGGACGGGGTCTGGATGTGGAGACACACAACGGTGGGGTGAAGATCTCGATACCCGATGGTTACTCGGCCCAGCTCGAGACCGGCACCGTCAACGGCAGGATCAACATCGATTTTCCCGTCACCGTCCAGGGCCAGATCGGCAGGTCCATCGAGACGACGCTTGGAGAGGGCGGCGCCCCTGTTCGAGTCAAGACAAAGAACGGTGGAGTTACGATCAGCAGCAACTGACCGACGATCGGTCCCATAAACGAACAAGCCACCCCGAATCATCGGGGTGGCTTGTTGTTTTGGACCTTGGTTGCTGTGTAGCTACTTCAGTCCTGGAGCTTGACAACGTTCTCAGCCGCCGGGCCCTTCTGGCCATCGACGATATCGAACTGGACACGATCACCCTCGTTCAGGGACTTGAAGCCTTCGCCCTGAATCGAGCTGTGGTGGACGAAGCACTCCGTCGCGCCATCGTCGGTGGCGATGAAGCCGTAGCCCTTCGTGTCGTTGAACCATTTCACTTTTCCTGTGTTACTCATACTCGTACTCCTTAGACTTCGCCGGAACCGATCTTTCGATTGTTTTGGATTCCGACAGGTCGCGGGCGACAAGCCCGCATTGTTACTCAGGCTGTGACAGGCGCAAAAAAAAGGACCTGGTACTGCCCAGATCCTCTTTGTAGGTCTGTTCCAGCCACCTTGGCGAATCAACAGCAACTCGCCATTCGCGACGAGACAGTAACAGATTTTTCAGATTTGTCACGATTTTTTTCCACTCTGACGATTTGCTACGCGCGAGACCGGCAGGCAAAACGACTCTCGCGATCCGCTCGTCAATGAGATAGGTTCCGGATTCATGACCCGACAATCCCGTCAGAACCTGAGAAATGTGGCCATTGTCGCCCACGTCGATCACGGCAAAACCACTCTGGTCGATGCCCTGCTGTGGCAGAGCGGTATTTTTCGTGACAACGAAAGCGTGGCTGAGCGAGTGCTCGATTCCATCGATCTCGAGCGCGAGAAGGGCATCACCATCATGGCCAAGAACACCGCGGTGACCTATGGCGATACCCGCATCAACATCGTCGACACCCCTGGCCATGCCGACTTCGGCGGTGAGGTCGAGCGCACCCTGAAACTTGTCGACGGTGTGCTGCTCCTGGTCGATGCCAGCGAAGGGCCCCTGCCGCAGACCCGATTCGTGCTGGGCAAGGCTCTGGAAGCGAAGTTGTCACCCATCGTCGTCATCAACAAGATCGACCGTGCCGATGCCCGCATCAGCGAGGTACTCGACGAGGTCTACGATCTTTTCATCGACCTCGACGCCGACGAGTCCCTGCTCGAATTCCCGGTGCTCTACGCCAATTCCAAGAAGGGCATCTGCCGCAGGTCTCCCGATGGCCCGGACGAGACCTTCGAGCCGCTCTTCGAGGAGATCGTGCGTACGGTGCCACCGCCAGAATTCGACCCGCAGGCCCCTCTACAGGTCCTGATCACCAGCCTCGAATACGACGACTACGTCGGTCGGCTCGCTCTCGGCAGAGTCGTCAACGGCCAGATCGCTCGCGGCCAGGACGTGATTTCCTGCCGTCCAGATGCCGAGCCGAAGCCCTTGCGCGTCTCGACGCTCTACGGCTTCGAGGGACTCGAACGGCTCGAGATCGAAGAAGCTGCCGCTGGCGATATCATCGCCGTGGCCGGCTTCGAAGACTTCTCCATCGGTGAGACCCTGTGCGACCCAGAGGATCCGCAGCCCCTGCCACCCCTCAAGGTCGGCGAGCCGACCCTGTCCATGCTCTTTGCGGTCAACACATCCCCTATGGCGGGCCGTGAGGGCGAGCACGTGACGTCGCGCAAGCTCAAGGAGCGGCTGGAGAAGGAGGTTCTGGGAAACGTCGCCATCCGCGTCGAGCCCACGGAATCGGCCGACTCTTTCATGGTTTCGGGTCGTGGAGAGCTCCAGCTGGCCATCCTGATCGAAATGATTCGTCGCGAGGGTTTCGAGCTCGCGGTCGGCAAGCCGGAGGTCGTGACTCGCACCATCGACGGCGTTCTCCACGAACCGATGGAGACTCTCGTGGTCGACTGCCCCGAGGAATTCGTCGGCGTCGTCACTCAGAAGGTGGGCACGCGTCGCGGCCGCATGATGAACATGGTCAACCATGGCAGCGGTCGCGTCCGAATCGAGTTCCGCATTCCCTCCCGGGGCCTCATCGGCTTCCGTACCGAGTTCCTGACCGAGACCCGCGGAACCGGGATCCTCAACCAGTTGTTCGACGGCTGGGAACCCTGGCAGGGCGATATCACTCGACGGGGCACCGGAACCCTAGTGGCAGACAGGACGGGAAAGACCACTGCATATGCCATCGAGCATTTGCAGCCCCGGGGCACGCTCTTCGTGGAGCCGGGCGAAGAGGTCTACGAGGGAATGATCGTCGGAGAGAACTCGCGCCCCAGCGACCTCGATGTCAACATCACCAAGGAGAAGAAGCTCACCAACATGAGAGCGGCGTCGGCCGACGAGCTCGTGCGCCTGGTGCCGCCGCGGCTTCTCAACCTCGAGCAAGCTATCGAGTTCATCGACGAGGACGAGATGGTCGAAGTCACACCCAAGGCCATACGCCTGCGCAAGAAGACCCTCGCTGCCAACAGGAGAAAGTAGGTTGCGATCAGGAGTAGCGTTGCTCGGTCTGGTCGCTTTGGCGATTCCAGGGATGGGTATCGCTACCGAAGACCCCTCGCTAGCAGACCTGGCGGAGCTACAAAGCCTCTACAGGCAGCGGGACTTCTTCGCCCTCCGGGATCGCCTCCAATCCATCTCAGCACCTGAGAAGAGCTCGGTGGAGACTGGATTGTTGAAGGCGGCTGTGCAGCAGGCGTTCAACGACCCCGAAGGATCGAATCAGACTATCTCCTCGCTCCTGGCAACTGGTGAAACCGAGGCAGGTCAAGTTCTCCGTCTCCGGAATCTTCAACTGACCAATCATCTCCGACTGCATCGTTATGGCGCCGCCCTTGAATCGGCAAGGGCCATCCTCTCCAGCCCGGCAGCTGACACTGCCCCTGAAATAGTCACCGATGTCCAGGGCAAGCTGCCGCTTCTCGAGGCCCTGGAGGATGTGCCGCCCCAGGAGATCGACTTTCTTGGCCCCAGCCTCCTGGCTCTGGGCCAGACCAAACGAGTGCCCTTGACCATCGAGGGCAGCAAGTTCCAGTTCGCTCTCGACACCGGTGCCAACTTCTCGGTGATCATGCGCTCCGAAGCCCAGAAGCTGGGTCTCGAGATCAGACCGGCCGATCTGGTGATCTCCACTTCGACAGCCAAGAAAGTCCTCGGGGACGTAACTGTGGCTGAGACGGTCGAGATCGGCAAGATCCGCTACCGCAATGTCGTCTTCCTCGTCCTCCCCGACGAGCTCCTTACCTTTCCGGGTGGCCATCGCATCCCGGGACTGGTGGGATTTCCTGTGGTCGAGGCCATGGGTGAAGTGAGATTTCGTCGTGACAATGTAATGGAGATTCCCCGAGACCCTCCCCGGCGGGCCCTGCAGAATCTGGCATTGAACGATCTCGAGCCCCTGACCCAGGTCCGCTACCGCAAGGACAATCTCCTCTGTCGTCTGGACACCGGGGCCAGCCTCACGGTCTTCTACGAGCCCTTCTTCCAGAAGTATCGGCAGCGGATCGAATCGGCAGGCCACCCGATTACTGCCAAGGCCGGCGGTGTCGGCGGATTCCAGGAGATCCCAGCCTACCGGTTGCAGGAGCTGGTTCTGACCGTGGCCAGGTCGGGAGTGACGCTTCGCCGGGTCGAGGTCTACACAGAGCCGATACGGAAGCCCGAAGAGAACTACCTGTACTGCAACGTCGGCCTCGATGTACTGGGCCAGTTGCAGGCCTACATCATCAACTTTCAAGACATGGCCTTGGTCTTGAACTGACTCTCGCTCTGGTGCTGGATCGGGGATGCCAAAGCCCGTATGCTCCGGAGTGCACGAGCGACAAGGCCATTGCTCTGCAGGAGGGAATCAAAATGACAAAGTGTCGATCTTGGGGATTCTTGACCCTAGGGGTCCTACTGTTGATGGTTCCCCGCAGTGGCTTCGCCAGCGCCGAGAGCCAGGGGCCTCTCGACCATCTCGAGTACCGATCGATCGGACCGGCCGCCGGTGGTCGGGTCTCGCGGGTGACCGGTGTGATCGGCGAGCCCCTCACGTACTATGCCTCAACCGCATCGGGTGGTGTATGGAAGTCCGTCAACGGCGGCCTGGAATGGAAGCCCATCTTCGACAGCCAGCCGGTTTCCTCGACCGGTTCCATCGCGGTGGCGCCGTCGGATCCCAATGTGGTCTACGTCGGCGCGGGTGAGGCCAACCCTCGCGGCAATGTGGCCGAAGGCAATGGCATCTATCGATCCACAGACGCCGGCAAGACGTGGAGCCACGTCTGGCAGCAGGAGGGCCAGATTGGCACGTTGGAAGTCCATCCGCAGAATCCGGATATCGCCTTCGCTGCGGTCTTGGGAAGCGTGTTTGGTCCCAATACGGAACGGGGTGTCTATCGCACGCAGGACGGCGGCGCGACCTGGGAGCGGGTCCTTTATCAGGACGAGGAAACCGGTGCCTCCGATGTCTGTTTCAATCCCGCCAACCCGAGGATCTTGTTCGCCGGCCTCTGGCAGGTGAGGCGCTACCCCTGGGGTATGTCGAGTGGCGGCTCAGGCAGCGGGCTGCATATGTCCCGAGATGGCGGCGACACCTGGACGAGGCTGGAAGGCAAGGGTCTGCCCGACGGGATCTGGGGTCGGGTCGGGGTGCGAGTCGCCCCGAGCGAGCCCAACCGTGTTTACGCTCTGATCGAGGCCGCTGAGGGCGGTCTGTTCCGGTCCGACAACGGCGGCGATTCCTGGAGCCAGGTCAGCGATAGTCGTGGCATACGGCAGCGAGCCTGGTACTACTCCACTCTCACCGTCGATCCCAACAATGCCGACGTCGTCTGGTTTCCCCAGGTTCCCATGCTCAAGACCTCCGACGGCGGCAAGACCGTCCGCAACGTAAACGGCGGCGGCTGGGACTATCACGATGTCTGGATCGACACCGAGAACTCGAAGCGCATGATCGTCGGCAGTGATGCCGGGGTCTCCTTGTCCTGGGATGGTGGAGAGACCTGGCATCGGCCGGCGCTACCCCTCTCCCAGCTCTACCACATCAACACCGACACCCAGACGCCCTACAGAGTGATGGGGACGTTGCAGGACTATGGCACGTTGTCGGGGCCCAGCAACAGCTTGCACTCCGGAGGAGTCTTGCTCTCCGACTGGCACCGCGTAGGAGGCGGTGAGGCCGGGCATATTGCAGCCGACCCAGCCGACCCCAACATCGTCTGGGCCGGGGAGTACCTGGGCTTCATCTCCCGCTACGACCACCGTACCGGCCAGGCGCCCCACGTGGGCATCTTTCCCGAGAACGGATCGGGACACGGGGTCGGCGACCTGAGGTACCGCTTCCAATGGACTTCGCCCATTCTTGTCTCACCCCACGATCCCAAGACCGTCTACCATGCCGGCAATGTCCTCTTCCGCACCCGGGACGGCGGGCAGACCTGGGACGCCATCAGTCCCGATCTGACCCGCAACGACAAGTCCAAACAGCAATGGGCCGGAGGTCCCATCACCGGCGACAACACCGGTGTGGAGTTCTACGACACCATCTTCGCGGTGGCGGAGTCGCCTCTGGAGGCTGGCACCCTCTGGGCGGGAAGCGACGATGGTCTGGTGCACGTGACACGGGACGGCGGCGAGAACTGGGAGGACGTGACCCCGGCCGGACTGCCCGAGTGGGGCACGGTGGCGGGCATAGAGGCCTCGCGATGGGACTCCGGCACTGCCTATGTCGTCGTCGATGCCCATCGGCTCGACGATGAGACACCCTATCTTTGGCAGACCCGCGATTATGGCGCTACCTGGAAGTCCCTGACCGGGGAGCTCGACCCGGAGGTCTACCTGCACGTGGTCCGGGAGGATACAAAACGCCAGGGGATGCTCTATCTGGGCACCGAGAGAGATGTGAGATACACCCTCGACGACGGCGAGGCCTGGAAGTCCCTGAAGCTGAATATGCCAACCGTGGCCGTTCATGACCTCAAGGTGCACGGCGATGATCTCGTTGTCGGCACCATGGGTCGTTCCATCTGGATCCTCGATGATCTGACCCCGGTCCGCAGAATGAACCAGGAGATCACCGAGTCAGCGGTCCACCTGTTCGCGCCGCTGGCAAGCATTCGCTGGCGGTACGCTTCTTCTCCAGCCGGGTCGCAGGCCGGTGCCGGATCCAATCCTCCCGAGGGTGCCCTGCTCACCTACTTCCTTGCCGCCGAGCCCGAGGACGAGATCCAGATCGAGATCGTCGACGAGGGGGGCGATTTGATCCGTACCCTGAGTAGCATCGCCAAGCCGCGGCCCATCGATGATGATCACCCCGACGTTCGGTCTGACAGGAAGAACGAGCCAGATCTGACCACCAAGACCGGTCTCAATCGGGCGGCGTGGAATCTGCGGCTCGACGGTGCCGAGGAGATCCCCGGGGCCGTGATCGACATTGGCGACCCTGGCTCTGGTCCCCTGACCCTGCCCGGCGACTACACCGCGCGTCTGCTGGTGGGGGATCAGAGCTATGCCCAGCCCCTCCATGTCGTGGCCGATCCTCGAATCGATCTCGACCTCGCAGATCTGGAGCACCTCCTCCACTTCCAGATCCAGATCCGCGATCAGATTACCGAGATCACCAAGATGGTGGCGACCATCCGAGCTGTCCGCGACCAGATCGCGGCCCGCGACAAGCTCTTGCAAGACAGACCGGAGGCTCAGGATGTTGTTGAGATCGGTCACGAGGTCGTCGCCCGCCTCAATGAAATCGAGGAGAAGTTGCACAACCCCCATGCCGAGGTCTCCTACGACATCTTGGCTGGACGACATGGTGGTGCGCAGCTCTACTCTCGGCTGAGCTGGCTGCTCGAAGGCGCCCGCGAGCACCAATCGCCACCCACCCAGGGTATGCAAGAGGTGGGGGCCGAAATGGCTGCCGAGCTCGACGCACAGAGGCAAGCCTTGGACGAGGTCCTTGGCAGTGCGCTCGAAAACATGAACCGGCTCACCATGGAAAAAGGTCTCCCGTCGGTCATCACCCGTTGAGCACAGCGATGTGACGACGGGGCCGAGTGATTCGGTCGGAACCCCGGCGCCTCCCGGGCGTTATCTTCTTGAAACGGAAAGTGCCCCTGACATTGCTCTTGCAGGAGGAATCATGAAGCAAAGTCTTCTACTCGGTTTCATAAGCCTCGCTTCTATCGCTACCCCGTCCCTTGGACAACTGCCGGACTCCCCGACGGGTCGAGGCGGCAATGCGGTCATTCTGGTTTTCAAGTCTGGAGCAGGCGCTGTCACAGCAGACTTCATGCAGGAGAAGTTCAGCGAGGAGTTCCTTGCCGAGACGTCTCTCGATCAGAGGCTGCAGTGGTTCAAAGATGCGGTAGAACGAATCGGTCCTCTGCAGCTACGAGGTGTTGAGA
>Ga0255052_10003853_pt1 | contig 10225 bp, 10 predicted proteins | sample JV7_2_21_MG_FD_188632 | JGI IMG/M metagenome (GOLD analysis project Ga0255052, IMG submission 188632) | Seawater microbial communities from Jervis Inlet, British Columbia, Canada - JV7_2_21 | ecosystem: Environmental > Aquatic > Marine > Inlet | place: Canada: British Columbia | collected...
CACCGCAAAATCACTGGTTCGGCCCATGCGGAGATCCGCGTGCTGCCGGGATCGGTACGCCCGAAGCGATTATTGCTACCTGGAGTGGTCACCGCGAAATCGTTTCTGACCAGGGACCGCTGCCGGATGGCTGGTCAACGCCGCCACCAACGTGAACGATAGCGCAACCGAGTTTCACGACGTTTCATTGCGCCGCGGCGATGTGGTCGCCCTCGAAAATGTCTCGCTGAAGCTCAAGTTGGGACAGACCACGGCAATTCTCGGCGAGAGCGGGAGCGGCAAGTCGACCCTCGTCCAATTGATTATCGGGCTGCTCCGTCCCGATTCCGGAACAATAAAGACGCTGGGTGCAGACATCGACTACGACAGACCACGGCCCCTCCGCAAGAGAATCGGCTACGCGATTCAGGACGTGGCGCTTTTTCCGCATCTTAGGATCCGGGATAACATCGTTTTGCCCGGCAGGCTGAGCGGCTGGAGCGAAACGGACAGCACATCGCGACTTAAGGAACTGCTTGACCTGATGCAACTGTCGGAGGACGTGCTCGACCGATATCCGCATGAACTGTCCGGCGGCCAACAGCAACGGGCCGGATTGTGCCGCGCAATGATGCTGCATCCTGAACTCCTCCTTCTCGACGAACCGTTTTCGGGGCTGGACACCCTTACGCGGCGAAGCATCCACGAGCAGTTTCTTAGTTTGCAAGAGCGCGAATCCGTTTCCTGTGTGCTCGTCACGCACGATCCGCAAGAGGCAGTCAATCTCGCTCAGGATATTGTGGTGATGAGAAATGGCAGGCTTCAACAACACGGAACCGTCGATGAAGTGATGAATCGACCGACAAACAGCTATGTCGGTCATCTCTGCACCGGGCTCTCGGGCAAGCTCGGATGAACAAGCGCTTGATTACAGCGTTCTCCCTGTTGCTCGCAGTCTCGGCTGCTCACAGCCAGGCAGTCGTCGTTGGCAGCAAGACGTTTCCGGAAAGCTATATTCTTGCCGAGATCAGCGCTCAGCTCCTGGAAGACCGTGGCTTTGAAGTGCGACGGCGCCTTGGAATGGGCGGCACGAAAATCTGTTACGAGGCATTGCAGACCGGGGCGATCGATTTTTATCCCGAGTATACGGGGACGATCAACGAGGTAATGCTCGCGCAGTCGGGGAACAGGACCCTCGCTGACATCCGGGCCGCTCTCGCCGAGCAGGGCCTGAGCCTGTTGTCGCCAATGGGCTTCAATAACACTTATGCAATAGCAATTCCTTCGCATCTTTCAAGAAGCGCGGGTCTTCTCAAGATTTCCGATCTTCGCGACCACGACGACTTGAGAATAGCCTTTCCGCACGAGTTCCTGAATCGTAAGGATGGCTGGCCCGGCCTGAAGCTCTTATACGGGCTGACCCAGGACGTAGACGGCATCGATCACGGCCTGGCGTATCAGGCCATCGAGGACGGACAACTGGACGTCATCGCCGCCTATTCGACCGACGGCGAGCTCACTCGTTACGAACTCGTGCTACTCGAGGATGATCTCGAATACTTTCCCGAGTATTTTGCGGCCTATCTGACACATGATCGATTGCCTGGCGAAGTTCTGGGGGTGCTCGAATCAATGAGCGGCAGAATCGACGATGCAAGGATGCAGCAGCTCAATCGGCTGGCAATGGAACCGGGCATCAGCATTTCGAAAGTCGCGGCGGACTTTCTCCGTGACGAGGGCCTGATATCGACGAGTGATGCCCGGTCGACAGTATTTTCGCAGCTTTGGCGAAACACTCGACGGCATCTGAAACTGACTGGGACGGCATTATCGTTGGCGATTCTGGTCGGTGTTGGTCTCGCGCTGATCGTGCACCGGCGCCGAACACTAGCCAACGCATTTCTCTATTTCGCGAGTCTTTTGCAGACGATTCCATCGATCGCGTTGCTCGCCTTGCTGATTCCGTTCATGGGCATCGGACAAAAGCCGGCTATCCTCGCATTGTTTCTCTATTCTCTCCTGCCAATTGCGCGAAGCACGATCACAGCCTTGCTTGCGATACCGCCCGGTTATCGCCAGGTGGCGGCCGCCATGGCTATGACTCGACGACAGGAGCTTCGGTATTTATTGCTGCCGCTTGCGATGCCGCACGTCATCGCCGGCATACGTACGGCAGCGGTAATCAGTATCGGCACTGCGACGCTCGCGGCATTTATTGGTGCGGGCGGGCTGGGAGACCCGATCGTTACCGGCTTGGCTTTGAACGACAGCTCGCTGATTCTTCAGGGAGCCATTCCGGCGGCCATGCTCGCAATCCTGACCGAGCTGTTCTTCAGCGGCATTGAGCGAGCGCTGGTCGCCCCGCACATGCGGAGCAACGATCCGCAGATTTAAACTTTCGATCGTTGTTCTTGATTACCTGTATTTTCGGACTGTTGGTCCGAAGCCTCGGACTGTTGGTCCGAAGCCTCGGACTGTTTCTGGTCGAGACCCAGCAGGAAGTGATTCATGCGGCGGACGTAGTCTGCCGGGTTGTCGAGCTGGGCTCCTTCCGCAAGCAATGCATGATCGAGAACAATTTCTGACAATTCATCGAACTTGCTGCTGTCGGTTTCCGCGGACAACCTCTTCAACAGCGGGTGACTGACATTGATTTCCAGAATTGGTTTTGATTCCGGCAGTTCTTGCCCGGTCGCCTCGAGCATGCGCCGTAGTTGAGGACCCAGATCCTGTTCGCCGGCGACGACGCAGGCCGGTGATTCGACGAGGCGTTGGCTGACGTTGACTGCCTCGACCCTGTCTTTAAGTACCTGTTTGATACGCTTCAGCAGTGGCTTGTGCTCGTCGTTTACAGCCTGTTGCGTGATCTCCCCTTCCGCGTCGGGCAGGGTCAGTTGACCGCGGCCAATATCCTGAAAGGTCTTGCCTTCGAATTCCGACAGGTGACCGGCCATCCACGGGTCGATGCGTTCATATAACAGCAATACTTCGACACCCTTTTTCCGAAGCTGTTCAAGATGCGGGCTCGCGTTTGCTGTCGCAAAGTTTTCGGCGAGGATGTAGAAGATTTTGTCCTGGTTTGCTCCCGCGCGACCGACGTAGTCCAGGAGCGACTGATCCTGTTTGTCGCTTCCGGTATGGGTGCTTGCGAAGCGCAGGAGTCTTGCCAGCTTCTCGCTATTTGTCTGATCTTCTACGAAGCCCTCTTTGACGACCTGCCCAAAGTCGTTCCAGAATTTTTCGTAGTCCTCTGGATTGTTCGTCGCCATCTTGCTCAACATATCGAGCACCCGGCGTGTTAACGCTTTGCGCATGGCTGAGAGTTCAGGATCACTCTGCAACATCTCCCGGGATATGTTTAGCGGCAGATCGGCAGAATCGACGATTCCTTTCACGAAACGCAGGTATAAGGGAAGAAACTGCTCGGCCTCGTCCATGATAAAGACGCGCTGCACATAGAGCTTCAGTCCCCGCGGTACTTCCCGGTTCCAAAGATCGAACGGCGCGTTCGCGGGAATGTAAAGGAGGCTCGTGTACTCCTTCTTGCCTTCCACCCGGTTATGGCTCCAACACAGCGGATCTGCAAAATCGTGCGAAAGATACTTATAAAATTCCTTGTATTCGTCTTCGCTGATTTCCGTTCGCGACCTGGTCCAGAGGGCTGTTGCCGAATTGACTGTTTTCGGCCCTGTGTCGGTATCACCCGCCTTAAATAAAAGGACCGGAAAAGCGATGTGGTCCGAATACTTGTGAATCAAGGTTTCGAGACGCAATGACTCCGAGAATTCGGACTCTGCATCCTTGAGGTGCAAGGTGACGCGCGTTCCCCGTTCCGGGAGATCCGCATTTTCGATCGAAAACTCGCCCTGACCGTCGGATTCCCAACGAACGCCCTGGTCCGACGGCAGCCCCGCTCTCCTGGATTCCACCTCCACTTTGTCCGCGACGATGAATGCAGAATAGAAGCCGACGCCGAATTGCCCAATCAGTTGAGCGTCTTTCTGCTCGTCACCGGTCATGTGCTGAAGGAAGTCGGCGGTTCCGGACTTTGCAATGGTGCCGAGGTTTTCGACGAGTTCGTCCCGGGACATGCCGATACCGTTGTCTATCAGAGCAACGGTCTTTGCGGTGTCGTCGTACTCAATGCGGATCTTGAGATCCGGGTCTTCCTTCAACAACTCGGGAGCGGCGAGCGCTTCGAACCGAAGCCTGTCCGCCGCATCAGAGGCGTTCGATATCAGTTCCCGCAGGAATATTTCCTTATTGCTGTACAGTGAATGGATCATCAAGTGCAGCAGCTGCCGCACTTCGGTCTGGAACCCCAGTACTTCCCGGCCCTGGTTCTCGCTCACCTTTTCGGTCTCCTCAAATACAGGTCATACAACGAAAGACACGATAGTGCCAATCTGAAGCATTTCAAGGGCCTTATGAGGATCCGCTCGACACCTCGCGGCGTCGAACGATTTGTGACGTGAACAGAATCTAGCTTGCTGCGATCGCTTGCGGCACCGGAATGACGGCCGCCCGGAAGAGCAGGCCTACCAGCAACAATGCGACAACTGCCAGTGCGAGCGGTGGGTGCGTGAGCGCAAGAACGATGCCTGCAATTTGCAGGCTAATTGATCCGAGCAGGAAAAGGATTCGCCGAATCGCACGCCGTACCTGCTCCGCGATTAACGGCGCTACATAAAAGAGATCCTCGATCTCGTCGAGGTATTGAATCAAGCGCTCCACGACTTTTGCACCCGTCCTTTACCCTGCGACTGACAGCAACGGATCGGCGCGTTTTGGCTCAGCGGCAGATGTTTCAGCTTCCTGCAAAGCCATTGCGTTGAATTTCTTTGCATGAGCAATCGCAAGATGAAAGAGCTCCCAGCGCTTCCTTGCTGCTTCGTTTGTTAGTATCTCAACGGGCGAGTTAGTTTGTGAATAATTCTTTGACATACTCATTTTGTCTTAAATCGTAAGTCATTAATGCCGACTATAGGCGCCTGATACCCATGTCGCCGTGAGATAGATCACAGCTTGCTTTGTAAAAAGAATTACACCTAGAGTTTTTGCCAGAAGAGAGAACTCGTTCGATTTTTATCAGGGTGATATGCACTTTATCGTAGTACATAATCTGCTTATCTCTAATAATAGACGACTGCGTCACAAAAAGAGGCGCGACGCGTGTAAGAACGCAACAAAGCAATTCCCTTTTCGCGAAAGGGAAGAAATTTGATTTGGTTTTTTGCCCGGCAGGGCCTGACGAACGTGGTGCGCGTTTTTCTTATTCTTCGGACCAGTTGCGCTTGATCTGCTCCGTCCAGTTTCTGTAACCTTTCCAGGTGTACAGCGACGGATCGATGCCGCCGCGACGCTCTTTGGGAACTGGCGCTTTGCAAACCCACTTGCGATACTGTTGCCAGGTGTCTGCGTCGGACAAACCATTCGAATGCAAGTCTGCGCCGCGTCCGGAATCTACCGATTCCGACTGCGTTGGGGAATCTACCGATTCCGACTGCGTTTCTGCGTCGTAGTCACTTGCCCAACTAATTTCTTTGCTGTCCTGCATGTCGATTTGCTCAGTACATCCTTTGAGCAAATGCTACGTTGCCGGCCGCCAATGTCACAGGAACTGCATCACAATGCCGGCAGTGAATTTCTACATAAATATCAATGTGTTAAGGCTGATTTTTACTTAATCAAGGGCCCGATCTGCAGAGCGCTGCGATCCATTTAACAGAATACTACCCGTCCGGGGCAGGGGCTTATCTTGTTACCTGGTAACACGGGGAGTAGCTTTCGCTGGCAATCTTCATACGCCCCTGCGCAACGAATGCGGACAACAGCCGGTCGAGGAGCCTCATTTGTTTTTTCGAGCCACAGATTTCGAACGGTCCATCTTCTTCTATGACGGCGATCGTATCCTCCCTTACGTTCCCGGAAACGATGCCCGAAAAAATGCGCCGCAAATTGACTGCGAGTTCATATACCGGCAGATCCTCATGAATTTCGATGGCTCGCATCGATTCGTGGTTTGCCTCAAAAGGCTTCTGAAAATCATCATCGATCTTGAGGCGCCAGTTGAAATAGTAAGCGTCACCATTATGCTTTCGAAAATCTCTGACCTGGCGAAGTCCGTTGAGCATTTCTCTGGCTACCTGTTGCGGATCATCGATGATTATCCTGTATCTGCGCTGTGCACTTTCGCCGAGTGTCGCAGCAACAAACTCATCGATCTGCCGGAAGTACGATTCGCTGTTGGCAGGACCCGTCATGATCAACGGGAACGGTATTTTTTCGTTGTCCGGATGTAACAGAACGCCCAACACATACAAGACTTCCTCCGCCGTACCGACGCCACCGGGAAAAACGATGATGCCATGCCCGAGACGGACAAATGCTTCGAGTCGTTTTTCCATGTCCGGCATTATGACCAGGGCGTTGACGATTGGATTCGGTGACTCCGCAGCAATGATTCCCGGTTCGGTTATGCCGATATACCGGCCGTCCCTGATGCGTTGTTTTGCGTGACTGATCGTGGCGCCCTTCATCGGACCCTTCATCGCACCGGGACCGCAACCCGTGCAAACGTTCATGCCACGCAGACCGAGTTCATAGCCGACCTTCTTGGTGTAATCGTACTCGTCCCTGCTGATCGCGTGGCCGCCCCAACAAACCGCAATGTCGGTATCCGAGTGCGTTTGCAGCAGCCTGGCGTTTCTAAGGATGTGAAAGACTGCGTTGGTGATATTGTCGGACGACTTCAGATCGAATCGCGCGCTTTCTCTGATTTCATTATTGGTAAAAACGATATCGCGAAGCACCGCAAACAGAAGCTCCCGGGTGCCGCGTATCATCTTGCCATCGACGAAGGCGACAGACGGCGCACCTTTCAAGGAGAGTTTGAGGCCCCGATCGAGTTGAATGATGCCGACGCTGAAGTCCTTATGCTTCTCGAGGATCGCCCGGGCATCATCGGTATTTCCGCCTGAGCTCAGGACAGCGAGTATGCAACGCCGCAGCACCGCGTAGAGCCCGCCTTCCCCCTGATTGCGTAGCTGATCGACTTCGACCTGCGAAAGTATTTCCAGGCTCCCTTCAGGCCAGACTTCTGCATCGACGATTTGTTCACTGTCGGCGCCGACGCTGAAAGCCTGGTCAGGGAAGGATTTCAATTGGGATGTCATTTGGCGTCATCAACCAGATGTCGATGATGTCGGAGTTGGAGACTGCGATACAGCCGTTTGTCCAGTCCTGTTTCTTGTAATAGGCCGCAGAATAGGTAGGGCTGTTTGGCTGCCCGTGTATCATTATCTGCCCACCCGGATCAACGCCCTTCATCCGAGCTGCGCGCCGATCCTTCGAGCTCGGGTATGAAACATGGATCGCCAGGAAAAAGTCGCTGTCAGGATTCCTCGTGTCGAGCATATAGCGGCCTTCGGGAGTTTTGAAGTCTCCCTCCTCTTCCTTGCCACCCACCGGCGTAATGCCAAGCGCAATATCAAACGTCCGGAATATTGCGTCGTTCCTGATCAGGTGCAGTTTGCGCTTTTCTTTCTCAACGACAACCTTGTCTGCTACGGGAAAATCGCTGGCCGGAGAAATCGGCGGCACCGCAACCAGACCAACCAGGATCAATATCTGACAACAGGCTCTGAGAATGGCCGTATGTTGTCGCAAGCGATTCTTGCTGGAAGTCATTTCGGATCGGATCCTCAATTAGTGCCGGTAAAAGACTAACAGACCAGAAAGTATCTGCAAACGCACTGGATTACATCAATTGACATCAAACATTGCGGCCGACGATCCACCCGATAGCAAATCCGATTGCGCCAGCGACGACCGTATATACGGGCAGAAAACGGAAAAGCGCCTGCGGATGTTCGGCGCCGCTGAACATGCCATCGAGATCGACCGAGTACCCGTAGTGAAGGTACAGGGACAGTCCGAGTGCAGGAATCGCGAAACCCAGCGTACCGAGCGGCAAGCACCAACCCGTGCCGCCCCAGTTGCCGCCGCCACGATACAGCGTAATCGCTGACAGGATTAAAAAAACGATTATCGGCAGGGCGTTGCGTAATGCGTACGCATCAGGGCCCTCGATGTGGCTGATATATACGATTGCTGATGCTGTTATTAACAGCACGGGCACAAGCCTGATTACTATCCGCTTCGATACCTTACCCATCGTCACTTGCTAACACGGGAAATCGAATACGCGTACCGGGACGAACCTTGTGCAAATCGAGTGCCGGATTGTATTGGCGAAACAACCAGATGGGCACATCATACTGGCGCAGCGACAGAATCCATACCGATTCATTTTTCTTGACAGTGTGCTCTTTGACGCCGGTTATCGTGTGCTTGCGAAAGAAGCTGTCCTGCTGTTGGCGGTGATAGGCAGTCCTCAGGTTCTCAAAGGACTCCGCAGCTACCTCGCTCATATCCAGTTTGATGCGTTGCCCGACTACGACAGGCGCGCGAAATGCGAGACCGTTGATGTCGCGCAGGCGCTGAGTTTTTATGCCCAGCCAATCGCCGTAATGGCCCAGGGTCTCGAGGGGTTGGACTTCGATCGTGTTGTCGCCGGCGACACTGTAGTCGCTCGGATCAGACAGCAAAGTCGACCGCATCGCACCGCGTAAAGTAGTAACAAGCTGGTCCGCCAACTCGCCCGGGCTGATTTTTTCCTCTTCCGGCGAACCAGCCGGATCGACAGTGGCTGGCGCGTCGGCAAGAACAGCAACCAACTGGGGCTGGACGACCGCTGTCGCCGGCGCCGCCGCGGCCGTGACACTGGAAACAGGCCCGGCCGCCGGCAAACGCAGGCGTTGCCCAGCCCTGATGCGATGCCGACTGCCGAGGTTATTCAATGCGACCAGTGTCGATATCCTGGTCCGATATTCTTCGGCGATCTCCGACAAAGTGTCGCCACGGGCAACCGTGTGAAACAGGTCCGGCAGCTGCCTCTCAAATTGTTCGTCTGCCGGTAGCGCTGCGATCAACTGCGAAATTGGCCCCGTTAAGATGCTGCGCGGCATTCTGACTCCGTAGCCCTTTGGCAAGTTCTTGCTGCCCTGCCAGATCGTAGGCTGCAGGGCAGGATTGTGGCGTGCCAGATCGGCCCGACTGACACCGAGCGATTTGGCAACAGAGTCCGCGGATACATAAGCCGGCAGGTCCGCTGTCGCATAGTCGATGGGACGATCCGGCACGATACCCGGAAAGTATTGTTCCGCGTTTTGGTCTACCTGCATGGCTGCAAGGAATGCAACATAAAAATTCCGGGAAGCAAAGCCGAATGTTCTACCGTGGTATTCGCGGAGAATCTTCACATATTCGGTGTCACCAAACTTGCGCATCGCCCGCCGCACACCGGAGAGCCCATGATTGTAGGCCGTTATCGCCATCGGCCAGTTACCGGCAATCGAATAATTGTAAGCGAGCAATTTGCCCGCCGCTTCAGTGGCCGCATAAGGGTCGTTTCGTTCGTCGAGCACGTGATCGACCTGCAGGAATCGCCGTCCGGTGCTCCTTGTAAACTGCCAGATCCCGGATGCGCCAACATGCGATCTGGCGTCCGGGTTATAAGACGATTCGACGTGCGGTAACGCGGCGAGCTCTACGGGCACATTCAGCCTTGTGAATGTATTGTTGACATGACCGCGATACCGACCTGCCCGCTTAAGCCCAGCGTGGAATCGATCAGAAAGCCCCTGCTGATACCTGATCCGATTTGCGGCGTCACGCAGCACCTCGTTCGTCACGTCCGCCGGCCAGAGTTCCAGAACGCGCTTTTCCTCGGTTGTCAATTTGTCGCGTTTGCCGCTCGCCAGCGTCCGCAACAGCGACTGATAGTGCTTCCGGCGTGCCCCGGTCCGCCGATTTCGTTCCCGGCGGCTCACGGTAGCCGGTATATCGAGATCCTCATAGGTCACAGCGAGATTGCGGTTATCGTGCAATACGCCCTGGTCACTCGTGTATTCGGTAAATACTGAAATCCAGAAGTTGATGTCCGGCTCGAGTTCTGTCGGTCGCGGGAATTGGGTGGTGTCTGCGGCCAGCGGCGGGGCAGCAAGTAGCAAGAAAAGGGCAAGAATGCGAGAAATGCTTGTCATAGGGCCTAATCGGGACTTTGACTGAGAAACGAGTCCTAAATAATTGAATAGTTCACAGATATTTGCCCCTTTTTCGTATAGCTTGAGGTAATCTGGCTGTCACAACAAGGCCGTAGAGCCCATAACTCCGTAAAACCGTG
>Ga0255052_10003854_pt1 | contig 10224 bp, 5 predicted proteins | sample JV7_2_21_MG_FD_188632 | JGI IMG/M metagenome (GOLD analysis project Ga0255052, IMG submission 188632) | Seawater microbial communities from Jervis Inlet, British Columbia, Canada - JV7_2_21 | ecosystem: Environmental > Aquatic > Marine > Inlet | place: Canada: British Columbia | collected...
CAGCGAAGAGGAAAAGCAGCGCGCAGCCGAGGTTCATAAACAGGCCGCCGAGCTTGCCGCCAAGGCCAACGTGATGCTGGGTATCGAGGCCCTCAACCGCTTTGAGTGCTATTTCCTCAACACAATGGCCGACGCCGCCGAATACGTCAAGCGCGTCGATCATCCCAACTGCCAGGTCATGTTCGATACTTTCCACGCGAATATCGAAGAGCAGGACCCAATCGCCTGTATCACCGATAACCTCGACGTGATCAAGCACGTGCACATCAGCGAGAACGATCGCGGCACACCCGGCAAGGGACACATCGATTGGCCCGGCACGTTCAAGGCGCTGCGCTCGGGAGGCTACGACAATTGGCTCGTGATCGAGGCCTTCGGCCGGGCGCTGCCCGACCTTGCGGCCGCCACCCGCGTCTGGCGCGACTTCTTCCCCAGCCGCCAAAGCGTCTATACCGAGGGTTTGAAGTTTATTCAGGAACAGTGGCAGGCCGCGGGCTAAACGCCGCGATCTACCAGGACTCAACCAATTGACGGAGGAATTATTATGAACAGAATTCACTCACAATTAACTTGTATTATGCTGCTCGGCGTTCTGGGGCTCGTCACGGCAAGCGCCGCAGCCCAAGAGGCCGGCTTCAAACCCATCTTCGACGGCAAGACGCTCGCCGGCTGGAAAGCCCCGAATATGAGCTATTGGTCTGTCCAGGACGGGATCATCATTGCCCAGTCAACGCGGGACAATCCTGTCAAGGGCAACCAGTTTCTCGTCTGGCAGGCGGGGCAGTTGGACGACTTCGAACTGAAGCTTAGCTACCGCATCAGCGGAACGCAGTCGGCCAATTCGGGGATCCAGGTCCGTAGCAAGGTCGGCGATGACGGTCATGTCGCAGGCTACCAGGCTGATATCGACCGGGCCGGCAGATATGCGGGGGCCCTTTACGATGAGCGCGGCCGGAGGATGCTCGCCGAACGCGGACAGAAGACCATTATCGGCTCCGACGGCAAGATGGCCAAGACGTCTCTCGGCGATGCCGACGCTCTGATGAACATTATCAAGCAGGATGACTGGAACGAATATCACATCATCGCCCGCGGACGACAAATCATTCTCAAAATCAACGGCAAGGTGACCGCCGACGTTCAGGACAATGAAGAGAAGAACCTGGAGCTGTCCGGCGTGCTCGCGTTGCAATTGCACGCAGGCCCGCCCATGAAGGTTGAATTCAACGACATCCGGTTAAAACGCCTGAAACTTACCGACAGAAAGAAGATCGTCCTGATAGCCGGGCCGAAAAGTCACGGTCATGGCTCTCACGAACATAATGCGGGCATGCTGCTGTTGGGAAAACTACTCAACGAGAACGTTCCCGAGGTTTATGCGACGACGTACCTCAACGGCTGGCCCAAGGATCCGACCGCCTGCGATAATGCCGATGCGATTGCAGTCTTCTGTGACGGGGGCGGCGGGCACGTGGCGATGGAACATCTCGAAGAAGTGGACGCGATGGCGAAAAAGGGCGTTGGCATTGCCATGCTCCATTACGGCGTCGAAGTTCCCAAGGGCAGGCCGGGCAACTACATGCTCAACTGGACGGGCGGTTACTTCGAGACATTCTGGTCGGTCAACCCGCACTTCAAGGGTGAATTCAAAGAGCTGCCCGAGCACCCGATCACGCGCGGCGTCAAGCCTTTCTTTATGGATGACGAATGGTATTACCACATGCGATTTGTCGATGGTATGGAGAACGTTACGCCTATCCTGACTGCAACTCCGCCGGACAGCACGCGCAAGCGAAGAGACGGCGCCCACAGCAACAATAAATACGTCCGTGCCCGTATGGGGATGCCCGAGCACGTCGCATGGGCCTACGACCGGCCCGGCGGTGGAAGAGGTTTCGGCTTCACCGGCGGACACTGGCACTGGAGCTGGGCCTCGAACGACTTCAGGACTCTCGTGCTCAATTCGCTCGTCTGGATTGCCGGTGTCGAGGTCCCCGTTTCCGGTGTACCCTCTAAGACGCCGACAATCGAAGAACTCGAGGCCAACCAGGACTATCCGATGTCTAAAAGATGGGATCGGCAGAAGATCGGAGAATTGATTAAGCAGTGGAACCGGCCATAGCAATTGCTGACCGGTGCCACCAGGAGTACACAAGACCGAGCCCTTTCTTTATTTAGTCCGCAGGAGGACAGCATGAGAAAACTACTGCTAATCTCAATAATGATTGCGGGGCTCATCTGGCAGCTTCCGGCTTTCGCGCAGGGAAAGCCAAAGATTGAGAAGATCGACACGGAGGCTTCTACCCTCAAAACCTGGCCCGTCCTCAAACGCTACGACCAGGATCATATCGTGCGCATTGCCCTTCCTCTGGGCGGGATCGGCACGGGGACTGTCTCGCTGGGCGGCAGGGGCAATCTGCGTGACTGGGAGATAATGAACCGCACCGCCAAAGGCTTCGTACCGCTCCGCGGAGCATCGGGACCGTTCTTCGCGTTGTTTACGAAGACTGCCGAGGGCCGGACAACGACCAGAGCAATCGAGGGCGTGATCGACGTGTCGGGCTACGAGGAAAGCCACGGCAGCACGGTGCCCAATCACGGCCTGCCGCGATTTCGCGAGTGTTCGTTCGCAGCCGCATATCCGTTCGGGATGGTTTGTCTCTCTGATGCGGACGTGCCGGTCGATGTGCGCATTGAGGCATTCAACCCGCTGGTCCCGGGCGACGCCGAGGCCAGCGGAATACCCGTCGCTGTGCTGCGCTATGTGCTCAGCAACAAGACGAACAAGGCGGTAACCGCGTCGGTCTGCGGCAGCTTGCCCAACTTCATCGGTATTGACGGCTCAGCCAATCGCAATGATTGGAAAGGCGACCCGGTCCCGATTGGAGCCAAGGCAAATCGCAACGAATTTCGCGATGGATCCGGCGTCCGGGGAATATTCATGCATTCGCAGGGCGTTGACACCAAAGCCGAGCAGTGGGGTACGATCGCATTGACCACGACCGCCGAATCCGAAGTTAGCTATCGCACGGCGTGGATCCGGGGCGGCTGGGGCAGCTCGCTGCTCGATTTCTGGGACGACCTCAGCGATGACGGCAAACTCGAAGAGCGTAAAGCCACGGGCGAAGATATGCCGATGGCGTCGCTAGCCGTTGAGGTTGAGCTGCCCGCACGTGGGACAAAGGAAGTAACATTTCTTATTACCTGGCACTTTCCCAATCGCCAGACCTGGACGCCCAGAGGCAATGACAAGGACCGCATAGGCAATCACTATACAACGAAATACGACGACGCCTGGGACGTGGCCGAGAAGTTTGTGCCGCAGCTTGAGAGACTGGAGGCAAAGACGCAGCAGTTTGTGCGGACTTTCTGTCAGAGCGATTTGCCCGAAGTGGTGAAAGAGGCGGCTCTTTTCAACATCAGCACGCTTCGGACCCAGACCTGCTTTCGCACCGAGGACGGGCGCTTCTACGGCTGGGAGGGTTCCAGCAATACAAGGGGTTGCTGTCACGGCTCGTGCACACACGTGTGGAACTACGAGCAGGCTTTGGCTTTTCTCTTCGGCTGTCTGGCAAAGTCCATGCGCGAGGTAGAGTTCGTCCACGCGACGGATGAGAGAGGACTGATGAGTTTTCGAGTGCATCTGCCGCTTGCGCACGCGCAGGATTTCGGCAAGGCCGCCGCCGACGGGCAGATGGGCTGTATAATGAAAATCTACCGGGACTGGCAGCTCTCGGGCGACGACGAGATGCTAAAGAGCTTCTGGCCCGGCGTCAAGAGGGCGCTGGAATTCTGCTGGATCAAGGGTGGCTGGGACGCCGACCGCGACGGCGTCATGGAAGGCTGCCAGCACAACACGATGGACGTCGAGTACTACGGGCCCAATCCTCAGATGGGAGCCTGGTATCTGGGCGCCCTGAGAGCGGCAGAGGAAATGTCCCGATATCTCGGCGAGGAGGATTTCGCCGCGACCTGCCGGCGTCTCTTCGAGCAGGGGAAACGATGGATCGACGAAAACCTGTTCAACGGAGAATACTACGAGCACCAGGTGCGACCGCCGAAAGACAAATCGGACATCGCGCCGAGCCTGCTCATCGGCATGGGGGCGAAGGACCCGACCAAACCCGACTACCAGCTCGCCTCGGGCTGCCTTGTCGACCAGCTTGTCGGTCAGTACATGGCCCATGTCTGTGGGCTGGGTTATCTGCTCGATCCCGCCAATGTCGGCGCAACGATGCGCGGCATCATGAAATACAATCTCAGGGAGGGCCTGTACGGGCACTTCAACTGCATGCGCAGCTTTGCTCTGGGAGATGAGTCGGCGCTGTTGATGGCGAGCTATCCGAAAGACAGGCCCAAGAATCCGTTTTCGTACTTCACCGAGGTGATGACGGGATTCGAATACACCGCCGCGGTGGGTATGCTGTATGAAGGCCAGACCGACGCCGGGCTAAAGTGCATCGAGAACATCCGCGAAAGATATGACGGGCGCAAGAGAAACCCCTTCAACGAAGCCGAGTGCGGCCACCACTACGCCCGCGCCATGGCCAGTTGGGCGGCGGTCCTCGCACTGACAGGATTCAACTATTCCGGTGTGGAAAAATCAATGACGTTCGCCGCCAAGGACGGCACGTTCTTCTTCTCGAGCGGCTACGCATGGGGGAATTGTTCTGTGAAACGATCGAACAAAGCCGCGCGAGTCGAATTGTCGGTCATGCAAGGCGAACTGACTCTGTCGAAATTCGCCCTTCGAAACTTCGGCCAGGCGCGATTCAAGAGGCCGCTGAAAATAGGAGCAGGCGAAAAAGCTATGTTCAGAATCCGAAGATGAGGGATCACGATGGCATCAATGACAAGACGTGAGTTTCTAAAGGCATCTGCGGCCGGCTCGCTGCTGATGGCATCGCCAGGTCGTCCGGCGGTAACGCCGAAGACGTTTGGCCATCCGAAGGTGGGCAAGTATCAGGTCTATTTCGGCGATCTGCATAATCACAGCGAAGTCGGCTACGCGCGCGGATCGCTCGACAGAGCTTTCGAGATCGCGCGAGAGCATCTGGATTTCTTCGCCTTTACCCCCCATGGGTACTGGCATGATATAGGCACCTACGAGAACAATATCGAGAAGAAATGGCTCGACGGATTCGAGGTGACGAAGAAACGCTGGCCCGAAGTCCTGGAGGCGGTGCGCAAATACGATCAACCCGGCAAGTATGTCCCCATAGCAGGCTTCGAGTGGCATTCGACCAGTTTGGGTGATTATCACATCGTCTTTCCGACGCTCGACGCCGAGTACGTCAGGTTTGACAGCCTGCGCGAGTTCCAGCGATTCGCCAAACAGCGAGGGGCTGTCATGATCCCGCATCACCCGGCCAACCGCCTCGGCCATCGCGGCGCCAATCTCGCCAGGCGCGATCCTGAGGTTTCGCCCGTCCTGGAGATGTTTTCCGAATGGGGCAACGCCGAGCATGACCGGGCGGCGTCCCCATATATACGCCACACCGAAGGCGGGCGTTGGACCCAGAATACGCTACACTACTTCCTCGCCCAGGGCCATCGGCTCGGCGTGATCGCCAGCACCGACGACCACCTCGGCTTCCCCGGCGCCTACCGCGAGGGATTGGCCGCTGTGCTCGCGCCGGAACTTACGCGCGAGGCGATCTTCGACGCCTTGCGTGACAGGCGGACGTACGCTGTTACGGGCGACCGCATCGCTGTGGATTTTCGACTGAACGGTCAACTGATGGGCCGGGAACTGCCCTACACCAGGGGCCGCGAGCTGGCCGTCACCGTCACCGGCTGGGACCAGATCGACAGGGTCGAGATCCTCAAGAACAATCGTGTGCTTCATCGCGATTTTCCAATGGACCGCGAGCCGAGCGCCGGGAGCTGGAACGAGCCCGTCCTGCTGCGCTTCGAGTATGGCTGGGGCCCCTGGCCCGCCTTGGATATGACGCGAATCTGCGATTGGGATTTCACCGTCACAGTCGAGGGCGGCGTTATAGAAAATGTTCAGCGCTGTTTCCAGGCCGGGCCGCTCGACGAAAGCCGGCGGGACAAGGTACTCGAGCGCTCGGACAAACATCTCCGCGTCCGGTCCTTCACGGCGCTGCGCCAGCAGTTCGAGGACATCTCCACCAAGGCGGTAGTACTAAAGGTGCACGGCGGCCCCGACACTCGCGTGAAAGTCGCGTTGAACAAGCCCACCAACGTATCCGTATCTCAGACGTTCAGGCAGTTAGCCGAGAGTAATGAAATGCTCTTCACCGGCGACTTCCCGAGAGAGTCGGCCATGCTCCACAGGCTCATCTTCGCCGACCATTATCACACATCGTACAAAATTCCCGACACAGACGACGGCAAAGGCCTGAACTGGTATTACCTGCGCGTGGTCCAGGCAAACAATCAATACGCCTGGTCCAGCCCGATCTGGGTCGAGCCAAAGGCTTAGGAGCCGCGCATCCCATGCCATCTCCCGGCCATGTCTTGATCGCCGACTTCGACGTATTTCAATACGCCTTCACCCGGCTCACTGCGACAAGTTCAGGATCTGTCACGATCTACGCGATTTCGCTACGAAGTTTGTGAGAAATCCGGGCTAAAGATCAAGAGTCAAATATCAAAAACCAAAATAGTGGAATCCGCCGCAGGCGGATGACTTCCTTAATTTTGCTCTTTGATTCTTGAATTTTGATATTTGTGATGTGTCTTCAGATCATCCGCTGTTGCGGGGCAGATCCTGATTGCCTGGCCGCCGCACGGAGGCAGTTCGGCTTTCAGGACAGTCGCCGAATCCACCAACCAGCGGCTGATCTTCACGCCGGTCCGGGTCGATATGGTAGGATCATCGGCGTAGATGTGAGCAATGTACGTGCGGTCCTTGTCCAGAAAGACCAGTGGAACGTTGAGAGCATGCGGGGCGTCTCCATTCATGCAGCCGATGAACCAGCTTTCGTCCGAGCGCCGGGCAAGAACGGCGCACGCTCCGATTTCGCCGTGGATGACCTTTGTATCGTCCCAGACGGTGGGGACATGATCGAAGAATTCCAGCTCGGGCTCGTCGCCGATGACATTGTGGCTGCCTCCGGCGCCGCCGGTCCTTCGCGGCGATCTATTCGGGCGGTCGTACCAGTAGAGGAATTGCCAGGGACTGTAGAAACAGACGCTCTTGGCCAGTTGGTATGCGTGGCTTGCGTTTTCATCCACCCGACGGTCATAGTAGCAGATCGTGTTGTCGGCCGCACCGGCCAGCATGCGGGTAAACAGAATGGTCAGAGTTAAACTGTTGGAAGCTCTGGTCTCGTCGCCGGCGATGCCCTCCTGTGTCATCAGATTGGGATACGTTCGGCTGTATCCGGTCGGGCGGTACTCATCGTGAATATCGACCATAAGATGATGCTCGGCTGCCTTGCGAACGGCTTCGTGGAGCCATGCCGTCCATTGATGCGGGCCGACGCGCACGAAGCCGTACTTAACGCCCTTGATCCCCCATTTCTCGTAAAGCGGCAAAACCTCATCGAGCTGGCGTTCCAGCGCCCTGCGATTGACGTACAATATGATCCCGATATCGCGCTGCCTTGCGTATTCGATGACGGCGTGCAGATCGAGCGGACCCTTGGAGCGCTTCGGATCGACAGAGATGGTCCGGGCGTCGGATTCTTCACTGTATTCATGCCCGTACCAGCCGGCGTCGAATTCGACGTACTGCAGGTTGTGCTCAGCCGCGAAATCGACGCATGCCATACCGCCGGCGGTAGTCAGAGTCACTTCGCGGATGACCTTGCCCGGCTTGATCCATGACGTGTCCCTTATGGCGCAAGGTTCGTCCAGGTTCAGGATCAGATAATTACGCTCCAGCAGCTCTCCGGGCGTTCTACCCAGCATGATGACGCGCCAAGGCGTTGTTAGCGGGGTGGTGGCATTGACCTCACTTGCCAACGAACTCACAACCGTATGCGCCCGCCCCTTGTCCGGCGAAAGGCGCATCCTCGCATAATCAACCAGACCGGCTTCAGTCACAGCCGCATATAGTCCGTCATTGATCTGAATCGTAAGCGGCCTTTCGCAGTCTTTCTTGAGCTTGCTCAGCGGCACCTTGCTGTATTGGCCCTGAGCGGAATATGTAGCATAGGCGACATGATCGCCGGCAAAACGAAACTGCGTCTTCTCCGCCACGATGACGAAGCTTTTCAGGGCGTTTTGCTCCGGCAGCGTATAACAGAACGCTGCGCCTTCGTCATACGCACGGAACGTAAGTCGAAGTTTGCGATGAGGTGGGTGGCCTTCTTTGAGGTCCACGACAAGCTGGTTGTAATTGTCACGAATCGTCTCGCGCTCTCCATAGATGGGCGAATACGTGCGGTCATGACTGCTCCTGGCGACGTCGATGATTTGAAAGCCGGTCTCAAGAGAAACGGCGTCTTTGAGAGCAAGCCCCAGGCGTGAATTGACGATGACAGGCCGACCATCAAAAGCAACGGAGTAGATCAAACTGCCCTGCTCGTCGGCGACGTCGAATGTGACAACAACGTTTCCGTCGGGCGATTCCACCAAATGCTCGGCTCGAACAACGCCGGCGGCAAAACCGGACAATTCAGCCACAAGAGAAACGAGTATGATGCGCAGCAGCGGCATCAGGATATCCAGATAGTGACTGGCTGCTTTGTTGTACATGAAAATCTCCGTTCTTCTGGTAGCCGTTTTTGTCAAACGGCGGTTAGTTGCTTAGAGTTGCTACTACGGCTGTAGCGTTGAAGATCGCGTGGATAAAAATCGGTCTCAACAGAGAGCCGCTCTTTTCATAAGCGTAGCCCATGCATGCGCCGAGGACGAACAAAGCCGGCCAATGGCCCGGCTCTTCGTGCATGACAGCGAACAGGCCCGAGCTGAATGCAATCGCCAGCCAGGCCCGGTTTCCAGCCTGGAACAAAAAGGAGCGCATCATTGTCTGAATGAGGCCTCGAAACATCAATTCCTCGAACAACGGGACTATCACCACCGCACCGGCAACAACCAGTATGCGCAGCACCAACTGCGGGTGTTCTGTGACGACTTGAAGCTGCTCATGCTGCTGCATCTGGTACTCGTGGTCGTAGAAACGTTCTGCAAAGAAAACCGTCACCCTCATCGCAACCAAGATGAGCGGCCAGACCGCGATCAAATTGAGAGATCCAGCCCAGAAATCCCTCCCGCATGTCTTCATGTTCAGGCCGAATCCCTTTAATCGCCGGGCAAAATGGGACCTGGCCAGAACAATGATCACAATCGCCGTCAATGTCGCACCGACACAAAAGACAACGTTGTCCACGACAGCACTTTGCCAACCCGGCAGGTCTTTCGTCAGCTCCTTGCCGATTATCGCCGCCAATGAGACGACCCCAAACCAGATGAAGAACGGCACAAAGGGCAGATAAAGGGGCATGTTGTTTCGGCGCGGCATCGAATCGGCCAGGGCCGTTCTGCCCAGCGATGTTTTGAGCAGCCAGTAAGCCAGCAGGGCTATCCCTGTCAGACAAATTGTGATCTCAACGTATTTCATTGACTATTTACCGTCGAATATTTACTATTGTGCAATTGTCAATTGCCAACCTCCGATTGTCAAAGGAAAACGCATCATGGACATATTTCGGGTCGAAGGGCCGGTCAGGCTTTCGGGCAGCGTCACTGTAAGCGGCTCAAAGAATGCCTCTCTGCCGATAATGGCGGCGACGATTCTGGCCCCTGGCAAATCGTCTTTGGCGGCAATCCCCAATCTCTCCGACATTTCGGTATGCGGAGAGCTGCTCGGTGAGTTGGGCTGTAAGGTCAACCGCGAGTCCCAAGGCCGACTGTGCATCGATGCGACAACAGTCGACAACCCGGTCGGTGAGTATGAAATTGTCCGCCGGATGCGAGCCAGCATTTGCATACTCGGGCCGCTACTTGCACGTTGCGGCAGGGCCGAGGTCTCGATGCCCGGCGGATGCGCAATCGGCGACAGGCCCGTCAACCTTCACGTCAAGGGCCTCCGTGCGCTCGGCGCCGAAATCCATCTCAAGAACGGCTACATCATCGCCGAGGCTCCGAACGGCCTGACGGGCAGAGATGTTTTCATGGGCGGCCCGTTCGGATCCACCGTGCTCGGCACCGCAAACGTCCTGACGGCGGCGACTCTCGCCAAGGGACGAACCGTTATCGAATCGGCCGCCTGCGAGCCCGAAATTGCAGACCTGGCAAACTGCCTCAACG
>Ga0255052_10003855_pt1 | contig 10223 bp, 6 predicted proteins | sample JV7_2_21_MG_FD_188632 | JGI IMG/M metagenome (GOLD analysis project Ga0255052, IMG submission 188632) | Seawater microbial communities from Jervis Inlet, British Columbia, Canada - JV7_2_21 | ecosystem: Environmental > Aquatic > Marine > Inlet | place: Canada: British Columbia | collected...
CTCCCTGCTCGGCATCGACCCCGACGGCCCGCTGCCCAACCCACGAGGAATGGATCTCAAAGTAATGCCGCAAGACGATGAAAGCGGCGGCCGCCTCAAAGAGATCGTGTAAAGCGATCTGACGCCTTCCGGCCCTTTTAGGATCCAGGGTTTAGTGCTTAAGAGTTTCCGGCCAAAGGACAGCTTATTGGCTTTGTTTTGCGCAATTGGTTCATGGCCACAAAGGCACAAAGGCACCAAGCCAGACTTCGACATTGGATGTTCCTTGTTCGACATTCGATATTCAAATCCTTCTTACTCTCTGATTCCCTGCTGTCCTGATCACCCACCCCCTGTTATCCTGGTTTCCTGTTCGCCTGTTTTCTGTCTTCTGTATTGTCCCTCAGAGCACGCTGGATAAAAGATATGCTGTTATTGATGCGCGCCTAAGCTGGACGGGTACACAGGTTAGGTGACGGCGTAATTGGGCATTCATAATCGACATTACCTGGGGCGAAGCCTTGTTGGCGGCATCTTCTTGCGGCCGGGGGCGATTTTTTGAGTGCGAACCGGCCAGGTTAAACACTTGAAGGATCGTCTCGTCTTTTGTAGAATAGCCTGTATGAGATGATCTTGTTAAAATAGAAAGAAGTTCCAGGTTCGAACTCATTTTGGAAAGGGGTCAGCGATGCGTAAACGGACTATGATTGCAGCGGCGTTTCTTACGGTTATCTTTGTGGCGGGTTTGCACGCGGGGCAGCTCACTAACCTTGCGCCCAAGGCAACGGTTTCGGCCTCCAGCGAATACAGCGGCGATTACCGGGCGCGCTGGGCGGTCGACGGGAAGATTCCCGAGCTTGAGTGCAAGGCCGACGTCAAGGAGGCCTGGTGCGTTCGCGGGCAAGACGGTAAGCACAGCGAATTCACTCTCACGTGGCCCGAGCCGGTCGAGGTTGCAGAGATTGTCTATTTCGGTCGCACGGGTATGATTGTCCAGGAATGCTTCAAGGACTACGAAGTCTATCTGGACGGCGCTGCCGGACCCGCTGCCAAAGGTGTGTTCGAAATGCGTCACGGACCACAGCGAATCAGCGTCCCCAGGAGCACCGTTCAAAAGATCCGCATCAAGTTTCTCTCGGCACACAACGGTGCGCCCAATCCCGGCGCATCGGAAATAGCCGTCTTTGGCGCTTCGCCCGGCGATGCGCAGCTTTCGCGTATGCTCGTTCGGCCTGACGATCGAACCCCCGAGTCGCGGAGTTTGCGCGACGATCTGCTGGCCGGGCGGATGGGCTTTCGTGATATTCTGCTCGTCAAGCGGCATGCCCTGAACATTTCACACGTGTACGTCTACCATGTCGAAGGCTACCAGACGGGCGGCGGACTCTACGTCTACAGGCCCGATGCCGACGGCGGCAGGCTACGCCGACTTGTCGATTCGTCAGACGGGATGATCTCGACTGCCGATCTTTCATACGACGGAAAAACGGTTGTCTTTGCGTGGAAGCGCGGCGGCCTCAAGCTGTGCAATCCGGTGGCATTGCTCGAAGATGTAGATCGCTCGGTTTCGGACAACAACTACCAGATATACCGTGTGAACATAGACGGCACGGGGCTGACGCAGCTCACCTCCGGGCAGTCGAACAATCTCGATCCCTGCTGGCTGCCCGATGGCGGAATTGCCTTCATCTCCGACCGAAAGCCGGCCTACGCCTACTGCTACGTCGTGACTTCGCCTGTCGTCTATCGGATGGATCGAGACGGGCAAAAGCAAAAACGCCTCTCGGCCAATTACCTGATGGACTTTACGCCATCGGTTCTCAATGACGGACGCATCATATACACCCGTTGGGAATATGTCGACCGGGCGGCGTGCCCCATCCAGAGCCTGTGGGCGATAAACCCCGACGGCACCGGCCTCACTGGCTACTACGGCAACCGGGTCATCGCGCCGGGCACCTTCATGGACGCCCAGCCGGTGCCCGGGACCAACAACGTTATTGCAACAGCCACCAACCACAACGGCCCCTGTCGCGGCGGGATCGTCCTGATCGATCCGTCCAAAGGCGCCAATGCCAAAGAAGCCCTGACCAATCTCACACCCGAAGTTGATCTCTTTGCCTACAGCGGAGTTTTCGGAAACGGTCTGACCGGGCCTTACGAAAAGCCCTTCCCGCTCGGCGACGACAAGTATCTGGTCTCCAGCAACGGAAGGCTCCAGCTTCGCAGCTTTGCCGGTGACAGGGTCACACTGCTCGGCACGGACCGTGGACTGGGATATTACTGCGCCCAGCCAATTCGGGAGACTGAGCTGCCTCCCATGCTGACCGGCGGCCCGATGGATCGAGAGACAGTATTTGCCGAAGACGGCAGCGTATCGGGGGCCTGGGCGACGGTGTTTGTCCGTGACGTATACGAAGGCCTCGAGCCGCACGTCAAGCGAGGAGAGATAAAGCAGATTGCCGTCGTTCAAGAGATCGAAAAGAGCACCCATTCGCCTCAGAACAACATTACGCTCGACGGGCACGGCAAGCGCAACATCGCCGTCTTCGGGTTCCAGTTTCCGCTGGTCTCATGCGGTGCGACCTATGCGCCGAAGAGACTCTGGGGCTTTGCCGACGTCAAGGCCGACGGCAGTGCGGCCTTTCGCGTTCCCGCCGAGGTCCCGATCTACTTCATGGCGCTCGATGCCGAAGGGCGGGCGCTGCAGCGTATGAGAAGTTTCACCCACATGATGCCCGGCGAGGTGCAGGGCTGCGTCGGCTGTCACGCCGACCGCAACTCTGTGGCTCCGAAGATGGTCAAGGGCCCGGCGATGCACGCGGCCGTACAGGAGCTGACACCGCCCGAATGGGGAGCTGTGGGCTTCCGCTACGACCAGGTGGTGCAGCCGGTGTTGGACAGGCACTGCGTCGAGTGTCACGACGAGCGGGAGCAGCCCGGGGATGTGGATCTTACCGGCGACAAGACCGACTTTTTCAGCGTCTCGTACGACATTCTTGCCAGAAAGGGCACGCAGGGCGTACACAACTTCCTGTCGCACAACAGCCCGGTAGGCCCGGATGGTGACGCGGCTCGCGGCGAGAGCCCCTATACGTCATGGATCTGGACGATCAACGGCGCCGGCCACAACGTACTCGAAATCGAGCCTCGTCGCTGGGGAAGCCCCGCCAGCAAACTCGCCGAAATAATCCGCACCGGTCACCCGGACGCCGACGGCGCGCCAAGGATCGAAGTTGCCGATGCCGACCGGCGGAGGGTCTATCTGTGGATCGACTTGAACGTACCGTATTACGGCACCTCTTCGTCAAGCTACAAGGAGCGTCTGGGAAGCCGTCGCATGTATCCCTACAAATTGGACTCGGTCCTGGAAGAAGTCGCCTCGCGACGCTGCGCCCAGTGCCATAAGGAAAGCATCCCTCGCAAATACTATACGCGCATGCTCGAGCCCGAGAACAATAGCTTCCTGCTCGCCCCCCTGGCCGTCTCGGCCGGCGGAACCGAGAAATGCGGCCGGGCGATCTTCAAATCGAAAGCCGATCAAGACTACCGCAAAATCATGGACGTATTTAGGCCGCTCCAGGAGATGCTAGAGCAACGCCCCCGCGCAGATATGCTGGCATTCGACACAACCAGGTAGGGAGTAAGAAAGAGCGATAAGGGAGTGAATACCCACGGTCAAAAGACGACATGGTTACGATTACAATCGTCAATGAGGCCCTTTGCCTTTTGCGCTGTTCCTCCTGTCTCCTGTACTCTGCCTATCTTCAATTCTCAATTCCTAATTCGAAATTCTACATTCATTAAGCAGAATTCCATCTAGTGCTGAAATTTAAAGCGCGCACAAACTCAAAAGTATTGTGGCACTCCACCCCAAGGTCACGGCATACATCGGGCAAATGACGGTTCGCCCGACTTCTACTGGGCTTAGATACCTCTGTGGTCACTACACATCTGCTCCCCACATCTCTGAGGGCATATGCTATCAAGAATGGATCGCGACCTATTTTTACGACCTCATCGTCGGTGAGATCAGAAGCGTATCCTTGGTCGGTTGCGGAAGAGACCAAAGAGACCTCGACTTCCTCCTGAAGAAGGAGAGCTGCCTTGATCTGTACTTGCTTTGACCAGTCTGCAAGCTCGTCTTTCCCGTCACTAATCTCTTCATACACTTCAAGTGGTATTTTCACATGACCAGTCACGCCGCCGTTCTCAAGCCATTCCCAGAACTCGGGAACACGTTCAAGCGAATAGTAGTCCCGATCCGCATCAATAAGAACATTTGCATCGAGCAAGTAGAGCAACTGAGTCCCCTACAACAATCTACCAGCATCAATAAGGGTTTGTACGTTCTGAGCCTTGACGCCAAGCACTTTTCCCGCTTTGGACGTTGTTATTGCGCCAGCACGCATCATAGCAGAAACAACCTCAAGCAACGCTTTGCCTATGCGATGTCGACGAACAGGATAATATGGTACACGACTTTCTTGCTCACGTGCCTTTATACGTCGTTCGTTCCGTTGGGCGATCCACATTTTTCGAAAGGTTTCACTTAGAAGTTTCCAACTCTCAAAGTCGATAGTGCCCATTCGATACAGTTTGTAGGTAACCATAGAAGCACTAAGATTCCGATTCATCGCAAATTCGCTGATTTGTCTCTGAGTTGATTCAGAATCCGTCGCGTTGTCGACGTCAAGTTGCTTAAGCTCTGCGTGGGGCAGCAGGAACTCACTCGCAATATCGTTGCAGAACTTTTCAACTGAGGTCTCTGCCCGCAAGCCGCTAACACCGGTCTGGCCGAGCCAGATATGAGCAAGTTCGTGAAGTAACGTGAATGACCATGCTGAACGAGCATCTTGATCATTGATTATCACAAATGGTGCTATGTCGTCTGCCAGAGCGAATCCGCGAAACACTTCTAAATCTATTGCAGTGTGATAGCTTCCGAGGTTACCAATGAGTAGGACAAATATTCCTGCTGCTTCAACTCGGTTACGCAACAACGTGAATGCATCGGAAGCAGAAGCCTCGGCGCGAAATTCGGCTAAATCAATCTGAATTGTCTCCCTAATGGACGACAAGATTGCTGATGCTCCTTGACGCATTCTCACCGATCCAACGAACGGAAGAGGTTTCGTGTCCTCCTCATCTTCGAGCAGCGCCCGGACCATACCCTGTCGAGCCTTTACATTGCGAATCAGTGCATCCAACAATGCCTCATCGGTGTCCGAGTAATCTTCCGGAAGTGTCCGGAAATCCTGACCGCGGTCACCTTTTCGGGGCGGCGCTGACATGTAGAACGTCAACAACGGCCGTCGATACTGTTTTGCCATTCTCGTAAGAAGCGGCCGAGTCGGGTCATCATTGCCGGACTCCAAAGCAGCAAGTCGATCAACAGCGGATACACCTCGTGCCTGATGAAGGTCGATCTTTGCGGCGGCTTCCTCCAAGGTTAGCCCTGCTGTTTCTCTAGCCCATTGGAGTATTCTATGATTTACTCGTGGCATTCTTGATCCAACTATACATTCTTCACTTTGCTCAACACGATCAATTCATTGCATGTCAAAGTTGCCAAATCCAAGTAGTCATGGGCTACCAGACCTATTCTTTTCTTTCCCTGACTTGATCATCTCATCATATTTCTACATACGATTATACTCTTTTTGGGTTGCAAGATAATGAAAAAAGTTCCAGAGGCGCAGATGCCCAAGCACAGAGTCATAATGGCCGATTCGTTGTCTTCAGCCTCGCTTACCAATTGGCTCTTGACCAGCAATTCCTGCCTAGCCGACTCTTTCGTCTGAAACCGTCCACAAGGATATGTTATCAGAGGCTGTCTGTCACGATGCTTTGTGTGCTTTCTTTATCGCGTCGGGTAGGCTTCATGGGAAATCTGAAATTTGGGGAGAGACCCGGGGCTACCTTCCTTATTTCTCCCTTTCATCGTGGTTCCTTCGGGGGCGATAGACCAGATACCGGCCGGTGACGTGCATTCATAATCGGCATTACCTGGGCGGAGGCTTGTTGGGGGGGGCTTTGGGGTGCTATTATGGGGTTGGATGCTGGTTTAACCTGGAGAATTGCCCAAAGGAAGGATGAATATGCACAGATCACCAAGTCATTTCATTGGTAGATTTCGACTGTTAGTATTATCCTGTATGCTTCTTCACCCTGCTTGTCTCATGGGCAATGAAGTCCCCGAGCAGTATCGGGAGAAGTTCTCCGAATCGTTTCCGATTCGCAAGCGGCAGCATCTGGAATTGAAAGACTACGTCGATAAGTTAATCGCCGAGCAGAAGGAACGGTCGCTGGGTTCTTTCAAGCCGGATTTTTCCAGTATTGAGCGATACGAAGAATCCCTTTTGCTATACAGAGACAAGCATGCGCGCCGGCTTGGCTATCCGCCTCCCAAACCGGTTCAAGGCGCCGAGCCGAGGTTTGTCTATGTTGGAAAAGACTCGGTTTGCACCATATACCGGATGTGGGTGGAGGTAGCCGAGGGCATTGACGCCTACGGGATTTATATGGTTCCGCATGGCATAGAAGGTAAGGCTCCGCTGCTGATTTGTGAGCATGGCGGCGGCGGCAATCCTGAGGCAATATGCGATCTGGATACGCGCGTTAATTATTACTCAATGGGTCATGAGGCAGTTAAGAGGGGATATACTAATTGAAAGCATCTTCAGATTCATTGACAAACACCTCAAGAAATGAGAAGGTTGAGCGAACAAAGGAACTTTTGGACCGAGCAATCAGGAGAAATACGATGGCAAGCATGAAGATATCGAAGGCAAAACCGCATCACAGGACTCTTTTGTTGGAGCTAATGGCAGCCGTCCTTATCTTCTTCGTTGGCACCGTCAATGGAATGGATTTCGAACATGTGGTCATTGATGAAAATATCGGCGGCAGGACGGCAATCGGTGATATTGACGGTGACGGCTTCAACGACATCGTCGTTCATACCTGGTCGAGCGACAGGGGCAAGCAAAACGACGGGAAAGTCGGTTGGTACAAATATCCGAAATGGGAGCGATACAGCATTGTCGACAGCGGCCACATCTTCGGCGACGGCGTGCTCGCAGTCGATCTCGACGCAGACGGTGACAACGACGTCGTCACGGCCAAAGGCACCGACAACGAGGCCAGCGTGGTCTGGTATGAGAACCCGGGCGGCAAAGCCGCTTCAGGCTGGAAAGAGCACAAACTGGCCACGGTCGAAACAGGCAGCGAGGTCAAGGATGTCGAAGTGCACGATATGGATCATGACGGCAAGCTCGATGTGATTGTTCGGACCAAGCACAAATTCGCCGTCTATTTCCAGGAGTCGCCCGATTCCTGGACCGAAGTCAAGACCGACAATGCCGAACGCGAAGGGATGACAATCGGCGACGTCGACGGTGACGGTGACTACGATGTGGTGATGAATGGGTTTTGGCTGGAGAATCCCGAGCGTCCCCGCAGCGACTCCTGGGAGCGACATGATATCGATCCGGCGTGGTACAAGGACGCTACCGGCGGTTGGCAGGATCACAGCGTCATGGCCGATATCAAGGATTTGAATAACGACGGCAAAGTCGATGTGATTCTATCGCACTCGGAGAAGACCGGTTTTGCCATCGCATGGTATGAATCGGACAATCCAAGGGGCGGTCCGGACGCCTGGACCAAACACGAAGTCGGCGTTGTCGATTTCTGCCACACCCTTCGAGGCGCCGACGTCGATCTGGACGGAGATATCGATATCGTCGCGGCCACCCTGATCAGAAAGGAGAATCCCGAAATTTATGTCTTTACCAACGACGGCAACGGACTTGCCTGGCGCAAACAACCGCTGGCCGCTGCGAGTGCATATAAAGCCAAAACGGGCGACATCGACAATGACGGTGACATCGACATCGTCACGGCCCGAAGCTGGGACAAGGCGCCCCTGCAACTTTGGCGCAACACCTCCTCCGCCACCGCTGGTGAGATCGGCGTTGGAGCATCGCCGCCGCCGGGAGCCGAGGTTCTGATCGACGGAACTCGTAAGCTGCTGGACGAAAAATGGACATACTGGGAGGGTCCGCGATTCGCCTCGTCTCTGCCCATCAAATGGGAGATCGTCGATGATCCCGTGGATCAGGGCAAAGTCATTGCGAGCACCGATCCTGCCGGCAACGGAGGTAAGTACGGCGCTGCCGATATTGTGACCAAGAAGAAGTATCGGGATTTCAGACTGCACATTGAGTTTCTGGTTCCCCACAAGGGAAGCAACAGCGGGGTTTATCTGCAGAATCGTTATGAGATCCAGGTCCTGGATGGCGACAGCGGAAAGCACGGGATGGCAGCCGTGATCAATGAGGCGGCGGGTCCTTATCATGCTTACAACGGCACGGGAAAATGGAACGCCTACGATATCAAATTTCGTGCCGCCAGATTCAAGGACGGAAAGCTCACCGAAAAGGCACTGGTGACTATTTTCTTCAACGCAGTCAGAGGCCACGCCAACCAGAGAATCCAAAAGGTTTGGGGCGGCAAGAATTCAGGCATCGACGGAGGTAATCAGGGCGGAACGGGCATAACCGATGTGCCCGGAGGTCTAAAGTTGCAGTGTGAAGGTCACGAGGTGCTGTATCGCAATGCCTGGATCCAGGAACTGGATATAGATGAACCGAATACAGCATGGGGTGCGGAAAGCCAGGCACGCCGTCAATAATTGAACGGACAACGACCCCTGCCGTGTCATCGGCGTTTGCAGGTATCCACCTGGTTTCTCGGGCACACTGCGTACTGGTTTTGCCCGTTGAATCTCAGCGCTCCTTTTGTCCGGTCTTCACGACTGATCTTCATGCCCGGATGGAATCTAACGCTATGGACACCGCTCGGAACACAGAATAGGTGTGGCTCAGTTGGGCCCGGCAGGGGCTTCTACCACCATTGCATCTCCTGAATCTCCCGAATCTGCCGTAGTGGACCCTGAGGCAGGAGGACTATCTTTCACAACTTTAGCCAGCTCAGACTGGAGTTTCGCAATCGTTCCTTGAAGCTCCCTGATCTGCTCCAACTGATCCTTTAGCTCACTACTCGTTTTCGCCTCAGCGGTCAACTGACTTTCAAGCGCGTCACGTTCCTTCCGAGCCACGTGCGCTTCTGCAGCAGCCTCATCGCGCGATCGCATGAGCTGGTTGACTCGCTCTAGCAGTTCGCCGCGCGACTTAGTCAACTCATCGATCTGCTCTCGCAGTTGGTCGCGCGATTGCGTGAGGCTGCCGACCTGCTTCTGCAACTGTGTGCGAAGCTGCCTCTGCAGGCGATCGGAGGTCCGCGTGACGGTTTCCATTCTTGCTATGAGTTCCTGCTCCTCGGCCTCGGCTTCTTGCAGATCGAGAGAAAGGCTGTCCGGCTCGCCTTCTTGCTTTATACCTTCACGAGCTACGACCTCACTCTTCACAGCTATACCACTTGCGCCTTCACTCTTTACGCCTTCACTGCAGCCTGTCAGGCTGAGCAGAAGGCCCAACGACACCACGGAAGTTAGAACTCGGATCTGTTTCATCATCTTGTGACTCCTTTCATTATCTTGCTGAGTAAACGTCAGACAACTGTGCTCACAACACTTGCACTATCGCCTGGAATTCTACGCGAGTAAAATCGAGACTCACGCGCCTTCGATAACGGCACAGCGCGCCTTGCACACATCCGTATGAGTAGCGCCTTGCGATATAGCCCTCCTCTTTTGAAGGCATCGCACAGATATCTCTAACACTGATTCATATCTCGCGTCAAGAAAAAATTCGAGGATTTCACAAAAAAGATACGAGCAGCCGAAGAGCGTCCTTCCTGGAAAGACGCCGTCTACCCGCCAGGTTGTCCTTATCGGCTGTCACACGTCATATTCCACCGCTTGTGGCCGAATCACAGGGTATGGTGCGGGAAATGTCAAACACGAAGAACTGCCAGCACTCAGTTTTCAGCTAAATGCCTGTAACTCAATAGGTTGTGGATAATTCTTCGGCCTCTTTTTCCGATGGAATTCTTGCAAACAGCCACCGATTGGGTATAATGGATTAGATCTTGTAGAGGCGCCTTTAGGAGAAGGGTGGTAAAGCATGGATTTCAAATGTATGTCTTTTGGGCTGGGTTTCGCGCGTTCTATATCAGGAGCGGGACAAATGAATATTGAATATCGAACAGGGAATATCGAACCCCCGTTTTCGCGGGGGCAAGCTTGCCCCTGCTGGAGCAGGGGGTTGTCAATCATT
>Ga0255052_10003856_pt1 | contig 10222 bp, 6 predicted proteins | sample JV7_2_21_MG_FD_188632 | JGI IMG/M metagenome (GOLD analysis project Ga0255052, IMG submission 188632) | Seawater microbial communities from Jervis Inlet, British Columbia, Canada - JV7_2_21 | ecosystem: Environmental > Aquatic > Marine > Inlet | place: Canada: British Columbia | collected...
ACACCCTTGTCGTGTTTGCGGTTTGCTCAGATTCTGCACGAGAGCGGACTGCCTCCGGAATGGTGTCAGGTGCTGGTGGCCAGCGAAACACCGGTGGCAACAAAGCTCGTCACGGATTCCCGAGTCGGCTTCTTTAGCTTCATCGGTAGCGCCCGCATCGGCTGGATGCTGCGATCACAACTGGCGCCCGGCGTCCGCTGCGCATTGGAGCATGGCGGTGCCGCGCCAGCTGTCCTGGCCGACGACGCAGACATGGACCTGGCGCTGCGCACAATACTCAAGGGCGGGTTTTACCACGCCGGGCAGGTCTGCGTGTCGGTCCAGCGTGTTTTCGTGCCGGGGAATCGAGCGCGCGAGTTTGCAACGCGGCTGGCTGAAGAAGCCGCCAAACTGAAAATTGGCGACCCAACGCTCGCGGAGACAGAGGTTGGCCCTCTAATACGTCACGCAGAGGTCGTTCGGGTTCACGAATGGGTTACCGAGGCTGTTGAGGCCGGTGCAGAGCGCTTGAGCGGTGGCGAGCCAATCAGCGAGAGCTGTTATCCGTGTACCGTGCTCCTCGAACCGCCGGCAGATACTAAAGTGAGCACGCTGGAAGTGTTTGGACCCGTTGTTTGCGTGTACGGCTACGACGATCTCAATGATGCAATCGCGCGGGCGAACAGCTTACCCCTGTCCTTTCAGGCATCGGTGTATACGTCGAACCTGGACACAGCCATGAAGGCATTCAAACATCTGGACGCATCGGCAGTAATGGTGAATGACCACACGGCCTTCCGCATCGATGGCATGCCGTTTGCCGGATTGCGTGAATCCGGTTTGGGTGTGGGCGGTATTCCTTACACCATGGAGGACATGCAGGTGAACAAAATGCTCGTGATCAATTCGCCGGAGATATAACGCCGGACGTTTTGGCTTTGGATATTCTGGGTCGGCATGGTGTTTGCTCTCGCGGCTGGCTATGCAGCGGCATATCCCGTCAATTACATAATGATCGGCAAAGGTAATAAGGCACATCCATTGAAAGGAGCTACTCATGGGCGCTGCAAACATTCGCCAGCAGCAATCAGACGCCGCCACTAATTATCGCTACAAGCGGTTTACTACCCGTCTTCTTCTCCGGGACCTGCAATTCGGCAAACAGGCGGCAGGGCCGGGTGACTCGTTGCCGTCATTTGAACTGCTCACCACAAACGGTGATCGCCTGGTCAACGATGACGTGTTCGGCCACAAGCCTGTCCTCCTGATCTTCGGATCAATGACATGCCCGATGACGGCAAGTGCTGCGCCGTCTGTGCAGGAACTCCATGACGAGTTTGGCGATCGCGTCGATTTCATCATGCTATACGTCCGCGAAGCACATCCGGGGGAACACTTCACGCAGTCTGAAACCATGGAAGAAAAACTGGAGCATGCTCGGGTATTACAGGAGTTCTATGACATTCAGTGGACAGTGGCGGCCGACAACATCGATGGCGACTTACACCGCGCGTTGGATCCGAAACCGAACGCTGCATACCTGATGAACAGTGAAGGAATAATCCTCTTCCGTTCACTGTGGGCCGCGGATCAGGACGCACTGCATCAGGCTCTGGATGCCGCAGCAGCCGGGCGACTACCGGAAAGAACGCAAAGCGAGACCTTGCTTGGCCCTGTAATCCGGGCTATGGGGCAAGTACAAGAGGTCATGAACCGGGGTGGCCCGCAGGCGGTCAGCGATCTATGGCGAGGGGGCTTTCCCATGGCTCTGGCCGGGCGCATCGCGACATTTTTCACGCCGCTTTCGCCGGATCACCGCGGCATTGCCGCAGTGCTTACGCTAGCGATCGGCATGTTAGCTGCGTTAGGTATGTTGGGTGCCTGGTTCTTCGGCTAAAGAGCCTGTACAACTGAGTGACCCGCGCAGGAGGCCAATAACCATGACACCCAAGTTGAAGGGCATCGATCATGTACACATCTATGTTGCTAATTGGAGTGACGCAGAAGACTGGTATGAAACTATATTGGGCTTCAAACGGGTTGATGCGCTGATGGTCTGGGCGGTCAAAAATGGTCCCCTGACCCTGGAAAACCCGGAAGGTAATGTTCACTTAGCGTTATTTGAAAGGGGCAGTCATCCGGATACATCTGCCATTGCATTCGGCGCCAGCGGCGAGGAATTTCTGGCCTGGAAGGAACACCTTGAAGGCCAGGGCCTTGAACTCAGGCTTGCGGATCACGAATTGGCGTACTCATTGTACTTCAGCGACCCCTGGGGAAATCTTCATGAGATAACGACCTATGAACGTGACCATGTCGCGGCGCAACTTGCCTGACAAAACAAAAGCCACTTTCGACACAGAGCAGGTGCCTGCACTTGCGAGGTCTGTTCTGAGTCTTTACCAATCTATAGCGAGAAAATCATGCGAGATTCTTCAGGTTTGAACACGGCAGTCATCTACGGCAGCGCCCGCCAGGGCCGGCAGGGCATCAAAGCGGCGCGCTTTGTTGTGCGGAAGCTCGAAGAGCGTGGTCATACTGTCACGCTGGTCGATTCCCTGGAGCATCAGTTGCCCCTTCTTGACCTGATGTATAAAGAGTATGAGGAAGGGACAGCACCCAAAGCAATGGAAACGGTCGGCGAGATACTCAAGACGGCAGATGGATTTATCGTCGTAAGCGCCGAGTACAATCACAGCATACCGGCGGCATTGAAAAATCTTCTTGATCACTTCCAAAGCGAGTATTTGTATAAGCCAAGCGCGATCGTCACATATTCTGCGGGTCCCTTCGGGGGCGTTCGCGCATTAATCAACCTTCGTGCCATCCTGGCTGAGCTCGGTACGCCGAGCATTCCGAGCGCATTTCCGGTTTCTCAAGTTCAGAACGCGTTCGATGACGATGGTAATCCGTTGGATCGAGACTATGACGAAAGAATCGTCAAATTCCTGGATGAGTATGAGTGGTATGCGAACGCACTAAAGCATGCACGTAGCCAGGCAAAACTGGATCACGATCTTCCTACGCAGCAACAAATGTGTCGCGGAAAATAGCAATCAGGCAGAGAATTTCCAATAACATTGGAAACCTATCGATGGCATTGCGTTAGCCTGTTTATCAGCAAGAGTGGTACCTAACGGAGGCAACATGAATCCAGCCAACACAGGGACGCAACCCGTAATCGGGGATCGCCGACTGTATGATCATTTTATGGAAATCGCCAGAAATCGAATTACCACCCGGCAATTCGACCCGGACTACGCAGTGCCCAAAGAGCATTACGAAATGATCCTGGAAGCGGCGCGTCACGCACCATCGGGGGCCAACTCCCAGCCCTGGCACTACGTCGTGATCCGGGACCCGGAAGTCAAGCAGGAAGTTGCCGATTACTTCGTCGCGGAGCAGCGCTTTCGCGCCACCCTCAAGATGAAGTTTCCGACACCTAACTATGCCGGCCTCGCGACTGCACCCGGATTCATTGTCGTCATCGCAGATTTTCGCTACGTAAAAGCATTTCCAATGCTTCAAGACGATGATTCCGATCTGAATAAAATGTACATCGAGAACGCGGAGCGTATCCTCCTGCAAAGCGTGGCAGCGTCTACGATGTCGGCACACCTTGCTGCTGCTGCGCTCGGCTATAACGTCTGGTGGGTAACCGCTATCGGCCAGCAGAAAGCGCAGGAAGCGATGCGGCCGCTTCTGCAGGTTCCGGACGAGCTTTCGATTCTCGACCTCATGTGTTTCGGGCCGCCACTCAAAGAGCCTTACAAGCGGTGGAAAAAAGAGCCAGAGGAAATCATTCACTGGGACGTCTTCGATCAGAAAAAATTCATGACCGACGACGAGCTCGATGTCTGGATCAAAAAGAAACGCCACAAGGTCATGTACAAAGACGCCGCAAAAATTGATTAGGTAGCAGGATGGAGGAAGGTCCCGGCAGTAACTTTATGACCTTTCTGACGACGTCAGATCAACAGCAATCGTGATCGAGACGAACGCTGCGATCAGATCAGGAGCTGAATCTCGGCACATATTTTTCGTGCCAGTCGGCATCCGCAGCACCACCCCGCCGGTCGATAAGCACATCCAGCACATAGGCCTGTCCGTTCTTTTCTGCAACAGTCGCACGCTTAAGTGCGCCGGCCAGGTCTCCGGGCCGGCTGACTCGTTCGCCGTCCAGACCATAGGCGCGTGCAATACCGACATGATCGATTTGTGGGTCTTCCAGGCTGATACCGATGTAGTGACCGGTCGCGGCTGCCCGGCTCTTGAGACCGGCAAGCGCCCAGCGGTTTGCCTGATAGCCCAGGTTGTTGAAAATCACAATGATCAACGGCAACTCGAATCGCTTTGCCGTCCATAGCGCCTGTATTGCAAACTGATAGCTGCCGTCACCGACGAGAGCGACGACCTGATTGTCAGGTGCCCCCAGCTTGGTGCCGATAGCGGCACCGAGTCCCCAGCCAAGGCTGCCACCGGAGGAAATCAAGTGCCGTCGGCCCCCGCCTGGCTGGTCGAACGTGACGTAATCCCAGATTGCGGCATCAGACGTTACGCCCTCGGTCACGACAATCGCGCTCTCAGCGATCGAGCGATCGATTTCTGCCGCCAGGCGTTCCGGCGCGATCGGATCTGAGTCCCAGACGCGCTCGAGTATTTGCTGACGCCGGGACTGACGTTGTTCTTTTAGTGCTGCACCTTCCCGGCTCCTGGCCCTGACGCGGGCCTGATCCGGATTGCCGCTGTCGATGGCTCTGAGAAGCTGTTCAAGGGTTGCTTGCGCATGCGCGTAGATCAGCAGGTCAGCCGGATAATTGCGCGCGAGATGATCTTCTCTCAGCCCGATCTCGATGATTCTTGCCCCGGACGGGATTAGCGGGTGCCCTCTTCTTGACAATGACAACCGGCTGGCGCCGGCGATGAGCACTACGTCGAAGGGCGTCGATGTTTCAATTGCTCCGCGCATCGCGCCAAGGTAGCGCGGGTGATCACTGGGAAAACCCATGGAGGAACGACTCGATGCGGTATCGCCGCTGACGGTCGCGCCCAGCTTGTCGGAGATACCGGCCAGCTCCGCCAGGCCGCCCCAACGGGGCAGTTCCGCACCCGCAATCAGCAACGGATTTTCCGCCGCAAGCAGCCAGTGTGCCGCCTGTTCAACCGCACTGGCGTCCGGATAGACACGATTTCCCGATATCGTTCTCTCTGCAGGAATGAGCGTCGCCTGCTCCGTCTTGCTCGCCCATACATCGGACGGTACGCCCAGAAACACCGGTCCGGATGGCAGGACCGATGCCAACCTGAATGCGCGACGCAGCGATTCACCAAGGTTCTCGACGCGACTCGAGCGAAACGATAGTTTCGTATACAGCTCGGGAATGGCCTCGAGTTTGTTTGTTTCGGTGAACACGCCGAGATTCTCGCCGCTGCGTTCGCTCATTCCCACGGATACGACCACGGGCGAGCTGTCCGCCCAGGCATTGACGATCAGCCCAAGCGCGTTGGCGGTACCTGTGATCGAATGAATATTGACGAACGATGTCCGGCCGGTAATGCGGGCGTAACCATCCGCCATCGCCATTACCGATCCCTCTTGCAGACCCAGCACGTAGTGAATATCCGGAAAGTCCACCAGCGCATCGACAAATCCCGCCTCGTACGCCCCGGTATTGCCGAAGACATACTTTACGTTCCAAAGCTTTAAAGTCTCGCAGGTAATGCGCCCGCCGGTGACATCGTCAAGAACGAGCTGACGCTCGGGCTCGGGGACCGCCGCAAAAACATCGGCCAGCTGGCTTGCCGCCATCGCGCCGACACCAAGCTGTGTCAGCGTGTTCAGAAATTGCCTCCTGGATAGCGAGCCGCTGAGGAATTGCTGGAACACATCACGAAGCATGCGAAGAGACCCCGAACCTTGTACGGAGAGTTAGCTCACAACGAAAGGCCCGGAGCAAAAGCCCCGGGCCTCACAACCTGGCTAGAAGGATGCCCTGAATGTCAGACCGAACGTTCGTGGCGGCAGGTAGCTGCCGAGGAGTAACTCCTCCCGTCCGGGGCCCCCTGGCAGACCGATGAAAGGTGCATTCGGCGGTACCAGCAAGCTGTTAGGGGTCGTGAACTGCGCGCCCAGTACATCGTCGTCCTCGATATTTTTCACCCAGGCTTCAAGCGAGTACTTGCCATCGTCTCCAAACTGGAGATTGAGCCGAAGGTCAGTCCGCGTATGGCTAATCTGCCGATTCTGAGGATTGTTGAATGGCAGCAGGAAATAACCGTCTTCATAATGGAAGTTGATGCGCGGTGTCAGCGTTGAGCCATTGGCGAATTCGAAAATGTAAGGTTCGATACCTAAATTGAGCGAAAACTCCGGCGCCTTGCTGAACTTATTACCGGACAGGTCCTCGGGCACGACGCCTGGTGTTTGCGGATCATCCACGTCGGTAAACACGTCGTATTCAGCGTTCAGATAAGCTGCAGTCACGTCAATACGCGTCTTGTCCGTCGGTACGAAAGTGCCTGTGAATTCGATTCCCCTGAGGGTCGACTCGGCAGCGTTTCTCGTGACAATTTGTGCTTCTACGACCTGACTGACCTGCTGATCCTCGAAGTCGTAATAGAAGACCGCGATATCCGCCTGCGCCCGACCGCCCATGAAGCGACCTTTGGTGCCGGCCTCGTACGCCAGCAGCGTCTCCGGATTGAAGGTGTTGGCGTCATTGAAGCCACCGGATCGGTAGCCTTCGGTGACAGACACGTAGTACAACCAGTCTTCCACCGGCCGCCAGTCGAAACCCAGTTTGAAGGACGTTTCACTCCAGCTGTCACTCTGGTTACGAATCTGACAGCGGAATATCGTGATAGCGCCATTGTTGGCGGTACAGGTCGGGGCGCCCGGAGACGTTGGATCAAAGCTGCCAGCATCGATCGTTGCGGGCGCGGTCAGCGGAGCAAGCGTAAAACCGACGTAGGAACCGTCGCCATCATCTTTGTCGTCCTCGGTGTTCCGAATTCCGGCGGTAATCCTGAACTGGTCATCGGCACCGAAAGTGAGCGATGCCTGGCCGAAAAATGCCAGCGACTCCGAGGCCTGGTTGGTGAAGCGGTTAACCCGCACGGCGGGATCAGCAGCAAGTACCAGGAACGCTGGCGGGCCCGGCAGTGGCGGGACCAGGCCTGCGCCAAGGAAGCCGGCGCCGCGCAGCCCTTCGAGGAACGCATCGAAGTCCGTATCGAGTTCTTCCTCGAAGTAATAAGCGCCGAGCAGCCATTCGAACGGGCTATCGGCGTTATTCGACGCCAAGCGGACTTCGAAAGTGACCGCTTCGGATTCCTGGTCGGTCACAGCGAAGTTGCCGACAGTCGGACCAACCGTCGCTGTGCAGACTCGATTAGGCGGATTGAAACGGCACAAGTCCGCAATCGTGGGAATCTCATCAGTACCATCCCGGTCGACGGTGTTGGCGCGTTCATTGACCCGGAATGCGCCGATCACGGTCAACTCGGTACGACCCAGCCCCCAATTCAGCTCGCCTTTGAAACCATAATCTGCGTTATCGGTCCTGGGAGTGGTGTTCAAAGGAAAGTCCTGCGGATCCGGTGAGAACGGGTACTGGAAGCCGGACTCATCGAAGGACCGGTCGTATGGCACAGCCGTCATGGCCGTACCGTTGCCGGACTGCTCAAAATAATCGCCGCTCAACAGAATCGAGGCATTCTCGTTCAGGTCGAACAGCAGCGAGGCACGCACGCCAATTTCGTCCAGGTCGTCTCCATCAGGTGCGGGGTTGTTACCGCGTAATCCGTCACGCTCGGCATACGTAAATGCAACGCGTGCAGCCACATTATCGCTGAACGGAATATTGAACGCGCCTTTGAACGAGATTAGCGAGTCGGATCCGCCTATTAATTCGGCGTCGAATCCTCTTTCGCTGGACGGACGATTGGGAATGATATTTACGGTACCCGAAGTCGTGTTGCGACCGTACAGAGTTCCCTGCGGTCCACGCAATACTTCGACCCGCTCGACATCGTAGAAAAGCGCATTGCCGCTCGAGATGCGCGGCATATAAACACCATCCATATGCAAGGCAATGGACGGATCACCGTCATTGGTAATCGCATCGTTGGATATTCCACGGATGGTTAATTGTGCACCGCCGAAGCCCAGGTTCAGTTCACCAAATTTGAAGTTAGGCACTAGTAGAGACAGGTCTTCAACCTTGGTCACGCCATTGCGATCCAGCGCCGCCTGGTCAAATGCCGACACCGCCAGAGCCGAATCCATCACCGTCGCGTCTCGTTTCTCCGCGGTGATGACGATCTCCTCAATCGCTGCGGTGCTTTGAGCCGTCGCTGTGGCCGAAAAGACGGCAAGTGTGCACATACCAGCCACTCCAAAAATGGAGCACCTGACTAAACGGGTAATACCAATGTCCATCTCAATCCCCCTCATCGTACAGATCCCGGACTGTTGGCTTAGTCCGTCCGCCTGCACTGCCTCATCCAAAGCTCACTGACCTGCCTCTGTTGCTGCCTTCCAGGCTGAGCCAAAAAGTGAACTGTAACGTACAGTCCGATTATGGTGCGTACCACCCCAATGTCAAGCGCTGCGGCGGCTGCAGGGCACCTCCAGATACCTCTCAATAAGCCGGGTCGCTGCCCAGATCGACGGCGCGATGCGGCCGGAAACCGGCATCAGAGCCTGCAACACAGCAAATATCCACGCGTTTTGCATTTTTCAATCCTGTTGGCGGCTCTCATCAGCTCTTCCGTGGTTCATTGCGGCCAATGGAGAAGAAATCGAACCAGGTCGAGTCGCTGCCGGCATCCCAGGTGCCGATCCTGACATCGACGAGATAGGGGCGGCCTTCGCGCATGGCATGCTGGCAGCGCTTCAGCGCCGCAGCGAGGTCACCGGGCTCATCGACGCGCTCGCCCTCCAACCCGTAAGTCTCCGCCATCCTGACGTAGGAAATATCCGGATGCCCGAGGTTCACGCCAATATATTTTCCGGTTTGCAGCATACGTCCCTTGTAGCGGTTCTGATTGAGACGGTTGGCCTGATACTGGCCATTGTTGAATACGATTATCCCGATCGGCACTTCGTATCGAACCGCGGACCACAGCGCCTGGCTGCCGAAATTCAGTGAGCCATCGCCCGTCAGGCACCAGACTTCTTTGCCCGGATTACCTATTTTGACGCCGATAGAGGCCGCAAGGCCCCAACCCAGTACGCCGGAAACGGTATCGAAGTTGCGCCGCCGTTGCTCGAATGGCCGCGTATGGTCGAATTGAATGTGCTGGCGAATAAATATGTCGCTGGTAACAATCTCACTGACGATGTAAGCATCGGGCTCCATGCGCCGGTCGAGCTCCGACATCAATCTCGACGATGCGACAGGTACGCTATTCCATTCCCCTTTTGCTGCTTCTTCCAGAGAACGGCGGCGTTTCGCCGAATACTCGTGCACCCATTGCTTGCGATCTCGAATTGCCGACGAGTTCGTGTTGCGTCGTCGAAGCTCCTGGAGTACGGCTGCCGAAGTCGATTTGATGCTGGCGATCGAGGCAACATCGACAGGATAGTTTCTGCCAACTTCGGACTGTACGAGGCTGGTATGCATGACGGTCGCCGATCTCGATATCAAAGGCTCACTCGGCCGCGCGCCGGTTTTGAACATCGGTGCACCAAGACTCCAGAACGCGTCGATGTCCGGCAAGATCGCCCTGTCGTCCTGAAACTGGCCCGCATAATTCGGATGAGTGTTCGGAAAGACCACCGGAATCTTGCCTGCCGTCATGACCATCGCGCCGACTTCCTCGGCGATGTCGGCAACCTCGTCGCTGATGTCGTAACGGATCGCTTCGTTGCCGAGAAACAGTACCGGTAATGTCGCTGCCAGCAGCGCGTCGGCGATTTTCTGCACGTGCTCATCTTGCGGCGCTACTTCCGTGGCTACCCGTGACCTCGAGCGCGGCAGGATCTCGGCGACCGGGACCCGGGTTTCCTGCAAGTCCTTGGACATCGTGACGAAGGTAGGTCCACCCGGTGGCGCTTCGGCCAGCAGGAAGGCCCGGCGCATGACCTCGGGTATCGTCTCCGCCGACATCAGATCCCAGGTCCAGCGGGCATATTCCTGTGGCAGCTGGTGAAGGTTGGCAGCCTCCAGGAATCCATCCTGACCGCGAAAATCTGCCGACTGGCGGCCTGCCATGATCACGACCGGGATATTGTCCCTGA
>Ga0255052_10003859_pt1 | contig 10219 bp, 8 predicted proteins | sample JV7_2_21_MG_FD_188632 | JGI IMG/M metagenome (GOLD analysis project Ga0255052, IMG submission 188632) | Seawater microbial communities from Jervis Inlet, British Columbia, Canada - JV7_2_21 | ecosystem: Environmental > Aquatic > Marine > Inlet | place: Canada: British Columbia | collected...
CCACCTACAGGAGCGATTCGGGCCTGGTCGCTCTCGCGCGTCCATGCGCTTCGCGACATAAGGACTTCGTGTCCAAAAAGGCCCTCCTACAGTCAAAGTTCGTGAATGCACTAAAACCGAGTGCCGCGTAACAAATCGCAACGATGCGATTGCTATACTGATCGGCCGCGAATCTAAGAGACCACCGTGGACGCGCCAACACTGCCGCCTGCTGATTTGTACATCAATCGCGAACTCAGCCAGTTTGAGTTCAGCAAGCGCGTGTTTGCCCAGGCGGTGGATCCGGAAGTGCCGCTTCTGGAGCGGCTGCGGTTCTTGTGTATAACCTGCACCAACCTTGACGAATTTTTCGAGATTCGTGTCGCTGCGCTGAAGCAACGCATTGAAATAGGCGCGCCCGCACAGGGCCCGGAAAAATTATCCGCACAACAGGTTTTCGGCGCGATACGGCACGGCATGCTTGGCATTGTGCAACAGCAATACGAGTTGCTGAACAATGTACTGTTCCCGGCACTGACGAAGGCCGGTGTGCAGTTCCTTCAAAGTGAGGAGTGGAATGCCGAGCAACGCGAGTGGTTGCGAGACTATTTTCTTGAACAGGTCGTGCCGGTACTAACACCATTGACCTTTGACCCATCGCGCCCGTTCCCGCGAATTCTGAACAAGAGCCTGAATTTCATTGTCCGCCTGCAAGGTAAAGATGCTTTTGGTCGCCGCCGTCATCGCGGCATGGTTCAGGCGCCGCGGTCATTACCACGCATCATTCGCTTGCCGGAGCATTTGAGTAGCCCGGGACGACACCACTATGTGTTCCTGTCTTCAATTATTCGCGTACATGTTGCGGAACTTTTTCACGGATTAAATGTGGATGGTTGTTACCAGTTTCGCGTGACCCGCAACAGCAATTTGTACGTTGATGACGAGGAAATAAGTGACCTGGTGCTCGCGCTCGAGGGTCAGCTGGAGGCAAGCAAGCATGGTGCAGCTGTGCGACTCGAAGTCAGCCACGAGTGTCCAACCGACCTGCAGGACTTCTTGCTCGACCACTTTGGTCTGGCCGAACACGATATGTATCTGGTCGACGGGCCCGTCAATCTGAATCGCCTGGCGACCGTTTGTGAAATTGAGAATCGACCGGAACTATTCTATCCGCCGTTCACCCAGGGTTTGCCGGAAGAGCTGCGCAGCAAGGAAAAAATCTTTTCGCTGTTGTCCAAGAAAAACGTGTTGTTGCACCACCCTTATCAGTCTTTCGCACCGACGATAGATTTCATCAGTAGCGCTTCAACGGATTCCGATGTGCTTGCCATCAAGATCACGTTGTATCGAACCGGCGCCGAATCGCCGATTGTCGACCACCTTGTGGCCGCGGCCAGGGCAGGTAAAGAAGTCACCGTCATCATCGAACTCATGGCGCGCTTTGATGAGGCCGCAAATATCTCACTGGCCAACCGCCTGCAAGAGGCGGGTGCGCATGTTGTCTATGGGCTGATTGGCTACAAGACACATGCGAAGATGACACTGGTCGTGCGCCGCGAATCGGACAAACTGGTCCGTTACGTGCACCTGGGGACAGGCAACTACCACCATGCGACCACTCGCGTATATACCGATTACGGTTACATGAGCAGCAGCTGGCGCCTTGGCCAGGATGTGCATGAGTTGTTCATGCAACTGACCAGCCTTACCGAATCCAGTGATATGTCGCGAATGCTTGCAGCACCGTTCAACCTGTACGCTCCCCTGCTCGAGAAGATCGCGCGTGAGGCGGAGAATGCGCGGGCAGGCAAAGTCGCGCGAATAATCGCCAAGATCAACTCGCTGAACGAGCCGGGCATGATCGATGCACTCTATGAGGCGTCGCAAGCGGGCGTGAAAATCGACCTTATTGTGCGCGGCATCTGCTCATTGCGGCCTGGTGTTCCGGGCTTGTCCGACAATATCCACGTACGGTCGATCGTCGGCCGCTTTCTCGAGCACTCGCGTGTTTACTACTTCCTCAATGACGGCGACGAGGAATTTTATTGTGCGAGCGCCGACTGGATGGAGCGCAATCTCAAACGTCGCAATGAGTCCTGCTTCGAGATTCGGCAAAAGAGAATGAAGGACCAGATCCGTGCCGACCTTGAGCTTTTCCTTGCCGACAACAGTCAGGCCTGGGTGCTGCACGGTGACGGTAGCTACGAACGCCTGGCACCCGCAACGCCCGAAAAACGCGTATCGGCACAGGAAACTTTTCTTGCGGAGCTGGCGTTGCCTAGCTAAAGCTCAGTTTGAAACCCACGGCGAGCAAATAGCCGGTTTCCCGTTCGAGGTCCGCTGCGGTCAGGGGATTCGCTTCCAACCAGGCTGACTCAAAGTGAAGATTCAGAGAATCCTCGCCGACGCTCACCGTGACAGCTGGAAGATTGGCCTGGCTGCGACTCCGGTTTAGTAACACAGCGACACGCAATAGCATCGCGAGTCTCAAGGCCATTTCACGCCAGGTGCGGGGCAGCGCTTGTTGAAATTGGGAATCGATCTGATGCCGCTGGCTGCCTATCAGGACAGCGAGGAAGCGCTGCTCCGCACGCGGAAATCCAGGCATGTCCGCATGCTCGGCAATGTAAGCACCATGTCGCTGATACCCATCGTGTGAAATATCCAGGCCTATTTCATGCAGCCGTGCCGCCCAGTCGAGTATCTCGCCACATAGCGGCATAATAAACTGCCACTCGCCGGCACATTGATCCAGCAGCATCCTGGCAGTTGTCGCAACTCGCCCGGCCTGGTTCTGGTCAACGTTGTAACGCGCTGCCATCGCACGGACGCTGCGCTCACGCGCATCTTCATGCTGCAATCGTCCGAGCAGGTCGTAAAGCAGTCCTTCACGCAGCGCACCCTCCGATACCTTCAATTCCTTGACGCGCAAAACGCTTAGAAGCTCAGCGAGGATGGCCAGCCCACCAGGCCAGACTTGCGCACGCCGTTCGGACAATCCTGACAGTGACAGGTCTGCGATCGCATCGAACTGCAACACTCTGTCAATCAATTGTTCGAGTGCTGCAGGTGTCAAGCTATGCGAATCGATAATGCCGAGCTCGCTGGCGACGCTTTCGGTTGATCGAATCGTCCCGGATGTACCGATCGACTCGATTTCCTCGGTACGCCGGAAAAAGGCTTTGACGGGTCTGAGCTCGAGCCGCGCGGCGACCCGGGCCCTGGCAAATGCCTCACGGCTGACTCTTCCGCCGGGGAAAAATTGTTCGGTCATTGAAACGCAACCGAGGTGCACGCTTTCGAGAGCCCGGGGCTCGGCACTTTGACCCAGTATCAGCTCCGTACTGCCGCCGCCAATATCGAGTACGAGCCGCAGACCTTCATGAGGCGGCAAGCTGTGCGCGACACCGCTATAGATCAACCGCGCCTCTTCAATGCCCGAAATTATTTCGATCGGGTGGCCCAGCGCTGACTCTGAATCCGCCATGAAACCGGTGTCTTCACGCGCACGGCGAATCGCACTGGTTCCGGCGGCACGCACACTGGCGGCACGCATGTCGCGCAATCGCTCGCCGAATCGGGACAGGCACTCGATGGCGCGTGCGCGTGCGTCACCGGACAAGTCGCCCGAATCGGACATTCCTTCGGCCAGGCGCACAGATTCCCGAATACGATCAATGATAATGAGCTGGCCGTGGCGCAGCTCACCGACAATCATGTGAAAACTATTGGAGCCGAGGTCAACGGCGGCGATGACCTCTGATGAGGGGCTGGAAGCGGTCTTAGGCCGTGAAGGACTGACCACAACCACAGGTCGTCGTCGCGTTCGGGTTGCGGATGATGAACTGCGCACCCTGCAAGTCTTCTTTGTAGTCTATTTCGGCGCCCATCAGATACTGGACGCTCATCGGGTCTATCACCAGCGTGACGCCCTGGTTGACGACCTGGCTGTCGCCATCTTCGATGTTTTCGTCGAATGTAAAGCCGTATTGAAAACCCGAGCAGCCGCCACCCGAAATGAACACCCTGAGCTTGAGCTCCGGGTTTTGTTCCTCTTCGATCAGTTCACCCACCTTGCTGGCTGCAGCATCCGTGAAGACGACCGGCCGCGGCGGTGCGGGCGCTTTTGTTACGGGTGTTTCCGACTGCATGTCTTCTGTCCTGTCTTGTGAATCGTACTACTCGGCAGCCACTGCGGCCGATTCGTCGATTCGGGTTGTCTGTTCCAGCAAAGGCACCTGCCCTTCGGGCTGATGCACGAGCTTGCCATTAATCTCGGCGCCGATCGCCATTTCGATCAGATTGTAATACACATTGCCAATGACACGCGCTGTCGGTCCGAGTTCCACGCGCTGCGCGGCACAGACGTCTCCCCGAACAATGCCGTGCAATACGACATAAGGTACCGTTACGCCGCCCTCGACATTTCCGTCCTCGCTAACACTAAGCGCCGAATTACTTTCGGGATCAGCACTGACATTACCTTTAATAGTGCCATCGACGTGGCAACCGCCCGTAAAATTCACGTCCCCATTGACGTTGGTGTTGGCGCCGACCAGCGTATCCACGACTGTATGCCTGCGTTGCTTTCGACCAAACATGTCTTTCTCCAAACTGCCTTCTCAGGCTTCCAATCGGCGTCAGCCCAGACTCGTCGTCCAGGAATAGCTCTCTTCTACACTGGCGATCGAACGCGTTTTCGAACGCACTGCAACGGTGATCTTCTCCGGCGTGAAGCCATCCGGGAGAACGATCTCTCTCTCGAAGTCCTGAAAATAGCGAAACGAGAATGGCCAGCTCGCACTGGATTCCTCGGGCAACAACTCCGCGTAGCTGTACGTCGTTGCAACGCCGTCCTCTTCACCTTCAATACTCAGACTCACGTCGCCCGAGACCTTGCGGTCGTGTTTCAGCGACTGAACCAGCACCAACCGAACGTTGTACTTGCGTTCGGACTGACCGCGCGCCAGCTTGAGGTCCTGAACCCGCAACCCCGCCGAACCGTCTGCCGGCGATACGATACCGCGATAGAAAGCGATGGCGTCAGTTTGCTCCTGAATCTTCTCTTGCAATGACGACAGACTCGCCTCCACATCTTTGTAGGCTTCACGATCGATGTCGCGATGCGTCTCCAGCAGCGCCACCTCTTCTTTGAGACTGACAATGTCCTTTTCAAGTCCGGCGATACGGATTGCGTAAGCCTGACGCTCTTTCGCAACATCGACAATATTGTAATTGGCCTGAATTCGCCCGAATTCGAACACGAGATAGCCGAATGCAGTGATCATCACGGCCAACACGAAGCGCGTCATCAGCACGTGCCCTCGGCCGTGCAGCTGTAATGGTGATCGTCGCGCCATAAATGAAGCCTTGCAGCGGAAAGACGTTATGTTACGCGGAGGTCCGGTCAGTTAGAAGTGCGGTGCGTCACGATTTGGGCGCAGCGATATCCTTGTCGAAAACGGCCCGCCAGCGCCTTGGCCACCATCGCGGCCGTGGCGGCAGCCCTTGCGGATACACGGTCGACCCCAGTTCGTGCAGCGCGCGCGCATAAACACGCCGCTTAAAATAGATCACTTCGTTAACGGGGCGCCAGAAATCTACCCAGCGGATACGGTCGAATTCGGGCGGGTCACCAAGATCGAAACGCACATTGTCTGTCGATGATGTGAGGTGCAGCATGAACCAGCGTTGTTTCTGGCCAATACAAAGCGGTTTGCTATTGCGGCGCACGTATTTGTCGGGAAGCCGGTAACGCAGCCAGTCATCCGTTGTCCCTAGCAGCTTGACGTCAGCACGATCAAGACCGACCTCCTCGCGGAGTTCGCGATACATTGCTTCCTCGGGATCCTCATCGACGAGCATGCCGCCTTGCGGAAATTGCCAGCCCTTGCTGCCGACCCGGCCACCCAGCATCAGCTTGCCGTCACTGTCTGCCAGAATGATACCGACGTTGGCGCGGAATCCCTCTGCGTCAATCCAGTCGTTGCTCATTGCAACCGATACAAAAACCTCAACTGCCTTTAACTTTACACCAATTAAGGGCATTGTCCGGGGTTTGGTTAACTGCGTGGGCAACTGTTGCGACAAGGGCATTGTCGGCGACTCGATTTGCAGGGAGTTGTAGATGATCACCGGGCGCCCGGGAGTGCTGTTCTCCGGACTGATTGTGATAGCTGGCGCGGCGATGATAATCGCGCTCGCGTCAGGCAGTGCGGACATCAGTCTGCGTGAGACGGTTGCAGCGCTACTCGGATCCGCGCCCGAGAGTGCGCGTTCGCTGGTACTGGACCTGCGGCTGCCGCGCGCGCTGACGGCGTTCTCTGTTGGTGGACTGCTTGCCGTCGCCGGCGTCCTGATGCAGGTCTTGCTACGCAACCCGCTCGCTGAACCTTACATTCTCGGCAGCTCTGGCGGCGCGGCCGTCGCTGCCTTGCTTGCAATGATTTTCGGGCTTGGCAGTGTCATGATCGACTTCGCTGCATTCGGCGGTGCGATGGCGGCAACTCTGCTCGTCTTTTCGATAGCGCATGGAACCGGCAGCTGGGCGCCAGCACGACTGCTGCTGACCGGCGTGGTACTGGCCGCGGGCTTCAGCGCCGTAACAACACTGCTGCTTGCACTGAGTCCGGAACGAGACCTCCGCGGGATGCTGTTCTGGCTGATGGGCGACCTGAGTTTCGCTTTTGAGCCGTGGCGTTGTCTTCTGCTGCTCATCATTCTCGTGGGCGCAGGAATTTTTTCTGCGCGGCATCTGAATGTACTGTCGCGAGGTGAATTGCAGGCGGCCATTCTCGGCATGCCCGTGACCGGTTTTCGCTACCTGATATTTGCGGCAGCAGCGCTCGCAACGGCCCTGTCCGTTACGACAGTGGGTGTTATCGGCTTCATTGGACTGGTCGTGCCACACCTTGTGCGACTGATTGCCGGTAGCGATCATCGCATTGTCTTGCCAGCATCCGCGCTGGCGGGAGGCAGCTTGCTGGTCATCGCCGATACGCTCGCACGAACGATCATGGCGCCGCGACAACTTCCCGTTGGCGCATTGACGGCCGCAATTGGCGTACCGCTTTTTCTGCTTCTGATGAGTCGGAGCCATAGCTCGCGAAAAACCGCATAGCTTTTCTTGTTTGGTCAACGGCGGTTAGGCGAGACTTAGCTGTTCGGCCTTCAATTTATGTCCGGAATTGGCTCTAGCTCACCGTTAGCTTCCATTGCCCTGACGTGCTCAAGCTGTCCCGCCATGTCAGCCCTTATTTCCTCCACCATGGCATGAAACTCAGGTTCGCCGCGAACGGAGTCCAGACTCGGATCGTGCTCGAGGTAAAGCCACCAGTTTGTGCGCCATCCCTGATCGATCGCCTGTCTAAGCGCGGCTAAAGCCGCTTCCGGTTTTTCCTGCAGAGCATAGATCAGGACGTCCGCGATGCCATACCCGCTTATTCCCAACCTGGGAATCGATAGGACATACACCAGACTACGCTCCAAGAGCAGATTGGCCCGTTCCTTCTCTCCGGTACCGGACAGTACCAACGCCAGATCTATAGCCACCTGATAATTTGAATCATCGATCGCTGGCTCGTCCGCATTCAGCAACGCCGGGTAGCCACGCTCGTAGCGGGCACGCGCCTCAGCGTAGCGTCCCGCTTGCAGATCATGGTTACGCAGATTCGCCAGCGTGTAAGGGCCGGTTGGTTCCCATTCAATCGTCTTGCGGGCGAATTCCAGGGCCTTGTCTTCTTCGCCGCGATGCAAGTACAGAGGCTCCATCAGTGCACTCGCAAATGGGAACTCGGGTGGCGCAAGCTGTTGGGTTCGGTTGAGCCAGTGCTCAGCTTGAACGGAGTCGCCAAGATCAAGGTACGTGAAGGTAAGATAAATGGGGCCCATTAAATCGCCCAGGTCACGAGCAATGCCCTTTCTTTGCCAAACAACAGCTGCGTCCAGCTGCCCATATACGAAACGGTGGACCTCGGCAATACGCTCATAGGATCCGGGCAGGGCCGAATCTATTTCGATGGCTTTGTCGTAGTGCGCCATCGCTTCATCAAACCGGCCCAGGTCACCGAGCGCATTTCCGACAACCAAATTGATATTCGCCGAGAGTGGGTCAAGCTCCAGGGCCTTCAGTCTATGCGTCAGGCCTTCTTCTGACCGGCCACGGGTACTCAGGAATGCGCCATACCACTGATGAGCCGTCGCATAATTGGGGTTCAATTCCAGGGCGCGCTTGTACGCCAGCTCCGCACCAGCATCATCATTGTGATACATCACCTGGACCACAGCTGATATAGCGTAGGCCTCGCCTAGTGAGTCATTCAGCTCAAGCGCCTTGTTGCTCGCGGCCTCAACTTTCGGGAACCACTTATCTTCGGGCAAGTGGCTATATAGCATGTGCAGGTAATTGCTCTCCGCCAATCCAACCCAGGCCAACGCAAAGTCCGGATCGAGATCGATAGCCTGCGCAAAGTAATCAATCGCGTCAGCCAGTGACCCCGTGGCTCGCCTGGCCATGCGTTGTTTGCCCAGCAAATATGCCTGGTACGCGGAAAAGCTCCCTGTTGGCCGGGTCAGGATTCGTTCGGTCTCCTGCGGCGATAGAACAGCCTGAAGTCTGTTTGTGATAGCTGTGGCGATGTCATCGCGAATATCGAACAAGCTGGCAAGGTCGAGCTCCCGGTCCCAGCTACCCGACCACGTTTGTTCGTCGCGCTTCGCATCAATTAGCGTGACGCTGACTCTCACGCGATCCAGAGCTCGCTCCACAGTTCCTTTCATGATGAAACTCGCGCCGAGCTCTCGCGCCACAACGGCAATGGGAAGATCCTTGTCGATGCTCCCAACCGAGGGTTGGGCAATTACCTTGATGTCCTTCAGTCTCTCCAGTTGTGTCTGCAGGTCGAGGCGAACGCCATACGCAAGGTCGGCACCTTGCGGATCATGGCCCCGGTTCTCAAATGGCAGAATCGCTATCGACTTATCGACAGGAGCCGGGCTGTACACAATCACATTGGCCAAGGCCCAAATCACGACCAATGAAACAAACAGAAAGTAATCTCGCTTTTGAAGTGATTGGTCGAACGAAGCAAATGCCCCCGCAGGCGGCGTTTTCACGATTCCTTTGCGGGTGATATCGTAGAACCATGCAATGATCAGGGCGACGGGAAAGCCCAGAAACGACGCAACAAAGACGTTTCGCAGGGTCCAACCCACCAGGTTTGCTTCGATGGCCAGATCGGCCACCTGAATCGTGGCCCACGCCGCGACGATATACAACGCCATCGTCGCGAGCACCCGACGGCGACCAACTTCTGTGGCGAACTGCCTGATTGCGTTCACGGAATCCTCAGGACCAACAGGCTACCTGAATCAGTTTAGCAGCTGCGGGCACTGGCAAACTACGCGTCAACGGTATTGAGCGCGCTCCACAAGCTTGACAGCTTCTTCGAAGTGCCAGGCGACCAGGCCGACGTTCTTCTGTCCAGCCGCATCAATTGAATTGAAGTGCGATCCGGGTAGCTCGGCAAACAACCATTCCACCAACGCCAGCGCGCCATCAGGATTACGCGCGTGCCTGCCAATCCCGACACCATCCACGTCCACGAACGTCGCTGCTGGCGAGTACGTGGCCAGATCATACGCTGCGGCGGCTGAACTCGATGCGATCCCGATTTCGCAATGACCAGAACCGATTGCCTGTAACAGCACACCCTCAGACTCATACACGGGCTGCACCAGGTTTTTCATCCAGCCTCGCACCACGAGTTCGGCCTGGCGTACGCCCAGCCCATCGATCAACATCGCGATGACTGTCCGGTTTATTGACTCGGCTGATGACGACAAGCACAACATTCCCTTGAATTGCGGCTCTGCCAGAGCCTCATAACTCACAAACGCGTCAGAGCTGACTGTCGCGGCGTCGTACACGATGACCGCCGTTCGAAATCCTGTGCCAGCCCACAGGTCGTCGGGGTCGCGCGACCACGCCGGGGATTTCACGCCGAGTACAGTCGATGCTATGGGCCGCAGCGCGCCCTTTTCGGCGGCGCGCCAGATACCGGTGACCGACCTGGTCATCAGCACGTCTGCCGGAGGCGAGATCTTGTTCTCAATGATGTCATCAACAATGGTCAATGACGTACCGCGACGAACGATGACCAGCACACCCGTGTCCTCGCTGTAGCGGGCGAACATTTCTCTAAGAGGCGCATCATCCTCGAACGCCGCATACACGACCACT
>Ga0255052_10003860_pt1 | contig 10217 bp, 9 predicted proteins | sample JV7_2_21_MG_FD_188632 | JGI IMG/M metagenome (GOLD analysis project Ga0255052, IMG submission 188632) | Seawater microbial communities from Jervis Inlet, British Columbia, Canada - JV7_2_21 | ecosystem: Environmental > Aquatic > Marine > Inlet | place: Canada: British Columbia | collected...
ATCTTAATGCCCTCTAAAACCGGGATGATTGCCGGTGCCTATTTTCCCCACAAGACACACACGACCTGGATGTCATGTAACAGCTGCCACATCAAGATCTTCATGCCGCTCGCAGGTTCTAATGATTTGACCATGTCGACCATCGTCAAGGGCCAGGCGTGTGGCGTCTGCCACGGCAAGGTGGCTTTTCCACTCAACGATTGTACTCGTTGTCACATATCACAGTCGGATGCGGACAGAGGCGATGAGGCCGGACAGTAGCCAGGCAATGTCTTGCAGCGGGATTGAGTCATGCGAACGTCAGTAACGTCAATCTGCATAGCGTTCGTCACAATGATGTCATTAGGTGGTGTGCTTGCAGATGAAAATGTGGAGCCAACTGACTCAGAGGCAAACGATGAGGAAACTCTGACTGGATACGATGCCGAAGCGGAGTTTCTGGAGGAGCTACATTACTCTCACGAAGACTTTGTCCGCCTTTTCGCTACCCTGCCACGGGATGAGGAAAACAAGGTTGATTGGGAGCGTGCCGTTGACGAGGGGTTGATCGCCCCTTTGGCCTCGATCGACAACAGCGATGTCGACGAACAAATCATGGATCTGCGTGTCGTGATCAAATTCAACGATATGTTGATCAAGGACGTCGTGTTCTCCCACGAGGTTCATACTTTCTGGCTCAATTGTGAGTCGTGTCACCCCAAGGTATTCATTCCAGAAGTTGCAGCGAATCGTATGACCATGAAAGAAATTCGCGATGGCAAGTACTGTGGTCTTTGCCACGGCGCCGTCGCCTTTCCCACCAACGTCATTGACGCTCCGAATTTTCGCGCCAACTGTCTGCGATGCCATCGCGCTTACAGAGGATAACCCGCAATGCGTAACTACTTACTACTCCTGCTTTTGACAGGTCTTCTTGGCCTCTCTCCCGGCCCGACGCTCCTGGCGCAGGACAACCAGGCAGCGGACACAGAGGCTGTCATCGAGCGCGCCAACCACCTGAAAGGCCTTCTCGACAAATTGCTCACCCAGTCCAACCACAGCAGTATCCAAAAGACCCTGACAAACGGCAGTCACGACAACGATCCGCTCATTGAGGAGGCGCTGCGGCTAAAGGCGGAAGGCGAAGACGCCCTGGCTGAGGGAGATCACCTGCATGCGGCGATGGCCCTTCAGGCGGCGCTGGACAAGATTTTCCAGGCAATACGGTCGGACGACGAAAATGACGGTGAGGAGGCGCGGCTCAACGCGCGCCTGGCAGACGCGATCGCCGCCAACGATACGTTTATCTCGGCGGCTACCCGGGTTGTGAACGGTGAGCCGAACGGCAAGGCGGTAGATTTCCTTGCAGAGGCCAGGGAAGTTCGCGGCAGGGCAGATGCCAGTGTCGCCGATGGCGATGCGGAGGCTGCGCTACAGGAACTCGAAGAGTCAACCCAACTTGCGCAGCAGGCCATCATGTCGGTACGTGACGGCAAAGTCATCCAGAGGGGGCAATAGCGAATCATGAAGATTTCTAAAGGATATGTGCTGGCAGCGGGGGCGATCATACTCATCGCCGTAATTGGCGCGCACATCACCAGTTCCGTCGGTGTGGCACAGGATGCCCCGACATCGCCCCCGCAAAGAACTGCGGAGGCACAAATAGAAGGCAGCGTTGCGAAAGTTGTCGATGTGCCCGGGTATACCTACGTCGAAGTCGAGACCGGAGATGGCACTGTCTGGGCTGCCGCACCCAGCGTCTCCGTCAAGGCCGGCGACACTGTATCGTTCGCAACCGGCATGGCCATGCGCGACTTCTACAGCAAAGCCCTGCAACGCGAGTTCGAGGTCATCTATTTCGTAGACCGCTTCATATCGAATGACGGCGCGTCATCGATCGATAACGAGGCAGCTGCCGCACATGGCAGCATGGACGTGCAGGAGGCTGCGGTACCCGTCGAGGGGATTGGCAAGGCGGATGGAGGCTATACGGTCGCCGAGATTTTTGCCCGCGGCGACGAATTGAACGGAAAATCGATGCGCGTCCGTGGCCAGGTGGTCAAGTTCACGGCCGGCGTCATGAACACCAACTGGCTCAGGATAAGGGACGGCAGTACCAATCAAGACCTTATCGTGCCGACAGATGCGACAGCCGCAGTAAATGACGTTGTCCTCGTCGAAGGCGAATTGGTGATCAACATGGACCTCGGCCAGGGATATGTACTTCCCGCCGTCCTGCAGGATGCCGAGGTTACGATCGAATAATGATGTGAGCCGCTATTCGCCCATGTAGTCAGCCTGCCATTGTGCGGCCAATGCACGGGCTTCGTCGATCTGGGCTTCATCCATAATAGATTCCAGCGTGGATAAATACCCTTGTGCTGCCCGATCCTCGTTCAGAGCTGCGGCACTGAACCACAGGTGCGCCTGAACAAGGTCTTTGGCGACGCCCGCACCTTGAAAATACATGGTTCCCAGTTGCTTCTGCGCAGGCACGTGGTGTTGATTCGCGGCCTTAGTCAGCATGTCCAGCCCCAACTCCGCATCCTGCTCAAGGTTGGCCCCTGCCAGGTACAGATTGCCTATCTCGAACTGAGCATCCGCCAGTCCCTGCTCGGCTGCCTTCAGCAGCCATTCCACGCCCTGGCCTTCATCCTGTTCGATACCCTCGCCAAGGATATACAGGCCACCCAATTCGAACTGCGCCCTGGCGAAGCCCTGCTCGGCGGACCTGGAATACCATTCGACAGCTTGTTTCCAGTCTCGTTGTGCCCTTCTTTCGCTGCGGGCATCGCGTGCTTCGTTTACGTGATGCTGGGCCAGCTCGAACTGGGCCGCTGCATCACCGGACTCTGCTTTTTTCCGGATATCGGCAGTGTCGTCTGCCCACGATCCCGTAGAGCAGAAGGCTATGAGAATTGCTGTAAATAGGGCGAATCGCATATGGCCGACCAATTAATCCTAACGACCCGATAATTCTAGATCGGCGCGTATCAGGATGTCCATTCGCTGCCGGGCGCATTTACATTTCTTTACATTTCATTACGAAAAAACGTTGACGCCTTATACGGCGGATACATCGGTTCGATACCGTGACAATCAAGGGAATAGGCAGAGAGCCCGATTCCGATTAGCAATCTAAATCAAGGAGAAAGTAATGAAGACCTTAATCTCAAGCCGCTGGCACCGCACAGTCACGGTCCCGCTGTCAGTACTGTTGATGGGAATGGGTCTGCTGTTTTCGGGAGCCGCGTCAGCCCAGATAGCTCTCACCGCGCACGATTTTTCGGCGGCGGGCTGGAACACGACTGGCGAAATCTGCGTGGTTTGTCATACGCCGCATAACGCATATACCGAGGGTGAGGCTGGTGCAGGAGCGGGAGAGCTCGGGCCACTGTGGAACCGGACGCTAACTGCGGTAAACAACTTCTCCGTTTACTCTAGCGCCAGCCGTGTAGGCAGTTTCCTCGAACCCTCAACGGTCGCATCTCAACAAACAGACCCGTCCGGTGTGTCCAAGCTTTGCTTGTCCTGTCACGACGGCACGATTGCCATCGATTCGTTTGGCCGCGCCGACGACGGGTCAGTAGACACGACTGGAACGAATACCATGGACCTAATCAACCCCAATGCGAACATTGGTGAGGGTAGCGGATTGAATGGTAACTTGAGTAACGATCACCCTGTGGCATTCACGTTCCCAATATCAGACGCCGAAATCGTCCCATTCACACCTTTCTCGGTTACCGGTCAGACTGGCCCATTGCCGCTGTACGGCGCAGGAGACCAGATGGAATGTGCGACTTGCCATGACGTGCATGGCACCGGCAATCCCACGCTGCTCAGGATCGATAACTCTGGCAGTACCCTCTGCCTCAACTGCCACATCAAGTAAGGCGTTTGTCCAAGCTCTGCTGTTCGCCCCAACAGTGACAGAGCCAGGTTGCAGCACCCCCATCCACTTGGATGGGGGTGCATTATTGTGTAAAACAACATCAGGCATTAATACAGACCCGCAAGAATGGGACAATATCGAATTGAGGGTACCGACATGCAGCACGTGACACGTTCGAGATCTAACCTGGTTTCCCTTATCGTTATTGGCCTCGGCATGGTTGCGTGGCTCGCCCCGGCACGCGCCCAGGATGATAAGCCACTGTTTTACCCGCCGCTCCCGGATGCGCCGCGTATTCAGTACCTGACCAGTTTTTCCGTTGCCTCAGACGTCAAGGAAAAGGACGAAAAGAGAGGTGGTTGGCTGAGCGATTTCGTCCTCGGGGAGGAAGGTTCGGAAGACAACGAAGGGCCGAACAAGCCTTACGGCGTTTCCGTGAAGGACGGGCAGATTCACGTCGTTGATACTCGCGGGGCGGGTTACGCGATATTCGATGTGGCCGGTAAGGACTATCGATTCCGCACCGGCACTGGGCCCGCTAACATGCCGAAGCCCATCAATATCGAAATTGACGATGAGGGCATGAAGTTCGTTGCCGATACCGTTAGAAACCAGATCCTTGTATTCGACAGTGTCGACGAATTTGTCAGAGCTATAGGGACGAGCGGCCAGTTCCGTCCGACGGATATGCTCGTCGACGGTGACGAGCTATACGTGGTCGACATCCACGGACACCGCATCCTCGTACTCGACAAGAATACCGGCGAGGAGCTGTTGTCCTTCGGTTCGCCGGGTAGTGACGACGATAATTTTTTCCACCCGACCAACATCGCCATGGGTCCGAACAGGCATCTGTATATCAGCGATACCAGCAATTTCCGCGTGCAGGAATTCACGCCGGACGGGCAGTTTGTGAAGAGCTACGGGGCCGGCGTAGGCACGGCGCCCGGCAGTTTTGCTCGCCCCAAAGGAGTGGCAGTAGACCGCGAGGGCAGAGTGTATGTCGTCGATGCCGCCTTCGAGCGTGTCCAGGTTTTCGACAACGAAGGAACGCTGCTAATGTTTTTTGGCGAACCGGGTGCGACGCACATAAGCGGTCTGGACCTGCCGACGGACATCGATATCGACTACGGTAGTGTTCCCTTTTTCCAGCAATATGCAGATCCCGATTTTGAGCTCGAATTCATCATTGTTGTTGCCAACCAGTTCGGCAATAGCAAAGTCAACGTTTTCGGATTTGGCCGGCACAAATCGATGAGCTATGACGAAGAGTAGGCACAACCGGACCAGGGGACGAATTGAATGCGAAAAGTCATTCTTACCTGCACCGCACTGGTCCCGCTATTGCTGCCCGTTAGCGCAACCCGCGCGCAAGAAGTAGCTCCTTTTCGGCTGACCGATTTCTGGGCCTATCTCGAGCTGACGTACCGGCTTGACCAGATCAACAACAAGTCCACCGGCGTTGAGACTGACATTGACGATGATCGGCGGCAGATTGAATTCGGAATATCATCCACCAGCTACATATTTCACCCCAAGTTATTGCAGATGCGTATAGCCGGAAGCCTGCTTTCCGACCGGCAAAATATCGTCCGCGAGCTGACCGCACTACCGTCGGGGAGCGTTGATCTGTCGCGCAGCAAGCGCAAGGACCTGCTTGTCAACCTGGACGCGACTCTCCGGTTTCTGAAGGACAAACCCTACCCAGCGACGATTACTTACATACGAGATAACCCGATCGTCAGTACAGGCGTCGAAGGGAGTTTTACGCAGGAAACGGAGCGCGTGGGATTCGACTTCCAGCTGCGAGATGTCCTGCCGTTCAACCTGGCGCTTAATGCGTCTCAGCACTGGTCTTTCGGCGAATCCCTCGACCGTGTCATCGACAATAGCACTGAGCGATTATCCATAAAGGCGAAAAAGACATATTCGGGGGGGAATCGACTGACGCTGGACTACGAGACGTCCATGCAGGAATCGAGGAACGGTGACCCGAGAAGACCGATCCAGGAAACGATTCGCGAGACGGAACGGCTCATGCTGATCACCAGTAATCGCCTTGGTAGCGAAGACCAGGTGCGTATTGACCAGACCTTGCGCTTCAATCGCCGAGATGAACCGGACGTAACCGACATCATGTTCTCGCCCCAGGTTCGCTGGACGCATAATCCCAAGTGGGAATCAATTTATCGATACGACTTCAGCCAGACTGAAAGACCGGAGTCCGACTTCGAGAACAGAACGGAGGCGCTGAGCGCCTCGGTTCGATATTCGCCGTCATTGAAATTCAACGGTCTGATTCGCACCGACTTTGACCGGTCAGACGATGTCGATCGACTCTCACAGGATGCGCGCGGACTCTCCGCGCAAGCCAACGTAAAGCACGACACATCAGTGGGTCAGCTCAACCTGTCGATGGGGCTTGGCTATCGGCTCGACGACCGGGTGTCTGAGAGTCCGCGGGTGACAATCGAAGAGGAGCCGGTGACCTTTGTCGGTACGGCCCCGATACCGCTGTCCCGTGATTTCGTGGTTGCGGGAACGGTCATTGTCCGAAATGCGACGGGTACGCAGACCTTCATCGAGGGCGTGGATTACCTCCTGAGTGAAATCGGGTCAACAACCCGAATAGAGAGGATTATCAGCGGCAGCATCCTGGATGGCGAGACGGTGCTGGTTGACTACGAGGCGGAAACGGGAGGCACGTTCGAGTATTCGCAGGTCAACCAAAACCTGAGTGCCAATTTCAAGTTCGCCAGGTTTCACAGTATCTTCTTTCGTTACTACAATAGCCGACAAAATCTGCAGTCAGGATCGCCAACACTGCCGTTCAATTCCGTGGAGGCATTCGAGGTAGGTCTGCGCGAGCAGATACCGTTGCGCTCAAGTGGTGTTCAGATTTCGGGGGAAGCGAGGTATCGCCGGCAGGACGAAGACATCAATCCGTTCGACCAGGCAAGTATTCTGCTCTCAATACAGGCACCGCTGTCATCGAAGGTGAGGATGACGGCATCGGTGTCGCGCCATCTCGTCGACAATTTCTTGTCCGATGAAGATTCTGACCTGACTACTCTTAACGCGAATATTACCTGGCAGGCATGGAGAAACCTTACAATCAGGGCGGACGGCATCTACGACAAAGACACGGGTGGTACGGTACTGCGCAGTAATACCCAGTGGAAAGTTGCTGCGCAGTGGCGATATCGCAAGATCTCGCTGAACCTGGATTCCCGGTACCGGAGACAGCAACAGGGTGACCTCGATAACGATCATTTCGAGTTTTGGGTGCGGATCAGGCGAGAGTTGTTTTGAACTGTAAAGGCACATGGTCTTCAACAGGAATGTGGGCCGCTGCCTGCAGCATGATGCTGTTCGCTGGCTGTGCCTCGACTTCGCAGGCGCCGGTAACGAGGGCGGAGACGACGGACCTGGTTTGGCCGGCGCCCCCGTCCGAGCAGCGAGTCGCGTTCGTCATGTCGTTTACAGGGGCGGAAGACCTGGGCATCAAGAAGCGTTTTCTGCAGCGGCTGCGCGTTTTCGTCAGCGGTCGAAGCGAGGAGCGCCTCGTCCGGCCGATGGCAATCGTCGAGAGTCCAGGTAACCGGTACTTCGTGGCTGATCCCGGGGTGCGAGGCGTGCACCTGTTCGACCTACAGAGAGGCCAATATCGCCTGATCCAGCGTGAGAATGGCGAACCACTGCCATCGCCGGTCGGGCTTGCGGCCGGGCTGGTCGGCGAGGTCTATGTGACCGATTCTCGCCTGGCAGCCCTGTACATGATCGAGCCGGGCGGCGACGTGGCTACAAAGGTGCCGCTCGATGCCATCTTGTCCCAGCCCACTGGCGTGGCACTCGACAAGCCGAGCGGGCGGATTTACCTGGTTGACACCGGCAGTCACGAAATAAAGATATTCGCTCGCGATGGCGCGCTGTTGCGACGCGTCGGCGGTCGGGGTATTGGTCCCGGGAAGTTCAATTACCCGACCATGATCTGGATGACCGATGCAGGTGAGTTCCTGGTATCGGACTCATTGAATTTCAGGACGCAGGTGTTTGATGCGGAAGGTAATTTCCTGCGTCAGTTTGGTGCGGCCGGCGACAGTGCAGGCTTCCAGCCACAATCCAAGGGAATCGCAACGGACAGTCACGGCCACGTCTATGTCACGGACTCCATGTTGCACGCGGTACAGATATTCGATTCAGCCGGCACGTTCCTCTACAGATTGGGTCTTCGCGGAGACAAGGCCGGGGAATTCTGGCTGCCGGCAGGAATATTCATCGGTGAGCGTGACACGATTTATGTCGCCGATTCCTACAATGGCCGCATCCAGGTCTTCCGATACACCGGTGGTGGCGCGCAATGAGACGTTTCGGCCTGTTTTGTGGAATCCTGTCATTGTTGCAGCTGGCGCCGATGATTGCGCTGGCGCAGGATTTTCCCAACCTGCTGGATACCCGGCACGACCTGGCAATCTACCTGCGGCCTGCGTCTCCCGACGCAGGTGAGGACCCGCGTTGCGTGTTTTGCCATGCCCCGCGCAGCCATTCGCTGTTGCTGGGATCGTGGATCGAGAATCAGCCCGAGAACCTCCTGGTGTACCCGTACGACAGACCGTCCGAAGAACTGCCAGCCGGCAAGCCGGACGGCTCTTCGTCGATGTGCCTTGGCTGCCACGACGGCATAATTGCGCTCGGCGATATTGTCAGCCGGACAGAATCGGCAGAAGCAGCCAGGGGCGAAACTCGAACCAATTACTCTGACGGCCACCCCGTGTCATTGCCCTATGAGCCCGGTTCAGGTGAGGCTGGGATGGCGCTGGAAAGCCGGGACAGGCTGCCGGAGCAGGTCAGGCTCGATTCCAGGGGCAAGATACAGTGTACGACTTGCCACGATCCGCATGACGATGCCTACGGCAACTTCCTTGTGATGGAAAACAGCGACAAGACACTCTGTGTGGCGTGCCACAAGATGACGAACTGGGATACGTCAGCACACAATACTGCACCGGTCAGGTGGAACCGCCAGGGGCCGGATCCGTGGCCGTTTACTACGTCACGGGGCACGGTCGCGGAGCACGGGTGTGCGAATTGCCATACCCCTCATACCGCAGGCGATGGACGCAATCTCCTGAATTTCAGCGTTGAGGAAGACAATTGTCTGTCTTGTCACAATGGCAACGTGGCCCGGACCGATATCAGCGCTGAATTCAACAAGGTTTCGCATCATCCCGTGGAATCAACGACAGGGGTCCACGAGGCAGACGAAGATGTCTTCATTTCGCCATCGGATCGACATGTCGAGTGCGTGGATTGCCACGATCCTCACTCAGCACGCAAGGTGGAAGACGGCAAGGGCTTTGCGTTTGTTACGAATACGCCTGGTATCGACATAGATGGTGCCGAGACGACGAACGTCGTCGCGGAATTCGAGATGTGCTTCCGGTGCCACGGCAACGGACCCGGGCGGCGTGCCATGCCGACTCCACGCTTGCACGACCAGAGTAATGTTCGGCTTCAGTTCGATACCGGCAATCCGTCATTTCATCCTGTCGTGGCACCGGGGAACAATCCGGACGTTCCCTCATTGATTGCCCCGTTGGTGGAAAACAGCACCATCGATTGCAGTGACTGCCACTCCAGTGATGCCGATTCCAGACTGGGCGGCCAGGGGCCGGACGGTCCACATGGCTCTGTTTTCCCATCATTACTGGTTCGTAACTACCAGACCCAGGACCGCACGCCTGAAAGCCCCACGGCGTATGCATTGTGCTACTCGTGTCACGATCGGAACAGCATCCTCGCCGATGAGAGCTTTGGCGAGCACAGCTTGCATGTCAGCGACAACAGCACGCCGTGTAGTGCGTGCCACGATCCGCACGGCATCAGTTTCACGCAGGGCGATTCGGACGGCAACTCGCACCTGATAAACTTCGACACTTCAATCGTCTTTCCGAATGCCGGTGACGAACTTCGTTTCGAGGACCGCGGCAGCCGGGCTGGCGCATGTTACCTTGCTTGTCATAACAGCGATCACGATGGATTGTCCTACCAGTGAGAAATACGTGGCCAGACTGATATTGATTATTTCGAGTCTGTTTGTCGTGGCTTGCGCGCCCGCAACCGTGAAGGATGTGCGGACAACCGATCCGCTGGTAGAAATCGTCTGGCCGACCCCGCCGCAAACACCCCGGATCCGGTTCTTGTATTCCTTTAGCAAACCTGGAGATCTCGGGATCAGACCCGGCGCATTCAAACGATTCGTACAGTTTTTTGCCGGCGAGGAGCGCCAGGGCATGCAGCGGCCGTTCGCCGTTGCCGCGGATGACGAGATGATCGCCATCGC
>Ga0255052_10003864_pt1 | contig 10212 bp, 6 predicted proteins | sample JV7_2_21_MG_FD_188632 | JGI IMG/M metagenome (GOLD analysis project Ga0255052, IMG submission 188632) | Seawater microbial communities from Jervis Inlet, British Columbia, Canada - JV7_2_21 | ecosystem: Environmental > Aquatic > Marine > Inlet | place: Canada: British Columbia | collected...
CTGGCCGCGTCTTTCCAAAGCCCTGAAAAGGGAGTCGAGCATCATGCAGAGATGCCCGACGTGCCGGGTCCGGACGGATTGCAGGATGTAACCGAAATTGCGCCGGAAATGCTGGCCAGGGTTCCGGAGAAGATGCGGCGATTTTTGACGGACAAGCGCCCGTTCGAGATCCGCCCCGTCAGACCAATCGATTTCGAAAAGCCTGAACGTCTCCCGCCTGAGAAACAGGTCTGGATCAAGACGGTCGACGACCTGTCCGACGATTACAGTTTGCATCAGAACCTGCTTGCCTACGTATCCGATTACGAGTTACTCGGAACCAGTGCACTGCCGCACGGTTTGCCTTTCGGCCGGGGCATGGTGCAAATGGCCAGCCTTGATCACGCACTGTGGTTCCATCGCGATGTCCGCGTCGACGACTGGCTCCTTTATTCCTTCGACAGCCCCAGCGCTTCCGGCGCGCGGGGCTTTGCGCGGGGCCAGTTCTTTACGCAGGATGGTGTTCTGGTCGCGTCAGCGGCGCAGGAAGGTCTGGTTCGCGTCCTCGATAAACCACGCACTTCGACGCACTCTGATCCTCGCTTACAAACCTAAGTCTACGACGTGGCGGACAGACCCGCGGGGTTCGTCCCTCTTTTTCCGAAGCTGTAAATCATCCGGCCTTTGCCTGATTGGCGACTGCCGCCATGGCAGCAGCGACTGCGTCCGGGTCGCCGATGAACCCGTGTGAAACAGGCTTGAGATTAGCGTCGAGTTCATAGACGAGAGGGATTCCGGTAGGGATATTGAATTGCGTGATGTCTTCTTCGGAAACCTCGTCCAGCATCTTGACCAGCGCACGCAGACTGTTGCCATGTGCCGAAATCAGGACGTTCTTGCCGGCTTTCAATTCAGCGGCAATCATTTCATTCCAGCAGGGCAACACGCGGTCCAGCGTCGTGGCGAGCGATTCGGTGCCGGGCAGGTTCGAAATGCCGGCATATCGTTTGTCATGACTGGGATGCCGCTCATCGTCCGCTTCAAGCGCCGGCGGCGACTCCGCGTAACTACGACGCCAGATATGAACTTGCTCATCACCGTACTTGGCGGCTGTTTCAGCTTTGTTGAGTCCCTGGAGCGCACCGTAATGCCGCTCGTTCAGTCGCCAGTCGCGGATAACAGGAATCCACATGCGATCCAGCTCATCGAGCATGATCCACAGCGTCCGGATCGCGCGCTTCAGGACGGACGTAAAGGCAAGGTCGAACTCGTAGTCAAGCTCACGCAGGTTTTGGCCTGCGTCGATAGCTTCCTGCACGCCTTTCTCGGTCAGGTCGACATCGGTCCAGCCGGTGAAAAGGTTTTTGAGATTCCAGTCGCTCTGTCCGTGCCGACAAAGTACAAGCTTGCCCGTCATTTGGTCTCCGCTATCTTATTCTGTGCTGAGTTTTCGAAGCTCTTGCTGAGCGACCGAGAGCGTCGCAAAGTCGACTACGTGTCGCTTCTTCATTTCGTCGAGCGTCGCCTTGAAATTCTGAACAGCCGTAGCGTGTTGTTCCAGCCAAACGTCAACGGCGTTTTTCGGAATCGCGGTGCCCCGGCGGCGCAGGAGTATGGATGCCAACTCACGTCGTTCGCGATGAATTTCATCGCGCAGATTGCTTCTTGCCATCGCCTGCCAGCGGCCTTTGACCTTGAGTGCCTCAATGTTTCTGTATATCCAGGCAATGTCCAGCCTGTCGCTAAGCTCTGAATAGAGTCTCGCCGTTTCGACAGCATTCTTTTTGTGTATGTTCGCCAGATCGGTAATATCCAGCATGGAACGCGTCAGGTAAATCGCCGCCATCTTGCCTGCGAGGTTCTTGGGGACGCCGAGCGCAACATACTCATCGGCGGCACGTTTGCGCGACTTCCTGGCCGAACCGGCGAAGATGCTCATACCGCGGGCAAATATCGCAGTCATGCCCGGCTTGAACAGCTGAATCGTTGATTCGATCTCGAGGTCGTCGCCGTATTTCTCGATTAACCAGTAACAGGCATGCCGTAGAATCCGGCTGACCTCAAACATCATCGTCTGTTGAACTGTTGCCGGAATCTTGTTGTCCAGTGATTCGATGTTCAGCAACAGTTCTCCAGCCTCGCAGATTTCCCGTGCGACCACATAAGCTCGTGCAATTGTTACGCAGTTCGCGTTCGTGTCCTGTTGTACGCGCTTGACGAATGCCGGGCCCATGCGATTGACAATGTTGTTTGCAATCAACGTCGCGAGTATTTGAGGGCTCAGCCGGTGACCGGGAATCAGGTCAAGGTAGCGTCGCCGCAGTACGGGTGGAAAATAACGCTGCGGGTCTGTTGTCAGAAAGTCCTCGAGCCCCTGGTTCGAATCAATCAGGCCGTTGTATAAATCGATCTTGGCGTAACTCAGGACAACGGCGAACTCAGGTCTGGTAAATACCTGATTTTTCTGGCGTCGATCGTCGATCTCTGCCTCGTCGGGAAGAAACTCCAGGGCCCGGTCCAGCAAGCCCGTTCTTTCCAGATTTGTGATGAGCAAAGCGGTTTCATCGAGCCGTTCGCCGGCTTTTGCCGTCATCATGCTGATTGCCTGCGTCTGCAGGTAGTTGTTGCGCAACACGAGCCTGGTTACGTCGTCAGTCATTTCGGCAAGCAGTATATTGCGCTTCTTGCGCGTCAGGTTCTTGCTTTGTGCCGCAGCGTTCAACAAGATCTTGATGTTGACCTCGCGGTCCGAAGTGTCCACGCCCGCTGAGTTGTCGATGAAGTCCGTGTTGACGTGACCGCCATCGAGGCTGTATTCGACTCGTGCACGCTGGGTCAGCCCGAGATTGCCGCCCTCGCCGATGACTTTGCAGCGCAATTCATTGGCATTGACCCGGACATTGTCGTTGCTTTTGTCGCCGACATCGGCATGGCTTTCGGTACTGGCTTTCACATAGGTGCCAATGCCGCCATTCCAGAGGAGGTCCACATCCATCTTGAGAATCAAGCGAATCAATTCGAGCGGCCGCACGGACGTTTCTTCGGTATCGAGGAGCTTGCGCGCCTCGGTGCTGAGTTTGATGTTCTTTGCTTGCCTTGAGAAGGTGCCACCACCCTTGGAGATCAATGTTTCGTCATAGTCTGTCCAACTTGATCGTCGCAACTTGAAGAGTCGTTTGCGCTCACGAAAACTGCCGGGCATGTCGGGATCCGGATCGATAAAAATGCACTCGTGGTTGAAGGCGGCGACGAGCTTGATTTTTTTCGATAGCAGCATGCCGTTGCCGAATACGTCTCCGCTCATGTCGCCAATGCCTATGACGGTGAATGGATCGGTCTGGACATTGATGCCTTGCTCTCTGAAGTGCCGCTTCACTGCCTCCCACGCGCCTCGGGCGGTTATGCCCATTTTCTTGTGGTCGTATCCGGCCGAACCACCGGATGCGAAGGCGTCGTCCAGCCAGAATCCGTAATCCGCGGAGAGGCGGTTCGCGATGTCGGAGAATGTTGCCGTCCCCTTGTCTGCTGCGACGACAAGATAGGGATCATCGGAGTCGTGGCGCACCACCCGCTGAGGAGCTACGATCTTTCCGTTAACAATATTATCGGTGAGATCGAGTAAACCGGAGATGAAGGTCTTGTAGCATGCGATGGCCTCGGCCATTACTGCCTCACCATCATCGTCCGGCAAACACTTCGGCACGAAGCCACCCTTGGCTCCGGTGGGAACAATCACGGTGTTCTTGACAACCTGTGCTTTCATGAGCCCCAGGACTTCGGTTCGAAAGTCGGCGCGGCGGTCGGACCATCGAATACCTCCCCTTGCGATATCGCCACCACGCAAATGCACACCCTCTACACGCGGTGAATACACGAATATCTCGAACTTCGGCTTCGGCAGAGGCACTTCCGGCAACTGCTCGGGATCGAGCTTGATCGAGACGTATGGTTTGATGTCACCGCCGTCACCAGTCTGATAGTAGTTGGTCCGTAAGGTGGCGCTTACCGCACCGGAAAACGCTGAAAGAATTCTGTCCTCGTCGAGGTTTTTCGCCCTGGCAACCCCTCGTGAAATTTGCTTCTTTAATGTGTGCAGGTTTTTTTCACGTTTCTGCCTGGTTATGGATGGGTCGAATTGCAATTCGAATTGCGCAACAAGATTCCTCGCAAGGCCTGCATGAGCGGCGAGAACGTCTTCCATGTAGTCCTGGCTAAAAGGAATTGCCAGTTGCGCAAGGTACTTCGCGTAGCACCGAACCAGTGCCGTCTGCCGCCAATCCAGGCCAGCCGCGAGAATTAGCCGGTTAAATCCATCATTTTCGGCTGTACCGGCAAGCACATAGCGGAAGCAGTCCTGGAAGCGCTTGGCAACGGAATCAATATCGAGGCCGGACGCGTCTGCGTAGTGCAACACAAAATCCTGAATCCAGAAGTCTCCGCTACCTTTAATAGTCAGCTTATACGGTCGTTCGCTATGAACATCGGTACCCATGTCCTCGAGAATGGGTAGGGTAGTTGACAGAAAAAGTGGATTATCACGCTGAAACGTCTTGAAGCGCATGTGTATTTCTTGCGTGCCTTCCGGACGATAGAGCAGAAATGACTGAGACTCATCTTCATCGATCATGCGATCGATACGTTTGACGTCCAGACAGGCTGTGTCCGGCGCAATGTCTTCCTCGTAGGCGGCTGGAAAAATCTCGCCGTAATTGCGATAGAGAGAAAGTCCTAATTCCTGGTCGAACTTTCTTGTCAGCTCGACGCGCAGTTTGTCCCGCCAGCTCACAACTGCATCCGCAATTTCCTGTTCGATATCCCGAATGCTGATTCTCGGGCGATCTCCGGGCGATGTGCGTACGATCAGGTGCACACGTGCGAGCGGAGAATCCACTATTTGCACGCTCGAGTCGACCGATATGCCGCTGAATGCCTCCATCAAAATATTCTCGACGCGACGTCGAATCGCTGTCGAGTATTTTTCCCGCGGGATATAGACGATGCAGGAATAGAATCGTCTAAAGGTATCTCGCCGCAGGAAAAATCGGACTCTCTGCCTGTCCTGCAGATTGAGAATGCCGCTGGTCGTTCGCACCAGGTCCTGAATAGTGCTTTGAAAGAGCTCGTCACGCGGAAACGCGTCCAGGATATGCAACAATGCCTTGCCACGGTGACCCGACGGATCCCGGTGCGAACGTTCGACGACACGCTTAATCTTGAGGCGAAGAAACGGGATTTTCCTCGGACTTTCGCTATAGGCAGCCGAAGTAAACAAGCCCAAAAACCTTTTCTCACCGATAACATTGTCGCTGTCATCGAAGAACTTGATTCCAACATAGTCCAGGAAGCTATGACGGTGTACGGTCGACCGGGAATTGGCCTTGGTGATGACCAGCCAATCCTTTGAGCGGGAATAGCGCCGCATTTCCTTGGTCAGTTCGACGGCACGACCGCCACGATCGTCAGACCTGAGGATGCCAAGCCCGCTGCCATCGACCGGTCGTAGATAGATCTTCTCTTTCCGATGGTGCAGCTTGTACTCGCGGTAGCCGAGAAAAGTGAAGTGATCATCGGCCATCCATTTGAGCAGCTCTTCGGTCTCGTCTTTCATTGCTGCATCGGTGCCCGTCGGCCCTTTCTTCAGCGCGGTAATCGCTTCAAGCATTTTGCCGCGCATCTTCGCCCAGTCGCCGACGGCGGTTCGGATGTCTCCCAATACTTTGTAGATTTCATGTTCGAGAATATTGAGGATTTGCTCGTCGGTTTCTTTGTCGACAGCGAAGCGAATAAACGACTCGTCATCGCCACCGTTCGAGGTATCGAGCACGTCCTGGATCCGACCTCTGGTGTCCCGCTTCACCCGCAATACGGGATGCACGGTTATATGGACTGCCAAATTCTGGCGAGTGATGGCTGCCGAAACCGAATCGACCAGGAACGGCATGTCATCGTTGACCATTTCGATAAACGTAAAGAGTGACGTATAGCCGTCTCTTTTTTCCGTTGGGTTGAAAATTCGCAAGAGCGGCTGGCCTTTTTTCCTAACGCGACCAAACTCAAGGTGAGATATTGCCGCGCGCGCCATTTTTTTGGTCGACTTGCCTTCCATGTCTTCCACAGGAACGTCGACGAAGTATTGCCGCAGGAAGTTGTCTATCTGCTTCCTGCTCTTGAGAGAATTCGACTTGGGTTTCGACGCGACGATTTCGTCGATCAGGCGATCCTTAATGTCGCTGATGCGACGGAGTTGTTGTCTTGTCACTGCAGGCGCTCCGATCGGGCTCGATACCGATCCGGTTTGCAATAATATCTCGTTTCTCTGGGCCGTGTTACTGCGGTATTTCCAGATCCTGAATCATTGCGGCAAGGAATCGAGCCGCTTCGCCACCCGTCATCCAGCGATGATCGAAATTGAGGGACAATGGTATGCGCCTGTGTACCTCGATTCCACCCATTACTGCCACGACGTCGTTCTGTGGTTTGTCGGATCCTACAATTGCCCCCGGCGGCGATACCATGATCGGTGTCGCATATTTTCCAGCCAAAGTGCCGAAATCATATAGGAGGGTTGGGGCGTACAGGTTGCATGCATGCCCGCCCTAGGATCGTCTATTTCTGTGGGGCGCTAATGAGGCGCGCGCGGGCCAACAGGCGTTCCATTATGACGCCCAGCGTTTGAATCTCATCCTCGTTTAGCGCATGCAGAAGGTCTTCTTCGAATTGCAGTGCCAGTGGTGCTATTTCGTCATGGACCTGCTTGCCCTCTTCAGACAGGCGAAGGATTGAACGTCGGCGGTCCGCGTCTGCGAACTGGCGATCGACCCGGCCGGTGCTAATGAGTTTCGTAACCGCCCGGCTGACCGCAACCTTATCCATCAATGTTCGTTCTGCGACTTCGATGGCTGACAAGCCTGGGAACCGGCCCAGAACGGCGATGACATGCCATTCGGGAACGGAAAGGCCGAATCGCTTGTTGTAGGCGGTGGCGATTGTGCTGCTTACGGTGTTCGACAGAATGGACAGCCGGTATGGCAGAAAGTTTTCGAGAATCAATTCGCTTTTCATCGCATCGTCCGGGTCAGTTCCGCAGTTCCAAAGCCAGTGGTCCGTCCATCAATATAGCCTTGTTGGGCCACAAGCATACTTGGTCATCTTGGCAATTTACTCACTGGTCTCTCGCAGCAACGGACATTTCTAGCACCAGACTCCTGTCAGGCCGCAGAAAAACAAAATTATTCAACGTCCTTCTAAGACACATGGGGCGCATGCAGATACGCCGTCGATTGCATCTCGATGAGCGTTGACGTCGTCCTTTGCAGCGGCAACGTCTCAAAGAACAGGTCCATCAGAAACGTTTTGCCGCGACCGACGTTTCCCCACAGATACAGTCCAGAAATGCCCGAGTAATCCTTTCTGGCGGGGAAACGAAGCACGCGCAGGAGTCTCCGCAGCGGGATCATGTCTCTCACCAGGTCTGCCTGCAGCCTGGCAAGTCGATCGACCACAAGCTCCTGAGCCGGGTCGCGGACGTGACCTTCGTGTCTGAGGCTTTCCTGGTATGCGCTGCGTATGGTCACGTTAATAGTGTTCCTGAATTTCGCGCTAGACTACAATAATTCGGGGTCTGTCCCGGGGTCTGTCCCTTGCTAGAATGTTTCGGGCGGTTGGAGGTATTTAAGAATGTCTGACGTTATCGACCGTGAATCCATGGAATTCGATGTCGTCGTCGTCGGTGGGGGGCCTGCCGGCCTGGCTGCTGCATGCCGGCTGATGCAACTCTCGCAGGAGGCTGGCGAAGAATTATCGGTTGTCGTCGTCGAAAAAGGATCGGAGATCGGGGCTCATATCCTGTCCGGCAACGTTTTCGAACCCAGGGGTCTCGAGGAACTGTTCCCCGATTATCAGGAGCAGGGTGCACCGGTTACGACCGCCGTCTCCGGCGACAATGTTCACTACTTCCTTGGCGCTTCGATGTCGCTCAAGTTACCCGGGCTTTTCGTCCCGTCTCCGATGCACAACAAGGGCAACTACATCATTAGTCTGGGCAGGCTTTGTCAGTGGCTTGGCGACCAGGCGGAGGCGCTGGGTGTCAACGTCTTCCCGGGTTTTGCGGCATCGGAAACACTTTACGATGACCAGGGCAGCGTGCGTGGCGTGGCAACCAGCGATATGGGCGTTGGTAAAGACGGGCAGCGCAAATCGACATTTCAGGCCGGCTACGAGTTATTGGCAAAGTACACAATTTTTGCTGAAGGCTGCCGCGGAAACCTCGGTGAGGAACTCATCGACAAGTTCGATCTGCGAAAAGATGCTGATCCCCAACGTTACGGCATTGGCCTCAAGGAAATATGGGAAATCGAACCGTCGAAACACGCAGAGGGTCTCGTCGTGCACACCATGGGTTGGCCGTTAAAAAACGACACCGAAGGCGGTGGATTTCTCTACCACGCCGAAAACAAGCAGGTGTTTCTCGGTTTGATTATTGCGTTAAATTACACCAATCCGCACCTCGCGCCGTTCGAAGAATTTCAGCGGTGGAAACAGCACCCGAAAATTCGCCAATATCTTGAAGGCGGCAAGCGAATCGCATACGGCGCCCGAACCGTCAACAAAGGTGGTCTGCAATCTCTGCCCAAACTCGTATTTCCGGGCGGCATGCTGGTCGGTTGCGACGCCGGATTTCTGAACACCGTTAAGATCAAGGGTGCGCATACGGCGATAAAAACCGGCATGCTGGCGGCCGAAAGCGTTTTCGAGGCGCTTGCCGGTGGAGACGAGGGCCATGGAGTGCTGGAGGCGTACGAAACGCGCGCCCGTAATTCATGGGTGCAGGACGAAATGTACCGGGGCCGAAATTTTGAGCCGTCACTGCACAAGTTCGGCAATTTCTTTGGCGCTGCTTTTACTTTTATCGATCAGAACATTTTTCGTGGAAAATTGCCTTTTACGTTGCACGATCCGCACGCGGATCACGATTCGCTCAGCAAGGCGAGCGACGTGAAAAGAATCGACTATCCGAAGCCCGACGGTGTAATCAGTTTCGATCGGCTGTCGTCGGTGTATTTGTCCGGTACGAATCACGAAGAGGATCAACCCTCACACCTGAAACTCAAGGACGTGTCAATTCCTGTCGACTACAACTTGCCCGAATTCGATGAACCGGCGCAGCGGTACTGCCCGGCCGGCGTTTACGAGATCGTGACTGACGACGATAAGCCCAGATTTCAGATCAACGCGCAGAACTGTGTGCACTGCAAGACCTGCGATATCAAGGATCCCAGACAGAATATCGTCTGGGTCGTACCCGAAGGCGGCGGCGGCCCTAATTATTCGGGCATGTAGTCGCCAAACTACTTGGGCTGCATCCTGATTGCGCCATCCAGTCGGATCGTCTCGCCATTGATCATCGCATTGCCGTAAACACTCGCGACGAGGTTGGCAAATTCCTCGGGCCTGCCCAGGCGAGGTGGGAACGGCACCTGTGCCCCAAGCGACTGCCGAATTTCCTCGGGCAATCCGGCCATCATCGGTGTCATGAAAATACCGGGAGCAATCGTATTGACCCGGATGCCGAACCGCGCCAGTTCCCGGGCGATCGGCAACATCATGCCGATGATGCCGGCCTTGGATGCAGAATAGGATGCCTGACCGATTTGACCCTCGTATGCAGCTACTGATGCAGTGCTGATCACGAGGCCGCACTCACCGTCTGCATTGGGCTCATTTAGTTGCATGACGGCAGCTGCCTCTTTGGTAACGATGAAAGCGCCGACGAGATTGATCTGAATGGTTCTGCTAAACGAATCCACTGGTGCCGGGCCCTCGCGACCCAAAACGCGCGCGGGGAGTAATATGCCGGCGCAATTGACCGCGAGTGTTATACCGTCCATAAATTCGGCAGCTTTCCTGATTGAATCTTTGACACCGGCTTCATCTGTTACATCGGTTTTCAGAAAGATTGCGCGGTCTCCTAAATCCTCAGCGCTCTTGGCGCCCAGTTCTTCATCCACATCGAGCAGGGCCGCGTAGCCTCCCGCATCAATTACGTGCCTGGCGGTCGCCAGTCCGAGTCCGGAAGCACCGCCGGAAATGACGGCTTTAGCTGAAGCAAGATCCATACATGTTTTCCTGTCTAGTTTGTTTCGATTCCGATGGCGACCGCTTCGCCGCCGCCGATACAAAGAGATGCAATGCCGCGGCCGCCGCCACGACGACGTAATGCATTAAGGAGTGTCA
>Ga0255052_10003865_pt1 | contig 10212 bp, 8 predicted proteins | sample JV7_2_21_MG_FD_188632 | JGI IMG/M metagenome (GOLD analysis project Ga0255052, IMG submission 188632) | Seawater microbial communities from Jervis Inlet, British Columbia, Canada - JV7_2_21 | ecosystem: Environmental > Aquatic > Marine > Inlet | place: Canada: British Columbia | collected...
AATCGTGGGCAATGACTAACATTAGTCCGGTTACTGCTGCATCATCTAAATGCAATCTGTGAATCCAGAGCCCGGCGATCAGGCAATTGAGAATGACTGCGGCGATCTGGTCACGGTGCAATACCAGGCGCATCGGGACGCGTTGAAATTCATTCAGTCAGCGTTGCGCAGTTCAGGAAGCGTTGGCGTCCTGCACGGGACGCGTTCATCCGGTAAAACCACGATCGTGCGTCGCGTGAAAGACGCGATACCGGACAGAACCGCAGTCGCGCTCATAAACGGCACCGACATCCGGCCACGCGGACTCCTGTCCGCGATGCTTGCTCAATACGGCTACAATACCGGTCTGCAATCAACCCGCGAGTTGCTGCAGATGGTCAGGGTATTCGCGATGCAACAGGCCCAGTCGACTCAGGCACCGATTCTGATCATCGACAATGTTGAACACATGTACCCGAGTGCATTGCGCACACTGAACTCTCTGGCAACTCTCACAGTGCAACAGCGCTTCGCAATACGAATTTTGTTGACCGGCTGTGAAGGTCTAAGCCCGCTGATCGCATCTGCAGACATGACGAATATCGCCAAACGCAATGTTGGTATTTTTACGATTGGTCCGATGTCAGGTAGGGAAACAATGCTGTACCTGCATGCGCAGTTGACCGCCCGTGGCATCCAGCAACCCTATGAGATGTTCCCGGCTGATTTGTGCGATCGCCTGCGAGAACTATCCGGCGGATGGCCAGGGTTGATTGATCACTACGCTCAAGAGGCTGTTAGCCCTGAACGGCCGCGGCTCATACTCACGCGCAACGGCACCACCGTAAATTCGGTTACGACAAGTAGCACGATCCTGCAGGGCAACGACATTATCTCGATTGGTAGTCACCGTTTGAAGGTGGTAAATGCGCCCACGTTGAGCGCGGAGATGGCCGAGCGCATTAACACACAAGATACCGTCAAGATGAAAAACCTTATGGAGATGCGGCGCTTGAAGGAAGAGCGGCGAGTAGCGCCCGTTAAGGAAAAGCAGCGGGACTGAAATCAGAGGGACAGTTAGAAAAAAACATAACTAAGAATAAGGAATGTGAACCTATGAAGAATCACCGGGAAGATATTTTATTGGAAGTTTTCTGTGGCGTGCTTTTCGTATTTTCGTTGGCAGTAATTATCAGTCTCGTTTGGGTTGTGCACTGACGATATACCAGGGCGAGAGGAGGTCCGGATGAGAACTGTAAGCATCGCTTCTGCCGATTCTATCGAGCAAGCGGCTCAAAAGATGCTCGACGAAAAAGTGCACCACCTTGTCGTGATTGAAGAAGAGGAGATGGTGGGCATGCTGTCTGCGTTTGATTTCGTCAAACTCGTGGCGACCGGTGCGTGCGACTGATTCCAGGACATGGTGTGTTGCTGTTTGGAGACATCTAGACGCGGCCGTTAATTTACGCGAGAGTGCAGTAACGAGAAAAATCATCACTCATCTTCGACAGAAAACATTTAGACCCTTGGGCAAAACGTGACGTATAGATCAAGCGTTGGGACAGAAGAGCAATCAATCGACGAGATCGATCAGCCGGCGACATTCGCTCGTTACCGGTCGCAGCAGGCAGCATTCACATTTCTTGGCAATGTTCTAAGCGATGACAGAGGTATCGGTCTGCTACATGGGCCCAAGTCGTCGGGAAAGTCATTACTAATCAATCAGTTCGTCCGGGAATTACAGGCAGATGTTGCTGTCGCCGTCGTCGATGGAACAGGACTGAAAGCTCCTGAAATGTTATCAGGGATTATTGAGCAGTTCGGCTATCGCGTTGAGCTGAATTCGACCGATGAATTTTTGAATATGCTGAGAGTGATAATAGTGCAACAAACACGGTCTCACCGGGCACCAGTCCTGATCGTGGAAAATATCAACAACATGTATCCAAGTACCTTGTGTGTCCTCTGCAAATTAGCGGCGCAGACGGTCAACATGCAATTCGCATTGCGTATCATTCTCGTTAGCAGTCGCTATTTTCGCCGAATCATCGACTCACCAAGCATGAGCCCCATTGCGGACCGCCTGATTGGCGACTTCGTGTTAGAACCGTTGACCGCACAAGAGACGTTGGTTTACTTGTATGCCGAGTTGAAATCGTTCGGGGTAGATCAGCCACACAGCGTTTTTTCGGTCGACATCTGCAGTGAGTTGCATGCAGCTTCCGGTGGCTGGCCGGGCAAGCTGGATGACATCGCAATGTCCATAATGGACCAGGCTAAGAACTTTCCCATTGGGTGGGATGATATCGACCATCCGGATTGCCGATCTCAGGCGGACATTGAAGCGGATTTGGTCGGAGTAGAAACGTTGACTGATGAGGAATCGCCGAAGCTGATTGTCACGCTGTATGGAGAGACCCTGCAGGAAATCGAGATGGTCGACTCAAGGGCTCTGATCGGCCGATCAGACGTAAGTGACATTGTCATCGACGGTCAATTTGTCAGCAGACAGCATGCCATATTAATTCGAGACCAGGATGCAGTCATTCTTATCGATCTTAAGAGTCGAAATGGATCGTTTGTCAACTCACGTCAGGTAACGAGCAAGGTACTTCGAGACAACGACATCGTTTCGATCGGTGATCATCGTATCAAGTTGATCTACCCGAGTGGTTGCGCGAGTGTGTATGCCGAAGATCCGGATATCGCCGACACGGCGACCATGAAGACTATCGCGGATGCTCGACAGGCAAAAACCGGGGAAGACCAGCACCTTGTTGCAGTAGAAAAACAGAAAGCATAAGCACGAACCGCCAGAGTCCTAGTGTGTTTGTTTCATCCAGCCCGGCCCTCGCACCACTCGACCCGGAGTTGCGCCGGTGTGTTCGCCATTTCTTAATACCTGCTCGCCATTGACGAATACGTGGACCATGCCGGTTGCGTATTGGTGTGGCTCAACAAAGCTTGCGTTGTCCTGGATCGTTTCCGCATCGAAGACGACGACGTCGGCGAAGAAGCCCTGCTTTAATTCGCCGCGACGATCGATTCTCATGTTTTGTGCTGGCAGTGCGGCCAGCTTGCGAACGGCTTCCTCGAGCGGGATAAGTTTTTCATCGCGGACGTATTTCGCTAATACACGAGCAAAACTGCCATAGGCTCGCGGGTGCGGGTTACTCTTCAGGAAAACGCCTTCCGGGGCCAGCGATGCGGCATCCGAGTTAAAGCTAACCCAGGGCAGGGCGACGGCTTTGCGAACAACGTCTTCGGATTGCGAAAAGTATACGGTTCCGATCCGGCTTTCGTCTTCGATAATCAAGTCCATGATCGTGAACTCGGGACTCGTTCCACGCATTGCCGCAATGTCGGCAAGCGTCTTGCCCGTCAGCGGTTTTAACGCGTCGGACTTGAACCCGACAAGCAGGATATTTTCCGCTGAACCGACACCCCGCAACATGTTTTCCCAATCGCCGGACTCCCCACGCATTTCACGCGCGATTTCTTCACGTATAACAGGATCTCGCATGCGCTTGAGCGAAGCTTCGAAACCGCCTTCCTGCACCCAGGGCGGAACCGTTGCGTTGAGTCCGGTGGAGCTTGCCGGGTAGGTGTAAACGTCCGCCGTGATTTGCAGACCCTCGGCCTGCGCACGTTCGACCATCGCAACAGCTTCGTCGAACAAGTGCCAGTTGGACTGCCCGGATGACTTGATGTGGTAAATCTCGGCGCGGATACGAGCGTCGCGTGCAATGGTGAGGAGTTCTTCGAGCGCCTCAATCATATGCGCGCCTTCGTCTCGCATGTGGGAGATGTACATGCCATCGTATTCGGCGGCAACCTCGGACAAAGCGATTAGCTCGTCGGTCTTTGCGAAACTACCGGGTGGATATATCAGTGACGACGCGACCCCCAAAGCACCGTCCTCCATGGCCTCGCGTACGAGCGCGCGCATCTGATCGAGTTCCCCAGGCGTGGGCTCACGGTCTGCATAGCCAATAACGTACTTGCGTGGCGTTGCGGCGCCGATAAACGATGCCACGTTGGGAGATATGCCGCGTCGCTCGAGAAACTCGAGATACTCCGCAAGCGTTGTCCACTCGACATCGTAATGAATATCGCTCTGCCGGCGGGCGAATTCGGCTTTCATCTCATCGTTGAGGGGACCCATGGATGATCCCTCGCCCATGATTTCGAGGGTCACGCCCTGGCGGATGTCGCTTTGCGACCGACCGTCTTCAATCAACGATTCGTTGGCCCAGGACATCATATTCACAAAACCGGGGGCCACTGCGAGTCCCTGGACGCCGATTTCCGTTCTCGCGGTGGCATTGCCGAGATCGCCGAGCGCAGCGATGACGTCGCCATTCAGGGCGACGTCTCCGACATAGGACGGTTCACCACTGCCGTCGTAGATGGTGCCGCCTCTCAGGATGAGGTCGTACGTGGCCGGTGGTGTGCAGGCCGACAGAAATCCGTAAAAGACAAGAGTAGTAACAGCCAGTCGGCCGATTCGATGTGTTTGTTTCATTAAGTCGATGCTCTAAGGAATTAAGGTCACCATCATCCCGGTGCTCAGCCGTTCCGCGCCACGCGTAACGACAGGGTCTCCCGGGTCGAGTTCGCCGGTCACCTCGATGTAGCTGCCATCGCCGAGACCTGTGATGACGCTGACCTGTTCGACGGTCATGTCGGCGTTGACTTTGAAAACTGACGTGCCCTCCCGCCGCAGAATCAATGCATCCCTCGGAACAGCCAGAACTTCCTCTTCGACGGCAGTCGGCATCGAAAGACGCACGCTCTCACCAACAGTCCAGATTTCGGGATTGACCTCGAGCCGAACCTCGAACATATGCGATTGTGGATTGCCGAACGGTACGATCGTGCGCACTGACACCCGCTCCTGTCGAAAGTCATTATGCAACTCCAGGAAAGCTTTTTCGTCGATAAAGTTGACCGTGTTGAGTGGTGCGCGAGCAACGACCTCCAGCGAATTTGGATCGACCAAACGTATTACCTCGTCGGCGATATTCAGACGTTCGCCAATACTACGCAAACGCTCTGTCACGATCCCGTCAAACGGTGCGCGAATCTGAGTTATGTGCATTGAAATCTGCGCCAGGCCGAGCTGCGCGCGTGCGATTTCCTCATCGGCTTCGGCAATCGCAAGATCAGAAATTGTCCGATCGAGCTGGCTCTTCGCGGACAGATTCTTTGCCGCAAGCTTTTCGAGACGATTTTTCTCTGAACGTAGAAACTGAACGCGCGCCTGTTCGCGCTTAACTCGACTCTGCGCCTCCATCTCGTGCAGTTCAAAAGTGAAATCTTCAAGTCGCGCAACCGTGTCGCCTTTTTTCACGGCAGTGCCCACTTCGGCGATCCATGCAAGTTTCGCAGACAGCTCGGACGCGAGCCGTGCATCGTAACGGCTGACTACGGTCCCCGGCACGTCGACTGAGGGCGCTAACTGTCGTAACTTGGCTGCGGCGACAACCACGGTGGCTGGCGGCATCTCCTGGGCGAACGATGTCGCACAAGTCGCCACGCCCAGTATGGAAAAAAGAAACGCTCTGATGGTATTCGTCATCATGGACTTACTCATGCCGGAGCCTGGTGCGTCGCCAGGGCTGGTGACGCCGCGGCGGCTGTTTCCCCCAGCCGCAACAGGCTCGGCAGGAAGATCAAGGTAAAGACAGTGCTTACCGACATGCCACCGACGATTACTGCTGCCAGACCTTGGTAAACCTCGGTCCCGGGGCCGGGAATCAACAACAGCGGCAGCATGCCGAACAGACTGGTGAACATACTCATCAAGATTGGACGCAGACGTCGACGGATAGCCTGTTCGACCGAGCTGCGCCGATCGAGTCCAGTCCTCTCCGCCAATCTCGTTTGGTACACGAGCAGTATTGCGTTATTCACGACCAGGCCCAGCAAGGTGATGAATCCTATCATTGTCAGCAAGTCCATCGGCAGGCTCATCAGTCGCAACAGCACCACGCCACCGACGGTCGCGAGCGGTAGCGCGGCGACCACCAGTAGACTGTCAAGGAACGAACGAAACAGTCCGCTCATCAAGAGGTACAGCACAACGATGGCGAGTGCGAAGCTTCGCGACATGCCCGCCAAGGCGATGTTGAGATCATCTGCGCTGCCGTAGTAGCTGATTTCGCCGTCCTCAGGCAGCATCTGCAAGAGTGCCGGCTCAACGTTGGTCTTCAAGATGTCAATGGATTCTTCGAGCGAGAGTTCTTTGGGTGGCGTAATTGCAAGCGTAACCGCGCGGCGACGGTCCACGCGGCGCACCTGGTTCGGCCCTGCCGTGCGCTCCATGCGCACCAGTTGATCGACCGATTGGACGCCTCCTATGGGCGTCGCCAGTGGTGTTGCTGCAAGTTGCTCCGGACTCGTCCACTCCGGCGCCCGCAGTACAATATCCATACGCCGGTCGCCGTCAAAGTAATCACCAACATAAACGCCGTCGCCGAGCGCCCGCATGACAGTCGACACTTGACGACGTGTCCAGCCGGCCTCGGTAATGCGTCGCTCATCAGGGATGAAGCGCAGCTCAGGTTCGGCAAAGTCGACGCCCGGAATCGGTCGTGCCTGCGCGCCCGGCAGATGCTGGCCGACCAGGCCCATGCCCGTGCGTGCGGCTGTCAGCATCGCGTCCATGTCACGGCTTTGAATGTTGAGCTCAATATAGCTACCACCCCCGAGCCGATCGAAGATGCCCCATTGTTGGGCGAACGCCATCGTGTCCGGAAAGCCGGCAAGGATCTCAGAATTCATCTTCTCGACAAACGCATCGGCGTCATCCGGATCGACCATGCTGACACCGGCAAACGCAAACGTACCGAACATCCCCATGAAATAACTGTTGATTGCAAAATCGGCGTTTGTCTCGAGATACGGCTGCAGGCGTTCCACGACGGGAGCTGCGAATTCCTTCTGGGCGGTCGTAACGCCCTGACCCGGTGGCTGTACGATGAACGCGAACACCCAACCTTGTTCGCCTTCTGGCAGATAGTCCGCCGCCGGCAGCAACAACCAGGTTAACAGGATCGCGCACGCGAAGATGCCGGCAATCAACCCATGCCGTACACGCTTGCGATCGGTAATACGCATGATCGTTGCGGTGGCCCGCGTCCACCAGTGCGTGTGCGGGTCTTCCAGTTCAACGCCTTCGAACCATTTCGCGGCGGCTGTCGGGATGATCGATATGGCGATCACGAGTGAGGCGATGACCGCCACCGAGATTACCAAAGCGAGATCGGCAAAAAGTTGTCCCGATACGTCCTCGAGAAACATTATGGGTAAGAAGATCACGACGGTGGTCGCCGTTGATGCCAGTAGAGCGCCCCAGACCTGGCTGCTACCTTTGATCGCCGCCTCTTCGGAGTCGGCACCTTTCTCTCGCAGGCGAACGATGTTCTCAAGCACGACAATGGCGGCGTCGAGTACCATGCCGGTCGCGAATGCCAGGCCGGCCAGCGAGATCATGTTGAGTGTTCGGCCCGTTACCTGCATGACAACGAAGGCCGTAAGCAACGAGATCGGAATCGCGAGCGCAACCATGAACGTTGCCCGAAACCTGCGCATGAACCACCAAAGGACGCTAATCGCAAGACCTATGCCGAGCAGCAGGTTGGTTCGGAGCATCGCAATTGAGTCTTTGATGTAGGTTGACTCGTCGTAGACCTGCTGGACCTGGAGTCCGGCTCGAGCAAGCGCTCCTTCTTTTAGTTCTTCGATTGCAACCTTGATGTCCTCCATCACTTCGAGGACGTTAACTCCTTGTTCAACTTGCGCATCGAAGGCAATTGAGTCGTGGCCACTTTCCATCATGAATCCATTCGCATCCCGCATCACTACGTCGACGGTTGCAATGTCGCGCAGTCGAACCGGATTACCGCCGCGCCAGTCGAGCACCATGTCGCCGAACTCCTGCAATTCGTACTTGCCCGCATAGCGCAACGTGTACTGGCGTCGCCCGATTTCGCTAAAGCCGCCTGAGGTGTCGTTGTTACCGCCGGTCAGCCCCGCAAGCGTCGGAATGTCGATGCCGAGCGCCGCTGTCTCATACGGATCGAAAGTGATTCGGACTTCGTTAGCTCGGCCACCGTAGGAATTGGAATTGGATACGCCCGGGACGCGCTCGATGCGCGCTAGCACGACCTCTCGAACGAAGTCTTCGTAGCTCGCCATGGGTCTGTTGTTGCCAGGTACTCGCGTCAACGAGAACCAGGCGATCTGTGCGCCGAAACTGTCTTGCCCCGCAAAGATTCTTGGCTCGGTAACATCGTTCGGGTATCGGGGCACCTGGTTCAACCGGTTGATCACTTCGATAAGCGAGCGCTGTAAATCTGTCCCGACGGCGAACATCAGGTTAATGTTGGCGAGCCCCCGTGATGCAGACGATTCAATCTTTTCGAGCCCCGGTATGCCACGCAGCACGTCCTCCTGTGGCTCGATGATTTCCGACTCCACCTCTTCGGGCGCCGCCGCGCGCCAGCCGGTACTAATCTGGATAAACGGCTGCTGCACATCGGGAATCATCTGGATAGGCAGGCTCATCAATGCGATCGCACCCATAAGCACGACAAGCAGGATCGTGGCGATCACCGCGACCGGATTCGATAATGCGAGCCTTGTAAGTTTCATGCTTCCTTTCTCAAATATACTCGGGCCGGGTTGCCGTCCTCAGGCTGTGAACAGCACCGGGGGGGTACGCATTATCCGCCTTAGTTGACAAATTCACGAATCGACATTGTCGCCAAGACTTCGTTTGATGATCGGCCAGGCGCAGGTCCGTCGCCGTATACCGATATCACGGATGATTTGCTGCAAGCCGTGGAGTTTCTTGACTTGTCAATACCCGCCTACGCAACCGGTAGGCCTTCTTTTCTCCATGCCTTCAGTCCCCCCTGTAATACCAGGACATTTTCTACGCCGTGGGAGCAAAGAACTTCTGCCGCTTTTTCACCTCGTCCGGTAGAACCACACATGGTCACGACAAGCCCGTCGTTTGTCTTGTCGCGGCTTTCTGCAAACTCCGTCAAGTCCGCTATGGGGACGTTGACGGCGCCGGGTACATGTCCTTCGTCAAATTCTTCGGCGGTCCGGGCATCGACCAGCATCACGGCGCTGTCTTCGCACAGGAGGCGTTCCAGATCATTTACAACAACATAACGTGCCGACCTCTCATTCATTGGATCCTCCATGTGCCACAGTCAGTCATCCTGCTGCGGATTGATACGCGCCAGGGTCTCTTCCATGGCGATCGCGACCCACAGTCCCGACAACGCCATAGCTGCAGCCGTGAACCAGAATCCGGCTTCGAGTGCGCCGAACGCATCGGCGATCACACCGAGCGACAATGCACCGATGCCGTAGCCGAGATCCCGCCAGAAGCGATACACGCCGAGGCTGGAGCCACGCCAGTTGGGGTGGGAGATGTCACCGATCGCAGCGATCAGCGTCGGGTAAAGAAGCGCCATGCCGACGCCAGTAACGCCGGCGGTCAATGACCATTCGACCATGCCGTCAGCGAAAAGAGTGGCCACGATGCCTGCCGCGCAAGTCCACATGCCGATCACGATTGGCCACTTGCGGCCAATGGCGTCAGACAGGGGACCTGTCCAGAGCTGACTGCCACCCCAGACAAAACCGTATACACCGACCACCCAGCCGATGTTGATGAGGGACAGCCCTCTCGCATACAGGTACACCGGAAATAGAACCCAGACCAGCGCATCGACAAACTTCTCCACGCATCCTGCCTGGGAAAGGGCGGCAAAGGTCCGGTGCCTGAACGAGACGAGCGTGAAGATCTCCCCGGTGGACGGGTGCTCAGACACGTTGGCTGGAAAACGAGGTCGTGGCCCGTCGTGGGTTCCGGCTTTGTGCGCCGCCGATTCGGCTCGCGCCCAGTGCACGGTTTCCCTGAAGAAAAGCAGTGCAGACACTAGCGCGAGCAAGATGACGGACAGTCCGAATACAAACAGGCTCCGGCGGGGATCGAAGTCACTGGCCAGATATCCGGTAATGAGTCCGGCCAGGGCGACACCACTGTATCCCGCGAATTCGTTAAAACCGGTGGCGGTACCCCGTTGCCCAGGAAGCACGATGTCGAGTTTACTCGTCACGGTCATCGACCAGGTAAATCCCTGGTTAATGCCCAGTAGTACGTTAGCCGCGACGATCCAGTTCCAGGTGGGCGCATAAAGGAAGATAAAG
>Ga0255052_10003867_pt1 | contig 10200 bp, 6 predicted proteins | sample JV7_2_21_MG_FD_188632 | JGI IMG/M metagenome (GOLD analysis project Ga0255052, IMG submission 188632) | Seawater microbial communities from Jervis Inlet, British Columbia, Canada - JV7_2_21 | ecosystem: Environmental > Aquatic > Marine > Inlet | place: Canada: British Columbia | collected...
TTTCTTCAATCAGGTTGGAAGCTCGCGACCTTTGTTATTGCTGCATTGGCAATGACCATAATGGCACCGTACACCGGTGATCCGACCTGGGACTACGTCGATGCGTCGTTCATGTCCATACTCACGTTTCTAACCGCACCCTGGGCCGTGGGAACATTATTTCTGGCACTCCGACGGCAAGCCGCGCTGGTCCATGTCTACATCGCGGTTTGCGTCTGGATGTTTTCTGTTAGTTGGTCATACGACGTCTATATTCTGCTCAAGCACGGCTACTATCCGCCCACCTGGCTACCGAACATCGTGCTGTCGTCGATACTTTATTTTGCTGCCGGCTTACTGTGGAATCTGCAGCGAAAAAATAGCCGCGGTGTCGTATTCGGTTTCATGGAGCCCGGGTGGCCGGATCCGCGTTACGAACTCGGATTTCGCCGCATCGTCTGGTTTGCATTGCCGATCATGATCCTCGTAACGATGATGATTTCGCCATTTTTGATTTGATGTTCGCTTTCGGCCAATAGCAGGCATCGCACGAGTTCTGTCAAAAGATTTTCAACTAGTCGACCCGGGGGCGCGTCAGAACAGGCCAGTAGACGGCGGTAAAGATGGCGAAAGTCACGATCCAGCCCAGAGCGGACAGATCAATCATTTCAATATACAGGCCCGGGTTCAGCGGGCTCAGTACCCGCACGACCACAGCGGCATTCAAGATCGCATAAGAAATCACGATAAGCCGCGGTGCGTGGAGTGAACGTCCGGTGTGCGCCAGTGCAACCCGGCTGGTCACGGCCAGGATCATGTTGCCGATAGCGCCCATCGTTAAAGCATGCAGTGCCGCGCTGGGAGGAAAGACGAGACCAAAGGCGGCCAGCGCCGTTAGGGCGTAACCCACCGGCAGCCATAGATAGGCCACGTGCAGCACAAACAACAGTGGTTCTGAAGTGGTCGCCAGTCCACGCCAGCGGGCAAGACGGCAAGCATGGGACAACGCCGCCACCATCGCGAGGACCCCGGTAACCGGACCAATAGGAGCCAAACTGACCGATACACCGGTGGCAATGGTTGCCAACACGGTAATTCCATTGACCACGGGATGGTTTACAGGCAGCCGCTCATGGCCCCGGGCGCGCAACCAATTGGCCGTGAAATTGGGAATTATCCGGCCGCCGATGACCGTAATCATGAGCAGCACAAGGTGAATCAGAAAGTACAGGGCCAGGCGGTCCATGCCGGGCAGGATTCGCATGGTGCCAAGGTGATACAACAGATTCAGAACCGCCAGAACCAGGGTTATTCCGACAATGGGATAATTGCGGCGATTACGACCTCCCACCACCTCCCGCCCTACCAGCAAGACCAGCAGGAAAGGAAAAATTGTGTCGACGGAAGCGACCAACCAGTAAGGCAGCCGGGTCGCGGCCATCATGGCCAGGCGCCCGAGCAACCAGGAGAAAACCAGAAGTCCGAGCAACTTCCCCTGCAGCGGTGGACGATCCGTCCAGGTGGCTACCGCCGTCAAAACGAAACCCGCCATGGCAGCCATAGCAAATCCGACCACCATTTCGTGACCATGCCAGTACAGCATGGTTGCCGGGACCGAGGCGGGTCCGGTCCCGTGCAACGCCATCAGCCAGATTGAGATGACAACGACGGCAAAAATACCATTCAAGAGGAAGAATGGCCGGAATGCGTAACTCATGAATGGGTGGGTCTTGGGCATACCGTCAAGTGGACTTTTGGCACCGCTCTCTCGCTGTGGACGATAATGTACAACAGCAGGAATCTAAATCGCGAGAAAACTTCAGTTTGATCAGGTAGCCCGTCTATCTCTGCGGGTCCAACCCCGGACGTCGAGATCTTTCGGACGGGACGCCGCCAGCAATCCTTTAAAACGTGACCTGTGTCGCTCCATGTTCGTTGAATACGGCGAAGAATCGATGCTGACACTCGGCGCCAGGGTTGTCTCGAACATGAACGTCGTGCGCGACAACCAGGTCGTTGGGTACTTTCTCAATTTAGAGAATGCATGTGTCTTGACGTCCCCTTCGGAGGTCATGTTCACGACAGAGGATATATAGAATGAACATCAAGGCTCGATACTTAATTTCTGTCCTGTTTTTGTTATGCGCTGCCGGTTGCGCATCTGGCCCGACGTACGAGGAATACTCCGGCGCGATTGATCCGCCATTGCCGCTCGATGGTCGAATCTATATCTACCGTACGGACGCGTTAGGCGCAGCCGTTCAGCCTGCCGTCATGGTTAACGGTGAGGAAGTTGGCAAAGCAAATCCGAATAGTTTCTTCTACGTTGATCGCCTCGCCGGCAAATATGAAGTTTCCGCGTCGAGCAAAGCAGCACGTAGCTTGACATTGACCCTCGAAGAGGGCGAGGTGAAATACGTTCGGCTTGACGTAAAAATGGGCCTTGTTGGCGGACACATCGAGCTGGTATTAGTGGACAAAGCCGTTGGTGAACAAGAGTTGAAATTAATGAATTACACTGGCGAACTAGCGATTGCTTCTCGCTAATACGAGCCGCAGTCGTTCTGGCCGAGGCTGAATAAACAGCTCTGCTGAGTTCGAGGAACGGGCATTAAGGGCTTAACTCAGGTGTCCGTTTTATCGCGGCAATACCATTCGGCCATGTCCGGACAATCGTCAGATAAAGAAAACCCCGCACAAAGCGGGGTTTTCAAGTATGAATCCCACCCACCACTGTCAAAAAATACTGTGGTATGGGCGTTTTAGCTATTCTACGTTCGCACTAACCACAGCAGCCATCTGCATCATATCTATGGTGTCGCCTTCCTTAATCTTGCGCAGATCGGTACGGTTGCCCGACTTGCTGGTGGAATTTGTATTTTTAAATACCTTAAGCAGTTTTGCATCGGCGACGATGTATTTTCCTGCGTTTTCCGGATTGCCGTTGGCAGATTTGGTTTGAAGTTTTTTGGCTTTTATATAATCCCAAAGTTTCTTCGTGATCTCAGTGCGGGGTAGTTTGCTCACTCCACAAAATTCAGCCAAATCAGCTTTAAGCTTAACTGGTTTCTTGAGTCCTTTTGGTTCCGCCACGACAAGCTCCTTACATGATAAAGGGCAATAGATAATATAGCCTTTGAATATGACAAGGCCGACAGACTTCACGGTTTCCAGAACAATGGTGTGAGTTCCCTCACACTATGTCCGTAATCGGGGGAGTTATGGAACAAGCAAGTGCCAAATTCACCGTGCAAGGATAGGAAATTCTCTCGCGTCAGCGTAACTGGGCTTTTTTTAAATACTGATCAAATGTCGCACTTGGTTGTTGAATTCAGGGCAGTTTGGTAGCCAGAAAACAGTCGGACTTGCATACTCCCCAAGCGCCTGCCGTGGTCCGGCCCAAACGACCAGACGCGAATTGCAGACACCGGGTGTGCCCACAAGTCACGTACGAATCGGACCCCAAAGCTCAAGCACAACCGTCTCTACAGGGAACATTTCGCTTGCAAATTCAGTCTTTCTTGCACTGTTTCTCGTGCTGTTTTAATGATGGACTTAATGTCATGAAACGACGTTTCCGGAAGATTGTTGAAATCCATCAGGCGATGTTCAAATTCACGCCCGCCAGTGGCATCTTGAATCGCAAATCGAACTTCCTGCAGCGCTGTTCGTCGATGTTGATATTCACCGATTGTATCGATCGAGCCAAAATACAATGCGCAATAGAGGCTGAATATTTCATCCTGCGCCGCACACTTTCTGTCGTCGGCGCGGTCCCAAAACGATGGATCGGACAGCCTCATATCGGCGCTGTCCAGAATCGCGAGATCGTGACTATCGACCGGCCTTTTGCGGCTACCAAGGATCTCCTGCATCCGATCTAGTGCCGCAATTTCCTCTTCACTCAAGTCTTCTTCGGTGAGTTCTTCCAGAACAAAGCGGGTGTAGATAGAAAGCCCGGTCTCGGTATCGATCATTTCAGCAGCCTTGATGGCGGCATAGTCGATGTCGCAAGCTGCATCTGACGGGACGTCGTGGAAGTCGACAGGTTCGCACCCGGCAAGAGCCGCTCCGATAATTGTTATGCCGATTGAAATCTTGTATCTCATCATGCTCGGATCTTCCAATTTGGAGTCAGTCATACGTGAGAGAACGTCCGCTCCGGCTCGAAAGCAGACTTCAGAAACGGCCCAGGATCACTCTCTCACTGGGTCCTGGTTCTCGTACTTCGCGATCCAGGCCTCAATATGCGCGCGTAACTGGACTAACGGAATTGTGCCGTTCTCGAGAATTCGATCATGAAATTCTCGAATATCGAAATTGTCACCCATGACGTCTTCGGCCTGCCTGCGCAATGCCAGGATTTCCAGGCCTCCAGAATCGTAGGCGGTCAACTGACCCGGCAGCATTGCGATGCGGTCAACCATTTCGTCGCCACGTGCCTCGGCAAATCGTCCGGATTCCATCATGAACTCGATAGCCTCCGTGCGTGTCCAGCCAAACAGGTGAATGCCTGGGTCAACGACCATGCCCCGCGCCGGCCACGCGAGGCGCCGGATCGGACCCGTCGTTGTTACGTACAGGCCCATTTCCTCGGCCAATCCCTCGGCGTAACGTGCCCAGCCTTCTCCCGGGCCGGAAAACCAGATAATTTGAGTGACAGGATGCAGTCCCTCGACTGCCTGTGCGACCGCAACCTGCAGATGATGCCCTGGCCAGGTCTCGTGAAATGCAGTCGCTTCGGCGTTACCACGTGACCGTTCCTCGGGTTGATGCAGCGGGATTCTGTATTCCCCAGGCCGATCAGCCGACCCTGGTCGATAGTGTGCTGAGCGGCCAGTGCCTTCTTCGTGCTCGGGAAACGGAACAACACTGACTGCTTGTTTCGGCATGCTGCCAACCCATCTCGGCATTTCAGCTTCGGCCCGGTAAACTGCGTCCCGTGAAAACTCAAGCAACTCATCTTTGTTCGCAAAACGGTCTGCCGGATCGGCTTTTGCCTTATCAATGATCTCCTTGAAATTACTAAGCTCATAGGCGGTACGGCCAAGCTTGATGACCCGCGCTTTGTTCGCGGCGACTGTCTCTTGTCCTAATTCATACACTTCCTTGCCGGACCGATCGAGGGTCGTATAGGCACGCAGCGACGCTTCGTAACAATCGAGACCGTCCGGATTTGCCGTTACCGACAGTTCCTCGCGCGCACTCCTAATATAGGTGTCCGCCAGAAAATCACGATACCTTCGCAAAGCGGGATTGATCTGACTGGCAACAATTTCTCGCGTCGTCGCTGCAAACGCTTCATCTTCGTCACGAGTAGCAGGTGAATAAAACGGCGATTGCTCGATTTCGAGGGCAAGCAGGCCATCCACCTGGTCGATCACTCTTTGCACCACCGACTTCGGCGCCGAGTAACTCAGTTCCAGGCCGTGTCGCAGGTTTTCGACTTCCTGGTCTATGTAGCCAGCCAGCCTTGACCAGCGCGCGATCGACTGCTTCCTGTATTCCGGCGAACCCGTCGGCTGTAGCTGCGCAACCTGCGAGAAGCCCAGATGCCAACCACCCATCTGATTGACGTTCCATAAGTCGGTGCGGCAAACGCGTTGCGCGACCGAAGCTCTGAGTTCCTGTAGCAGATACGCGTGCGTGATCCATTCTGCATGTCCGGCCAGCAAGCCTGCTTCAACTGCCTCCAGTTGCTGCAGCAAGTCGTCCAAGGTAGCTTCTCTGGTCAGCCTGGCCTCTGGACTGTTGTCTTCCATGCCATCATGTCTATCCAGTTCGACGCCCGAAAAATAAGCGACTTCCGGCGTCTGCTCCAGAGTGAACTCGTAATAGCGATCGGCAATTGCATTGACTTCCGCTGCTGCATCGATCGATGGATCCTCGGCAGGCGGCGTGGCTCTCCCACATCCAGACAGCACCAGAGCGTAAAACGTTATAGCGAACAGTTGTCGCAACCGGGCAAATACCATCATTGTTCCCCTCGTATCTTCGGTCGTATCTTCGGGTTCGACCGCTACATCCTTCTGATTATCCGAGTTTTCGTCCTGTCTGGACGGGCAAATTCGTCCTTGGATTCAACAACCAAGCGTGCTTTCGGCCAATATCGGACTTTACAATACGATGATTACGGGCGCTTTGCGTTATACGAATCCTGTTGGGCAGCGCAGAGAGATATCGGCTATAGTTAGATACGCCCGGTCAAAGGGTGAATTCAGGGGGATTCAAATGCGTCATCTCTATGCTTTGAATCGAGTACTTGTATACACAGCGGCCACGACGATGTTCGTCGCTCTGGCGATACCTGCCCAAGTGCAGGGCCAGGATGTGGACGATGGGCCGGAAGCAGACGCCGTCGAAGAAATCGTCGTTACCGGCACGCGCATCAAAAACCCAAATGTCATAGCGGCAAGTCCGGTTATGACCTTGGGCCAGGAAGAGATCGGCCTAAAGCAAACGCCAAACTTTGAACGCATTTTTCGCGACTTGCCTATCACAATCCCGGGCGACGGCGAAAACGTGAACAATGGCACAGACGGCCAGGCGACTCTTAACCTGCGAGGCCTCGGACCGGCACGCATGCTCGTCTTGATTGATGGCAAGCGGCTTGCGCCATACAACATTGACGGCATCGTTTCGATCGATGTCATTCCCGTCAATATGGTCAAGCGCGTCGATATTGTTACCGGGGGTGCATCAGCGGTCTATGGATCGGATGCGATGTCCGGCGCAGTCAACTTCATAATGCGGGACGACTTTGAGGGATTCGAGCTTGAATTAGCTTACTCGGTCACCGATTCGAGTGAGGCATTCGCAGGTGGCGGTGAAGACACCACCTACATAAACGCGTTGTTTGGCGTAGCTTTTGACGACGATCGCGGCCACATCGTAATCGGTGGTGGCCACACCGAGCGAGGCGCTGTGTTACTCGGCGAAAGGACATTCGGACTGTTCGGCGTTTCATCGACGACCGGTGCCGGATTAGGTGCGCCGCCGGCCGAACCAACGCCGGACTGCTCGGGCAACACGTCTTTCACGACCGCGCATTCGACACAGGTGGGATCAACCACCTCGATCCCGGCGACACTCGATCTTCGCAGTGGCAGCCGCTACCAGTTTCGCGACGACATGAGCATTGCCCCGTTCACCGGTCTTGGAGCAGATACTCGGTGTGCGCGATTCAATTTCAATCCGTTCAACTACTATCAAACGCCGCAGGAACGCTGGCAAGCGACGACGATTGCCTCCTATGACTTCAACGATAATGTCGAGTTCTACGCCCGGGCCTCGTTTTCGGCTAACGAATCGGCTTTCCAGATCGCCCCGTCGGGCACCTTCGGGACGCCGTTCACCATTCCTGTCATGAACCCGTTCTTTACCGACGCAACGCGCAACACAATTGTCAATGATTTGAATGCAGGAGCGGTGGAGTGGGTGAGCACCAATACTCAAGTTCTAAATGATTTGCTGGCCCTGCCCAATCCCACGGAGGATGACCTGAAATCGATAGCCGGTTTGCAGGCGGCGCTGGCTGCTGACCCGCTGGGTTTTAATGCGATGGGTATTCAGGACCTGGACGGCGGCGGCGTATTCGACAATACCGATTCATTCACATCAACCGCCCGTCGTCGTACGCTCGGACTCGGCGTACGCACGGGAATATTCGATACAGATTATTTCCAGTATGTGTTGGGTGTTCGCGGCAGCTTGCCAGGACGCATGGAGGGCTGGAACTATGACGTGTCGTACCAGCGTGGTGAATCCAATTTCGTCGAAACCCGCGACGGCTTCACTAACCTGATCAACCTTCAGACAGGCATCAATACGGTCGATGCAAATCAGTGCATCTCGCCGCAGGGAGTCCTGACAGAATTTCCCTGTACGCCGATCAATATATTCGGACCGGTGGGATCGATCACCGAACCGCAGCGCCTCGATGGATTCTTCATCGCGGTTGCCAGTGACCTGCAAAAATCCACGCAAACAATTTATCATGCATCGATCGATGGAACTATCGATAGCTTGACTCTGCCGTCGGCGGATGATGGTCTTTCCGTTGCGTTCGGCTTTGAGCACAGTGATCTGTCGGCGAGCTCGAATCCGGACGAGTGCCTGAAACTGCCGCCAGTCAGTTGTCAGGGCGGTGCCGGCGTCAACCGTCTCCCGGTGCAGGGCAAATACAGCTCAGACGAGTTCTTCGTCGAAGCAATCCTGCCGCTCGTTCAGGGTAGATCCGGCTTCGAAAACCTGAGTCTCGAAGTCGGATACCGCGGTGCCGATTATGATGTGCAAGGCACCACAGATTCGTGGAAGGGCGGAATCAGCTGGGAGATCGTTCCTGGCTTCCGGATACGCGCCATGGAGCAGCAAGCCGTGCGCGTCCCGAATGTCGGCGAGTTGTTCTCTCCGATCAGGGCCGGTTTCGACATTGCGACGTTTGACCCATGCTCGATCGGCAACCCGAATCCGCCGGCCTCGGGCAGCACGCTGTTCAACCTGTGTGTCAATTCAGGGACGGGCATGCTACCGAGCCAGGTCGGCATGGTGCCCGATATCGACTCTGGCTTTGTTTCTGTATTTTTTGGCGCGAACCCGGATGCGTTACCGACAGAGGAGGAGGCGACCACCACCACATTCGGTTTCGTATGGGAACCGGAGTTCGATTTTCTGACAGCAACAACCATCTCGGTCGATTACTACGACATCACCATCGACGATTACATCGGTTTCCCAAGCGGGCAGGAAGCGCTGGACCTCTGTTATGTGCTTCAGGATCCGGTGACTTGCGGTGGCATCGTCAGAGTCGCCGGGGCATTGGTGTTATCCGGGGCAGGTGTGCCGGCACACAACCGGAACCTTGTAGCGTATGAGGCAGAAGGTATCGATCTGATAGTAAACACCGGTTTTGAGGCCGGCAATGTCGGTGAATTCGCGTTAGCATTGACTGCGCACCAGTACCTGACCAACCAGTTCCAGACAACGGCGGTGTCAGCGATCGTCGATTGTAAGGGGCACTACGGCTTCTTTTGCAACCCGGTTCCGGAGTTCCGCCATACCCTGCGCATCAGTTGGATCCGTGACAATCTTGACGCGTCGCTGCTATGGCGCCATATCGGCGAAATGGATGCTGAGCCGAATCAAGCCGCGGACTTATTTCCAGAATTTAGAAGCGTTGACGCGCAAAACTACCTTGATCTGACGTTCGGCTTCGCCTACAAGGATTTTGGTCGCATCTCCTTCTTGGTAGCCAATATCATGGACGAAGATCCACCGATCCTCGGCGTCAGAACCGGTACGACAGCGTCCAATAATGGCAATACGTTTCCGAGCTTGTTCGATACGATGGGGCGGGTTTACTCTGTCAACCTGAAACTGACATTCTAGCCATTGAGCTTCTTCTTCGTCATAGGACACCTCCTGGCGCATTATCGCGCCTATTTTAAGGTGTCCACCAAACCGGGGCAGGACCTGTTTTCCGATTCAATTTCGGGAGTCTCAGGCTTAATGTCCGTATATGGACTCCCCCTCATTTGCAAGCAATCTGTTCTGGCAGACATGGTACGACTGCATACGTATATCCGGCCTCTTAAGTTGGCATACATTCATTGATGCCGGGCCATAATGGTTTATTCGCGCGTCAGTCCCAATCGCTTTCTCGTACTTTTAAGTACGTGGACATTACCGGGTTTCCCTGACGTCGGTTCGACCTGTTTGCCATCATGCAGTTTGCTTAAGCAATCGTCTTGGAGGGCTCCTTATTCATCCCGTCTCAGCTCATTGCAAAGTCAGGATCGTAGTCTGCTTTGTTGCGCAGTATGGCCCAGGCCATGCGTGCGTTCTTGTTGGCTAAGGCCACAGCAGCAACGTTTGGATGCCGCCGCTTCGCAATCTCAGTGACCCAGCGACTGAGCGGGTCATGTTTGTGTTTCGCTCCTGTTACCACCGCTCTGGCACCATGGATCATCAGCGTTCGCAGGTAAACATCTCCGCGCTTACTAATACCAAGCAGGCGATGCTTGTCGCCCGAACTATGCTGTCTTGGTGTGATGCCAATGGCAGCAGCCATCTGCCGGCTCTTGTGATACTGCCGTGCATCACCCACCGTGGCGATCATGGCTGTGGAGGTCATCGGGCCGATACCGCGTAGTTGCTCTAGTCGAACGCAGTCCTCATTGTCCTTGGCCAGCCGCTTGATCGTCTTGTCCATCTCGCACATGC
>Ga0255052_10003870_pt1 | contig 10185 bp, 9 predicted proteins | sample JV7_2_21_MG_FD_188632 | JGI IMG/M metagenome (GOLD analysis project Ga0255052, IMG submission 188632) | Seawater microbial communities from Jervis Inlet, British Columbia, Canada - JV7_2_21 | ecosystem: Environmental > Aquatic > Marine > Inlet | place: Canada: British Columbia | collected...
TCGGCGACCGACGTGAAGAGCGTCGGATCCATCTGGTCATCCGGTCCATGTAAGAAGGTCGCCATCCTGACGGTACCACCTTTTCGCGGTGTTCGGGCCAATGCGTTCGCTGATGTCAGGAATCCGGAGGCTGTCGTCGCCAAAAGGCCCAGGGCGCTCATTGCCGCCAGAAACTCCCTGCGGTTCATGTGCCCGTCTCGATACATCTGTTGAAACACTTTGATATCTTTCATATTGACTCCTCCCATTTGGTCAGCTAATCCTTCTGGCAATGTTTTAAGAGGCTTACACAAAAAGATTGACAGACTCGGTCCAGATAACCTGTCCTCGATATAAACGGATAGATATTTGATTCCCCTCGCATTCCTGTTGGAACAGCAGGACGAAGAGTTTTTTCTGAATCGCAAAATTGTTCGCTACGAGGGATTTCTTAATGAGCGTTTCGACTAAAGATGCGCCCATGCGGGACACTGGCGGTTTCTCTTGCGATGTATGAACGGAACGTGGTAAATGGTCGCCTGCCGAAAGCTGTTCTATAAATAACACATCCGGACTAATAAAACAAAACAGGCAGTCCTTCATCTGTTACAATGAACATTTCTGGGCCTGTCAACGACTTCAAACCTTGAGACAAAATTGGTGACGGAGTATGTTTTTTGACGTTCCTGATGAGTTTATTAGCCTGAAATACAATAAATCATGCTTTAGATCATACTCAGGTATCGAAGAACTGTCCGCAAACTCGGGGTCACCTGGCCTTTTTAATGCTCACTTTTCCGCTCCCTGACGTTATATTAATCTTGAACGGTGCTCCGGCCGTATCCCCTATTTCATTGTAGATCCTTCCACTGCCCGTCGTAAGGTCGGTCAGAATAACGGACTCTTTCGGCAGGATTATTGTCGAGTCGCCACTACCATTCTTGATTTTGACGGCGCCACGGGCAGGCGGCAACGAATATTCCAGCCATATATCTCCACTGCCCATCTTCAAGTTAACGTTCCCTGCCAGGCCCGACACCCTGACATCACCGCTTCCCGATGACCCGTTTAGATCGGTTACCATCGCCTGCACCATAACATTGCCGCTACCCAGCTTGAACTTTAACGGCCCGTTGATGTCCTCTACTTCAAGATCGCCGGAACCGTTTTTTAAGTCCAGGGAGATGGTTGCCGGTACCTTAATGTCAAGATGGACCCGGCAGGAGTTGCCCGACCAGCGGTGCTGACTCGTTTCCACGGACAATTTCCCTCCGGATCTTTCTATGACAAGTTTGCATCCTTCCGGGAAACGGACCTTGCTGGCATCTACCAGGGCTTTACCAGTCGTTGTCACTGAGACGGTGATATTGCCAGACATATTATTCACAGACAGAGATTTTATCCCGACGGCATCAAACTCCCGGCTGACTGTTTCAGCCCAGGACATCGCCGGGACAAGCACAAGCAGCATGACTGCCAACGACCTGAATATGGCCCATCACCCAAAAAAAGGTTGCGGGAAATACATAGTCAGCTCTTCTTGTGTTTTCATAATTACACCTCCAAGATTCGCTCCTGAGGAGCCGATTAATCACTTAGCTTGACAGCTGTACCGTACGCGAGTAGCTCGGCTGCGGTCCCAACGACACTCGTTGTCATGTAGCGAATATTAATTATGGCATCCGCATCCATCTCCTGTGCCTGCTCGACCATCCTATCAGTAGCCACAGCTCTGGCATTTCCCATCATCTCCGTGTATTCAGTCAGCTCACCGCCGACGATCAATCTGACCAGAGCGGATAGGTCTTTGCCGAGCCAGATGGCAAATACTGTGTGTCCCTGTACGAGACCCAGCATCTCGGTTATTTCCCGGTCGGGTAATTCAATGGAATTGGACAACAATACCGTGGAGTCAGGTTCACCAGGCAAAGGCACTTCTCCCTTTGTTCCTTTTTTCCCCTGTTCAAGGGCTACTGTAAACAAAACAACCAGGATACCGCCCAAGAGACAGAAAACTGCTGTTCTGAGCCACCAGGGTACGACCGGATCGTCAGAAACGATCGTGTACCAGGGTATCCCGGCAAAAACTGAGATGAAGAGCCCTAGAACAAAAGCCAAAGATCCGATTTGTCGAATTATTTTCATAACCCCTCCTCAAATCAAGTAAATCCAGAACTTTCACAATTAGAATTACAGTAAAGTATACAATCATTTATAGAACATTGGTGCTGGAGTATGCATTTTGACTTCCTGAGTTTATTAGCCTGAAATGCCATAAATTATGCTCTGGCACCAAAGACCAAAGATTCTCCAGGTCACATTTTTTCACCGCAAGGCAGCTATTGACAACAACCCAATATGTTTGTATATATAAATACAAGTAATTGTATAAATATATACAAAAATATGTACAAATACATACAAATGAAAAAAGGACTTACAAAAGAAGAACTTCTAGAGATTCTAGGAGAATGGAACCAATTCCTCAGGCGCAGGGTTCACATGATAGCGTGCGGAGGGACAGCCATGACACTGCTGGGGGTCAAGGAATCAACCAAAGTCGATTATGAGGATTGCCTTGCACTGGCAGAAGCCCGCATAGGAGAGATTAACATTGACAAACTTGTGGAACATTTCAATGAGATGATCACTCACGACATTTCCCATGGCCGACTTAAACCGAATATCGAGTATTTTATTGACCAATTGCGAGAGAAAGGATTGCATGACTGACAGGAAACTATTAAACAGCCTGGCGAAACTCGGTTGCCCTATGCTCGAACCCGTGGAGGAGATGGATGTCTATGAAACTCTCGTGGAGGTGGTGAAGAGCCGGGACACCAGACTTTGGGAAGGCTTCCCTATCTTGCTGGCTAACGCCGCTGAAAATTACCCGTTCTCATTTGAACGAGTGGAACAATTATTGACGCAAAAGGGGCTAAGAGAGCAATTCCACCGGCTTGTGCTGCTCTCCCTGGCGGCTTATGCTGCCTATTACTTGACATTCTCCTGGTCGAACCAACTCAAAAAAAACCTTTCAAATGAAGACAAGGCGTTGATCAAGTCCTGGAGGAACAAGCTGGTTAACAATCAGGATCTTGACTGGAATGATGTGAGATTTGATCCAGAGCGACTGAAAAACCTGTTTGAACTCTACTTTGAGCGTAGTGCAGAAAAAAGCAGGCGCCGCAAGGAAAAATATGAGGAATTCTCCCTGGAATACGCTCTTTCGCAGGTATTCTCACCGAAGCAGAAGGAGTTGTTCAAAAAAAGGCTGGAAGGGCTCCCTCTCACTAAAACCGAGCAGGAGTACTACTCACGAACGGTCAAGAAAAAGGCCGTTGCCTTGGCGAACCCAGAGCTCCACGCTCTTTCCAGGAGGTTGTTGGAGCAGTAACAGATCCGAGTTTTTTGTATCAGATAAAGGATGCTGTATTATGCTAATATCCCATCGTCAAAATGCAAAAGAGCTGATAGCCCGTTATGAGAGGATTCTATATGAGTGATGACACAGCGAAAACAGCCGGCCTTGATTTCATCCGTCAGATAGTTGCTGATGATCTGGCCACGGACAAGCACAATACCGTTGTCACTCGGTTTCCCCCTGAACCCAACGGCTACTTGCACATCGGCCATGCGAAGAGCATCACATTAAACTTCGGTCTGGCCGGTGAAATAGCAGGAGGGCAGTGTCACCTGCGATTCGATGACAGCAATCCCGAAACAGAAGACATGGAGTACGTCGAGGCCATCAAGCGTGACGTTAAGTGGCTGGGATATGATTGGGGTAAGCACCTGTATTTTGCGTCGGACTATTTCGAAGAGCTCTACGGATTCGCTGTTTCGCTCATCGAGGCGAAAAAGGCTTACGTCTGCAGCCTGTCGGAAGAGGAAATACGCAAATATCGGGGCACAGTAACGCAGCCGGGGGAAGACAGCCCATACCGTGACCGCCCTGTCGCAGAGAACCTGGGTCTATTTGAGCGCATGCGTAGCGGAGAGTTCGCCGACGGGGAGCATGTTCTTCGAGCGAAAATTGACATGGCCGCTTCGAACATGAAGATGCGCGATCCGCTCCTGTACCGTATCCGTCACGCACCTCACTACCGTATGGGTAACACATGGTGCCTTTACCCCATGTACGATTTCACCCACTGCCTGTCGGATGCCCTCGAAAATATCACTCACTCCCTGTGCACACTGGAGTTTGAAAACAACCGAGCGCTTTATGACTGGATCATCGACAATGTTCCAGCGCCCTCCAAGCCGCGCCAGATTGAGTTCGCCCGATTGAACCTCAACTACACCGTGATGAGCAAACGCAAGCTCGTCGAACTTGTAGAAGGTGGGCATGTCTCGGGCTGGGACGATCCTCGTTTGCCAACAGTAGCGGGATTGAGGCGGCGGGGTTTTACACCGGAGTCCATCCGAAATTTCTGCGACCGAATTGGTGTGGCCAGGAAAAACAGCGTTGTGGATGTGGCCCTTCTTGAAAACAGCATCCGCGATGACCTTAATACGAAAGCACCGCGTGTAATGGGTGTCCTCGATCCGCTGAAGGTCGTTATCCTAAACTACCCGGAAGGTCAGGATGAAGAGCTGGACGCGGCCTACTTCCCAGATGATCCTCCAAAAATGGGATACCGCAAGGTACCGTTCAGTCGAGAGCTCTATATCGAGCGCAAGGATTTCATGGAGGAACCGGTAAAGAAGTTCTTCCGTCTGGCCCCCGGCAGGGAGGTACGGCTGCGATGGGCCTATTTCATCACCTGTGTGGATGTAAAGAAAAATTCAAAGGGCCAGGTGATGGAAGTACACTGCACCTACGACCCCCAGACGAAAGGCGGTGACTCACCCGATGGCCGAAGGGTAAAGGGAACTATACACTGGGTATCTGCACCACATGCCGTTCCTGCCCAGGTCAGGCTTTACGACCGGCTCTTCAGCGAGCCCATGCCTGACAGCGGCAAGGATTCGGACTTTATACAGCACATCAATCCCCATTCACTGGATATCGCCGATGCCATGGTTGAGCGCAGCCTGAGTGATGCCACGCCCGGGGAACGGTTCCAGTTCGAACGTACCGGATATTTTTTCACCGACCCTGAAGATCACACGGCTGACAGTCCGGTATTTAACCGGATAGTGCCGCTGAGGGATTCGTGGGCGAAGATTGCTGGTAAGTCTAAATAGGTCAACGTTCTTCCTCTCCCCTGGCGGCCTTTCGACAGGCTCAAGGTCCTGAGCGAGGCCGAAGGAGAGAGGACCGAGGAGAGGGGAATAGACGCCTATACCCCGATACTCCGATACGTGTAACTCTGTGCTCTTCCGTCTTCGCACTTTGTGCTTCGACGTGACAAGCTGCTTGCCGAGGCGAAGTTACGCCATTGGCGTAACGTAGACTGGTGACCTCTGTGGTTCAAACCCAAGCATTTGCTTTTCTCCGTGCCTCCGTGGTGAAAAACCCAATGTCAAATCGGAGACACAAAAAACTGTATAATCCCACGCTCCCTTTGCTAAACTAAAGAGGTAGGGTCAAAGGGGTGCTGTATGGAAAGGGGATTCGAGGGGTCATTTAACAGTGGCCAGCTTCGCATTGTTGCGGGGAACGGTTCGGCTTTTAAATGGTGCTATCGCAGATCGGGGGCAGCTTCTCTAGTTGTTCTTGGGATCTGCATTTCATTTTTCCTTATTCTCCCCAATCACATCACAGCAGGAACTCTGAGCAACCTGGATCTTGCCAACCGCATGGAACAGACAACCCATGTCTCTGAATTCATTGAAAATCCACACGAATTTACCTGTGACGAATGCCATAAGATTTCGAGGTTGAAGAAAGCTTCCCCGGAGTACATCATAGGAAAAGATACAATCGGCTTTTGCCGAGAGTGCCACACCCCCTCACACCTCCACCCGGTTGGCGTTCCGGCAGCCAGGGCAGCGGGCGAGATCTCAAAGATCTGGCTTCCCCTTGGGAGGGGAGAATATTCCGGTCAGATTATTTGTTTAACCTGTCATTACACCCACGCCGAAAAGTACCGTCGATACCTGTTGAGAGGTGACACGGAAATTGGCAAAGACAGGCAGGAATATCTCTGCAAATCTTGCCATTCTGACCGGATTTTCGCCAGGTCACCACATGACCCCCAGAGCAAGGCCTGCTCTTTTTGCCACACAACCATCCCTGAGAAGGGACAGTCGCTTGGCAAGATCCTGAATCCAAATGTGCAGGCAAGTTGTGATTTTTGCCACGGAGCCTTGGATAATGCACACTTTCTTTCGGTAAATCCCTTTGCTGATCCCGATGTCACCTGGCGGTTCGACAGGGTAGGGATACCATTACTGAATGGTCGATTCACATGTATAAGCTGCCACGACCCGCATGCCTACGAAAATCGAAAAAAGAAAATGCTGCGTGAAAGTTATCTTGTCCTTGCATCGCGGTCTAATCATGTTGATCCGCACTGGAAAGAGGTTATGTGCATCTCATGCCATGAGGGAGAACCTGGGGAGGGCGAGTCCAGGCTTCGGTTCGGAGGAGATATAAACAGACTGTGCGACAGATGTCACGATGGTGTTTTTGCCAGACGAGATATCCATCCCGTTGGTGTCGAGCCTACTGACAAAGTGGATATTCCCGATTATATGCCTTTGCTGAAGGGAAAAGTTACGTGCAGCACCTGCCATAACTCATCTCTTCAGGAGGGCGGAGAAAGAGAAAGTTCGGCTAGGGAGGACAATCCCAAGTTCCTGAGAAAGGGCTTTGGTGCCAGAAACGAGTTTTGCTTCCGCTGTCATATTCAGAGTGAATATGAGCAGATGAACGCCCACAAGCAATTAAATGAGTCAGGAGAGATAAGAGAGCAGAGCTGCCTGTTCTGTCACACATCTCAGCCGAACGTTCTTGTTATAGGCATCGAGCAGGTTGGGTTTGACACTGAGTCGCTTGATGAATACTGTACATCCTGTCACGGCGGTCCTGAGTATTTTGAAAACCATCCTCGCGGTGCGCACCTGGTAGAACCTTCAGAAATAATACTTGCAGCTATCGAGACGGCTCCTGCAAGGATAGGAGCTGAGCTTCCTCTGTACAACTCAAAAATTACCTGCGCCACTTGCCACAACCCGCATGAAAAGGGGGTTATTCGAATCGCGGCGGCTGCCAAGGGTTCTGATTATCCCTTCCGACTGCGATTGGGAGACAGCTTTCTTATATGCAGAGGATGTCATACAGACAAGTGAGGCAGGATTTATTTCCAAAGCAAAAGTAAAAAGATACTCATAAACCCTATATCCAATTTCAAATGTTTTAATGTACTTTCCCGACATCCGAAAACCCCGTTAAATCCTGCGAAGTAGCCTGAAAGTGGCTGCACTACGTTACAGGCTCTTATCTCTTAAGATGAAACCCAGGCCCAGGTTTTTCTCTGCGGTCCCCTGCGGTCCGCCCGTATGGGCGGCCTGCGGCCCCCTGCGTTAAAAGCTTTTATCTCTTTGTGTAAACTCAAACTTCAGCTTTTCTCCGTGTCCTCCGTGCCTCCGTGGTAAAAAACCCTGGCCTGACTCTGTGTCCTTCCACCGTCGCTCTTGCGAGCTATGGTGGACAAGCTGCCTGCCCACCGAAGCTTCATGCGAAGGTGGGTGAACTCTGTGGTTCAAACCCAATTTCCACTAATTAAACCCTTGACAAACTAGAGTAAATAATCTAAAAAGAGTAAATATACTAATAAGAGCAATTACTCTAGCTGACAATACACACAATTGAAAAAATCAGACGAAACCAAAACGCGGATCCTGGAAGTATCTCTCAGGCTGTTCAATGCCCTGGGCACAGGCGAAGTGTCTACAAACCATATAGCCTCCACGGCCGGGATGAGTCCGGGAAATCTCTACTACCATTACCGTAATAAGGAAGAGATCATCTGCGGGATAGTTGAGAACATGATCGTGGATATGGAAAAGCTCTGGCAGGCACAGGAAGGTAGTCCCCTGGAGTCAAGGGAGTTGAGAAGGAAACTGTCAGGAACGCTTTCCCTGATGTGGGAGTACCGGTTCTTCTGCCGGGAGGTGAATGTAATTCTTGGACGGGACGAAAAGTTAAGGAACAGGTATTTATCAGCAAGGAACGGGCAATTTCAGCAAATGAGGACTTTCCTTGAAAAACTATTTAAAAGACAGGACTTGAATAAAAAGGAACATTCGGAGGTTTTGGACGACCTCATGAGGATCTCACGCCTGGTAGGTGAGTACTGGCTTTCAGACCTCGATGTAGGGGGAAGCCGAGTAGACAGCGGGAGGATTGAAGAGGGTGCGAACCTGATGCTGGAAAGCTTCCGCCCGTATCTGTATCCGGATGCTTTTAAAGAGCTGATTAAAAAACCCGTCCAGTAAACTGATCAACCTGTATACAAGCAGGGATAGTACCAATAATAATCTGCGAGCCCTGCTCACGGGTTTCTTGAGTTGGAAAATATCAAAAAATATAATGCTGGAAAGTTTACGGTCAGTTGTCCTGTTTCTCGCCTAACATGCTTTTCCTGTAGGCAACAAGCTCTGATTTGGCGAAATCCCTGATCAGGTCCCTCTCTTTTTCCTCAATATCCAAAAAGCGAACCCCTATGCCAAGAGGTCCCTTCTGTCTGATGCTGGCAGTCCACTGGACGATCACTTCTGTGTTTGTAGTATGTTCCGTGCCAGGGATCATGAATTCAAGACCCAGAACGGAACCGGCATCCGGAGGAATATTCATGGCGATAAAGGCCCCGCCTTCGGAGATATTGTGAATAGTGGTTCCTATGGCTATATCACCGGATATTACAGAGCATTCAAGTTCAGTTGGTGCTCGGACAAATTTCCTCTGGGCAATGACGAGAATTTCATCCACTGCTGCCAGGAGGGATTCTCTCTGGAAAGGCTTGTAGACGAATCCGTCGCAGCCTGATTCAGCGCATCTCTTCAAAGCCTCGTCAGAATGCTTGCCTGTGACAATGAGTATAGGGATATCAATTGTTCTGGGATCGTTTTTCAGCTCGGCGCAAACTTGATCACCGTTCATGCCCGGCATGTAGAGGTCCAGGAGGATCAAGTCGGGAATGATCGTCTTTGCAGTATCAAGGGCCTCAGTGCCTGATTTAGCTGTATAGATTTTGAAGGAGTCCCTTGTGAGAAAAGATCGCTCCATACTCAGGAAAAGCTCCTTATCGTCCACCAGGAGTAATTTTATCTCTTTCATAATTGGTAGTGTCGTAAAAAGTCCATTCCTGGCTTTTTACTCCGCGGAAAGTGAAAAGTGTCATTTTCACTTTCCTCACAAATCAATAACTTGCTCCGCAAGTCATCGATTTGGGCGCCCTTAAGTGGGCGCGTTGATGACTTTTTATGAAGTCATCAACTTTGGTAGTGTCGCAAAAAGTCCATCCGTGGTTTGTTGCTCTTCACAGTATCAATATTTGCATCAGTCTTGCCAGGCTATGATACCTGCATAGTACTCAAGGGTTCCTCTAATTACCAGTATCCTTGAAAAGAAGACCGGCGTTCTCATATGCAATACGCTTTGCCGCATCGGAATTTAGAGACCCTAACAGAAGACGAATTTCCCTTATGCTCAACTTGTACGCAGGAGTTTCATGTTTATGGCCCCTTCCGAATTTATAGTCTGTACCGATCACGAACCTTCCAGGCATCTGTTCGAACAGGCGTGCCCAATCCTCATAGATCTCTCCCCTTCTGTTTATAATAGGTTCGAGATTTCTCCACTTCCGGTGCCGTTTGAAGATCTTAAGGTTCATCATCATATTAGGATATTTTTCCAGTAATTTGCGGGCGTTGGACGTGTTGGTCATACCCGTGTGGGAGAGGATGATTTTCAGATCGGTATTTCGTCTGAACAAGAGCTCCAGTCCACCGAAGGATTCATCCTCGCGGGACTTTCCTTCCGGCTCAACAGGTTCTACGTGAAGATCAAGAATGGCACCTCTTTGAGCGATAAAGTCCACTATTCTCAGAAAAGGTTCAAAGTTCGGTTGATACTCGATGACCATCTGACGCCCGCCTTTGTTGAAATGACAGACTCCGATCTCGCCTATTCCCGAATACAATCCCCCATCAAGGTCGGAAGAGATTCTTTTTAAGATCTTCTTTAGCTGTTTTTCCGAATATCCATCCCTATAGGTCCTGTGCAGCCAGTAGGTAATGTAATTGCTCCCG
>Ga0255052_10003872_pt1 | contig 10184 bp, 7 predicted proteins | sample JV7_2_21_MG_FD_188632 | JGI IMG/M metagenome (GOLD analysis project Ga0255052, IMG submission 188632) | Seawater microbial communities from Jervis Inlet, British Columbia, Canada - JV7_2_21 | ecosystem: Environmental > Aquatic > Marine > Inlet | place: Canada: British Columbia | collected...
ACATTGAGTACAGAATAAGTTGAAAATGATGCGCTCTAAGCATTTGAATAATAAAATAAAAAAGGTATAGATGGTAGATTACTCAACAACTGGAAAAGTGTCAATTGCGCCAATGATGGATTGGACCGACCGTCATTGTCGCTATTTCATGCGGCTCTTAAGCCCGTCCGCATTTCTCCACACAGAGATGGTTACGGCAGCGGCACTGAAGCACGGTGATGCGGAAAGGCTTCTCCGGTTTGACCCGAGCGAGTACCCGATAGCCTTGCAGATTGGTGGTAGCGATCCTGCGTTAATGGCGGATGCTGCAAGGCTCGGTGCCGATGAGGGCTATGACGAGATCAATATCAATGTGGGTTGTCCGAGCGATCGTGTGCAAAGTGGTCAGTTTGGGGCATGCCTGATGTCGAATCCGACACTGGTCGCCGATTGTGTTCGGGCGATGAAATCTGTCCTTGATGTTCCAGTGACCATCAAGACCCGAATCGGCATTGACGATTACGACGACTACGAATTTCTGCGACGATTCATTGATGCCAATGTCGAGGCGGGCTGCAACACGTTCATCGTGCATGCGCGAAAAGCGATTCTTGCGGGTCTTAGTCCGAACGAGAATCGTTCGATTCCGCCACTGGACTATGACCGCGTTTATCGGCTGAAACAGGACCTGCCGCACTTGAGGATCATCCTTAACGGAGGAATCTCATCGGTCGCAGAATGCCAGCAGCATCTTGAGCATGTTGACGGCGTCATGATTGGCAGGCAGGCCTACCACCAACCCTGGTTTCTCACTGAGCTGGAGCAAGCATTTGGTAATGGCCGTGCAGCATCCAGTCGTCAGGACATCGTGCAACAAATGCTGCCGTATATCGAAAAGGAAATGGCTGCAGGAGCAGAGCTCAAACATATCACTCGTCACATGCTTGGATTGTTTGCAGGCCTTCCGGGCGCGAGAGCGTGGCGCCGGTACCTGAGCGAGAACGCACACAGAGTCGGTGGTGGCATCGATGTTCTCGAAACCGCGCTGGCAAATTTGCCACAGGCCGCGCAAGGAATCGCGGCTAAATCCACTCCTGCTCGAGCACGTGGAAGCGGCTAGAGGTACCCTTTAGACGCGAACGGTGATTGTTGCTCGTCATGCAGCTACAATGCGCGATTGATTACGCTGACAGAGTGACCCGAAAGAGATGAGCGCCAAACCCGCAACCAATAACCCGACAATGGCAGAGCTTGCCGACATTCATGAACTTTACGAAGAGTCGGTGCAGAACGTCGAGCATGAAGTTGAATTCATGCAAACAACATTTAAAGAGATCAGGGGTCGAACCGGACACCTCCTTCGCGAAGATTTTTGTGGCACGGGGAGCGCTGCGTGCGAGTGGGTGAAGCAGGGCGAGGATTACCAGGCGATCGGCGTCGACATTGAGCCATCGGTGTTGGAATGGGGTCGGGCAAATCGAGTCAGCCGTCTGCCAACAGCAGATCAAACGCGAGTGCGGCTGATTGAGTCGGATGTCATGACTGTGGACACGCCACCTGTCGATATTCTGGCAGCATTCAATTTCAGTTATTTCATTTTCGACAAACGGGACGTACTTCGTGCGTATTTCAAGAAAGCCTACGACGCGCTGAAAGATGATGGTGTGTTCTTCATCGACCTGTTTGGTGGTCCTGAGGCGCAGGAAGAAACCAAGGAGAAGACCAAACAAAAGGGATTCACCTACGTCTGGCACCAGGCGACGTTCCACCCGGTGACCAACTTCATCCGCTGCCATATCCATTTCAAGTTTCCGGATGGCTCGAGAATCAAGAAAGCATTTACCTATGAATGGCGTTTGTGGTCGGCGCCAGAGCTCCGCGAAATATTAATCGAGGCCGGTTTTAAGAAGTCGACCCTCTACTGGGAAGGTGAGGACGAGGACGGCGAGGGAAATGGTGAGTTCACGCCCGACGAGAAGGGTGAGGCGGACCTGGCGTGGATAGCGTATATTGTCGCTGAAAAGTAAGTAAGAAAATTCCGTAATTTTAGTAACTTGCTGCATTAATGCATAATGCATCTAACGAGTGCATACTCGACATAATCTGTGTCAGAACAAAGCGTTAGCGCTTATAATTGCCAGCCCGGCCGGTGTCGGGTTTCGATATTAGGGTGTAATTGGGTAACAACGGGATGGCCAAAGACCTGGAAGTCGCGATTCTGTTTGCTGATGTGGTTGGCAGCACCCAGCTTTACGACAAATTCGGCGATACCAAAGCCAGCGAGACCGTGGCGCGTTGTCTCGACGTCATGAAGGACTCCACGTACCAATTCAACGGCACTGTCATCAAGACGATCGGTGATGAGGTGATGGCAACGTTTCTGACCGTTGACGATGCGATGGGCGCAGCCAGCCAGATGCAGGCCCGCATCAGCGCGGGTGATGCTGAAATCAACGTTACCATTCGAATCGGTTGTCATTTCGGCCCGGTGGTGCAGGAGCAGAACGATATCTTCGGTGCCGCAGTACACACTGCAAATCGAATGACCTCCCAGGCGAAGGCAAAGCAGATCATCATTTCCGGTACGACCGTTGAGCAGATGAGCGCGGACTGGAGAGCGCAAACCCGACAGATTGATGTCGCCACGGTCAGGGGCCGTATCGATGAGGTCGCACTGTTTGAACTGCTTTGGCAGCCGGATGAAGCGACCAGCATGCTTCCCACCATCGACTGGGATAGCAAAACAAAAGGTGCAAGCCGGATCAGGCTGACTTTCCGGGACAGTACGGTCGTGGTCGACGAGAAGCGGAAAAATATGAATATGGGGCGCGCTGACGACAACGACCTTGTTGTGAAAGGCAACCTGATATCCCGGATTCATGCGCGCGTCGAAATGCGTCGCGGCAAATTCATCCTGATCGACCAGAGTACGAACGGCACTTTCCTGGAAAATTCGCAGGGGGAGGAGACCTTCGTGCGGCGTGACAGCTCGGAGCTGACCGGCGAGGGAATTATTGGACTCGGAAGGGTGGCGAAGCCGGGAACGCCGCTGGCGATTCACTATTCCTGCGAGGAATAAGAAATCGCGACTGCAGGAGCAGTCTTAGCCGATATTCAACTGAGTAGACGAGCCTTCTTCAGGTCCTCGACGACCTCCTCATGCTCCTTTTTCAGCGCTACCGGCAGGCGCTCACCGTAGCTATCCAGGTATTCGCCGATCGAGTCCATTTCCTCGGTCCAGGCATCGACATTCACCGATAACAGCTCCTTCATGGTCTCGAACGGCATGTCCAGTCCGCTCGTATCGATATCTGCAGGATTCGGCAGGAATCCGATCGGCGTTCTGTGTGCGTGGGCGCGTTCTTCGCATCGTTCGATGATCCAGCGAATCACACGAAGGTTCTCACCGAACCCGGGCCACAAAAACTTGCCGTTATCGTCCTGGCGGAACCAGTTAACGTGGAAAATTTGCGGCAACCTGTTTGAGCGCGCGGAGAAAGATAGCCAGTGACTCCAGTAGTCTGCAAAGTTGTAACCACAAAATGGCTTCATTGCCATCGGGTCGCGGCGCACGACGCCGACGTCGCCAACATTGGCGGCGGTCGTTTCTGACGCGACGCTGGCGCCAACGAGCACGCCGTGATTCCAGTCTTTTGCCTCGTAGACCAGCGGGGCAAGTTCCTTGCGCCGGCCGCCGAAGACAATTGCTGCAATCGGCACGCCTTCAGGTGCGTCCGTGAGCATTGAATAACTCTTGTTTCGTTTTGCCGAGACCGTGAAGCGCGAGTTCGGGTGCGCCGCCGGGCCTGACTCGGGGTCGTAGTCGCGACCCTGCCAGTCCTTGCTCGGCTCGCCGGTCTTCTTGTCCTCCCACCAGGGTTCATTGTCCTCGGTGGTCGCGACGTTTGTGAAGATCGTCTCGCCATGAATCATGTCGAATGCGTTTTTGTTGGTTTTCTCGTTTGTTCCAGGGACGACGCCAAAGTAACCGGCCTCCGGATTGATCGCGCGCAGCTTGCCACCTTCATCCATATGCAACCAGGCAATGTCGTCGCCCAGTGTCCAGATTCGCCAGCCAATATGCGACTCAGGAGGAATCAGCATCGCCAGGTTTGTCTTACCGCAGGCAGACGGAAACGCACAGGCGACGTAGTGGACCTCACCGTGAGGGTTCTCAACACCGACAATCAGCATGTGCTCGGCGAGCCAGCCTTCAGTTCGTGCCTGATAACTTGCGATGCGCAGGGCGTGGCATTTCTTACCAAGCAACGCGTTGCCCCCGTAGCCCGAGCCGATGCTCTTGATCGACAGTTCTTCAGGGAAATGCATAATGAAGCGGCGCTCAGGATCAAGGTCGCCGGTCGAATGTAGCCCTTTGACAAAAATTCCTTCATTTTCAATGCGTTGCAGTGCGTCCTTCCCCATGCGGGTCATCATACGCATGTTCGCAACGACGTAAGCACTGTCAGTGATTTCAACACCGAGCCGGGCGTATGGAGAGGCGATCGGACCCATGCAATAGGGAATGACATACATGGTTCGGCCTTTCATGGCGCCGGCGAAAAGGTCATCGAGTTTCTTGTGAGCGTCTGCAGGTGCCATCCAGTTGTTATTGGGCCCGGCATCCTCTTCTGATTCGGTGCAAACAAAAGTGAGGTGTTCAACACGAGCGACGTCCGACGGATCGGACAAATGCAGGTAACAGTCCGGATACTTTTCCGTATTCAGGGGTGAAAGCACACCGGCGTCACACATTTCGGCGATGATCCGATCGTTCTCGGCATTGCTGCCATCACACCAGTAAATGCTGTCCGGCTGCGTCAGCCCGGCTACCGAATCTACCCACTCCTGGAGGGCGGAAAGCGTGGTCGTCATGTTGATTCTCTGAATAGTCTGAATATTTTTCGCGGGTCCGCGGGCGGCCCGAATCAGGGTGCGCAATTATACCTAGCGGCAAACAATGTGCACGCCCATCGTCGGAATTGCCGCCGATATTCGTTACCTAAATGCGCTGTGAGATCGCAATTTTTCGTGTTCCGACAATTTTTCCGGATCGTATTAATTTACCACCTGTGCAAGGCCGGAATTTGCCCGAAATTGCCTTGTGACCGGCTTCACAGTTCAGCTGTGAGAGGCGTCTCAAAACAGGCCTAAAAACCCCCCGATTATGGCAACTCACCAGTGTTTCCGGGACATTGGGGGAGGTCGCCCGAGCGGCCGGTTCTTCTGTGCTCGGGCGTAATTCGTGTGCTGGCACACGGAGACAAATGCTAAGGGCATTGAGTGTATTTGACGCAGCAAAAACTGACTGCACGAATAAACGCCAGGCTGCGAATGCAGTTCCTCTTGGTGTCGGCGATCTTTGCCTGCAGCAACGCCGCCTGGGCGACGGGAACCGCAGCCGGAACCGTTATCGACAATATGGTGACCGTCAACTTCGATCTTAGCGGCGTTAACACCACGCAGGATTCGAACACAGTCACGCTGACAGTTCTCGAACGTCTGGATGTGGTTGTCACCCTGCAAAGTCCACAGATCGTTGTTGCTCCCGGCGAGACCAATCGTTCACTGCTGTTCACCGTAACGAACACCGGTAACGGTAACGACGAGCTCGAGCTGTTCATTGATAGCACGCTGACCGGCGATGATTTCGATCCGCTTCCGGCCAGCCCGGCGATCTATTTCGATACCGATGCCAGCGGAGATTTTACTGTTGGCGACCTGGCCTATGTGCAAGGTGGAAATGACCCGCAACTGGCTGCCGATGAATCGGTTGACATGCTGCTCGTCAACGACATCCCGCCCGCGGTAGTGGATGGCTGGTTTGGGCGCAGCGAACTGACGGCAACGTCGACCGCAGGGACAGGCCTGCCCGGCGAAACGCTCGCCGGATTGGGTGATGGGGGGCTGGATGCGGTGATTGGTGCGAGCGGCGGCACCGCCGCCGTGTTCGGTGAGTACCTGATCGGCGATGTTGAGATCAGTATTCAGAAATCAGTCGTAGTGAGTAATCCCTTGGGTGGTACCGAGCCCACGGTCGGAGCGACGCTCAACTACACCATCACCGTTGAAGTAACAAACGGTGGAATCGCGACCGCAAGCGTCTTCTCCGATCCGATACCGGCATTTAGCACATACGTCACCAGCAGCATCTTGCTGAATGGCGGCAACCTCACAGACGTCATCGACGTTGATGCAGGCGAGCTCGATACGAGCGGCGCGCCAGCAGTTGTCGTCCGTCTGGGAGATCTCACGCTGGCCGATGGCGTTCAAACCATCGAATTCCAGGTAACGATCGATTGATCACATTAATCACATTAACCACGTTTGAGTAGAGCGATATCAAAGGAACCAACATGAAAACACTAGCGAATATGACATTGATTGCTTCGACATTTTTTGCGCTGGCTGCGCTTGCACAGGAGCAGGGTCACCTGAACGTGCGAACAGTCGTGCAAAAAGAAGAAGTCACCGTAAACGACTCAGGTGAAACAGAGCGAAACCTGGTGCCAACCGACACTGTCGTGCCCGGTGATGACGTCATTTACACGATTACGTTCACTAACATCAGCGACGAATCCGCTGAAAACATCGTCATCACCAATCCAATTTCAGAAAACCTGACCTATGTGCAGGGCTCGGCATTCGGCCCGGGCACGGTCATCGAGTTTTCTGTTGATAACGGCCAGAGCTTCGCGGCACCTGACGAGCTGCGAGTCGGAATCAATGGTGAAACGCGGCCGGCACAGGCCGAGGACTTCACGCACGTCCGCTGGACCATGCAAAACGAGCTGGAAGCTGGCGCGCAGGGCATGGCGCGTTTTCGTGCACGACTAAATTGATTTATCGATCGCACAGACGATCTGTTTGAACGGGGAAACGCGAAGCGGGTCGTGAGGCCTTCTTCACATTGATTGACCCATGCCGGGCATCGACTGCCGGTGATCAAGTTTATGTAAGTAAATGGAGTACCGTGATGAATAGTATGAGAAAGACAGGGAGCTTCTTATTGAAGTTAGGTATGTCGGCCGCAGTGTTGCTGTTATCTCAGCATGCACTTGCTCTCGGCACTACCGCAGGGACTAACGTCGATAATCTGGCGACAGTGACTTACGAAGTAGCACTGGTGCTGCAGGAGGTCGTCGAATCGGCACCGGGTGCTGGTAACGCTGTACCTGGCGCAGGCAACGGTGCGGTGACAACTTTTGTTGTTGATAATCGTGTCGATTTCTCACTGACACAGGTGGGTGCGGCACACACGACGGTGACGCCTGGCCAAACTGACGCGTTTGTTGAATTCCTGCTGAGTAACGATGGTAACTCGGCGCAGGACTTCAACATGTCGGTGTTGCAGTTGGGATCCGGAGATGGCGCGGTCAACCTGCTGGTTGATACGGACGATGATATGGCTAACCTGCGTATCCGCGTTGGTAATGGCGGTGGCGTTCCGGTGCTGGCTGATCTGGCCTACGGCGACGAGATCGCGGAAAACGCTGCCGTTACGGTTTATGTCTTTGGCGACGCCGACGTGATTCTCGGTCTTGTCAACGGCGACGTTGCCAACCTCGAGTTGACGGCCACTGTTGCTGCTGCCGGTGCTGCGTTGTCATTGGGCGGAGATCTGACGGACGATATTCTGAATCCGGATACCGCAGGTCTCGAAGTCGTTTTCGCAGAAGGTGGTGCGCTGGGCGATGGCATCGAGTCTGACAGAGATGGCTTCCAGGTTACCTCTGCTGGTCTGACGGTCAGCAAAGTAGCTACGGTGTTCTCGGATCCGTTCAACGGCACGACAAACCCGAAAGCGATTCCGGGGGCGGTCGTTGAATACGTGATTACGGTCGCCAATGGCGGTGCGGTGAATGCCGACGATGTTTCGATTGCGGACGCGATTGATACCGATGTCGTTTTTGATGCGACATTTAACGGTGGTAGCGGCCTCGACATCGTCAATGGCGTTGCACCCATAGCCTGTATTGCCGATGGAAATGCCGGTGATGGTTGTACGCTTATTGGTCAGGACCTGACAGTCGGTAACGCCAGTCTCCCGATCACGATCATTCCAACCGAATCGTTAGTAATCACGTACCAGGTAACAATCCCCTAACCAAAAGTTAGGCGATGAACCCGATCACGGTGCTTAAGAAATTGCACAAGGTTTTGAGGCGGATGTTCCCCATCTTTGGCGAGCGTATCCGTACTCCTGCCCGGGCTGACCCACCAGGGACAGCCCGGCTTAGCCGTGTGCGAGATATACCCAGGGGGGGGCGGTCGCTCCCCCTTCGGTGTTTATGGCATCGTGTGAAAAGCTCCATATATGGCGTTTTCGCGGTACTGACACTGGCATTCACTACGCCATTGTCAGTCTTTGCGAGTCCGCCGGGCACAGTTATTTCCAACCAGGCCCAACTCGATTACCTGAATTCTGCGGCGATCCCATCGACTGAATTCAGTAATGTTGTTGACGTCATAACAGCTGTTATTCGCAGTCCAGCTGGCGTTGAATTTACTCGTGTCCGCCAGGCAGGTATCGGTAATTACCAGGAGACGGTGGGACCTTCCAGCTGTTTCCAGGGTGGTGCATTGGTCACGCTCGCTAATCCGGTAATTCTGGGCGGTGGTGTGATCGATCCGACACTTACGCAGGAAGTCAGTGTGACAAGCGCTTACAACCTGGGTGAGACGATCTTTATCCGCCTGACGGATTCTGATCAGGATGTTGACTCGGCGGTGATTAATTACGCGGTCGTCGATGTTTTTCACTCCAATTCCAGTGACTCCGAAACCATACAATTGACCGAGACGGGCATTGATACCGGCATATTTACCGGTTATGTACCATCGGCGAACGGGCCGTCTGTATCTGGTGACTGTGTGCTGCAGGGCACACCAGATACTTCGGCAGGCGTTGCATATACGGATCCGGCAGACGCGACCGATTTCGCGCAGGCCAGTGCAGTCCTCGATCCGGTCAGTGTCGTATTTGAATCGGCGACGGGCTCGCCTATTGACGGCGCGCTGGTTGAACTTGTTGATGCAGTGACCGGACTTCCGGCAACTGTATATGGAAACGACGGCGTCAGTATTTTTCCGTCGGGCATTACGAGTGGTGGCACCGAAACTGACAGTTCTGGTGCTACGTATACATTTGGCACGGGCGAGTATCGATTCCCGGTCATCCCGGCAGGCAGCTATCAAATTGTCGTAACGCCGCCAGGCGCATATTCCGCTCCCTCCACGGCGACAATCCCGGATCTGCAACTGTTGTCAGGTGCGCCGTATGCATTGGGGCCGGCATCATTTGGCGGAATGTTTGTCCACACCGGACCGTTGTCGGTCGACTACGATGTTCCGGTTGATCCACGTGACAGCGCGTTGTTCCTGCAGAAATCGACGATGACGACGATCGCCGCGCCCGGCGACTTTGTTCGTTACGAATTGACAGTGGAAAACAGCGCATCCTCTGGAATTGTGTCAAATGTAATAATCATCGATCAGTTGCCATCCGGCGTCAGGTTTATTCCGGATTCTGCAACGAGAGATGCTGCAGGCATCCCGGATCCGGTTATCGGGCCGGACTTGCGAACACTTGAATTTAGGATCGGCGATCTGAATGCCGGCGAACGCGTCGTCATCACCTACGTCGTCGAGATCATTGGTGGTGAACGAAATCAGGAACTGGTCAATACGGCGACGGCTTTTGCCGATGCCGGGCTGGTTTCTAACGAGTCTGATGCGCGCATCCGCCTGACTGAAGATTTGTTCCGTTCGACCAGTACGTTGATCGGCAGGATCGTCGAAGGGCATTGTTCGTCGGCAACCTTTGCAGAAGACCTTGGTGTCAGTGGAATCCGCATCTATCTTGAAGATGGCCGCTTCGCAGTCTCTGACGACTCCGGACGCTTCCATTTCGAAGGACTGCAGCCCGGCACGCATGTTGCGCAAATTGATCCTGACACCGTACCGAACTATTTCGAGGTTATCGGTTGTGACACAGCGCCCCAGTTTGCGGGCCGGACCGACTCCCAGTTTGTAAGAACCAGTCGCGGCAGCCTGACGCGGGCCGACTTCTATCTTCGCCGTAAACTTCCGCCCGAGGGTCTCGTGGATATCGAGATGCGGAACCTTGGTACCGAAAGCACCGAGAAAGTTGCATACGTGGTCACTGTCAATGGTGAAGGCAATATTCGTATTCGCAATCTCGC
>Ga0255052_10003873_pt1 | contig 10178 bp, 11 predicted proteins | sample JV7_2_21_MG_FD_188632 | JGI IMG/M metagenome (GOLD analysis project Ga0255052, IMG submission 188632) | Seawater microbial communities from Jervis Inlet, British Columbia, Canada - JV7_2_21 | ecosystem: Environmental > Aquatic > Marine > Inlet | place: Canada: British Columbia | collected...
GGTATTGTGTCTTGTAAACCGTATGCGATTGTTTATGAAGCTTCACTCATTACCATTCTACCGGAAGATGCTGGACCTGGCTCTCACCCCCGCCCTCACGGGCGGGGAGCTCCCGCTGAATTAGAGCTTATATTTAAAGAAAAGCATATGTTCTAAAAAGATTGCTGTGTATATCCATTTTTCTGATATTTTGTATGACGTTACCTATCGAAAATGCCTGTTTTCAACCTCTGTTAAACGTGGTTAATGGCATTGAGGCTATACCATGGAAATGAGCAAGGCGAAAAGCGAGTAATTACGACAAAGTAGACTCCGATCACATGAGGCATCGGCTTGAACGGATTTTAAACCACTAACGAACCGTGTATTCACGTGCCTCCATACAGGCGGTCATGGCTCTATGATAATCGTCGACTTTTGAAGTGTTGTATGTCGGCTGTTGTACTACTTCCACCTGCTGATAGCTTGTTCGGGGTTGTGCCGGGTAGCCTGCCCCACCAAGTACCCAGGACGTGGCGCCAACCGCTGCACCGATTGCCGCACCCAGACCAGCATCACCTGCAATAGCTCCTCCCATGGCCCCCAAGATTGCACCACCAGCGGTACTGGTAACGGGATCGCCTGAATAATAAGACTGGGCGACCGGGATTGATGTATAGGTCACAGTCCGCTGTTGTTTAAAGGATTCCGACACGGGGTCGTAGCCCGTCTGGTTACGTGCCCAGATATGACATTCATACCGATCCCTGGATTGTAGTTCGCCTGATTGCCCCTGCTTCGGGTAGAAAAAAAGCTGAGTCTCACTCGTTCTTTTACTCGTTTCGGGCTGTGAGATAACTGTCACAGGCGCAGAGGATGAGTAGTACGCGGGGGCGGCAGGATAGTACACAGGACGGGGGAGGTAGACCGCCGGGGGGCCATATCTGTACATGCCTATTCCAAACCTGTAATTGGGATAGTGGTGCCTGAAATGCCCATGTCCGCGATACCCGTACCCTCCGCGATAGCCGTGCCCGTAGTACCCTGCATTTGCTGTCAATGGCAGTACAAGACTTGCCATGAAGCCCAGAATAAGAATCAGTATTGGTGTCTTTTTCATTTTAAAACCCAAACATTTTTTATAGAGGAGTGGTTACACTCATTATAGACAGGTTATTTCCTAAAAATATCCACTTCCTCCCCCCTTTTTTAAGGCAATTTATCTGTACTTGTAACGCATGCAAGATAAAGGCATGGAACGATAAAGCCAAGTAAAATTGTGCCAATAAAAATGAATATTATTGCTGTACGGTAGTAATGTCAGGTACCATGCTAAGTGATGACTTTCTCATTAGTTATTCAGGAATTACAGATAGCCATACTTCGTTATCCAAACCAAAATTTAGTAAATAAATTATTGGTTTCAAGCTACTTTTAATCAGGGAGTTTGTGTGACCATGAGCAAAAACCATATTTTTTCAATAACTCGCGCTATTACAGTTTCCACCTTTATTATTGCTATTGCACCAGGGAATGTTGTTGCGCAGATTGGTGCTGGTGTTTTTGCCTATCCGGCTGCGGGTCAATCGGCTGAACAACAACAAAATGACCAGTTTTTTTGTCATAACTGGGCGGTCCAACAAACCGGTTTTGACCCGACCCGGGCACCACAAACCTCATCGACGAATTATGCCTATGCACCACCGCCAACGTCATCCTCTGGTGGCGTCATGGACTTTGGTGATGCTGATGTGGGACGAGGTGGAATGGTCCGTGATGGAGCGAGAGGTGCGGCAACCGGAGCATTGTTTGGTGCCATTGCCGGTGATGCCGGTCAGGGTGCGGCAATCGGTGCGGCTGCAGGTGCACTGTTCGGTGGAATAAGACGCTCGAGCAGAAAAGCAGAAGAACAACGCTGGCAACAGCAACAACAGTATCAGGCACAGCAGCAACAGCAGGCGATGGCGCAACAGAATCAACAACTGACAGCCAATTATCAACGCGCCTATAGTGTCTGCATGACATCACGCGATTACAAGGTACAGTAATTAATTTTAAGCGATTTGGGAGATGTTTCTGATGACAAACACCAGAATGGTTTTATTTACTGGATTGGCTTTTATATTGTGCTTGTCTGGCAATGTATTAGCCGGTGAAACCACAAAATATACCGGTACACTCTATGCCAACCCCACCAAGAGCCTGTTACCCCTGGGGAATGGCAATGGGGTGATGTTGGTGGAGGCCTCCGGCATTGCCGCACTTTCCGGAAATCCACCCGCTATTTTTGCCGTTAACTGCGCGGGAATGGGGATCGTTGATTCAGAAAGTAATGCCACCACTGACTTTTACTGCAACATGAAAGAATCAGAAGAGGACAGTTTTGATATCAAGGGATCAATCAGGGAAAAGAAAGGTGAATTTGATGTGATCGGCGGTAGTGGCAAATGGTCAGGTGCAACAGGTAAGGGAAGATTCGACCAGGCCATCGTCACAGATGAAGGCAGTAAAAATATTCTTGAATTAGAAATTACCACGAAATAACAATCAAATCTTAAGGGAAACTCCAACATGATTAAATATTCGAAAATAATTAATTTTAGCCTGATTTCAGTATTGCTGGCTTTTACCACTCAGTCACATGCCGGTATGCAGTTTGAACAATCCAGTGTATTCAATGCATCCCGGATTTTGACTCCACAATTGTTGTCTGGACCAAATCACCAGGTAGATGAAACCGTGACCAACGATGGATTTCTTAACGTTTATACCATCAACTCCCGCTTTGGCAGCATCACCGCCGTATCAACGGCAAAACTGGCAAAGTACATTAATGAAATCAATGCCGCTGCCCGTATGGAGGCATATGAAAATTCAGATGGATTCAAAAAAGGCATCAAGGATAAGGCAGGTGATGTAGTTAAAGGCGCGGGCGCCCTTATTTCTGACCCCATCGGTACGACTTCAAAATCATTATCAGGCGTAGGCAAATTGTTCTCACGTGCTGGTGAAAATATGTTTGGCGGGTCACGCAGTGAAAACGAAGGCAGCCGCATGGCAGACTTGACCGGCTTTAACAAGATCAAGCGGGATTATGGTTATGAATTTGGCGTTGATGTCTATTCACATAACGAACTGTTGCAGAAACCTTTAAATAAGCTTGCAAAAGCGGATACGGGAGGCTCGCTTTTAACCAGTGGTTTATTGATGGCAGTCCCAGGCGGTGCCGGTATAGCTGTGTCAGTGTCCGGGAGTAGCCAGTTGATGAACAATGTATTCAAAGATACTGCGCCTGCTGATCTACGCAAGATGAACCGCAAAAAACTTGCAGCGATGAGTGTTAATAAACACGTTGCTGACATTTTTATTGCCAATGGCATATACACCCCCCGTGAACAGACCTTGCTTGTTGCTGCACTGGACAGCATGAAGAACACCAAAAACAGAACAGCTTTTGTCAAAATGGCAACCCTGGCTGAAGATTCGGATGTGGCATTTTTTCGTCAACGCCAGGCGGAGATGTACGCGGCATATGACAAGGGAGTTGAACCCATAATCGAATTTGTCAATATAGGCAAATCGGCCGCAGGCAAATCCAGAGACGGTAAAATTATATTTGACGTCCCCCTGGACCATGCATTATGGACAAAAGGAATTGCCGCCGTCGTAAGAATAGCAACTCAGAATATAGCATTGATGAAGGGTGTGACAGGCAAGGAGCTCTGGGTCGAGGGCACATTGAGTACTCTTGCCAAACAATCCATGCAAGAAATGGGATGGTCGATTAACGAACATGCAGGAAAATTACTGATGCAATAAATACAGTAATTATTGGATTAGTAAATTCATTAACTATTTTCAGACAATATGTATTTAATATGAATGACAACGATCTTATTACCGTAACCATACATCTCATACATGGTGATCCTGTTAAATTCGAGGTTCGTTTGACTGAAGCCAAGGAATTTGGCCTGGGGGACGATATTGAAAAGGCATTAACAAGGACTTCAATGGCAGTCGAACTGGACGGTAAATTAATCGTAATACCGTATAGTAATATTCAATATGTCGAATGTGATCCTGCACCAGCCGTTTTACCACTCACTATCATACGTGGAGCAAAGCTACTTTCAGACTAAGCAAAATTATCAACATTCTTTCAATAACAACTTATTCACTGTGAGATATAGATTATATTGTGATGACTGAAAAATCCAAAGACACAGGGGTTATCCTGGCACTCCTGGATAGATTCAATAAACAAAGGCTTCCACGTGCACTGAAGATGAAGGAGAAGGTAGACAGTGGTGAGTTACTTAATGATGATGATCATAATCTTTTAAAAGAAGTATTTGCTGATGCTGGCCGAATCAAGCAACTTGTCGATAGAAACCCGGAATATCAAGAATTATATGAACGTGGTTTCAATCTATGGAAAGAGATTATTGATAAGGATCTTGAAAATAATAAGAAATCATAAGCATGTGGTAAAATATGGTTCATTTAACGTTGAAGATACCAGGAACCTGAGCCCATATTTGTAATCCATAACTTAAAACCAATAGTATCCATCCTTAGCACTGGGTAGATAGATCTTACTCATCCTTCCAAAACTTGTTTATGCATCACCCGTGATGACATAATAAATGTAAAATCTTACTCATAACTGGCATTCATTATTTTTTGGCTGGTCAATAAAAACATAAAGAGCACGGATTGTATGCACGTTAATTCAAATAAATTAAAAGTTGAACTTGAAGGTCTACGGAACGAGGCCCTTGAACATCTATCCGAAATTACAGTCACTGAAGAACTGGTGAGCATCTTTTTGGATATTGTCAACAGTGCCCTGCTAAAGACCTATTCTGATGGAGAAGAAGCCAAACCAGAGGGCAGGGTTTTCAGAATTGGGGTAACCTTTATTGACGATAAGGGAATAGTTACGCCCATAAAAGTTGTGAGAAGAGATGCAGTAAAAAGTAAGATGTACATAGACACTTTTTTTATGATGCCTTTATTAGAAACCTCACTTGGACCCCTGCTGGAGACAATGAAAGGTGATTATATCAATGATATGGAGGAGCATAGGAATAGAGCGCTATTAAAGGGGCGCATTTCCATAATGTCCCAGATCTGTCTTCGTGAGAATATCCTTTCCAATATGAGGTTTCCTTATAATACGGGAAGGACACGTGGTTTTATCTTTTTTTCAGGTGACAGAAAAGGACTTTTTAACAATACAATACTGGAATTTATACAGGCGTTGATACAGCCCTTCGAAATGGCACTTGAAACATGTGCCGATCTTGACACCATTATTGTTGCCCGGGAGGAATACATTAAGAAAAAAGGCAGCATAACAACTAACCTGGAGCTCCTGCAGGATATACAAAAAAAACTCGAACCCGATGAACACGATACTTTTTTAAAAAATGATGGGCTCGATGTTTACCATTACTCTTTCCCCTGGGAGGGAAAGCCGAGTGGTGATCTTCTCAATATCTGGGAGATCAGCAGTGGACAATATGCAATACTTTTGGTTGATGTTACGGGGCATGGAATAGAAACTGCTTTTATAACAATATTTTTGCATGGTCTATTCCTTATGGAAGCAGGCAAAGGGAATTCAGTTGAAATTGTAATGGCCAACATTGACATACGGCTGAGAGAGTTTATTGCAACGAGATTTCCCGGACATAAGTATGACTTTGCAACATCAATATTCGGAATATATGAAAGCCAGACCAGGAATTTTACATATTGTAATGCAGGACATATCCCCCCTGTGGTATTAAGAAAAAACAAGAGCGACACAGAACTTCACTACCTTGAAGCAACCAATATACCCATAGGATTACCTTTCTCCGAAATATTCCGAAAGGAAACGATCCAGTTTATGACCGACGATATTATCACTTTTTACACTGATGGTTTGGGTGAGGCCAGGAACGATGAGTCTAAGGAGTTTCGAAAAAATGATCTGATCACCATATTGAACGATAATAGTGATAGGGTTGCAAAGGATATTTGTGGATCTGTCATGGAAGGATTAATAAAGTTTACTGGTAAGTCCTCTTTTGAGGATGACGTTACACTCATGGTAACAAAAGTAAATTAATACTGTATCCTGTCAAATCATATCTTACAGAGAATAATTATGTATTCCTGAAAGTGTTTATAATTGACACTATTGGTAGAATTGGTAATTTTATTTCTTAGTCTTCACTCATAGCAATGAAAAGCAAATTGAGAGAGCCTCTCTCACAAGAAACTGTGGAGAAGATGGTTAAAGATTCCTTTGATGATAAAACAACGATTAAGGGGATAAAACAGCTATTGGATGGTTACTGTAGTCTTGTGTACGATCTTACTCTGGAGAACCCAAATCTTGAAACAATACTGAAGATATCACCTCCCTCTGACGTAAACGTCCTTAAATGCGAAAAGAGTCTCCTGCAGAACGAGTTAAAAACAAATGAATTTCTAAGAGAAAATACATCTATCCCGGTCCCTGAGATAATTACAAGTAACTTTAATCGAAACATCCTGGACAGGGATTACATTTTTTTTCAAAAGCTACATGGCACACCATTAAATAAGGCAAAAAGGAAGCTTTCAAAAAATGAATATGAAGAAATAAAGCAAATGCTGGGATCCTATGCGGCCGAAATTCATTCAATCAAGGGAAACTACTTTGGTACCTTTAATGATCCAGAAAAAGATTCCAATAAGATCTGGAAGGACATTTTCCTTCAATATGTTCGTGATATTGTCGACGATGGGATCGAACTTGAGGCAAAATTACCTTATACACCAGAAAAGATATTGAACATCTTTGAGAAAAATGCTCACTATCTGGAAGATGTAAAGGAACCAAGGTTGACCTATGTGGATCTTTGGGAAGGGAATGTTTTTATAGCAGAAAAAAATGGTGCCAGTTACATAGAGGGGATTATAGATGGGGACAGGGCCTACTGGGGCGACCCTTATTACGATTTTGTTTCATCCATTGCGCTCTTTAAAGACATAACCAAAGAGAAGGCCTTTCTGAAGGGATACAGCAGTAAACGAGGAGAAGTAAATTTTACCCCCTACCTGCAATGCCGTCTTCACATGTACCGGGCTTACTATGACTTACAGGTCATTGTTGAAAGAAGGAGCAGGCAATACCCGGTTATTTTTTCATGCCTGTTGTGGTGCTATGTCACCTGGCACTTGAAACGTGTCCTGAAGTATATAAATAACGACGAATAATATTTGTTTATTTTACTCAGTGCTTTGCGTGCCATACATGTACCCTGGGTAACAGACCAGTAATCCAATAGACCTGAGCCCCGATAGCAGCGAGTGGTAATAAAATCCAGGTTATGTTGAATACCGCCAAAACCAGGATGATATTACAGAATTCTGCACGGCTTAATTTATGAAAGATGTATATGATCCAGTCCATGATTTTTTCTGGTTTTTCTGGCTTGCTCGCCTTGGATGCTTGTCTGTCCAATTTTGAATCAGAACGATTTTTGGCATTTTTATAGGTGTTTATACCGAAATTGATGATTGCCCCGGCGGCCGCAGCAAAACCCAGCCACATCCACAGGTCACTACCAGTTGATAATGTTGTTCCTATACCAAGCGTGACAAAAAAGGCGCTGTCTACCAGGGAATCGGCGATATCGTCAAATTTTTCACCCGAGGTAGATATCATGTTTTTGATCCGGGCAATTTCGCCATCACAATTATCGAGTGTATAGGACAACACTATCAACAATGCGCCAAGGATATCCCAGCCCCAATGTCCAAACAGGAAACATGCCGCTCCGACCAGGCCAGCAAGAAGTGAGACCGCAGTCACCTGATTTGGCGTTACTGGCAAGCGTAGTAATAAAGGCGTTATACGATAGGAAAACTGGCGTGTTAAAGGGAATAACTGTTCAGGTGGCGAAAGTGAACATTTAGAGTCGGATGATCCGGTTGTAAGGGCCATGGTTTTAATGTAACAAGTGCTGGTATTTTTTAAATTGGTTATTGTTGTTTGATAAACTGCAGGCTTATGGATGATCACCAGTCAATACAGACAAATTATCTTATTTTTAGTGTCGTAAATGATATGATAATCTTGTGCCAAAAGGGTATTAATAACAATCAATAACATAGATGTAATATCATATTTTGCTCATGTGGAGCAGGACTAATATAACCTGTTAATTCTGTTGCAACTATTTTGAAGTAAATTGTAGGAAGTATTACTTCTCACTGCAAATTAAGACATCCATTACTCATAACAACAAATCATGTAAATTATGAATAATTATAAAATAGCCCTCCTGGCTGGAGATTGTATCGGCCCGGAGATTATGAAAGAGGCCGTTAAAGTCCTGAAACTGATTGAAGAACGTAATGATGTACAGTTTGAGTTGATCGAAGCGCCTTTTGGTGGCAGTGCCTATTTCGAATACGGACATCCCTTCCCTGAGCAGACAAAAAAGATTTGTGATGAGTCCGATGCTGTTCTAAAAGGCACAATAGGACTCAGTCATGAAGAGTCTGAAAAAATTCCCGTCGATCTAAGGCCGGAAAGAGGGGCATTACTCCCTTTACGCAAACGGTTAAATACCTATGCCAATATCCGTCCAGTGTCATTGCCAAAAGAGCTTTGTCATTTTTCGCCTTTAAAGCCGGAGGTCATTGGCGATGGCATTGATATTATTATCATCCGGGAACTGGTTGGTGGCCTCTATTTCGGTGAGAAAGAACTTGGCGTCAATGATAAGGGTTTGCGTTATGTCAAAGAAACGCTCGAATATGATGAAAACCAGATAGCACGTGTTGTGCATGTCGCTTTCAAACAATGCATGAAACGTAAAAAGGTGCTGCACAATATCCACAAAAGTAATGTCCTGAAATCGAGTGTCCTCTGGAATGATATCGTCGGTGAAGTGGCCATAGAATATCCGGATGTCGAGGTAAAACATCTTTTGGTTGATGCGGCGGCAACCCAGCTTTGTCTCAACCCGGGCCAGTTCGACGTGATGGTAATGGAAAATATGTTCGGTGATATCCTGAGCGACCAGGGAGGAGGTATTTTAGGTTCCCTGGGTCTTATGCCTTCCGCCTGTCTGGGAGATGGTATCGCCTATTATGAGCCTTCACATGGTTCTGCACCTGACATAGCCGGTAAAAATATAGCCAACCCCTACTCCATGATTGGTTCCGTAGCGATGATGCTGGAATTGAGTTTCAATATGCTGGATGAATCAAAAAATGTCTGGCATGCCATGCAAAGTGTCTTTGCCCAGGGTTATTCAACTGCAGACTTGTCAAAACCCGGTAGCGGGGTAAAGATGATCAATACCGATGAATTTGGTGATCGTGTTATTGAAGAGTTACGGAAGTTGGGTTAAATAATAAACAATTAATATATTATATAGCCACAGAGGACACAGAGATCACAGAGCAATAATATAAAATCCTTGAACCTTGAACGATAAATTTTGAATGCTGAACTAATAATTCATTGACATTGAACACAGCCACTCTGAGACCAGTTATTAATTGAAAATAATTTTATATATAACAATTTGGCTCAGAGTGTATCTAATGCAAAAAATTATCCTGTTTATTTCTCTGTGAGCTCTGTGCTCTCGAAAACCTGTTCCGGACGTTTTCTACCACCTACATCCCTGTAGGCGTCTGTGGCAAATTATTTAAACCGTCTCCCGCTCATGTAACTGGAAATTGATTACTCGCAAGGTCGCCAGGATGGCAGCAAATACCTGGTTTGCATGCACTCCCCTGGTCTTCATGTTTTTGTCACCTGTCTGCCAGGTAATAATACATTCTGTCAAGGCACTGGTCTCTCCACCTTTGGGTATGCGGACTTCAAAATTCTGCAATTTTGGCAAGGTATAATTCTGTTTGCTTAAAACCTTATTGATCGCATTGTTGAATGCATCGAAACCACCGTTCCCCGTTCCGGATGCCTTGTGGGTCTCACCACCAACATCCACCTGGATACTGACCGTCGATTCCAGATCCAGACCGCTGGTAATGGAGCAATTCAACAACTTGATGTGATGATAATCCTTGCTTTCCATGACATCGGCGATGATGAAAGGAAGATCATCAGGTGTTATTGTCTGCTTTGAATCGCCCAGTTTGACGATCCGTTTTAATACCTTCTCCTGATTCTCTTCACT
>Ga0255052_10003874_pt1 | contig 10178 bp, 10 predicted proteins | sample JV7_2_21_MG_FD_188632 | JGI IMG/M metagenome (GOLD analysis project Ga0255052, IMG submission 188632) | Seawater microbial communities from Jervis Inlet, British Columbia, Canada - JV7_2_21 | ecosystem: Environmental > Aquatic > Marine > Inlet | place: Canada: British Columbia | collected...
ATCGTAATTTCGGTGATCTCGTGGCCGAGATCTCGCATGGCCGAGACTGCGTTCTCGAACTGAGTGAGTACGTCGCCTTGAAAGTCGGCCTCGTCGTGCCATGGCTGCGGAATACCAAAGCTGAGCTTGCGCGACTCCGGCTCGGGTGCTTCGTCATCGGACATCACGCGGTACGAGACATCGATGTTGTCGATCGAATCCGCAAGAGGCCCGACGGTGTCCACCGACGAGACGAGAGGAAACACGCCGTCGAGCGGAATCCGTCCATGGGTGACCTTCAGCCCAAAGGTCCCACAGAGGCCAGCCGGAACCCGGACGGAACCACCTGTGTCGGTGCCGATCGCGATCGGGGTGATGCCGGCAGCTACCGAAGCTGCCGATCCACCGGAAGAGCCACCGGGGGATGTGCCCGTATCCCAAGGGTTGCGGACCGGCCCGAAGTGGGGGTTCTCCGAGGAGAAGCCGAAGGCGAACTCGTGGAGGCCGGTTCTTCCGATGATCACCGCCCCGGCGTCTTCGAGCCGCTGGACGCATATCGCCGAGGTTGAAGGCTCCTCGCGGTAGAAGGCGGAGCCACATGTCGTCGTGTGACCTGCCTGGTTGATGAGGTCTTTGAGTGCGACGGGAACGCCGGCGAGAGGTCCGGCGTACTCGCCCCGCTGGATGGTCGCATCGAGTGCGGCTGCACGCTCCAGTGCCCGCTCGTCGTCAATGAGGGTGAAGGCGTTGATCTCGGGTTGAGATGCGTGAGCCCGTTCCAGAGCTTCCTGGACCTGGCTTACCGCAGACACTCCGTGCATGGACCGCGACGGTAGTGGGCCTACCTGTTCCGTTCGTGTGCAGTGGTGCGCGCTATGCGCGCACCACTGCACACGACCAAGCAGATAGCTATTCGAAGGTCAGACCCGTGGTGTTCGGTACCAGGGAGATCCAGACCTTTCCGGGTGGGACCAGCAAGAACTCGCCGTTGACGTCGGTGAGGGTGAACCAATCCGTGTCGGTCTCCCTCGTCCAGGTGCCTTCGACAACCTTGCCGTCAGCGAAGACGAAGGCTTTCCCCTCGCCGGTGACCTCAGAGCTGGGGAGAGCTTTGCCGGCTACCCCGGATTGCGGCGTGGCCGTGTACTGCTCGACGTAGAGAGCGACCAGGACCGGGACACGAATCCGCGACTCCCTTCCATCCTGGGTGCGTGTCTTCGACTGCTCGCCATAGGCGGTCCGCCGCCAACTGCTGACGACCGGGTGCCAATCCCATGTGACGATGTTTCCGCGGAAGTCCATGGTCACCGATGTCATTTCCTCGGCTGAGTCCGGCATCGGGCCGAATTCCCAGATGGGACCTGCTGGAGGCTCGTTGCTGTGACCTCTGCTGGCGGCAACTTCGCGGAGCAGATTCGTGTCGACATACAGATTGTGCGGTGCGGAACGTCCCGATACGCGGAATGTGGCCGGACGCACCTCGCCAATCAGATGGATGTCCTGGCTTCGGATCAGACCCTGGACCCATGCCTGTGCTCCTGAAATCGCAAAGGTGGGCTCGTTGAACGCCGGCAGCAGATGGGCGTCCGTGGGCCGTCCCGATCTCATCGGGCCCAGATAGTCGGCATCGCTCTCGTGCCACAGGGTGATGAACCTGGTGATTCCTTCAACCCTCAACTCGATCACTGCGTCCGCGAACTCGACACCTGACTGCGGGGTGGCCTTGGGGTGGTTGTCCATCTTCACGGCAAGCACGTGACGGTCGAGCAGAGTCGGGTCTTGCACCGGAGTGCCGTTGAGCAGTGAAAGTGTGCCCGGGACGGTGGTGGTCGTCGCCTCGGCAGTGGTCGTGGTCGGCTCGACAGTGGGAGCAGACGTCGTCGGGGTGGCCGGAGTGGTTGTCGGACTGGTGGCGAGCGTCAACGGCTCGGGGGTGCCCGTGCACGCGGCGAGGACGAGTCCGAGCGCGACAAACCAGGCAATCTTGGTGGGCATTCGGCGATGGTATCGGGATTGGGTTTCTAGTCCACCAGAATCCCGCCGGTGGTCGGCAGGTGGGGGAGCGCCGTTGCCGGCTGATCGACCGAGATGGCGAGCTCAATACCGGAGGCGTTGGCGCGGAGGACATAGAGGGCATCGATGTTGACGCCGGCGTCTGCGAGCGAGCGGGTGAGTTGGGCTAGCTCCCCGGGCCGGTGGGGCAAATGGGCGGTTAGGACCGTGTTCTCTTCGTTGGCGAGGGCCGCTTCATCCAGAACCCGACGCGTCGTAGCCGCGTCGTCCACAATTAGTCGCACTGTTCCGTCGCCGTCTGTGCCATAGGCAGCAAGAGCTTCGATGTTCACTCCGAACGCGGCCAGAGCTTCGGTCAGGGAAGCGAGTCTGCCGGGGCGGTTTTCCATCTTGACGACGAACTCGGTCATGGTCGCGACTCTACGCGCTGGACGCCGTTTGTGTCAGAGAACTTCCTCGGGTTCTCTTCTTCCGCGTTTCTCCAGGTAGGCGTGCCAGATGAGACGGGCGGCTGCCGCCCGAACTGGTCTCCACGGTTCAGAGAGGGTCTCCAATTCGGCTTCAGAAGGGTCGGTCTCCAGCCCGAGAACCTCTTGGGTACCTACCTGAAGGGCTCTGTCACCAACCGGGAACTCATCCGGAAATCGGAGAGCGGAGAGCAGGTAGGCGTCTGCAGTCCAGGGTCCGATGCCCTTGATTCCGATCAGGAGAGTTCGTGCCTCGTCCCGGTCGAGTGAAGCCAGCCCATCGAGATCGAGCTCACCCGAGTCCACCAGGTCGGCCAACCCGACGAGGTAGGTGGCTTTTTGTCTGGTAACCCCGATCTCTTGCAGGGAACTCTCTCCTGCTGACACCGCCCGGGCCGCGGTCACGTCCCCGAGCAGTTCGATGAGCCGCCGATACATGGCGGCCCCCGATTCGAGTGAGACCTGTTGCTCGAGGATCAGAAGCACCAGGGTGGGGAACCCGGGCTCACGGCGCCAGAAAGGAGGGATTCCGTGGCTCGCGACTGTGCGGGCGAGATCCTCGTCCTCTGTTGCCAACAGAGCGACAGCCTCGTGGAAGGTTGTCTCATCGAGTCGCTCGACCTTGGGCATCAGGTCGGCAACAGGCACCGCGCCAAACGCCCGCGAGTCGGTTGCGGGTACTTCGGCGTTGTCGGACTCCACCCATGCCGTGCCATCGGAGTCGAGTCGTCCCAGCCTCTTGACTAGCCAGAAGTCCTCCCGACGTGGATGGGGAAAAACCACCACGTCTCCGGGCGTCGCCGGGTGAGAGTCGGTGGCAACGAACTCCTCGCCCGGGGCGAGTGTTGGCAACATCGACTCTTCTCTGACCTCGAACCGCTTCATGACCATGGTGAGTCGGGAGTATGGTCAAACCAACTCGACGAACAGGAGTCTCCATTGCGTCAGGTGACAATCGCCCACGCCCACTGCGATCTCTACTGCGGGGTCTACGACCCGGCCCAGGCCAAGATCGAAGCCATGTCCGTTCTCAAGATCGCTGAGAAATATCAGGAGTCCGATGACGAAGTCTTCAAAGCAAGGGCCCTGGCTCTCAAGGAGGAAAGAGCCGAGGAGGTCAAGCACCATCTAATGGTTCTCTGGGCAGACTTCTTCTCGGCCGACCATCGCGCCGAGTTCCCCAATCTCGATGACCTTTTCTGGCGCGCGATTCATCAGGCGGGCGACGCCAAGAAGTCGGCCGATCCTGAGGACGGGCGCAAGTTGGTCGCGCTCATCGACGAGATCTCCGACATCTTCTGGCAGACGGAGAAAGCGAAAGGCATGGGCGTCTATCCCCCCGGTTGATTGCCGGCCGACTTTGCATGCCGAACTATTCGGACTCAGACTCCACAACCGTTTCGCCCGCGTAGCGGGCGAACTTCACCTTGACCCACTCCTGGAGACGACCCGCCCAGGAAAGATCCTGTGCCAGTAGGGCCAGACCAGCGATGATCGTGATGATCCCAGGCCCGGGCAGCGCCAGCATGGCAATGCCGGCAATGATGAGGATGAACCCTCCAACTATGCGCGAAATGCGGGCCATGACAAGAAGCTACCTAACTCAGCTGACAAACGGAACAGGGTGAAACCCTGACTCAACCCTGAAGGTATCGGCAGGTGTTCAGTCGTCGAGAGCGTCGTTTTCGAGTTTTACGAAGAGTGGCTTGACCTCACCAAGAGCCTGGCCGCCAGGAACCACAGGCCGACTCCAGCTGGTGACTAGAGGGTCGAGCCCGAGCATTTCTCCGATGTCCTCAGTGGAGTTGGGCAGATAGGGAGTCAGCGCCACCCGGATTCCGGAGATGCTCTGGATCGCGGTCCACAACACGGTGGCGGCCCGGTCTCGATCGGTCTTGATCACCTGCCATGGCTCTTCTGCATTGAGGTAGGCGTTGACCTCGGTCGCCGCATCCATGGCGGTTCGCAGGCCTCCCCGCAGCTCCACCTTCTCGATGTGCGCCGAGACCGCGGCGAGTGCCTCGTCGGTCTGATCGAGCAGTGCCTGATCCGAGTTGGAGAGCGTCCCTGGTTCGGGGACGAGCCCGTCGAAGTTCCTCGAGCTCATTGAGAGGACCCGGTTGACCAGGTTGCCCCATGTCGCCACCAGCTCTTCGTTGATGCGACTGACTATCAGTTCGTCTGACAGGTCGGTGTCGTTCTGCTCGGGGAGTACCGAGCCAATCGCGTACCGAAGCGCGTCAGCCAGGCGGTCGGCGTACCAACCGATGGAGCGGCCGATTCCTTTGCTTGCCGAAGCCTTGGTGGAGCCAAACGTCACGAATTGATTCGCCGGGACATCGGTCGGCAGGTTAAGGCCTTCGTAGCCCATGAGCATTCCAGGCCAGATGACGGCGTGGAACGGGATGTTGTCTTTGCCGACGAAGTAGTAGGACTCCGCCTTCGGGTCTTCCCACCACAGCTTCCACGCCTCAGTGTCGTCGCCGGTCGCGGCCCACTCCTTGGACGCCGAGAGGTACCCGATGACGGCGTCGAACCAAACGTAGATGCGTTTCCCGGGACCGAGGTCATCAACCGGTATCTCGACTCCCCACTCGATATCCCTTGTGATCGCCCTGTCGGGGACATCGTCGTCGAGCATGCCGAGCGCCCAGTTCTTGACATGGCGGCGCCAGCCGGTTCGGGACTCCAGCCACTCTCTCAGAGGGTCTCTGAGTCTGGAAAGCAGTAGAAAGAAGTGCTCGGTTTCACGCTGGACAGGGGTGGAGCCGGTGAGGCTGGACCGGGGGTCGATGAGGTCGGTCGGATCGAGGGTGCGGCCGCAGTTCTCGCATTGATCGCCCCGGGCATCCTTGTAGCCACAGTGGGGACAGGTGCCCTCGACGTAGCGATCGGGGAGAAAGCGCTCCGCCTCGGTGTCGTAGAACTGGAGGGAGACCCGTTTCTCCAGGAGTCCGTTTTCCAGGAGCCGGAGAAACATGTCCTGGGTGACGGCATGGTGATTCTCTGTGCCAGTCGATGTGTACAGATCCCATGAGATATCGAGTTGCTCCCAAGCATCGAGAAACTCCGAGTGGTAGCGATCAACGATCACCTGCGGCTCGACCCCTTCCTGTTCGGCCTTCACGGTGATCGGTGTTCCGTGGACATCGCTGCCTGAAACCATCAGAACGTCGTTGCCGGCAATCCGGTGATATCTAGCGAAGATGTCGGCAGGCAGGTAGGCGCCGGCGAGGTGGCCAAGATGCCTGGGCCCGCTGGCATACGGCCAGGCCACGGCAACGAGAATGTGACGATTCATGTCCTGGGGAGGGTAAACGCGTTGCCGGTTTCAGCGTGACGTGGAGACGCCGGGCTCCGGGACGTGTTTGGTGCCCCGCTCGGCCAGGTAGACGCCTCCAATCATGAGTGTGGCTCCGGCAAGGATCGAGAGTGTGACCGTCTCGCCGAGGAAGATCACTGCCAGGGTCACCGCCACAACAGGCACCGTGTAGCCCACCAGCGCCAACCGTGAAGCCGGATTGATCGAAGCCGCGATCAGGAAACTGGCGAATGGAAGAGTCGTCCCGATTGCGCCGGCGAGAGCGATGAGCACCCACTCTCTTGTACCGAACGAGGAGAAGCCAGATTCACCGAGGATCGGAGTCAGAAGAAACATGATGATCGTCGCCACAGTGAACTGGGGAAGCACCAACTGGTCGCTGGAAACCTGAAGGGCGAAGCGACGGCTTAGCGCCCCACCGATCCCGGCGAGGGTCACGCCGACGATCATGAACACAACACCCAGGCCCAACTCGTCGACACCGTCAATGGTTGTTCCCCCGACCCCAACCAGGACTGCAGCGCCGAGAAGGGAGATCAAGAGGCCCGGGAGTGACCTGGCGATGAAGCGTTCACCGTCAACCAGGAAGTGAGCTGCTCCGATGGTTGCGATCGGAATCAGCGCGATCAGCAGCCCTCCAAGACTCACAGGCAGGTATTCGAGCGACTTGGTCATTACGGCCATGGGCAGCGCCATGCCGAAGACTCCGAGGATTGCACCGCGCTTCCAGGCTTCCGGATTGGTCGTGCCGAAGCGCCGATTGAAGATGATGACCACGCCGAGTGTGAGTATGGCGAACGTCATCCGGCCCGGGAGCACGTCGAAGGTGTCGAACCCGTCCCGGAGGACTGCTCTGATGAGGACCGCGGAAGCCGCCCAGCCGACGGTGGCGGCGGCGAGCGGTGTCCAGGGATTCATGAGCGGGCCACAGTAACTGTCGACACATACCCCGACTCAATGGAAAGCCCCAAAACACCGATAGTCTGACCACATGAGCAAACGCCTTTTTTCAGTCATCGCTGCGCTGGCCCTCGTCGTTGCCGCCTGCGGTGGCGCAGTCTCCGACGAAACCACCACTACTGAGGGGAGCGACGACCCGGTCACGACCATCGCTGCCAACGTGCCGGATGGCCAACTTCTCAGCTATTCGCTGGAGGCAGGCAGCGAATATCAGTACGAAGTTGATCTTGTCCAGCACATCGAGATGAGTGCAAATGGACAAGGAGCTGTGCTCGAAGAAGGCATACCGGGTGACGCTGTGATCGATGTAGTCGGCACAGCAATATTCACAAATACCGTCGCCGATGGTCCAGAACCGGGTACTTACGCGGTCACGATTGTCGGCGAGTTCCAGGACCTGGAGGTTTCCGGGACCGTCGACGGTGTGCCCGTCGATTCCACGGGTGAGATCCCCGATATCGCCGAATTTGGGGGCCTCGAGCCGATTGAGGTGACTGTGATCGTCGATGAGCAGGGCAATCCCATTGTCGATGAGGAACCTCTCGAGGATCCTCTGGCCGACCTCTTTGGAGACCTGGGTGGCCTCGGAGCTATACCCACCCCGGGTGTGGACCCCGGTCAGTTCGTCGGACCTGCTCTCGCCGATGAAGACGTGACAGTGGGCGACACTTGGACCGAGGAAGTCTCAACGCCCGGCATGGGTGACAAGCCGGTTGTTACCACCGTCACCAGCACCGTGACCGGAGTTGAGGAGATGGATGGTGTCGAGGTTTTCGTAATTGAGACCCTGACCAATACATCTCCAATCGAGTTCGATCTTGCGGAGTTCTTCATCGGGCTCCTGACTGCTTTTGGCACTCCGGAGGGCGAAGATGCTGCGGAGTTCGAGGCCATGATCGAGGAGCTCAGGTTCATGATCTCGATTGACGCATCAGAATCGAACAGTGTCACCTACTTTGATGCCGAGGCGGGCGTTGCCCGCAAGTACGCGTTGACAGCGGAGACACACATGGTCATGGACATGAATGTCCCTGACGAGACGACCGGCGAGATGTCAGGCTTCGTCATGGACATGGTGATCGACCAGGACCTCGAATACCGGCTCATCACCGCCCCTCCCGCCTAGCCGGCGGGCGGTCAGCGGCGGGGTCTCCTCAATGAGGAGGTCTGGGGTGCCGATAATCTGACGATTTGAGCAAACGTCTTCCCTGCGTGATTGCCGTCCTGATGCTCGTCCTGGTCGCCTGTGGTGTTGAGCCCATTGGACAACCCACCACAACAGCCGTAACCGAGGATCCGGTGGCAACGGCCGCCATACCCGACGCCCGGCGCCTCAGCTACTCCCTGGAGGTCGGCAGTCAGTATGAGTACGAGGTCGATCTCATCCAACATGTCGAGATGAGTGTTACTGGAGAAACCGCGGCCCTGGGAGAGGCGGGCTTGCCCGGCGTGGCAGTGTTCGATCTAGCCGGGACGACCGTTCTCACCTACACCGTGGTTGATGGCCCCACGGAAGGCACTTATGCGATCATTATTGAGGGCAGATTCGCCGACCTCGAGGTTTCCGGGACGATAGATGGCGAGTCGATAGATCTGCAGGGTGAGGTCCCGTACCTGTCTCCAGGGGGGCGGGAACCAATTCAGGGCACCGTGATTGTGGATGAATATGGCAACGTCATTCCTGATGAGGAATCTATTGAAGATCTCGGCGAACCGTTTTCGGGCCTTGTCGGCTTCGACCCGGCATCCGCTCCGGGCCTTGATCCGGGTCAGTTTGTGGGCCCGATCCTTTCCGTGACGGAAGTAGCGATGGGTGACACCTGGTCTTTCGAGGTCGAGACGCGGGGCTTTGGTGATGATCCGATGGTCACCAGCATCACCAGCACGCTGACTGGACTTGATGAGATCGATGGTATGGAGGTCTTTGTCATCGAGACCGCCACCAACACGGCGCCGATCGGATCCGACCTCGGAGAAATCTATGTTGAGTTCATGACTGGTTTCGTCCCTCCGGATGGTGAGGACGCTGCAGAGTTCGAGGCCATACTCGAGGACTTCAGGCTCTTGATGTCGATAGACAAGACAAGCTCAGAGACGGTTACTTGGTTCGACGTCGGGGTGGGTCTTGTTCGTCAGCACAACTCGGTGGCAAGTACCCACATCGTGATGGACTCAAATATCCCTGATTTGGCGAGCACTGAGCTTTCGGGCTCCGTAGTGGACATGGTGATCGACTCCGAGATTGAGTACCGGCTCATCACCGCCCCTCCCGCCTAGCAGGACAGTTGGTCAGCGGCGGGGACGATCCCGCCAGGTCCCGTAGAGGTGCTTGAACACGGCGATCGAATAGTTCGAGATGTTGGTGACTCTCGCTGTCGATTCGTCCTCGACGTCCTCGACGACCTCCTCATCGAGTTCGACGTCATAGACCTCGGCTGAGGGTTCCTCGCTCCCATCCTCCACCTCGATGCTGACCCTTCTGGTGGACTGCGGTTTGGCGGTGGGTGTCGGCTCCACGGCGGGTGCCGGGGTAGAGGTGGCTTCCTGCTTCTCGGCTCGGAACTCAGCGAGGCGTTCCCTGAGGAACTTGACTTCAGTCTCGGCCTTGCCGGCGCGTTCACGTGCATCGGCAAGCTGTTGTCCCGCTTCGTGGAGGTTGCCGAGTTGCATCAGCATCTTGTCCCAGGCTTCGATCGGGACAACCATCGTGCCCGGCGCCGGTTCGTGATTGGGCGCGGGATCCGGAGCCGTGACAGCTTCTTCAGTTGAGGGAGGCTCTGGGTCTGGTGCCGGTTCCACTTCTTCGTCGTCGAGATCAATCTCGATGTCGACACCGGTCTGCCCATTCTCAGAGTCGACATCCGGAAAAGGTGGCAGGTCCCGTCCCAGCTCTTCGGCTCGCTCCTGTACCCCTTCCAGCCAAATCATCCTGATCGGTCCCTCTTCGGTTTCATGGATGAAACTGGGAATCGCGTTTTTCCGCACCCACTTGCGAAGGGTGCTGATAGGGATTCCGGTAGCAGCCACCGTCGCCCGCAGGGTCAGCCAGCCGTCGTTCGGGTCGGAGGACCACGACTTGCGCGAGGGAGAGACTCCGGAGCGAAGTGCTTCCGTCTCCCACATAAACGCGGCGTCCTTAGCTGCCATATCCGCATCATACGGACATGATCCGGGCCGCAGTCACAGGTTCCTAACATGGCCAGGCGTATGACGACTCGATGACGAAGCGAAGACTGTGAACCACTCGCTGTGACCACTCCTCAGGGACCCAACCTGCCTTCCGAAGAGGAAGTGCGATCTCTGGTCTCAAAGATCGTCGACGGGATGACTTCGGCCGAAGAGCAGACGGAATCGGCCCCTGTGTCAGATCAGCCCGTCCCGGCCCCAGAGCCGGTCGAGGCTTCGGGTCGCATCGCCATCGGGGCTGACCACGGTGG
>Ga0255052_10003876_pt1 | contig 10175 bp, 10 predicted proteins | sample JV7_2_21_MG_FD_188632 | JGI IMG/M metagenome (GOLD analysis project Ga0255052, IMG submission 188632) | Seawater microbial communities from Jervis Inlet, British Columbia, Canada - JV7_2_21 | ecosystem: Environmental > Aquatic > Marine > Inlet | place: Canada: British Columbia | collected...
ATCAAATTGCTTACCCCGTCAACCGCAAGAGCGCGAACTCTACTCGGCTCCGCCGCCCCGATATTGCTTCTGTGCGAATCGAATCCAACGCGGCTGAACTTGATCGCAAGTTATCGAAGAACTCCGCATATCGTTAATCCGATCCATGATGTTCTCGAGATCGCTTGCTAACAGACGGGTGCGAAAATATCTTCGATACGCATACCACTCGTGTTCATGCGCAGCTGCGAATGACCGCGTTCTCCAGGGAGTCACCCTCTTCCGCAAGGCGATAACCGATTCGCATGTGCGGTTTGTCGATCGACATCAGGTGTGTCAGATCAATCGGAGTGGCAATCAGCACCAGGTCACAGTCTACTGCGTTCACCGTCGCCTCGAGATCGCGAACCTGCTTCTCGCCGTAGCCCATCGCCGGTAACAGGGGGCCTGTATCCGGGTAGCGTTCAAACGTGGCGGCTATCTCGCCAACTGCCCATGGCCTCGGATCCACGATCTCTGCCGCACCGTTTTGCCTGGCTGCAAGGACACCCGCACCGAACGGCATGTTGCCGTGCGTGGTCGTCGGGCCGTCCTCAATTGCGAGCACACGTACACCCTGGATCGCAGCACAATCCGGCACATCCAGCGGTGATTTCGCATGCACGATGATCGCTTCCGGATTTGCGCTGCGCGCGTTCCTCTCCAGCGCTTCAATGCTCGCAGCATCAGCCGAATCGATCTTGTTGATGATAATCAGGTGCGCCCTTGCAAAGTTGACAGTGCCAGGGAAATAATTGAGCTCATGGCCGGTGCGATGCGGGTCTGCAACAACGATCCACAAGTCGGGCTTGTAAAAAGGTGTGTCATTGTTGCCGCCGTCCCACACGATCACGTCGGCCTCGCCTTCGGCTTGTGCGAGGATCGCCGCATAATCAACTCCGGCATAGACAATAGCGCCGTTTTTCAGGTGCGGCTCATACTCCTCGCGCTCCTCGATCGTACAATCGTGCAAGTCAAGGTCTGCGGGCGTGGCAAACCGCTGTACCGCCTGTTTTGCCAGATCGCCATACGGCATGGGGTGACGGATGACAATCGTCCGCTTGCCCAGGTCACGCAATATGTGGGCAACTCGGCGCGATGTCTGGCTCTTGCCGCAGCCGGTACGAACCGCGGTGATCGCGATAACGGGCTTCGTCGATTCCAGCATCGTTGCATCCACGTCGAACGGTGCAAACGTTGCACCCGCAGCCTCTACACGCTGCCGCCGTTCGTCAAGATACTCAGCGTTGATGTCTGAATACGCGAAAATGACGTCATCAACGCGGTGTCGCCTGATTAGCTCTTCGAGTTCCTGTTCATCATGAACCGGTACGCCGTTGGGATACTGACTGCCAGCAATTGAGGCCGGGTAGCGGCGCTCTTCGATGTGCGGAATCTGCGTCGCAGTGAATGCGACAACCTCGAAATCCGGATTGTCACGGTAACAGCAATTGAACACGTGAAAATCTCGCCCGGCAGCGCCCATGATGATGACTTTTCTTCTCATTTACGTCCTCCCTTGTCTTCTATTTGCAGCATCGCTGCCGCGCACGGTCACAGTCCTGCGCCCGCGCGGTCACAGCCAGAAAAATGAGCAGAGCCGCCACGCTTGTCATTGCGACTCCGTAAATCGATTCGTCCTTCGACAATACCAGTATTCCGTCAGACTTATTGTCGGTATAAACACGGATGGCTGAAGTTCCGGGATGGCGTCGAAGAAGCACACCGAAACAGCGTATTCAGGGTCAAACCGGTGCGACTGTCGGTACAGCCGCCATTCCACAGATATCACGTGGTTACTGCCCATCGAATATTGACGCATTGATTTGCCGCCGAATGGGCGGGGTTGCCCACGGGATACGCAGCCCGGATACTGCGTCCAACGGTGTCGAAGATGCCACAATACGCAACGCAGGAGCCGGCCAGGTGAGGAGATAGTCATGCCCGGATACCGGGACGAAATGCCGCAGCTATCGGGAGATCTCTTTCTCACCGATGCAGGCCTGGAAACCGACCTTATTTTCAACCACGGCATCGAAATTCGCGAGTTCGCCGCGCATACGCTGCTGCCTGATTCTGCAGGACGGGATGCAATGAGGTCCTATTTCCGGGGATTCCTGAATCTGGCCGCGGACGCCGGGGCCGGTTTCATTCTCGACAGTCAGACCTGGAAAGCGCACCCGCACTGGGCCGATGATCTCGGCGCCAGCGAACAGGATCTGCGTGCTGCTAACGAAGACTCAATACGCTTTATTGCGGATATTCGTGCGCAGTCCCCGACCAACTCGAAGCCGATTGTATTGAACGGCGTTGTCGGCCCGCTGGGCGACGCCTACGCGCCGGAAGCCGCTGTAGCTACTCGCGAGGCCGAGGACTATCACTCGAAGCAGCTTGACTGGCTGGCGGCGACGAAAGTCGACATGGTAACGGGCATGACGTTTACGCAAGCGGATGAGGCCACCGGTCTGGTGCGAGCAGCAAGCGACGCGGGCCTGCCCGTAGTCGTTTCATTTACCGTGGAGACAGATGGTCGTTTGCCGACCGGCCAGCCATTGGGCGAGGCGATCGTTCAGGTGGACGAAGCAACGGATTTCGCGGCGGCTTATTTCATGATCAATTGCGCTCATCCCGATCACTTTTCGCATGTGCTGGCAGACTCGGGCTGGGCAGAGCGTATTCGTGGCATTCGCTGCAACGCCTCGCGCAAGAGTCACGCCGAGCTCGATGAATCGGAAACGCTCGATGACGGTGATCCGCATGAACTTGCCGACCAGTACACGTCAATACGCAGCGTTATGCCCTGGCTCAATATTTTCGGCGGTTGCTGCGGATCGGACCTTCGGCATGTAACGCATATCTGCCGTGCTCTGACAGGCCGGTGAACTGCAGCGAAAGAGACCATCCCCTGTGCACAGATTGGTAAATCAAAGACGGACCAGGGCGGACCGCGCGCACGGTCGATATAGATCTGTCCCCTTTTTTACAGGATGTCCCAGGGATATTCTTCTTTAGCAGAGATGAACGCGGCAAGCGATTTTGCCGATTCATCCTCGTTGCGCAGCATCGCACGGAGGTTTCGGTTCATGCGCCGCTTGGCCTGTTGACTGAAAATGTGGGCGATGGATAACGCCTGCTGGTATTGCTCGCTGTCATCCGCATCCATACAGCTGACCCGAGACAGGACAGACAACCCAACGAACAGATCGATGCCGACATTTGCCGCTCTCTCGAGGGCAAATTGCTTTTCAACAATATTCTTGCCATGGCGGCGTAAGAGCACGTCGGTCATGCGTGCAAGCTCGAGCGTATACTTTTCAAACACCAACGCGTCATCGCGCAGCTCATCCGGGACTGAAGCGATGATCCGCTCCTGACCGACCGATGTCAGGTTACCGATCCTTCGCCCGGCGTAGTCAGCGAGCACCCCGAAGCCCTTGATCGGATTATTAAAGATATCGTCTGTCGCCAGCTTGAGTTCTGAAAGCAGCACCCCGGCATCTTTCATGCCGGAAAGCGCGATGAAGAGGCGCAGAATTTCACTGGTGCCCTCGAAAATTGTAAGAATGCGTGAGTCCCGCATGATGCGCTCGTACGGAAACTCTTGCATGTAACCGTTGCCGGCCGCTATCTGCAACGCCTCGTCGGCAACCCGAAACATCGCTTCGCTGGCAAATACCTTGCTCATCGCGGCCTCGGTCGAATAGTCCTGGTGACCGGAATCGATATAATGGGCCACCATCCAGACGGCACTTTCTGCCGCAAAACAGTCGACAGCCATGCCGGCGATCTTCTTCTTGATCAGGCCGAATTCGGCAATGCTGCGCCCGAACTGCTTGCGTTCGTTAGCCTGCTTCGCCGCCAGCGCGATGCAGGTTTTCATGCCACCCACCGCGCCACCGCCCAGTCCGGTGCGGCCATTGTTCAGTATGGCCATTGCGGTCTTGAATCCTTTGCCTTCCTCACCGAGGAGGTTCTCGGCGGGAATGCGTACGTCACTGAAACTTACTGTCGTTGTAGACGACGCCCGGATGCCGAGTTTGTCTTCCTTTTTTCCGGTCGATACGCCAGTCCAGTCGCGCTCCACGATAAATGCGGACAGTTTGCCGCCACTGCCATCCGTGCGCGCAAAGACGGTATAAAAGTCAGCGATACCGCCATTGGTTATCCAGATTTTTTCGCCGTTCAACGTCCAGCTGCCATCCGCGTTGCTCGCAGCCATGGTCTTTATGGAAGCTGCATCGGATCCGGAAGCGGATTCTGTCAAACAGAATGCGGCAATCTTTTCACCCGTTGCCAGCGCCGGCAGGTAGCGGTTTTTCTGCTCATCGGTTCCGAACAAGAGCAGGCCCTTCATGCCGATCGAGCTGTGCGCGCCGATAGTCAGGGACGCCGAGCTGTCGTACCGGCTGCTTTGCTGCAGCACCCGTGCGTAACCTGCGTTGGACAGTCCGATGCCACCATATTCCTCGGGAATGATCAGGCCGAAAAGTCCCAGCTCGCGCAGCCCGTTGATGAACTCGCCGGGTTGCTCACCGCTTTGGTCCCACGCCGCAAAGTGTTCTTGATTGTCATCAAGAAATCGATCGACCGAGTCCATGATCATGTTGAGCATCTCAGCCTGCCCGGCATCGATGCGCGGATACGGCCAGAACGCTGGCTTGAGGATCTCGCCACGGTAAAAGGCTTTCGCGGGGCTGCACTCCAGATCTATCCCGGCCGGGCTCCCGGTTTGCGATGGCGTAACGGTTTCTGTATTCATATCGCTGGTTCTCGGTTGATGCATTGCCATTCTAATAGATGCCGGGCGCTAAAGGGGCGCAGATCCGACGGTCCTGTTGTCCAACCGAATATCAGGTAATTTTGACAGGCTGCTATTTGCTTGCCGCGCTCGCGACAGGCTGGTTCACCGACGAGCGTCATGAAAGCATGCGCTTTCAATTTTGGGGTGAGTGTGACGCTCGCCGGCGAGATCGGTCAATCCAGCCAAAGTAACAGTTGCATCCCGGGCGGAAAAGGTTACAGATGGACAGGACACTCATTCCGCAGTGATGTTCAGCAGCTGCCCGACACTGTTCAGTGCAATCAGATCGAGCAGCGGTTTTGCAGGATTTACGTATGTCAGCGCCCGCCCCTCTGCAAGAGACCACGTAGACCACTCGACCAGCAGTGCCAGACCTGCGGTGTTCGCACAGTCCGCCTCTTGCAGGTCGATACAAATGTTATCATGACCGCGCATTGACTTCCGACCTGCGGCCAGCATGCGTCCGACACTCGTCAGGTCGAATCTGCCACGGAGTTTGAACCGGCCATTTCCCAGATTTGTCAGGGCAGCGTCCACGATGCGCTTACTTGTCACCCGGTGATTTGAGCATGTACTTGCCGATCAGGTTTTCGAGCCGAACGGCGGATTGCGTTAGCTCGATTTCGTCCTGGTCCTGCAAAGCAATCTCTTCCATACCCGGATTGAGTTCAACATATTTCCCGCCAAGCAAGCCTGTCGTCGCAATGCTGGCATCCGTATCGACCGGGAGATTGTCGAATTTCGAATCGATCCGCATTTCGACCACGGCCCGATACTGTGATGCATCGACCGTGATCTTCGTTACGCGACCGATGGTGACACCGGCAAGCGAAACGGGGGCCCTGACTTTCAGGTTGCCAATATGATCGAATCTCGCTTGCAACGCGTAGGTTCCACTCGCAGATATCCTGTTCATGCTCAAAGTCTGAGTGACCAGGAACAGGACTGAACCCAGGCCCAGCAAAATGAACATTCCAACACCAATACTGGTCGCACTATCGGGTCGCATCGCGAATCAAACCTCAGGCAACGTCATGCCGGTAATAATAAAATCGAGCAACAGTATCCACACAGATGTGATAACCACGGTCCGGGTCGCTGCTCTGCTGACGCCCTCGGCTGTCGGTGCTGCGTAGAATCCTTCGAAAACACCCATAAGGCTCGCAGAGACGCCAAACACGAAACTTTTCATCAGGCCGACGCCAACATCTTCGTATGCGTCGACCCGGTCCTGTATCTGCGACCAGAATGCACCCGCATCAACGCCGAGCAAGTGCACGCCCACGAGATAGGCGCCGAGTACGCCCATGGCGCTGAATATCGCGGCAAGCAGGGGCACCGATACAGCGCCCCCGATAAAACGTGGCACGACGATTCTTTGAATGGGATCGACCGCCATCAACTCCAGTGCCGCAATCTGATCAGTCGCCCGCATCAGGCCAACCTCGGATGCGACCGCGCTGCCCGCCCGGCCGGCGAACAGCAACGCAGCGACAACCGGTCCCAGTTCCCGTACCAACGCTTCCGACGCAAATGCGCCGAGCGAGTCTGTCGAACCGAACTCGACCAGCGTATTGTAGGATTGCAATGCGAGCACCAGGCCCACGAACAAGCCACCGAACATGATCAGTACCAGTGACAGCGCACCGAGCGAGTAAATCTGCTCTGAAATCAGGCCTGGCCGAAGCAGCGACTTTGGCACGTACGGCAACAGCCGTAATGAGAATAGCTGAAACCCGCCAAACGTTGCGGCAAATTGACCGAAGCTCAGCCAGCACTCTCGCAATGCCCGGCTCATGCCTGCGCCATTGCCTGTAGCTGCTCTGTGTATTCCGGTCCGGGAAAGTGAAACGGCACCGGACCGTCTGCGAGTCCCTGCATGAACTGCCGCACGGTGTCATTTTGATCCCGCTGGAGTTCCTGCGGCGAACCCCGCGCGACGACTTTGCCGTCGGATAAGAGATAGCTCAGGTCCGCCAACTCATGGGTTTCCGCGACGTCGTGAGTCACGACGATGCTGGTAATCCCCAACGCATCGTTGGTGTGCCTGATCAGGCGAACGATGACCCCCATCGATATGGGGTCCAGCCCGGTGAACGGTTCATCGTAAATGATGAGTTCCGGATCCATGACGAGTGCCCGCGCCAGCGCGACCCGGCGCGCCATGCCACCGGATAATTGCGCCGGCATGTGTTGCCAGGCGCCTCGAAGGCCCACAGAGTGCAGCTTCATCAGCACAATCTGCCGAACGAGTTCTTCGGGAAGGCGCGTATGTTCGCGTAGCGGGAACGCGACGTTCTCGAAGACGCTGAGATTACTGAGCAGCGCTCCGCTTTGAAACAGCACCCCCATTTTGCGCCTCACTTCATACAAACGCCGGCGCGAGCACGGACAAACGACGCGACCGTCAAACAGTACGACGCCGTCATCCGGATTCAGTTGCCCGGTCACCAGGTTGAGCAGCGTCGTCTTGCCGGTGCCGCTTGGGCCCATTATCGCGGTAACCGAGCCGCGGGGAATATCCAGCGACAGACCGCGGAATACCGACCGGTCCCCGCGTTGGTAGTGGACGTCCCGTATCTCGACCAGATTTTCGGGCGAAGCGGCGTATACCTTGATCACGGCTTTCTACGCGGGGCCCGCGCCTTCGACAATACCGCTTGGAACCACGGAGAGCCTGCCGAAGACCAGGCCGAGCACACCGCCATAGATTGCGTGCAACATCAACGTCATGACCGGCGCCATTACACCCATGTTGAGACCGAACACTCTCGCACCCGCCATTGGCATAACGACCAGCATCATCACCAACCATGCGGCAATGCCAAAGCTGATTCCCCGGGTCAGGTCGGAGTTACCCGGAAGGAGTTTCGATACCGCAGCAAATCCCAGGCCCCAGGCCAGTACACCAATCATGAAATGAATGGCCCAGCCAAAGGCCGGACCGACGTTCATCATCGCACCAAGCATCGCGATGACGTTGAGTCCCGGCATCACACCCATCATGCCCTTGACCACCATGATCATGGATAAAACCAGTGTTGCCGCCAAACCTGCAACGATTCCTTTACCAGCATTTGCCATCTTCAGTTCTCCATACGTGTATCTGACACCTGCTTGTTGCCACAATGAGGAAAAAGGTTACAGACAAGTTGCTGCACGGTACGCAGAGGCCGGGTGAACTTTGCGCCCCGAACCACTGTCTGACGTAGCTCGGAGGGAAACTTGATGACCCTTGCATCGTCAATCGAAGACGAAACCGATTTGTCGGATGAAAGTCGGGTTCGGCAAACTGAAAGCAGGAACGACGCCGAATCTTCACTGATCGAGAGACTTCGTGAAGGCGACGATCGTGCTTATGAATCGCTGATCAGGGCCCACGGCCCCATGGTTCTGTCTGTCGCCGGGCGCTACCTGCGTTCCGAAGCCGATGCCGCTGACTGCTTTCAGGAAACCTTTCTTGCCATTTTCCAGAATATCGAGAGCTTTGAACGCCGCTCCTCGCTGCGCCAGTGGGTCCGCGGCGTCGCGATCAAGCAGTGCCTGATGCGAATTCGCAGAGGCCAGCGATTGAGGGAAAGCTCGATCGATCACATGTTGCCCGTATTCGACGAGCGCGGTAAGCGGGTGGAGGCCGCAGGGCCCGCGGATACCATGGCGATAGGTGAGGCGCTCGATGAACGGCAGCGGCGGGAACTCGTCCGTGAGCAAATTAACAGATTACCGCAGGACTACCGGCTGGTTTTGTTTCTTCGCGATATAGATGGTTACACTACCAGGGAGGCGGCGACGATACTCGGCATCAACATCAACGCCGCGAAAACCCGCCTGCACCGGGCCAGGTCGGCCCTGAAAGTCCTGCTTGAGCCCATCATGGAGCAGACCGATTGTAATGTTGACTTGTAAAGAATTTGACGCATTCATGGTTGACTACCTGGATGGTGGCCTGCCCGCCTGGCAGAAATTCATGTGCTGGATGCACGTCAGGATGTGCCGTGAGTGCGCATATTTCATCCAGCAATACCGCCAGGCGGTCGCGCTTGGCCGGGACGCCTTCGACGGGCCCGACGATGCGGTTCCGGATTCGGTGCCGGAAGACCTGATCAAGGCAGCAAAAGCGCACCGCGATAACGACCCGAAGCGTTAACGGACCGGAGCTTAAGCCCTGAGCTGCGATTCAGAAATTGTAGTTGATCTTGGCGTCAAAGATCACCGCGCTCCCAGTGGCGCCAATGTAGGCTTCGCCCGGCAAAAATACGCCGCCAACAAACTCGAGTTCGAGATGATCCCATTCCTCAAAGCCGATAATGAGGTCGATCTCGGATCCTATATCCGTGGAAAGTCCGCTCGGATCGGTGCGCATGGCAGTATCGCGAAGGAACGGCGCTGCCTCAACCTGCGAATAGCGGTGATAGACGACTTCGATGGAACTGCTGTGCAGGAAACGGCGTCCGGCAGCAACGGTAAGAATGTCCAGATTCGAAAGCTCGGGACGCAGCGCCTCCCCGTAGTAGCGGAAACGGTCGATGCCACGGAACTTGCCATTGTTGTCGTGCAGGCCCGTTTGCCGAAAGTTACCGTCTACACCGTCACTCAGATCCGCATCACCCGATCCTCTGGCGATGGCAAGCGTGATACTGAATTCGCCTGCATCCTGGAAACGCCAGGTCAGTCCGGCATCGTATGCCCGGGCACTGACGGAAACCGGAATGACAGCGTCCAGGCGAATGAAATCGCTGCCGGCATCCGAGAATTCGTACACATTGTCGTTTCCGCCAAGCCTGGCGACATCAGCCCAGTAGTAGACCTGCCCCAGGGGCAACGAAGCGACCCGACCGGAAGCTCTGACGCCCAACCATAGTAGATTGGCGTCTGAATTATCTTCGAGATCCTCGTCGAAGATGGTGCTAAAGCCGGCCTGGCCCGAGCTGTCCCTGTGCAACAGCCCGAACAACTCAAGGCGCTGTCCTGGAATCCAGGCCCAGCTCAATCGCGACACTACTCGCAGGATATCCTTCTCATCAGGCTCGATATGCTCCAGCGTCGAGACTCGCCAGAGTTCCTTGCCAACGGCCAGTTCGGCATTGATTCGGCCGCGATTGTAGAGCAGCCGTACGGCATCGAGGTTGGTGTCCCACCACCATTCGCGGTGGTCGGCAAAGTTCTGGCGACCGATTTGCAGACCAAGATTGTCGATCAGGAAATCATGCACGTAGAACCATGATTCGCCGCGTACCAGTGCCTGCGCATTTTCCAGCTCATTGTCGGTTGAAAAGACCTCGGTTTCCCGTACTCCCTTTATCTCGACGTATGCCGCGTAACGCTCCGACATCGGGTAAAAGATCTCGAGCTCCGC
>Ga0255052_10003877_pt1 | contig 10174 bp, 8 predicted proteins | sample JV7_2_21_MG_FD_188632 | JGI IMG/M metagenome (GOLD analysis project Ga0255052, IMG submission 188632) | Seawater microbial communities from Jervis Inlet, British Columbia, Canada - JV7_2_21 | ecosystem: Environmental > Aquatic > Marine > Inlet | place: Canada: British Columbia | collected...
AAATTATCGCCGTGGCAGATGGCGTCGTGACCTGGTCGTCGTCACGATACGGCTTCGGCAAGCTCATCGAGATCAACCATGGTAATGGCTACTCGACGCGCTACGCGCACAACTCGGAAAACCTGGTTTCTGTCGGCCAGGAGGTTAGAAAAGGCCAGACTGTGGCCCTGATGGGCGACAGCGGCCGAGCCACGGGACCTAACCTGCACTTCGAAGTGCTGCATCGTGGCCATCGGGTCAACCCGGTGAAATTCATACGCCAGGGCGCGAACTAGACGATTCGCCCGCCGCTGGTTCCGGCTGCAAAAGACCTGGCCAAAGATCACAAGTGCGCTGCGCGCCTTGTCTTTATCCCGATCGGCCACACATCGCTTTCGTGCTTATCCCTCTCAGTTCATGTGGCGAGAAACGGCGTGTTCACTGGTGCATTATTTGCGCCAGTCCGTAAAATAGCGGCCTTTGTGGCTTCAATCAGATCGTCCGAGTCAGGAGCCGTAGGTGGCAAACTTTCTAACCCGAGTCTTTGGTAGCCGGAATCAGCGGTTGCTTCGGCAATATTCGAAAATCGTCGACAAGATCAATGTGCTCGAAGAGGGCATCCAGAGTCTTGACGACCATCAATTGCGAGCCAGGACGGAGGAATTTCGCCAACGATTTGCAGACGGTGAAGGCCTCGACCAGCTACTTCCCGAAGCGTTTGCGGTAGCCAGAGAAGCATCGCTGCGCACACTCGGCCTGAGGCCATTCGATGTGCAGCTCATCGGTGGCATGGTATTGCACGACGGCAACATCGCCGAAATGCGTACCGGCGAGGGTAAGACCCTGGTAGCGACATTGCCGGCCTACCTGAACGCGATCAGTGGACAGGGCGTCCACATTGTGACCGTCAACGAATATCTGGCGCAACGCGACGCGGACTGGATGGCACCCGTCTATGAGTTCCTGGGTCTCACGGTCGGCGTATCAAAGAGCGGTCAAACGCAGGACGAGAAACGCGACGCTTACAATGCCGACATTACTTATGCGACCAATAACGAACTTGGCTTCGACTATCTGCGGGACAATCTCGCGTTTTCTCTTGAAGCCAAATCTCAGCGCGAATTGAATTTTGCGATCGTCGACGAAGTGGACTCGATTCTGATCGACGAGGCCCGGACGCCGTTGATCATCTCGGGGCCCACCGAGGAAAGCACTGACCTCTATCAAAAGATCAACAAACTGATTCCCAAGCTTGCTGAACAAAAGGAGGAAGACGGCCCGGGCGATTACTCAAAGGACGAGAAGTCGAAGCAGGTTCACATCACAGAAGACGGCCATCAGAATGTGGAGGACCTGATGACAAACGCCGGGCTTTTGGGAGAAGGCGAGAGTTTGTACGACGCTGCAAATATCCGGCTGGTCCATCATCTTAACGCTGCACTGCGCGCGCACGTCATGTTCAAGAAAGACGTCGACTATATCGTCAAAGACAGCGAGATCGTCATCGTCGATGAATTTACGGGCCGCACCATGGTGGGCCGCCGCTGGTCCGACGGGCTGCACCAGGCCGTAGAGGCGAAAGAAGGTGTTGCAATCAAGCAGGAAAACCAGACCGTTGCGTCCATCACATTTCAGAACTATTTCAGGCTCTATGACAACCTGTCCGGGATGACCGGCACGGCGGATACCGAGGCGTTTGAGTTTCAGAGTATCTATGGTCTCGAGGTCATCGTGATTCCGACACACATGCTGATGGTTCGCGATGACATGCCGGACCTCGTATATCTGACTGAGGCCGACAAATTCGAGGCGATCATCGACGACATCAAGGACTGCCGTGATCGCGGACAACCGGTGTTGGTCGGTACAACGTCAATTGAGACGTCAGAAAAATTGTCTTCTTTTCTGAAGAAGAAGAACGTCACGCATGAGGTACTGAACGCCAAACAACATGAGCGTGAAGCCATCGTCGTGCAACATGCGGGGCGCCCGGGTGCCGTGACCATCGCGACCAACATGGCGGGCCGCGGTACCGACATCGTGTTGGGCGGTAATCTGGACGCCGAGTTTGCAGCATCCGCCGATGGCACTGACAAGGATGCCATTCGGGCTGACTGGGACAAGCGCCACGCGACCGTGCTAGAGGCAGGCGGCCTGCATATCGTTGGTACGGAGAGGCACGAATCACGCCGCATCGACAATCAGCTCAGGGGACGTTCCGGCAGGCAGGGTGACGCAGGCTCCAGTCGATTCTATCTGTCCATGGAAGACAGTCTGATGCGAATTTTCGGCGACCCGGAACGTACGAAATCGCTCTTGGCCAGGGCCGGCATGCGTGAGGGTGAAGCGATAGAAAGCAAACTGCTGACCCGCCAGATCGAGAGGGCACAGCGCAAAGTAGAGTCCCATAACTTCGACATCCGCAAGAACCTGCTCGAATATGACGACGTCGCCAATGACCAGCGAAAAGTCGTTTACCACCAGCGGTCCGAGCTCATGGCCGCGGACGAGATTGCCGATTCGGTGACTGCAATTCGTGCGGAAGTGGTTGAATTGATTGTCGACCAGTACATCCTGCCTGGCAGTCTGGAGGAGCAATGGGATCCGGACGGGGTAAGCCAGGCGATCGAGCATGACTTTGCCGTGCGCCTGCCGGTGAGCCAGTGGCTGAAGGACGACGCGAAGCTCAACGAAGACGGTATTCGCGAACAGTGTGTGAGCGAATTACAGAAAAGCTATGACGCGAAAGTGAACGAGATCGGCGAAGACAGGATGCATCACGTTGAGAAAGAAGTGATGTTGATGCAACTCGACCATCACTGGAAGGAACACCTCGCGGCCATGGATTACCTTAGACAGGGAATTCACTTGCGAGGCTATGCGCAAAAAAACCCAAAGCAGGAATACAAGCGCGAAGCATTCGAGATGTTTGGTGTAATGCTGGATCAGGTCAAGCATGACACGATCAGTATTCTTTCAAGGGTCAGAATTCAGAGTCAGGAAGACGTCGAGAGAATGGAGGCGCAACGTCGCGCAGTGCAGGCAATGGAATTTCAGCACGCGGAGGCGCCGGCACTCGGACAACAGCAGCAGGCCGGTGCTGCGGGCGGTGGGGCGGCAGCAACTGCGACGGCCTCACACACGCCGTTCGTCAGGGGCGAGCGAAAGGTAGGCCGCAACGAGCCTTGCCCGTGTGGATCCGGCAAGAAGTACAAGCAATGCCACGGCAGACTTTCCTAGCCCGCATGTTGTATCAGTTGGTGCGTAAGATCGGTCAAGGATTTGATTGCCTGAAGGATATTCTGACTGAGAGTCATATCGGGCATATTTCCGAGGGAAGAAAATTCTTCAGGCGATAAAAGACTCAGCGAGAGCGCAGCGACTGATACAACATGCGGGCTGCCCGCAATGACTCGCGTTCGGGTTGTTGCAGGCATCCTGCGTGACGATAACGGTTGCGTGCTGATCGCTGAACGGATCGGAGATCAAGCATTCGCCGGCCTGTGGGAATTTCCCGGCGGCAAAATAAAAGATGGCGAGGAGGGCTTGTCGGCGCTCAAGCGAGAGATAGACGAAGAGCTGGGTATAGAGATTCTCCAGCCGACCTTATTCATGAGCCTAGACCATGATTATCCGGACAGGTCGGTGTCCATCGATTTCTATCTGATCAATGACTGGTCGAATACGCCCGAAGGCAGGGATGGGCAGACGTTAAGGTGGGTCAGTCCGGATGCGCTTGAGGAGGATTTCCTGTTGCCGGCGGATGGTCCGGTGATTCGGGCGTTGCGTCAGCTGTAACAGATCAACAAATGCTAATCTGGAAGCCCACGTCGCGTCCGGTTTGTACGGCACGGCTGCCGATGTTTGACCACTCCAGAAATCGCACCGTAAAGCGGTGCTGGCTGCCACTGATTTCGGGATACAGGGGACTGTCGTCGGGCAGCGTGACGCGCAACAGACGGAAATGATTATGCTTTTGCATGTTGTGCTGATACATGCCGTTTATCGCAGTCTTCTCTAACGGTTGTGCGCTCTCTCGTATCAGCCAGAGCAGCTCGACAACGGCATCGCAAACCGGACGAATGACGCTCAGCCAGTCTTGCAGATCCTGTTGACGTCTTGCAATCGGCTGTCTTAGCCAATGGTTATATTCCGGCAGGTCGAACTCGCAGGTGCCGCCCGGAATAGAACTGCGGTGTTTGATTGACGTCAGGAATTCGCAGCCTCTTAACGGTTGCAGAAACTGTGTGCCTGCCGAATTGACCTCATCTCGGCTCTCGAGGAGATTTTTCAACAGGGCGTCCAACCGCCTCGAATCGACCCCGGGCTTGCTCACAAATCGCTCCAGATTCTCAATCTGATGATCGAGTTCCTTGTGCACATCACTGCGCACATCACCGCGCATCAATATCGCCATTATTTCCAGCAAACTTGACGTAGCAGCACGGGTCGCCCAGTCGGAATCGAGCTCGCCGTTATACAGCATCTGCTGGTACAGGAACTCGAGCCTGAGAAAAGTTCTCATTCGCTCATTCAGAGGCTGCTCATATTCGGCAGACCGGCGGCAGACAAGCGGAGGGGCAATCTTGGAGGCAGGCTTCGCCATGGGCAGTATTCTGCGCCACGCGGTCATTCAGGGCAAATGACGCCATTTTGCGACAGGGCCTCTTATTCTTGGTGGTCCAACAAGGCTATATCGATGGACCACTAGCCACTTGCCAGCGAGAGGTACTCGCTGTGGAGAGCATCGACCTGGCTCCGGGTGCTGCCCAGGTCATCGTTATTGGAAATAACATCGTCCGCAATCGCCAACCGGGCTGTCCTGGAGGCCTGTGCCCCCATAATGCGGCGCGCCTGGCCTTCGTCTTCTGCATCACGCGCCAACAGGCGCCTGAGTTGAGTGTCCTCATCGCAATCCACAACCAGAACGCGATCCATGAATTGCCGAATGGGCGATTCGACGAGCAATGGCACGACAATTATCTGATATGGGCCATCTGCTGCTTCGGACTGAGCGGCGGTCTCCGCGCGAATTCTCGGGTGCAAAATCGATTCGAGCTGTTCTCGCCGGGACGCGTCCGAAAATACGAGCTCGCGCAATGATCTGCGATCCAGGCGGCCGTCCGAATCAAAGACATCGCTACCAAAGGCGGAGCGAATCTCGTCAATGGCAGGCTTGCCCGGCTCGACAAGCTGGCGGGCAATGACGTCCGTGTCTATAACCGCTACGCCGTGCGCTGCAAAAAGGTCTGCAACTGTGCTTTTGCCGCTTGCGATACCGCCGGTCAGGCCAATTCGAAGAGGTTTGTTCACCTCACTATTATCGGCTAATTAAGGGCGTCGAAGCGCATTTTTAGAAATCGCGACGGAATTCCAGGAATGTGCTTTGATGCCCTGTTCCCTAGCCCATGAAGTCGAGGTAACCGGCAACGATCTGTTCGCCGTACAACATCGCGATCCAGCCCGCCGCTGCGAGATATGGACCGAATGGAATCGGCACGCTGCGGTCCTGGCGGCGCAGGACGATCATCGTGATGCCGAATGCTGCACCGACAGCAGCAGACAGCAAGATGATCAGCGGCAGCACATGCCAGCCTAACCAGGCACCGAGCACGGCCAGGAGTTTGAAGTCCCCGTAGCCCATGCCTTCCTTGCCTGTCAGCAGGAGGAACAGCTTATAGATGCACCACAGGCTCAGGTAGCCGGCCAAGGCGCCGATAATTGCCGTTTTCGGATCGACGAACAGGACATCGGCGCCCGCCATCGGATGGAACAGGCTCAGGAACAGGCCGATCCAGAGGAGTGGCAGGGAGATCGAATCCGGGATTATTTGATGGTCGATATCAATGACGCTGATTACGATTAGAGCCCAGGTCAGCAGGATGGCTCCAGCAGACTCCCAGCCAAAACCGAATCGCCAGGCGACGATTGCGGTCAGGATCGCCGTCAGTGCCTCGACAATCGGGTAGCGTTTTGAAATTGCTGCGCTGCAGCTGCCGCATTTTCCACCCAGGATCAGGTAGCTCAGGATCGGGACGTTCTGCGATGCCGTAATTTGTGCACCGCAGGACAGGCAACGGGATCGTGGGGCAACGAGGTCGAAACGCCCCTCTGGAATATCCGTCGCCGGCGTCTCGCTGAGCTCCTTGCATTGGTCCCGCCACTCCCGTTCCATCATGATCGGCAGCCGGTAAATTACGACATTCAAAAAGCTGCCGATCAGGAGTGACAGAACGAACATCGATGCAACGAAGACTGGTGGCGAACCTAGGAGAAGTTCCTGCATTATGGTCCTCTATCAAACGATTAAAGAAACGGCGCCTCGCGGCGCCGTTCACATTCGATCATCTACAACGATCTAGTGATCCAGTGGTCGATGCGCGTCCTTAAATAACAGAACCCATCTTGAAGATAGGCAGGTACATCGCGACTACCAGTCCGCCGACGAGAACGCCGAGGATCGCCATGATCATCGGCTCGAGCAGCGAGCTCAGGTTGTCAACCGCGTTATCGACATCTTCTTCGTAGAAATCTGCGACCTTGCCCGACATTTCGTCCAACGAACCGGATTCCTCACCAACTGCGATCATCTGAATAACCATGTTGGGGAACAGGTCGGTGTTTTCCATCGCTTGCTGTAGTCGCTGACCGGTGGCGACTTCATCTTTCATCTGCAGCACACCGACCTCATAGACGATGTTACCGGTCGCTCCGGCAACGGATTCAAGCGCTTCAACGAGCGGCACGCCGGCGCTGAACATGGTTGATAGTGTGCGCGCGTATCGTGCAATGGAAGCCTTCTGCAGTATCGGACCAACGATCGGCAACCTGAGGGACATGCGGTCCAGGAAATGCCGCATCGCACGCGAGCGCTTCTTGAAGTAAAAGAATGTGGACACGAGGGCGCCTGCGAAGATTGCCAGCATCCATCCCTGCGTCCGGACGAACACCGACAGGTCGACGACCATTCTTGTAAACGCCGGCAGGTCTGCGCCGAATCCCTTGAAAAGGTCTTCGAAGGCCGGGATGACGAAAATCAGAAGAATAATGGTTACGACAAAAGCGACGACCACGACCGCAGCCGGGTAGGTCAGCGCCTTCTTGATTTTTTTCTTGATCGCCTCGGTTTTTTCTTTGTACGTTGCGATCTTGTCAAGCAGGGTCTCGAGAGCACCTGCCTGCTCGCCTGCTACTACCAGGTTGACGAACAGGTCGTCGAAATACAATGGGTGTTTGGCAAGTGCCTCCGCAAGAGCGCTGCCGCCCTCGACGTCTGCCTTTACTGCCATAATCAGCTTCTGCATCGCTGCATTTTCGTGGCCCTGACCGACGATTTCGAAAGCCTGTACCAGTGGAATACCTGCGGCGAGCATCGTCGATAGCTGGCGTGAAAAGATCGCAATATCGCCAGGCGTTATGGTACCGCCTCTCTTGAGGCCCCGACCCTGCTTCTTGATTCTGCTCGGAACAACGCCCTGACGGCGCAAGTCAGCGCGCACATGAGCCTCATCGGCCGCCATGCTCTTGCCCTTGACCTTTTTGCCCTTGCGATCGGTTCCCTCCCAGAGAAAGGGTACCTTGCTCATTACCGCTGAATTAGCCATCGTAGTTCTCTTCCAATTCCTGAGGGTTTACGCTAATCAATTGTAACCCGGTTGACTTCCTCAAGGCCGGTAAGCCCGTCCTTGACTTTATTCAATCCGGCGCGACGCAAATCGATGACCCCCTCGCTTTCGGCCTGGTCCGCAATCTGTATAGCGTTGCCGCCTTCCATGATAATCCGGCCCATCGCCTCGGAGACCTCCATGACCTGGAAAATGCCGACACGCCCCTTGTAACCATTGTTGCACGACTTGCAACCGACCGGACCGTAAATGGTCAGCTTGTCATTAATATCGTCGGCTCCGAAACCTTCTTTCTCCAGAGCTTCGTGGGGAATGTCCTTTACCTCTTTGCACTTCTCGCAAAGTCGTCTCGCGAGACGCTGAGCGATAATCAGGCTGACCGAAGTGGCAATTGCATAAGGTTTTGTGCCCATATCGACGAGCCGGGTCAGTGTGCTGGGTGCGTCGTTCGTGTGCAGTGTCGAGAGGACGAGGTGACCGGTTTGCGCAGCCTTGATGGCAATTTCCGCCGTTTCGAGATCTCGAATCTCACCGACCATGATGACGTCCGGATCCTGTCGCAGGAATGCCTTCATCGCCGATGCGAATGTCAGGCCTACTTTCTGATTGACATTAACCTGGTTAATGCCCACCAGGTTGATTTCCACCGGATCTTCGGCTGTGGAAATATTTCGGTATTCCTCATTCAGGATATTGAGGCCCGTGTAGAGTGAAACCGTCTTACCGGACCCGGTCGGACCGGTGACCAGGATCATGCCGTAGGGTTTATCCAGATGCTTCTGGAACAAATTCATCTGCCTGTCTTCGTAGCCCAGGGCATCGATGCCGATTTTGGCGCTAGCCGGGTCGAGAATACGTAAAACGACTTTTTCGCCGAACAGGGTGGGGCAGGTGCTAACGCGGAAATCGATTGCGCGATTTTTCGACAGGCGCATCTTGATGCGGCCGTCCTGCGGCACACGACGCTCAGCGATATCCATCCTGGACATCACCTTTAGCCGCGCACATACCTTGTTCGCAAGCGCAACCGGTGGCGCAGCAACCTTTGATAAGACACCGTCAAGTCGCGTTCTTACGCGAAACTCTTTTTCGTATGGTTCGAAGTGAATGTCCGACGCGCCGCGTTTGATTGCGTCCAATAGAATCTTGTTGACGAACCGGACGACCGGCGCATCATCGACGTCGTTACTCGTTACGTCGTCCGGCTCATCATCACCGGCGGAAACGTCCAGGTTCTCGAGATCGAAGTCGTCGTCCTCCAGCGAAGACATACTCGTATCGACGGCTTCGAGTGCCTTGGAAATAGACTCCTCGAGTTTGTCCTGTTCGACGATAACCGGGTCGATACGCAGACTCGACTGGAACTTGATGTCATCGATGGCCTGCAGATTCGTCGGGTCAGAAATGCCGAGAAACAAGCGCTGGCCGCGCTTGATCAGCGGCAACACCCGGTGTTTGTTCAGGAGTTTCTGATCGACTTCGCGCAGGCAGTCGAGGTCTATTTCAATGGCGTCGAGATCGAGGAGCGGCACACCGAATTCGTGTGACGCAGCTACTGCAATAGCCCGGGGATCGGCCATCTCGTTTGCCACGAGATAGACAACAAGGGGAACCTTCTCCTTGCGTGCGGCTGTGGCGGCTTTCTGTACGTCTTCTGCAGAAACGATGCCGTCCTGAACCAGCCGCCTTGGCAGGCCCGAAAGATTGGATTGAGACGCTGTTGCTGCCATGCTTTTGGAAACCCGGATTCTTGCCCAAGAGCGATTTAACCGACTTCACAGTCTTACTGATCTAAGTGCACGTATCAACCGGATTTTGTGCTGCCGTTCACAATTGCGAAATTTGATTAAGTCAAACCTGCCGCATTGGCCGAATTTGGGCCATGAACGGTGCACTGACCGCCTAAGGGCGGCACGGACCGGGCAGGTAACGAGGCTCTATAGTCGGTGCCAAATGGGCTGCCGTAACGCCGCCGCCGCTCAATTCCGAGCTTCCGGCCGGGACTGATGCGGCGCCGCAGCGCCAGATTACATTGTCGCCAGCCGTCTGATAGGGCGTGACCGATATGGTGTCACCATAAATGTCCCGGTGGACATTGTTACCGAAGGTCATGTCGATGCGGCCATTCGATATTGAGACCTGGCTGACGTAGTTGCCCTGCGTGTCGGTCGGGGCGGGCGTCATGCCGGCCGCAGCGCGGTCCACCGGTGGTATGCCGTTTTGCCTGAATGCGTCGACGATCGGTACCTTTGCACCATCCGCAAGAATTAATGCTTCGGCGACCTGGGCCCTTACCGTATAGGTCTGATAGGCCGCGATTGCCAGCGAGGCAAGAATGCCGATGATCGCGATCACGATTATCAGTTCGATCAACGTAAATCCTTCGCTACGGTGACACATCGTGCTAGTGGTCCATCAATATGGCCTTGTTGGACCACCAGTCTGCTGGTCCCGTCTGGCGATCCCCGGTCGGGCATCTTACCGCAGGTGAGCCTCGCGGGTTTGCCCAGCCGGGCCGTCATCCGGTGTCACCCGGCAAAGAATGGCGCAGTTCGGAACGATTGGCAGGT
>Ga0255052_10003880_pt1 | contig 10170 bp, 5 predicted proteins | sample JV7_2_21_MG_FD_188632 | JGI IMG/M metagenome (GOLD analysis project Ga0255052, IMG submission 188632) | Seawater microbial communities from Jervis Inlet, British Columbia, Canada - JV7_2_21 | ecosystem: Environmental > Aquatic > Marine > Inlet | place: Canada: British Columbia | collected...
TATGGGTCGAGGGAAGCTCAAGTCCAGTCGTGCACGGACAAGCCAGGGCCGGGATAGGCATCGGGCCGTTGACAAACGGTACTTCAAAGTTAGTGAATATACATCCCATATTATTCCGATAATTCAGTTAATTACACGCAGGCCCGAGGCCGACTGGTGCAATATGCGGGCTAGATGACTTGGGCTCACGATTCGGGTGCCAATGGTTTTCACTCTGACTGCAACGCGGGGGTCAGAGTAAAGTGCCAGAGTAGCACTCTGGCACTTTACTCTGACCCCGAGACTGAGGCCTTTGATCAAAGAATTTGATCGGAGTCTTCGTGTTCTTCGTTTCAGTGAGTTAAGTTGCATTGGTGATTGCAAAAGGTTCTTTGGAAATGCTTATATGGGCGTGTGGCATTAGAGAATGCAATTCTGAACGATGGCTGGCTGCTCGGTAGGGCGCGCGGTCTGCTATTGCAAATGGGCGTGAGCAAGGTCGGCAGTAGCTGGATGGTCTTGTTTTTGGTTTTGGGGTTCAATAGCACTGATATTGGCGCGGCTGAAACGGAGGGGGGCGCCTGGCTGGTTGCCGCGACTTCGGATTCTTTTGGCTCGGGTGAAAATCCAGGTAATTGGCGTTGGTCGCTGCAGGGTCAGTTGCGAAAATTCACGCTTGGTGATGGCTTGCGGCAGGGTGTGATTCGTGGCGGTTTGGGTTACAAGGTCAGCAGCAATGTCACCTTGTGGGGTGGTTATGCCTATTATCACACCAAGCTTCAAAATTTCGGCACTGCCCGGGAACACCGGATTTGGCAGCAAGTGAGCTGGACCGTGGGGCGTTGGGGATGGGGGACGTTGAAATCGAGGACGCGGTTGGAACAGCGTTTTCGTGAGAACCGTGACGGCACCGGCTGGTGGGTTCGGCAGCTCTTCGGGGTCGAAATTCCCATCGGTGGCAGGGACAATCTCGATTTTATTCTCGCCGCGGAAGGGTATTTTCACCTCAAGGAAACCGGTTGGAGTGACGATGGCTTCGTGCAGAATCGTGTTTATGTCATGCTTGGATATAAACCCTCCAGGAAACTCAGGATTGAAGCTGGATATCTCAATCAATATTTCCGGGTGCGGGGTTCTCCCAACCTGATGAATCACGTGGCCGTCGTTAGTTTCAGATTCCTCTGATTGCAACGCGGGGGGTCAGAGAACGCGGGGGTCAGAGTGCCAGAGTAACACTCTGGCACTTTACTCTGACCCCGATACTGATACGATAGAGTCACAAAGAATTCAGGGACTGTTGATTGAAATTTTTGATCGAATTCGTCTCCATCTCTGAAATTTTCATAAAAAACCTGCTGAGGAGGGACGGTCATTGTTGGATTTCTCAGTTGAGAACATTTATTTATATGGTTCGGCATTGCTGATTCTTGTTCTGGTTGTCCTGAGAACATTGACCAGGAACCGCTGGATCAAGACCCGGCTACAGTGGTCTATCATCCTTTTGTCAATCTCCCTGGTGATGTCGGTCCTCATACTGTTTCAATTTGCTTGGGCCAGCCTTCCGACCGTTCGAGTGCTGCTGACAGTTATGGCAATTGTCATAACCGTAGTGGTCCTGGTCTTCAATGAGTTCCGTGGCGACAGGGTGTCAAAACGCTACCCGTCCATTGTTCAGGATGCGATTGTGATCGGTGGTTTCGTTATTATCGCCGTTGCACTTGCTCCCGATGAGCTGTTAACTCCATCCGCCGTTGGTGCTCTTGTCGTTGGTTTGGCCCTTCAGGATACCCTGGGTAATCTTTTTTCGGGCCTTGCCCTGCAGGTTGAAAAGCCATTTCTGGTGGGTAACTGGGTAAAGGTCGCACAGCTCGAAGGAAAGGTCCGGGAGGTTACCTGGAGGGCAACTAAAATCCTGACCAAGGCCGGTCATTTATGTGTTATACCAAACACCGTGATCGCCCGTGACACGATTGTTAACTATTCGCACCCGTCACCCGTAATCCGTTGGGAAATCACGATCGGTTTCGGTTATGAAGCCCATCCCAACAAGGTAAAACAATGTGTACTCGATACACTGGCAGACGTTCCGGAGATTTTACGGGAACCCCGGCCGGATCTGATTCTGGAAAAATACAACGATTTTTCGATCGACTATAGAGTCCGTTTCTGGATCAAAGACTTTAGCCAGAGCGAGCCGATTCAGGATAAATTCACCTCCCTCCTTTATTACAAAATGAAGCGGGAAGGTCTTAGTATCCCGTTCCCCATCCGGGATGTACGTCTCAGTGAGGAGCAAAGGGCGGCAGAACTGGATGCGCTTGGACTCACCCAGAAAAAACAATTCGTGGAAAAGGTCGATCTCTTTACCCAGTTGGAAGAAAAAGACCGGTCAATGATCGCCGAATGCCTGAAAGCGGTTACCTTTGCCGCGGACGAACCAATCGTCAGGCAGGGTGACAGCGGCGACTCCATGTTTTTTATCCAGCGTGGTGATGTCAAGGTCCTGCTGGAAAAATATGGGCAGTTCAGAGAAGTGGCCCGCGTGGGACCTGGTGACTATTTTGGAGAGATGGCTCTGTTAACCGGTGAAAACCGGACCGCCACCGTCACCGCAACAACTGATGTTGAGATTTTTATGCTCCGGAAGGAACAGTTTTCAGAGGTCCTTTTGAGCAATTCTTCCATCGCGGAAAGCATTGCCGGAAAGGTGGCCGAAAGAAAAGCGTCGCTGGAATCTCACGATTCGCGATTTTCGGTGGTTGCCGACAAATCTGATGTTGCTCAAGCGACCCTGCTTAAGAAGATACAGACGTTTTTCGGTTTGGTTAATGAACCCGGCCGGTGATCATTCAGTCCTGGCTGCTCCTGGGGCGGGCAGATGTAATTTGGTGTCTCCTGGTGGGAAACCACGTTTGGTTCCTCCCAGCACAACACCGGCATAAGGCGTGACGATGGCCAGCAACCAACCGGATGCCAGCATAAACGCAGAACTGAATAACAGGTATTCTGATAGCGCCAGCAGCACCAGGTAAAACACCGCCAGCGCGGCGCCGGTCAGCACGTAGGGTACGGGGTGAAGTGACCGGGCTAGCTTTGCTGGTATACATCTGTGGGTGTTTCCAGGCTGTTTCGTAATTTTTAGTGTGGGGTCCCGGACACTCTGTGAGCCACACCCGAAAGGGATTCGTTCATGCGCAGCAAACTGGGTAACAAAATCAGCGTGAATAGTGTGCTGACGAGCATGCCACCCACGATAACCGCGGCCATACCGCGATACAATTCAGAACCTGACCCAGGCACCAGCATCAGTGGTAACATACTGAAAATGCTGGTCATTGTGCTCATCAGGATCGGCCGAAGCCTGAGTCGCACCGAACTTTCTACCGCGTCCCTTCTGCTCATACCTTCACGCTCGGCATCACGTGCGCGGTAGACCAGCAAAATGGCATTGTTTACGACCAGTCCGAGCAGGATTACGAAACCAATCATGGTAAGCAGATCCATTTGTTGTCCACCGCTGGCGAAAAAGGCAAGGTCAACCAGGCGAAGTGAGAGGACGCCACCCACAGTCGCCATCGGGATGGTGAGTACTACGAGCAGTGAGTCTCTATATGAGCGGAACAAGGCCGAAATCAGCAAATAGAGAATGACTATGGCCAATGCGAAGCTGCCGGAAAGACTCCCCAGTGCTTGCTCAAGTGCTTCGGCGGTGCCACTCAACTTGATTGAGCCATCCAGGGGCAGCAATTCGCGAATTCCGGGTATCACATCTCGTGTCAGAATAGCCAGTGCTTCCTCAATGGCCATGCCCCCGGGTGGCGTGATTTGAAGGGTCAGTGTCCTGCGACGGTCCACTCGCTGGATATTCGATGGCCCTGCGGTTCTTTCCAGTTTCGCCAGTTCGCCCAGGGTCACCACTTCACCGCTTGGAACGGCAACCGGCATGGCTGTCCATTCCTCGGGTGAATACCAGTCTTCCGAGCGCATGATGACGTTATATCGTCGTGTGCCATCAAAATACTCACCCATGAAAGCACCGTCCCCGAGGGCACGTACGATCGTAGCCATCCGGGCTCTGTTCCATCCTACTTCGGCTATTCGACGGTCATCCGGCACCAGGCGCAATTCGGGTTCAGCAAGCTCAAGACCCGGTATCGGTTGCACGCTGGCCTCCGGTAACGCCTGCATTACCGAGAAGAATCCCGCCCTTCCGGCGGACAACAGGGATTCAAATGACGCGGCCTGTAATTCCAGGTTGATCTGGCGCCCTCCACGGGCGCCCTGAAATATCGGGGCTCGCATTGCGAACCCAAAGGTATCCGGAAAGCCGGCAATGATCTGGCCGTTAAGAATACCCAGCATCTCGTCCACCCGGGAGGCGTTTACTGTGCTACCTCCGATAAAGGTGCCCCAACTCGGGTCGGAACCAATGTAGTACATGTCCAGCTGAATCTCATGCTCGCCATTGATAAATGGTTCCAACCGCTGGTCTATCACATCCATGATTTCGTGCTCACCGGTTCTGACCCCCATGCCAGGCGGCGTTACCAGGAAACCTTGTATCTGGTTTTGTTTTCCCTCCGGCAGGTAATCTGCCGGTGGTGCCAGCAATAAAACCAGGGTCAGCGGCACGACGGTAAGAACAGCCACCCAGGTCCAGCGCTGGCGTGGAGTATCTGTCCAGCCCATGATGTGACGGGTGGTCCATCGCCACCATTCCCGGTGATTGTCTTCGATGCCAGTACCTCGGATCCAGTTGGATGCGGCCGTGGGTAAAACGGTCACGGCCACCAACAGGCTGGCAACTACCGCAGCTGAAATAGTGATGGCAAGATCGGAGAAGAGTTGGCCCACCTCGTCCTGCAAAAATACCACTGGCATGAATATCGCCACCGTGGTTGCCGTGGATGCCAGTAGGGCTCCCCATACCTGCCTGGTGCCCCTTTCGGAGGCGTCATCGCCATCCCATCCCGCTTCCCGTTGACGGAAAATATTCTCCAGCACCACGATTGCGGCATCCAGCACCATACCGGTCGCGAAAGCCAGACCGGCCAGAGAAATGATATTCAGCGTCCTGCCGACGATATTCATAATCAGGAAAGCCACAAACAGACAGATAGGTATGGAAAGCGCTACGATCAGGGTCGCCCTGAACCGCCGCAGAAACCACCAGAGCACCAACACCGCCAGGGTCATGCCCATCAGCAGGTTGTTACGAACCATGTTGATGGATTCCTTGACGTAAGTGGACTGGTCGTAATTTTGTTCGATCTCGAGCCCCGCCCGCTTGAGTTCACCGGCCTGCAACTCGGCAATTGTCGTCTGGATACCTGTCATCACCTCAAGTACGTTGCTTCCGGACTCCGGGGCAATGGCCATGCCAATAGCCGGACCGCCATTGAGATGGAGCACCGTGCTTGGGTCCACCATGGCCATCTCGATCCTGGCAATATCTTTAAGCTTGATCGGGCGGCCTTCGCGCCACTCCAACACCAGGTCACCCAGTGATTCGATTTCGTATTTGCCACTGAACCGCAGGGTATATTGCCGGCGGCCCACCTCGGTATTACCACCGGAGATATTGGCGTTGGCGCTCATTTCTGATGATATTGAGGTCAGGTCAAGCCCGATGCTGGCTGCCTTGTACGGGTCGAATGTGATCCGGACCTCATGTGGGCGTCCACCGAAGGACCCCACCCACGATACGCCGGGCACCCGCTCCAGGCGGGTGACCACGGTGTCATCAATATAGTCCTGGAAAGATTCAATGGGGGTTTCGTTTCCCTCTGCCACGGTAATGGCGAACCAGCCAATTACGCGGTCGAATCGATATCCTCCGGCGAGGATGACCGGTTCTTCGGCATCAACCGGGTAACGGGGTACCTGGTTGAGCCGGTTCATCACCTCGATCAGGGCACGGTTCATGTCTGTTCCAATTCCGAACTCGAGCGTTACCGACGCTGAGCCGTAATTAGCGGTCGAGGTCATCTTGACCAGCCCTGGCGTGCTTCTGAGTACACTTTCCTGGGGCTCAATGATCTCTGATTCGATTTCATTAGGTGCCGAGGCACGCCAGTTCGTGATCACCAGTACCTGCGGCTGATCAATCTCCGGGGTCATCTCAATGGGCAGTCTTGTCATACTGATGATCCCGAAAATAGCCACCAGAATGACGCCCACCGAAACTGCGACGGGGTTCCCCAGTGATATCCTCGTTAACGTCATGCGAGACTCCGGGTGTAAGTAATATTAAAGATCCGTTTCCAAACCGCGACAGTTATTTACAGACTGATTTTCCCGGCTACTTAACTTGCAGGTGTCCAGAGGCGGGCTGCGCATGGTAGATGGCGCCGCTTTTCGTTACACTCGCAAGGCGTTCCTACCGCTTGTAAATCACCTCTCCATCGAAAATTGTAAGGTCTACCAGCGTATCGGCAATACGTTCCGCTTCACCCTTTTCGAACAACTCTACTATGTTCTGATTGATCACTGCAAAATCCGCTCTTTTACCCACTTCGACAGATCCCACACGGTCTTCCTGAGACAGTGCGCGGGCGCCATTGATCGTATAGGCGGCAATCATCTGGTGCACATCGATGGATTCGTTTTCGTTCAGCACACCAAATTCCGGGCCGCTGCGGGTAATGCCAACGGCCATGTTGACGAAAGGGCGGGGTGAACGGTCATCGACCGGCGCATCGCTGCCCGCGGCCAGCACAGCACCTGCCTCCATCACGCTGCGTACCGGGTAGGCATTTTGCATGTAGTAGCCATTGGGGTCGTAGAGATCTTCCACGTTCTTGATTTCGTCTATGAACGGGATCACGGTCATGTCATAGGTCAGGCCGGTCAGTGCCCACGCATAGGTATAGGCCAGGTACAGCCCCAGCTTGCCAATTCGCAACTGGTCATCCGGGTGAATAATCTGCAGATGCGCCATGGTATGGCGCAACGGATTGCCGAGGGCAGGATCCATTACTGCTTCCAGTGCATCCACTCCCACGCGAACCGCGCGATCGCCGATTACGTGGATGTGAATCGTAAAGCCTGCATCGTTCAGGCGCCTGATGTATCCGCGGATAAACGGCTCCTGGTCACGCAAAACCCCAAGGCTGATTACACACTGAGCGGGGTGGAAACCATTACGGGAAATAAAGCCGTCACGCGCAGCGGTGTCGTTGAAGCGCCCAGGCATGCCCTGGACTTCCTCGCATGCTTCACTTCCGGTATCGACATAACCATCGATACTGGCAGTCTGGGAGGCCGCATCATAGCTGATCTGGGGCTGTTTATAGGGCGCCAGAACCGCTGCGTTGGGCAACGTCGGAGGATTGGCCAGTGGGTTGCCCTCGATTACGCCATCGATGAAAATTTTTACCGCCGTGGCTGCAATCAGCTCGGAGGACTGGAATTTCCGCCGGTTGGCCTCCAGCAGTTCGAGCATGGCGTCCATCTGAACTTCGCCCGTTTCCTGGTCTTCCCACTCGAGTGGGTCAAGGCGCGAACTGACCTGCAGACGGAATCGCATCTTGCCGCTGTTTTCAAATGCTTCCAGCGCGGGCAGAAAATCAGGTGTCAGCATCGCATCCTGTACCGAGGTCAATCCATTGCTGGCCAGCACCTGGCCGATCTCCGGCAGCAATTTACCGAGAACCTCCGGGTCACGCCGCTTGGGTCCGAGCGCACTGCGCGCCTGTTCGTGCACTTCACCATTGGGTTCACCGTTAGCGTCGACACCAACCAGGTCGCGGTATTCGGCCATCACCCCGGCAAGGCTTTCAGAACTGAAACCAACCACTGTCCTGGATTTATCCATGGCCAGGGCCAGGGCGGCGCTATTGACCGCGCCGTGATGACCATCGTTACCCCAGAGAATGATCGGGTGATCCGTCGACACCGCATCCAGGGCAGCGCGCAGGTTGGGCAGGCGTTCACTTGCCTGGTTGCCTTCAGAGAAATTCCACATGTCCACCGCCAGCCATTCGCCCGCTGGCAACTGGTAGCTTTCGACACAGTCCTGCAGCAGCGGGACCATTTCCTCCAGGCTGTGCACCTCGCTGCCCAGGCTGCACACATCCGGCTCCACGATGCCGAAAATGTGCAGGTGCACATCGTGTAAACCCGGCAACAGCATACGCCCCCGAAGCTCCACGACCTCCGTCTCCGGACCCTGGAGCTTGCTGACTTCCTGGCTGGTTCCTACTCTTATGATCTTACCGTCGCGCACGGCCACCGCTTCGGCGATGCTGCGGTCGGCATCAACTGTGTACACATAACCATTGAGCAAGACCATATCCGCGGGGCTGTCCACTGCCGCAGGCGGCTCAATGGCCTGCTCGGTTTCGGCGCCGCAGCCCAGCAACACCAGCGATCCCATAACCACGGTTAGCAAGGATCTGATGAATTTCATTCTTCCAACTCCGATGGGTGAATAAGAAACAGGCTAGCCGTGGACGCCGTTCAGCGTACGGGCGTGAGCGTACCCGGCGGAACTGTAACGAAAGGCGCCATTCCACGCAATCGATTACGTGCTGTACAAACGTAAGGACCCAGTATTGACCCCCAGGACCCCTGGCCCGGGGGCTATCGGCTCAGTGATACCTGGCCCAATATTCGCTGATCAGAAAATTTGGACAAGACAGCCCGTAACTTAGGAGAATGGTCTGTGCGTGCTGCTACGAACCGGGCTCCCAGTCGCAATGATCCGTTTTGTCGCTGCCACCAGTTCTTTGGTAATGCCCGGCTCATGCGAGGAATGCCCTGAGTCCGGCGACACCACGCAATCAAGCTCCGGCCAGGCCTGCCCCAGATCGATCAGGTTCTTCACCGAGCAGATAATGTCATAACGCCCATGCACCGCGAAGGCGGGGATGTGCCGGATGCGCTCCACCCGGTCCAGCAACATTGAATCCGGTTCCGGTCGCACATTGCGAAAATAGTGCGCCTCCAATCGTGCAACCGCCCAGGCGGTATCGGCATCAGCAAATTGACTGCTGAATTCCTCGTTTGGCAGCAACGTGCAGCAGGAGCCTTCATACACCGACCAGTGCCTGGCCGCCTCCAGCGCCAGTTCAGGATCATCGCCGGTCAGGCGCTTCCAGTAGGCTTCCAGCAAATCCCCGCGTTCTTCCTCCGGAATGAATTCGGCGAAAGTATTCCACAGCTCAGGTTGCAACCAGCGCACGCGGTACAACCACCAGTCGATTTCCTCGTCACGCAACATCCAGATTCCGCGTATCGTGAGGCTTTGGCAGCGTTGCGGATGTGCCTGTGAGTAAAAAAGTGAGATGGTGCTGCCGTAGGAGCCACCAAACACGTGCCAGGTCTCGATGCCCAGGATTTCGCGCAACTGCTCAATGTCCCGCGTGGTTTCAGACATGGAATTGTTGCTGATGTCCCCGACCGGTATTGAACGGCCGCTGCCACGCTGGTCTAACAGCACGATACGAAAATGCTGCGGATCGAAGAAGCGGCGGTCGATTTCGGTACAACCGGCACCGGGGCCTCCATGTAGAAACAGGATGGGGTCGCCGTCAGGATTTCCGCATTGCTCGTAGTAGAGCTCATGCGGTTCATCGACCATCAACCTGCCGGTGTCATAGGGCTCGATCTCAGGATAAAAGTATTGGTTGGCCATTGTTTCTCCCCGGTTGTGGGGTGATTATACGGGCATACCATGAATAAGAAATGTGACCCCATCACCAGGGATGTAATTCCCGTTTTCCTCCACATATTCCATTCCATCGGTGATCGGCATGCTGGCTGTTCCTTCTGCGGGGCCGATCGAAGCAGGGAAGTCTGATCAATGGTTTGCATTCGTACCAATGTTTAATATATTGTACATAGGATTGCATATCAGAATATGCATTTAAATACACTTTCAAGGCAGTATTGACATGATCAACAATCGGCAAACCATTATCTGCCCGGTAACATGGCAGGAGGAAAAACCGATATGAATGTTGGTGAGCGGTTGCGTAGTCTGCGTGAAATGTACGGATTGTCCCAACGGGCTCTGGCCAAAAAGGCCGGTGTAACCAATGGGATTATTTCGATGATTGAAAAGAATCGCAACAGTCCCTCCCTGGCGACATTGAAGAAGATTCTCGACGCAATCCCCGTCTCTTTTTCAGAATTCTTCACCGCGGATGCGATCTCGCAGTTACAGATCGTATACAAAGCCGGTGAACT
>Ga0255052_10003881_pt1 | contig 10164 bp, 6 predicted proteins | sample JV7_2_21_MG_FD_188632 | JGI IMG/M metagenome (GOLD analysis project Ga0255052, IMG submission 188632) | Seawater microbial communities from Jervis Inlet, British Columbia, Canada - JV7_2_21 | ecosystem: Environmental > Aquatic > Marine > Inlet | place: Canada: British Columbia | collected...
CATCGGTGGTCCAGCCGCTGTAGTGAACCGTGACCTCGCTTTTGCGAGTGGGATGCTCGGTACCGGTCCCTGGCTCGAGCACTTTGCTGGCCAGCCCCGACTCTGTGACTTCGGCACCTGCGGGCGGTGCCGCCACGTCGGCCGGTGCCGGTGGAGTGGTGGGTGCTGTCTGGATTCGCAGCAGTTCCACATCGAAGACCAGCATGCCGGCCGGTTGATCGGCTCGACCTGCGTAGGCCAGCTCTTCAGGGATCCAGAGACGGCGCTTTTCCCCCTCGACCATGAGCTGCAGCCCCTCGGTCCAGCCTGGGATGACCCGATTCAGCGGCAGGCCTGCGGGTTCGCCCCTGACCACAGAGCTGTCGAACATCTTGCCGTCGGTTGTCCAGCCGGTGTAGTGCACCTGGACGGTGGCCTGCGGCCCTGGGTGCTCGGTCCCGGTTCCAGCCTGCAGAACCTTGGTGGCGAGGCCGGACTCGGTCACTTCGGTGTCGGCAGGTGGCGCAGACACGTCGTCAGGCGCCGGAATACTGTCCTGTGCGAGGACCGGAGTGGTGATGGCGAAAAGCCCAATAAGAGCGAGTGCTATAGCTACCTGTCCGGGATTCTTCATAGTGCGCGTAATTTATCGCGGGTGTCGTTGGCTAGCAACCGAAACCGACTCCCGGGGCAGGTGTCCGTCGTAGGAGGAACGAGGTACACTCACACTCTCGAATCGACTCGGAGAACTATATGAAGATTCTAGGAGGCGCCCTGGCTGTCTTGTTGATCGCTGGGGCCTACTCGATGTGGGGGATTACCTGGCCTGGCGTCTTGGCTGCGGGTCTGGTGGGAGTCCTGCTCAGCCAGGCAATGCATGCGACTGGCTGGCGAGAGGTCTTGACCGTTGCCGGTACGGTCTGTCTGGCCGCGGCGTCAATCGGGGCTTTTCTTCTTCTGCTACAGGTGTTCATGAGCTGAGTCGAGGATTCTGAACTGCGGACCCGCGGCGCACTGAGCCCGCAGCGGTAGAATCGCCCTTCATGCGTGCTCTTGCGAGACTATCCCTGGCGGTCGTCTGGGTCTCCCCGCTGATCGCCCAACAACCTCCTTCACCGACGATCTCTCCTCTGCAGCCGGCGACGACCGGCGGTATCGCAGCGGTCGATGGCGCGCTGGTGAAGCTCTCGAGCCATCGGCGCCTGCTGGTGGTGGGAGCTCATCCCGACGATGAGGACACCACACTGTTGGCCTACGTGGGGACCGGTTTGGGCGGGGAAGCAGCCTACCTCTCCCTGTCGCGCGGTGAAGGCGGCCAGAATCTGATCGGCCCCGAGCTCGGGGTGAATCTCGGCTTGATCCGTTCTGGAGAGCTCATGGCCGCCCGCCAGATCGAGGGCAGCCGTCAGTACTTCACGCGAGCCTTCGACTTCGGCTACACCCGATCCCTGGATGAGACCTTCGGCCGCTGGCCAAAGACAACTCTTCTGGAAGATGCTGTACGTACCCTTCGCCGCTTCAAACCCCAGGTGGTCGTGACGATTTTCCCTGGAGAGGGTCGGACTGGGCACGGACAGCACCAGGCCTCCGGGGTCGTCGCCGAAGAGGCCTTTCGGTTGGCAGGTAAGCCCGATCGATTTCCGCAGTTGACGGCGGTGGGACTGCCACCCTGGCAGCCACAAGCCCTCTATCGACGGGTGTGGCGGAACCGAGAGGAATCGACATTGGAGTTTCCCCTCGACCTGGTCGAGCCGCTGACCGGCAAGTCGATCTTGCAGGTTGCCGGCGCCAGCCGCAGCATGCACCGATCGCAGGACATGGGGACTCTGCAGAGACTCGGACGGCGCTCAGCGGGGCTGATCTGGATCGCTGGAGAGACCGCGGCCGGCGCAGTCGAGGTTTTCGGGGGGATCGATACAAGCCTCGCCGCGATCGCCGACTCCTTGCCGCCCGGGTCCCCGCGAGAGCGGGCTCGGAGGGAGCTGCGGGGTGTGGCAGAGATTGCGCAAGAGAGCCGGCTGTCCCTGTCGCCCGCTGATCTGGCGTCCGCTGTGCCCGCCCTGGCGCAGATCGTGTCCATCCTCGAGGATCTGACCACGGCCCTCGCCGCATCGGGTCAGACGCCGGCGCATCGAATCGTCGTCGATCTTCTGAACGAGAAGCTCGAGATCGCCTCGGTTGGATTGGTGGCGGCCGCCGGCGTGTCTCTGGATGCCGTGGCTGACCGAGCACAGATAACCGTGGGCGAGGTGGCCGAGACGACAGTCACGCTCTGGGCTAGCGGTGAGCAGGAAGTCGAGGTAAGGGATGTGGAAGTCGTGTCGCCCGCTGGCTGGCGCGCGACCAGACAACCTCTGCCAGTAGATGAGGGCGACAACTCGGGTCTGGAGCAGTGGCGCTTTCAGCTCGAGGTGCCCGTCGACATTGAACCGAGCGCACCCTATTTCCTGCGCCAGCAGTTATCGAGCGATATGTACGATTGGGACTCAGTTGCTGAAGTCGATCGTGGCGAGCCCCTCCAGCGCCCACCAGCAGTGGCAGTTCTCCACCTCCAAATCTCCGGAGTCCCGGTTCGCGTCGCTCGCGAAATCGTCTACCGCTTCCGAGATCAGGCTGTCGGTGAGGTTCGGCGGCCGGTGCGCGCGGTACCCAGGCTGGAGGTCGCGGTGAGCCCGGACTTGTTGCTGTGGCCCAGGTCGAGCTTGGAACGACGAGAAATCGAAGTCCTCCTCCGGTCTCACAGCCGCGTGCCGATAGCAGGACGATTGGAGCTCCGCACCGAAAGCCAATGGCCGGATCTGCCGCCGGTGGAGTTCACCATCGCCGAGCCCAACGGTCAGGCGGTTCTCCGCATAGGACTCGACGCTCCCGATAACCGGTCTCAGGACAGGGTGAGAGTGACGGCTGTGGCGGTGCTGAACGGCGGCGGCATCTATGACACTGCCTATCCGGTGGTTAGCTATCCGCATGTTCGACCGTTGAGTCATCCGGTGCAGGCGGATATCGAGATCCAGATGCTCGATCTCGAGCTGCCTCGGGCGCGACAGGTCGGCTACATCCGAGGAGCCTCGGACCGAGTGCCGGAGGTCCTCGGGCAGATCGGTTTGCCGGTGCAGATACTCACGGCAGCCGAGTTGAGAACCGCTGATTTGTCGGCATTCGAGGCGATCGTGGTTGGCAGTCGTGCCTACGAAATCGACCCCGTTCTGGCGGAGATCAACTCGCGACTCCTGCAATACGTGCGGGATGGCGGTCTATTGGTGGTGCAGTATCAGCAATACCAGTTCGTACGCGGCGCTTTTGCGCCCCTGAGTCTCGAGATCGGCCGACCGCACGGCCGCGTGACCGATGAGAGAGCGCAGATCACCGTCGTGCGTCCCGATCACAGGGCTTTCCAGATCCCCAATCGAATCGGTAAGGGTGATTGGGAGAACTGGGTGCAGGAGCGGGGTCTCTATTTCGCTTCCAACTGGGATCCTGCCTACATGTCATTGCTATCGTTGCAGGATGAGGGTCAGCCGCTCGAGAGGGGTGCCCTCCTTGTGGCTGAGGTGGGAGAGGGGCTATACGTTTACACGGGTCTCTCTTTCTTTCGTCAATTACCGGCGGGGGTACCGGGGGCGATCCGTCTCTTTGTGAATCTTCTGTGTATGGAAACGTCATGAAGCGCAGTTTGTGGTTTCCAGGGCTGATGCTGCTGGCCCTTGCTGGCTGCAATGATGGGCGAATCCCTCTGGTGCTGTACTCTCCGCACGGTCGCGATCTGCTGAGCTTGCTGGAAACCGAGTACGAGAGCCGCCATCCGGACATCGATGTGCGCTGGCTGGATATGGGCTCACAGGAAGTCTACGACCGCATCCGGACGGAGGCAGCCAATCCGCAGGCCGATATCTGGTTCGGGGGTCCCGACACCATTTTTGCCAGAGGTGCCGCCGAAGGTCTGCTGCAGACCCACCGCCCGGAGTGGGCGGACGCGCTGCCGGAAAAGAGTCGAGATCCCGGGAATCTCTATTTTGGACTCTATGAGGCAGTGCCGATCCTGGTCTTCAACTCCGATGCGGTCCCAGACGCCGAGGCACCCCACGATTGGCAGGACCTCCTGGATGAGCGTTGGCAAGGGCGATTGATCATCCGTGATCCTCTGGCCAGTGGCACGATGCGCACGGCGTTTGGGCTCATCATCGCCCGTTCGGTGGCCGAGACCAACGACACTGCTGCGGGCTTCGCGTGGTTGCGTCGACTGGACGCTCAGACCAAGGAGTACGTCGTCAATCCGGCCCTGCTGTTCGAGAAACTCACTCGTCAGGAAGGGCTGGTCTCCATCTGGGAGCTCACCGATCTCCTCTTTCTGCAGCAGCGTGGGGTGCCTCTGGACTATCACTTTCCCAGTACAGGGACTCCGGTGATCGATGATTCGATCGGCATCGTGGCCGGTGCGCGCCATCCAGAAGAGGCCAAGGCCTTTGTCGACTGGGTGGGTAGCCGAGAGACTTTGTTGCTCACCGCTGCACAGGCGTTTCGACTGCCGGCCAGAACCGACTTTCCCGCCGAAGACCTCCCCGACTGGGCCCAGGAGGCGCGCCGGCAGATCATCCGCGCCGATGTGGACTGGGACCTGATGGCCGAGCGCGGCGCCAAGTGGATGTCCCGATGGGACCGGGAGGTGCGGGGCCGCGGCTGATGCCGGGTCTGGCGAGCGATGGCGCCCTTTGTCGAGTTGGAGCAGCTCCGCAAAAGCTTTGGCGGCCAGCCGGTGCTGACCGATATCTCGCTGACTGTAAGCGAGGGCGAGATCCTGGTTTTGCTCGGCGCCAGCGGCAGCGGCAAGACCACACTGCTGAGGCTCATCTCGGGGTTCGAAACCCCCGACGAGGGGGCGATCCTGGTCGGTGGGGAGGAGGTGACCGATCTGCCTCCCGAGCGTCGCAATTTCGGCATGGTTTTCCAGCACTACGCTCTTTTTCCCCACATGACAGTGGCGGACAACATCGCGTTCGGTCTCGAGAGTCAGAAGATGCCCAGGGAGGAGGTAGAGGGGCGGGTCAGCGAAGTGCTGGAGCTGGTGGAGCTGTCGGGTTATGGAGAGAGACGCGTGCAGGAGATCTCGGGTGGACAGCAGCAGCGCGTCGCCCTGGCAAGAGCGCTGGCTCCCCATCCCCGACTGCTGCTCCTGGACGAGCCCCTGTCCAACCTGGATCCCGAGCTCCGGGAACGAACGCGGCGCCAACTTCGACAGGCAATACGCCGCGTCGGTCTGACGGCCATATGGGTGACCCACGAACAGGAGGAGGCCTTCGACGTGGGGGACCGGGTGGCCCTTCTGGAGACCGGCTCTCTGGCCCAGGTCGGTCCTCCTGATGAGCTGTATTTGGAGCCGAGCAGCCGTTTCGTGGCCGCCTTTGTGGGCCGGGCCAGCGTCCTCAAGGGGGTGCTGAAGGCGGCAGGCCAGATCGAGATCGGGGATCGACGGTATCGAGGTCATGGCGTCTGCTGGACTGCAGTCATGTCACAGGATCTCGAGGCCGGGGAAGAGGTGGAGGTCGTATTTCGACCGGAAGCGCTCCAGCTGGCGCCCACTGACGTGGATGAAGGCCTGGCTGGCGAGATCGAAGAGCGACGCTTCACGGGTGAGGCGACGTTCTATCTGGTGAAACTGGCCATGGGTGAAAGACTGCTGGTCCGTGGAGAGCTAGACGGGCCGGACGTGGGCGAGCCCGTGAGCGTGGTTTTGCGGTCGCAGGGGCCGCCACCAAGGTGTTTTCGCTCTGCCGATGGAGGCGCAGAGTGATGGCGAGCCGAACGATACGTGCCGGCTGGATCATGGTCGCATTTCTCATCTGGCTCGTGGGTTATCCCCTGCTGATCACGCTGTGGGAGGCGACCGGACTGCCGGGAGATTTCACTCTGCAGCACTTTGTGGAATTCGGGCGGCGGGCCGACGAGTGGCGGGCCCTATGGCAGAGTCTCTGGATCTCGATGGCATCGATGGTCCTGGCTGCCGCCATAGGGGTGCCGATGGCCTTTCTTTTCGAGCGCACAGACTTCCCCGGCCGGCAGATCCTCGGCTCGCTGATTGCTCTCCCTGTCGCCCTGCCACCCCTTGTCGGGGTCATCGCCTTCCTGTTTCTCTATGGCGAGAGTGGCTTTGTAGCTCGTGGCATCCAGCGGCTCTTTGGACTTGCCAGCGCACCCTGGCGACTGAGTGGGCCAGGGGCTATTCTGCTGGTGCACGCCTACTCCATGTATGTCTACTTCTACTTGTTTACCCGTGCGGCCCTTGCCCGTCTCGATTCGTCCCTCCTGGAAGCGGCTGCGTCGCTGGGGGCATGGCGGTGGCGCACGTTGAGGACCGTAACGCTGCCGGTGCTGGCTCCGGCTCTGGCCGGTGCCGCGCTGTTGACTTTCATGACCTCGCTGGCGTCCTTTTCGGCGCCCTACATCTTTGGCGGTGGATTCCGGGTGATGACGACCCAGATTGTGGCGTCGAAGTTGAACGGGGAGATTGCCATGGCCCAGGTCGAAACGGTCACGCTGGCCGCCCTTGCCTTTGTCGGGCTATGGGCCATGCGGCGGGTCGATTCTGGGTCGACAGCCGTCGTCGGGGGCGTGCGTGGCCTGGCGCCGGTCCGGCGGCAGTTGCGGCGACCGCTGGCGCGCTGGGGTGTCGCCACCCTGGGCTGGGTCCTGGCGCTGGTGCTGCTGTTACCCCACTTCACTCTTCTGCTGATCTCTTTCGTGCCCCCGGGCACCTGGACGGTGGAGATCGTGCCACCCGTGCTGGATGGCAGCAACTATGTCACCCTCCTCTCCAGTCCCGAGCGGCTGCGACCGGTGTTGAATTCCCTTTGGATGGCCGCCGTGGCAACGGTGGGGGCTATTGCGCTGGGCTTGGCTACGGCCCGTCTCTCCATCAGAGGGGGGGGCCGGTTGGGTCGGGTTCTGGAGACCCTTATCTCCGTTCCCTGGGCCCTGCCGGGTACCGTCTTTGCCATCGCCCTGGCCACCACCTTCGCCGTCAACCTGCCCTTGGCCGGTCGGATGGTTCTGGTCGGTACACCCTGGCTGCTTCCCTTGGCCTATCTGGTCAGAAGCTTGCCGCTGACGGGCAGAAGCTCGTTGGCGGGTCTGAGGCAGTTCGACAGTAGTCTCGAGGAAGCTGCCGCGTCGCTGGGGGCTGGGTGGTGGCGCCGCCTGCGTCGGATCTTGCTGCCGTTGCTACGGCCGGCGGTGATGGCTGGTGCGAGTCTCGCTTTCATCACCGCGCTCGGTGACTTCGTGACCTCCATCGTGCTCTACACTTTCGATACGCGGCCCATTTCCATCGAGATCCTGTCCAGCCTGAGGCTGCAAGAGACCGGGGTGGCGGCGGTCTACGGTGTCCTGCTGATGCTGGTCAGCGGCACTGCCTTCGTGATCTGGGGACGGGACCAGAGGATCTGATTCAAGCATGGACGCTCGCGATTTCATCAAACGGCTCTGGGTCCTCATGTTGACGGTCTTCGTCGACATGATCGGCTTTCTCATTGTCCTGCCGTTGCTGCCCTTCTACGCCGAGCGTCTGGGTGCCGAGCCGATCGATGTCGGGGCATTGGTCTCCATCTTCGCCGCCGCGCAGTTGGCCAGCGCACCGCTCTGGGGCAGGCTCTCGGACCGCTATGGCCGCCGGCCGATGATCCTCGGTGGCCTGATGATCTCAGCGGTCTCCTACCTGCTGTTCGAATCGGCCTCAACGGTGTGGCTGCTTTATCTCTCCCGATTCGTCCAGGGCATGGGTGCCGGAACGGTGGGCGTGGTCCAGGCCTACCTGAGCGACTCGGTGCCGCCTGCGGACCGTGCCAAGGCCCTGGGCTGGCTCACCGCCGCGACCAGCGCCGGCGTCATGATCGGACCCGCCATCGGCTCGCTGGCGGCGGCCTACGGGCTCATCGGTCCCGGTTATCTCGCCGCTATTCTTTGTGTGCTCAATCTTCTGTTCGCCTGGAAGTGGTTGCCGGAGTCTTCTTCCGGGGAACCAGGCAAGCGACAACAGGCACCCAAGGGTGCGACGAGACGCACGATGATCGAGTTCCTCCGTCACCCGAAGGGTCGGGTAGGTGCCCTGGTGTGGATCTATGCCCTGGGCATGATGGCCTTCATGGCCATGAACGGCGTCCTGGCCCTCTTTCTCGAGAGACGGTTTGGCGTCAATGAAAAGACTATCGGCTGGTTCTTTGTCTACGTCGGAGGGATCTCCCTGGTCATGCGCTCGGTGGTCTTGGGACCCATGGTCAGGAGATTCGGTGAGGTCTGGGTGATGCGCGCCGGGGCGCTCGCCATGGCTCTGTCCCTGGCTACAATCCCATTGAGTCGCAACTTCTTCGAGTTGGCGTTCGCGGTGCTATTGATGCCGGTAGGGACGGCGCTCCTCTTTCCCACCACCACTTCCCAGGTCTCACGCCGGGCGCCGGTGAACCAGACAGGCCTGATTCTGGGCGTTCAACAGGCCTTTGGCGGTGTGGCCCGGATGTTGGGACCGCTCTGGGCAGGTGCCGCCTTTCAGCAGGTGGGTATTCGCAGTCCCTTCTGGATTGCCGCCGGAGTGATGATGTTCGTCCGAGTTTTTGCCGGCAGTGTCCGTGACGAGAAGGAACCGCCCGCCGAAGCGGTTGAGGTAGAGCCTACCCAACCGCCGGAAACTTCCTGAATTCGCCAACCACGAGAGGTGCAGCGCCGGGCACTTTGCGCTAAGGTTCTGGAGGCGCGTTTGACGACGCCAGGCCGAGGGCCAGAGGCCTCGTCCTTTCCTCGCCAGAGATCTGCAGGAGATCCGAGATGAAAGACAGCTTTGCTGCCAAGGAAAAACTCACGGTAGGAGATCGCGAGTACCAGATCGTCCGCTTGTCGGCGCTGGAGAAGCGGGGGCACGACCTGGCTCGGCTCCCATTCAGTATGCGCATCCTGTTGGAGAATCTGTTGCGCCGTGAGGATGGTGAGGGCGTGACCGCCGCGGACGTCGAAGCGGTGGCCCAATGGGATCCTGCGGCCACCCCTTCGCAGGAGATAGCTTTCATGCCGGCCCGGGTCCTGTTGCAGGACTTCACCGGCGTGCCAGCGATTGTCGACCTGGCGGCCATGCGGGATGCCATGGTAGCCATGGGCGGCGATCCCAAGAAGATCAACCCTCTCCAGCCTGCAGAGTTGGTCATCGACCATTCGGTGCAGGTGGACGAATACGGTTCGGCGGCTGCACTGCTCCTCAATATCGAAAGAGAGTTCGGCCGCAACAGCGAGCGCTACGGGTTCTTGAAATGGGGCCAACAAGCCTTCGACAACTTCAAGGTCGTGCCACCGGGGACGGGAATCGTCCATCAGGTCAATCTGGAGTACCTGGGTCGGGTCGTCATGGCTGACGAGGGTTCGTCACCTTGGGCCTACCCCGATACCCTGGTGGGTACCGATTCTCACACCACCATGATCAACGGCCTGGGTATCCTGGGTTGGGGTGTCGGGGGAATCGAGGCCGAGGCTGCCATGCTGGGGCAACCCATCTCCATGTTGGTACCCCAGGTCGTGGGCTGCCGTTTGCTCGGCGCGCTAGCGGAAGGTGCTACAGCCACCGACCTGGTCCTCACCGTGACCCAAATGCTGCGGGAGAAGGGCGTGGTCGGCAAATTCGTCGAGTACTTCGGGCCGGGCTTGGCAGGTCTACCCCTCGCCGATCGCGCGACTCTCGCCAACATGGCGCCGGAGTACGGTGCCACCTGTGGCATATTTCCGGTCGACCAGACGACCCTCGACTATCTGTCCTTTACCGGCCGGTCGGCAGATCAAGTGGCGCTGGTCGAGGCCTACATGAAAGAGCAGGGGCTCTTCCACGCCGCGGAGAGCCCGGAGGCGGAGTATTCGGAGATCCTGGAATTGGATCTCTCCTCGGTTGAGGCGAGCATGGCGGGGCCCAAGCGGCCCCAGGACAGGATTCTCCTAGGCCACGTCAAGGACTCGTTCCTCGGGCAGTTGGATGATCTGAGGCCCCCTGGGGCTGCCGATGCCGGTGGGGTGGCGGTGGCCGAGCCACAGGTAGGGGTCGCAACTTCGCTGAATGGTAAAGACTTTACGGTCAACGACGGCTCCGTGGTCATCGCCGCGATTACCAGTTGCACCAACACATCGAACCCGTCGGTCATGGTGGCAGCTGGGCTGTTGGCC
>Ga0255052_10003882_pt1 | contig 10163 bp, 12 predicted proteins | sample JV7_2_21_MG_FD_188632 | JGI IMG/M metagenome (GOLD analysis project Ga0255052, IMG submission 188632) | Seawater microbial communities from Jervis Inlet, British Columbia, Canada - JV7_2_21 | ecosystem: Environmental > Aquatic > Marine > Inlet | place: Canada: British Columbia | collected...
CCCAATGACATCGGAGCAGGGCCTGCTCAGGTATGTCCCGGCGGATACGCCGTATGTCTTCGCGATGATAGATCCGCTGCCCGACGACGTGGCCGACAAATTCGAGCCGAAGCTCGATGCGATGCTGACGACCTATCAGGAAGTGCTGCGGGCAACGATACAAACGAGAGCGGCAGATAAATCCGATGCTGAAAATGAAAATGAAAATGGCTTTCCCGATGAAGCTGCCGCACTTCTGGAAGAGTTGGCCGGGCTCTTGAGCATAGAGGGACTTCGCAGTGCCGGCATCGACCGTGACTCGACGATGGTGCTGTTTGGGGCCGGCCTGCTCCCGGTCATGCGAATGACGTTGTCCGACGGCGACCTGCTCGAGGCAACCATTGCCCGCATGGAGAAAAAAGCGAATCAAAGCATGTCGGTAGCGATGATCGATGGCCAGTCCTATCGCTACGCAGGCGATGAGGAGGTGCGACTTGTGGTCGCGGTCATCGACGATGAATTCGTGATGAGTATGGTGCCGGCGAATCTGCCGGAGGATTTGCTCAAATCCGTTTTTGGCCTGACACTTCCTTCGTCAAGCATCGCCGACACCGGTGAACTGCAGAAAATCATCGACGACAACGGCTTTCAATCACATTCGGTTGGCTTGATCGACGTTGAGCGCATCGTCGCCACTTTCCTTGATGACCAGTCTGGCGTCAACGCAGAGCTCCTGACGCTCATGGAATATGACGGCTCGGTCTTGAGTGATGTCTGCAAGTCGGAGATTCGGTCCATGGCGGCCGTCGCACCACGGATCGTCACGGGCTACACAGAGATGAGCGTGGAGAAGTTCACGTCCAATACGATCGTCGAACTGCGCAGCGACATAGCTGCGGGGCTTGGCACGCTGCCGGCGCCGGTTCCCGGACTGGGAAGCGAGCAAGGCGCTTTGTTTTCGTTCGGTATGAGCCTCGATCCGCTGGCGGCGCGCGAATTCTATGCATCGCAGCTCGATGCAATGGAGGCCGAGCCGTATCAGTGTGAATTGTTTGCCGAATTGCAGGCAGGGGTTGTACAAGGAAGGGAGGTGTTGAACCAGCCCATTCCTCCCATGGTTTACGGATTCAAGGGATTCCTTGCGGTGATCGAGGACATACAGGGGCTGGATCTCGCAAAAAAGCAGCCCCCGACTTCAGCCGACTTTCGTTTTCTGATAGCAACCAACAATGCCGAGGGGCTGCTTGCAATGGGCGCGATGTTCAGCCCCGAGATTGCTGCACTCGACCTTCAGCCTGACGGCGTGCCGGTTCGATTTGAATCGCCACAGTTCGCCAACGTGGTCGATGTAGCCTATGTGGCGATGACGGAAGGTGCATTGGCACTCTCGATGGGGGCCGGCACTGAAGCGCGGCTGGGTGACATGTTAACGGCCGCATTCAGCGATCCGACTCCGTTCATGAGTATGGAGATGGATGCAGCCCGTTATTACGATTTCATCGCTCAGGCCGTGGCACTCGAAGATGATGAGGAAAACCCGACACCGCCGGAACTCAAGGCGGCGATTAGCGAGATGGTGGGCGTGGTTGGCAACATGTTTTCCCGTATGACAATCGAGATTGAGTTTACTGAGCGCGGTGTAGAATTCCCGACTACGATCGTACTATCCGACTGACCTGGAAATTCTGCAGAGGGGGAAGGGCAACGTGAAAATCTATAGGGGCACAAGCCGCTGTCACTGGTCCATCGTGGCAGCATTCTTGTTTGCGTTGGCGATGTCAGCAATCGCCGACGAGACGACATGGAAATACCGTTTCGAGCCCGCTGAGGCCATAACGGCTGCCGGACAGCCGAACGAGAACGGACTAAGGGAGCTGGCCGATAGCGGCTATGCAGCCGTTATCGATCTTCGTACCGAAGGAGAAGATCGGGGACTGGATGAACAAACTGTTGTCGAGAACCTCGGCATGGATTACGTCTCCTTTCCCATCGAAGGGCGGGGTGCCATCAGTTTCGAAAACGCTAAAAAGCTTGACCAGATTCTTGGCAAGTATGACGAGCCCGTGCTTGTACATTGTGGTAGCAGCAATCGTGTTGGTGCATTACTCGCATTGCGTGAAAAAATGAACGGGGCCGACGACGAAGATGCTTTGGCATTCGGCAAATCAGCGGGCATGACCAGCCTCGAAGACACTGTCAAGTCGAGACTGGCAGAAGATTGAGGCTGTCTGCTTTATTCTCCGCCAGGTGCCACGTTCGAATTAAAGATGTCGCGATGAATTTTCCATCCGCCATCACTTTGTCTACTGAGGATGGTCATGAATTTGCCATCGACAGGGATCGGCTGACTGCCGTCTTTCGGCGCAAATGTCGCGGTATAAATACCTCGAGAAAATGCCCATTTCTCCGCCACTCCGACTTCTTGATTCGTGATGTCGATTGCCACAGTGAACAGGTCCAAAGCTGCTCCGTTCCTTTGTCGCAACTTATCCTTCCCGATAACCGAAGCTTCGTTTGGAGGCATTTGTACACCATCTTCCGTCCACAACGATAACCACGCATCGATATCGCCAGCCTCAAGACTGGACACATAGCTGGACCAGATGGCGTTAATCGCGGCCGTGTCAGCCTCCGCGTCGAGTCCGTCCTCCGACGTGCAGCTAGCCACCAGCAGCACCACCGTGAAGAAACCAACCAATAATTGAAACAGGTTCTTGTTTGTCATTATCTGTTCCTCGTCTGTCTGCAATCCATGCGTGTCAATACTGTCAACTCATTATAGGACACGGCCACTTGCGCTGTAGTTTAATGAGGATGGGGCAACCAAATTCATGTCGACTTTGGGTGGCAATCTCCACCGTTAGACGCAACACTTTATCTTAGATGAAAAAGATGGAGTAACTGCGAATGGGCGAAAAGCTGTCTACGGGGTTCGACCGAATCTGGCAGAGCCAGGACCATCGGACTTGTGCCAATATAGCTAGAACTTGCCTGACTGATAATCCGAAGACGCCTGTCGCAGCTCGTCATCCGTATTCATGACAAACGGGCCGCCACGCGCGATGGGTTCGTCGATCGTGTGGCCTGCGATCAACAGAAAGCGGTTTGCTGTTCCTTTGCCGCTTACTTCGATGGCACTTCCTTCCCCCAGGATCGCCAGACTTCCTGCATCAACAACGTTTGATGCACCAGGTTGGTCCGATGCCACGCAAATGGACCCGGCAACGACAAAAATGAAAGCGGCATGCGTCGGCGCCACTGTTTCCCTGAAACAGGCGGCCTGTGGTAGGCGCACGTCCAGATAAAGAGGACGGGTAGGGCGGTCGGTAACAGCCCCAACGGTACCTTGCGAGGTCACGCCGGCAATGACAATTACTTCGATATCTTCGTCTCTCGTCTCTTTTGGCAATTGCCCGGCAGAAAATTCGCGGTAGGCGGGAGCCGTCATCTTCTCTGAACTCGGCAGGTTGACCCACAATTGCGTGCCCCACATGAGGCCGTCTTCCTGCTCCGGCATCTCGGAGTGCACAATTCCTCTGCCGGCGGTCATCCACTGTATGCCACCGGGTCCGATTACTCCTTCATGACCAGCGTTGTCCTTATGCCGCATCTGCCCGGCAAACATATAAGTCACCGTCTCGAATCCCCGATGTGGATGCGCCGGGAAACCAGCGATGTAGTCGTCCGGATTGTCGGTCTGAAAGACATCCAGCAATAAGAATGGATCAATGTGATCCAAAGTATCCGTGCCGATGAGACGAGTCATGCGGACTCCGGCGCCGTCTGTCGCAGGCACGCCGGATGTTATTCTCGAGACTGGGCGCAACCCTACGCTTGAATCTGAATTGCTCATTTTGTCGGTTAGGCTGTCAATTGGAACTCGGTATTTTGCATGAAATTACTCAGCTTATTCCTTTTGCTCTCACCAGTTTTCTTTGCACAGAGCGCTTTTTCGAGCAACGAACAAGACAGCGAATCCGTTGAAAACAGCGCGCCGGCAACAGGTCCCCGTAGCGGCGAATTCCAGGCATCATTCACTGTCACAGAGCTACTCGGTGCAAGGTCAGCGCAATATTATGCAAGCATAATTCCGACCGATGAACTCATTGAATGGGAAATATACGTCCCGGAGGGTTACCAGCACGAACGTCCCGCCGGCGTCCTGGTCTATATCAGCCCCAGCCAGAAGGGGAGCATACCAAAGCAGTGGAAATCACTGATGGATGCGCACAACCTCATCTGGATCGGCGCCAACAGATCAGGCAATCGAGTGTTGGTGCCACGGAGGATGGTCTATGCGCTTACAGCAGTCGCCGTTATCGACAAGAATTACAAGGTCGATGTTCAGAGAGTTTATTTGACCGGGTTCTCGGGTGGCGGAAAAGTCGCCAGCCTGGTTTCGGCCCAATATCCGCAAATCTTCAAGGGCGCAATTTTTAGCTGTGGTGCAAGATTTTGGGGTTCGGAGACGCCTGAGCGGTTGGAGGAGATCATGGCCAACCGATACGTATTCGTTACAGGTACCTATGATCACAACCTTGAGCCGACCAAAAAGGTATTCAGAGCTTACGAAAGGGCCGGCGTTGAGCACTCGAAACTGATGGTCATCCGCAACATGACCCACAGCAACCCCAAGAGCAAGCATTTCGAAAAGGCGATCGAATTTCTCGATGCGCCGGGATCGGAATAGCAAGGTGATGCCGAGCGCTAAACATCAGGGCGCGCGGTAACACTGACAGGGAAAGACCCCAACAATCGTTGCTGGGATCTTGGAATTGGTGGAGGCGGCGGGAATCGAACCCGCGTCCGCAAGCCCTCTGCTCTGAGGTCTACATGCTTATTCCGTCTTTAATCTCGTCACAGGCTACCCGACGGGCAGGGAAAACCTGCAACCAGTTCAGTAAGAATTTAACGGTTTGAACACTGAACAAGCTCGTGCCGCGGTCTTGTGTCGGTGACCCCTGGGATCCGGACGCACAAGCACGATCCGGGCAGAGGGCGCTAGGCTGGTTTTTAAGCAGCTAGTGCGTAGTTGTCGTCGTTGGCAACTATAAGTGTTACAGCTGGATTTACGAGGTGATCTGTTCCTCGGCATGCACCCAGAGTTTCGCGACCCACGTCGAAGCCATGTCGCCCCCGGTGTCAGGACAAAGTCCTGCCCGACTAGTGTAGGGGCAGGGGGCCGAAATTCAATCGATCAGGCAGAAAATTCTGTCTTCCCAGCGAAAATATTTGTGATCCATTTGAAGAGAATTCCGAAAGAAAGTTGCCCGAATCTTTGCCAAGTGCTACAAAATACGTAGCAAAATTCTTATGCGCTATCAAAAACGAAGCGAGTTGTGGAGGCCTTATGGCTAAAGGGATGCAAACCATAAGGGAGACAAGGACGAGCGCCAGCCTGGCGCAGGCACTCGACCATTTCGGCCGCCGTTGGGCTTTGCGCGTAATCTGGGAATTGAGGTCTGAAGCGCTGAATTTCAGGGCGTTACGGGCCGCTTGCGCGGGTATTTCACCGGCTGTGATGCAGGCCAGGCTTCACCAATTGAGGGATCTGGGGCTCATCGAACGGATTCCGGGTCTCGGCTACCGCCTTACGGCTGCTGGGGAGCAACTGTTCAGGATAATGGCGCCGCTGGCCGAATGGGCCGAGAGTCACCTGGAATAACAGGATTTTTGGTAAGTATTTAGATGAAGTAATTACAATAAGTTATTGTTTTACTTGTTTGAAGACTTGAGAATTCGCGCCTTCTGTCTTTGCCAGTCTCTGTCCTTCTCGGTTGCCCGCTTGTCGTGCTGCTTCTTGCCCTTGGCGAGCCCGATATCGAGTTTTGCGCGTCCGCGGGTCCAGTGGAGGTTGAGCGGGACCAGTGTATAGCCCTTGCGCTCTACCGCGCCGAGCAAACGGTCCAGTTCCGGGCGGTGCAGCAGAAGTTTTCGTGTTCTGGTCGGGTCCGGCCTGATATGGGTCGACGCCGTATTGAGCGGCGAGATATGCGCGCCGAGTAGCCAGGCTTCGCCATCCCGAACGTGAACATAGCTTTCAGTGAGCTGGGCCCGACCGGCCCTGAGGCTTTTTACCTCCCAGCCTTCAAGGGCAAGGCCGGCCTCGAAGGTATCCTCGATGAAATAGTCGTGCCGTGCCCTCTTGTTGACAGCAATCCGGGCTGGCGCCGCTTTCATGTTCTTCGGTTTGGTCATTTTGCGGGCAAACGGGCGTCTGTCTGATGGGGGGGGCCGGATTATACGGCAGATACGGCGGACCCAGGGTCGCCGCGCGTGTTTCATTTTGTTGTAAGGGACTAAGAATTGATCCAGAATCGCGGCCTTGGCTGGCGCACATCGCGGCCTTTACTGCCGCACCGAGAATAAGAATGCTGAACGTACAAGCAACCGGCAAGGCATCACGCACATCTCTGCACGGTCACTGGTCCTCCCGCATGGCCTTCATTTTGGCCGTGACAGGATCGGCGGTCGGCCTGGGCAATATCTGGAAGTTTCCTTACGTTGCGGGCCAGAACGGTGGCGGTGCGTTTGTCCTCGTTTATCTCATTTGTGTCGTGCTGATCGGCATGCCTGTCATGATGTCGGAGATCCTGATCGGCAGACGGGGCAGGCGTAATCCCATCGCCACTATGGCTTTGCTTGGAGATGAGGAAGGCAGTTCCCGGCATTGGCGGCTGGTCGGATTGGTGGGAGTACTGGCCGGGAGTCTCATACTGTCGTATTACAGTGTGATCGCCGGCTGGACGCTGGCGTATGTGTACAAGAGCATTACGGGCGTCTTCGCGGGTGCAACGGCGGCCGATGTCAGCGCTCAATTCGGCGGCTTTGTGGGTGACTGGCGGCTCGTCGCAGTGTGTCATACCTTGTTCATGGGGCTGACGATCTTCGTTGTTGCCCGCGGTGTGCAGCGCGGGCTCGAGCAGGCTGTCAAGGTCATGGTGCCCGCGCTTTTGCTACTCATGCTGACGCTGCTCGGGTATTCGATTAACTCCGGGTATTTCGGCGAAGGCCTGGCGTTTATGTTCACGCCTGACTTCGACAAGCTGACCTGGGACAGCGTGCTGGCTGCCATGGGACAGGCATTTTTTTCCTTGAGTATCGGCATGGGCGCCATCATGGCCTACAGCGCTTACTTGCCGCAGGAGACGTCGATAACCGGTGCCACCGGAGCTGTCCTTACGGCAGATACACTGATTGCGATACTTGCCGGCCTGGTAATTTTCCCGCTGGTTTTCGCCAACGGGCTGGACCCGGCCGATGGTCCGGGACTGGTATTCGATACGCTGCCACTGGCATTCGGCCAGATGACGGGTGGTGCAGTTTTCGCGACGCTTTTCTTCGTACTGTTGTCATTCGCCGCATGGACATCTGCCATCGGCCTCATGGAGCCGGCCGTGGCCTGGATGGTTGAGCGTTTTGGACAAGCGCGTGCTCAGGGAGCTGTTCTTGTGGGCGTCCTGATATGGGCCATCGGACTCGGTACAGTGCTCTCATTCAACGTGTTGGCTGACCTGACTTTCTACAAGGGAACGATCTTTGCCAATATCGATTACCTGACCAGCAATTTAATGCTGCCTTTGGGCGCAGTGTTCATGACGGTTTTTGCTGCCTGGGTGATGTGCCGAAACTCGACAGCCGAAGAACTTGGCGGGTCGGGTGCGCTTTACAAACTATGGCGCCTGATCGCCCGTTTCGTCGCACCGCTCGCGATCCTGTTTATTTTTCTCAAGGCAGTAGGTCTGTTGCCTGATTTTTCCAGCTGATCGATACTCCGGTTTTGGCCCTGATTCCGGTGAACTGTCGTGCGTAGAGTTAGTCGCAGTGCGCTCGTTCCTTATACAGCTCGCGAGATGTTCGTTCTCGTCGACGACGTCGAGGCTTACCCGGAATTCCTTCCGTGGTGCAACGATGCCGAGGTGCGTAATCGTACCGACGACATTGTTGACGCAACACTTGAGCTGCACAAGGGCTCCCTGAGTAATCACTTTACGACTCGCAATACACGCCGCGAGTTCGAAACGATTGAGTTAGAGCTGATTGGTGGTCCGTTTCGACATTTGCAGGGAGGCTGGCGGTTCACTGAGATCGGCGAGGAGGGGTGCAAGGTTGCGCTCGAACTGGAGTTTGAATTCGAGAATAAGTTGATCGACATGATGTTCGGCGCCTTCTTCGAAGACACCTGCAATTCACTGGTCGACGCATTTACGAAGCGTGCACAAGTTGTTTTCGGTGCGCGGTGAAACGTGAATCACGAATCAAACGATCCGGGTCGCCTGGCCATTGAAGTCGTTTTTGCGTTGCCGGCACGGCAGGAATTGATCTCTCTTACGGTCGAACCCGGCACGACCGTTGCAATGGCGATTCGGCAGAGTGCGATCGGCGATTTGTTTCCGGAGGAGGATCTTGCCAACTATCAGGCAGGCATATGGGGCAAGCCAGTCGGTCGCGATCATCCATTGAAGGACGGAGACCGCCTGGAGCTTTACAGGCCGTTATCGATGGACCCGCGTGAGGCAAGGCGCAAACTGGCGGCAGCCGGACGATCGATGGGGCAGCCTGCTGACAGTCCGGGACGAGGATCCGAAAGCGCCAAAGACACTAGAGATTCGGATTGAGTTCCTGGCCATCTACAATCTCGCTGACTCTGTCGCTCTCGAAGTGAATCGAAATCCAGCGCTTGAATGTGGCGTCGTCGCGGCCGATTTTCAGGTAGTAAACGTAATCCCAGCGCCCTTCGTGGAACGGATCGTCGATCATCGGCGTTCCGAGCAAAAATCGCACCTGTCTGCGCGTCATACCGACTTCCACCTGGTCAAGATCTTCCTGTTTCAGCAAATTTCCCTGCGAAAGGTTGGCTTGATAGACGCACCCCCCGGCCAGTGAAAGGATGAGGAGCATGCAAGATGAGATGGCTAGTTTTCGCATTATTTATTGGTTCGGTACTGTCTGTGCAATCAGGGATTACAGGCTGATATGGGACTGGCGGTGGAGTGGCCAGTTCAACTGGGTCATAATAGGCGCGAATCATACCTGCTTGGCTACCGCCGCGGTAGCCGACCCTTGCGCACCATACTCAGCGAGACCCAGTGAATGTTGCAACGTCAGGAATTAAGAAAAGCAGGCCTCAAAGTAACGCTTCCCAGGCTGAAGATTCTCGAGATTCTCGAGAGCAGCCGGCAGCGGCATTTGAGTGCGGAAGACATATACAAGGAGTTGCTCGAGACGGGCGAGGATATCGGGCTGGCAACGGTTTACCGGGTGCTGACGCAATTCGAGGCAGCCGGGCTCGTCACTCGCCACAATTTTGAAGGCGGACATTCGGTTTTCGAAATGGACGAAGGCAAGCATCACGATCACATGGTGTGCGTTGAGACTGGCGAAGTTGTCGAGTTTATAGACGAAGAAATCGAACGCTTACAACACAAGATCGCGAAGAGTCATAATTTCGAACTGATCGATCACAGTCTTGTGCTTTACGTAAAACGGCTGAAGAAAGATTCGGAATCATAGAGTGCGGAACAGATGTCGATCATCTGTAACTCCTGCTGTACTCGTGCGCTGTTACACACGCTGGCAGGTCATAGAACAACGCTGGGCCGTTGGGTGAATTCTGGCCGTAGCTCGCGTAGAAACGCTCGCAGGATGCCCGGTCAGGGCGTTGCTTTTTCTCCACGCATTCCTCGACTAACTGCGCCCTCGCGGCAATGATTTCCACTTGCCGAGCCGCTTCGCAGGCGGCGTCCAGTTCAGCTTGCTTCGCTTTGCGCTCTTCTTCCGTTTCGTAGGCCAGACCGGCGGCAGAGACCACCATCGCCAGCATCAACAACAACCGCGCGTTTTTCATTACAAACTCCAAAAATTTATATCGGACATTCACGATATTTCAGAAATCGGGGTCGAACCACTATCCGGAGGCTACCAATTGCTCCAACAACGCCATATTGATGGGCCCGACGATTCGTGAAACGCCCTCATGCCGTTTCTTTTCTGTTGTCGTCGCCGCGCGAGCCCGATGCGAGCATCTCCGCGGCATGTTCTCTGGTGGTCTTCGTAATCGCGACACCGCCGAGCATTCTCGCCAGTTCCTCGATTCGTTCATCGTTACCCAGACGAGCGATACCTGTTCTGGTTGACTTGCCATCAGTCATCTTGTGTATTCGATAATGATGATCTGCAACACT
>Ga0255052_10003883_pt1 | contig 10162 bp, 5 predicted proteins | sample JV7_2_21_MG_FD_188632 | JGI IMG/M metagenome (GOLD analysis project Ga0255052, IMG submission 188632) | Seawater microbial communities from Jervis Inlet, British Columbia, Canada - JV7_2_21 | ecosystem: Environmental > Aquatic > Marine > Inlet | place: Canada: British Columbia | collected...
CACTGACGATGTCGGGTGACTGACCCGATTGGGAGATGCCAAGGACCAACTGACCGGAGAGATTCGGTGGTGTCTGGTAGGAAGTGAAGAGCGACGGCGCCGCCAGCGCCACCGGCAGCCGATTCTTCGCACCCAACAGGTACTTGGCGTAGAGCCCCGCGTTGTCCGAGCTGCCGCGAGCCGCTAGGAAGACAGATTGGATATCGCGCTGGCGGATGGCTTCAGCCATCTTTCCGACAGGCTCGCTCTGGGACTCGAGGAGACGGTCGAGAACTGCTGGCTGCTCGAAGATTTCTTCTTTCAGGCCCATAAAATCGAGAGTCGGAGTCTAGCAGGAGCTCGTTTCCGGGCGATCCTGGGAGCTGCAGCTCTTTGTCTGGACGCCAGGAATCTCGCGGGAGATTGACGCGCGCTGGTACTACCGGTGCATAATCTGCCTCGAGTACGCATATGGAACGTGTTGCCATCATTGGTGCCGGGATCTCCGGCCTCAGCTGCGCTGTCCTGCTGCAGGAGCGGGGCTACGACGTGCAGGTATTCGAGGCTGCCGATCGGGTCGGCGGCCTTGCCAGGAGCTTCGAGTGGCATGGCTTTCACTGCGACATCGCACCCCATAGGCTCTTTACCCGCGACAAAGAAGCCAAGGAAAGGCTCCTGCAGCTGGTGCCCATGCACCGTCACCAACGCCGCAGTCGCATTCTGATCGCCGGCCGCATGGTGCGGGACCCGGTCAATCCGCTGGAGCTGATCCTGCGCCTGCCCCCCCGCATCAGTAGCAGGCTGGTGTTCGGATATCTCTTCAGACCGCGTCTACCCGAAGACTCTTTCGAGAGTCTGGTCCTCAACAAGTTCGGTAGGGGGCTCTACGACTTCTTCTTCGAGCCCTACACGCGGAAGATGTTCGGCGTCTCACCGGCCCAGATCTCGGTCGCCTGGGGTCGACAGAAGCTGCGCCTCTCCGGTCTGCGCGATCTGATCCGCCGCGACACCAAGATCTTCTTTCGCGAATTCCACTACCCCAAGCAGGGGGGCTACGGCGCCATCTGTCATGCCCTCCACGAGCAGGTCGCCGACGACGTGCTCCTGAACACCAAAGTCACAGGTCTCGACACAGGAGAGGGTCGGGTCCGAGCCGTACGGTACGAAAAGGACGGTGCAGAGCACCGGTTCGAATGCGATCGCCTGATCTCCACTTTGCCGGCCACTGTTCTGGGCAAGATGATGGGGCATCGTTTCACCCTCCGCTTCCAATCGGTGACCTTGGTCTATCTGATGATCGATAAACCCCAGGTGATGCCCTATCACTGGGTCTATTTTGGCGACGGCGATGTGGTGATCAATCGACTGGCGGAGTTCAAGAACTTCGCCAGCGGTGACGCGCCCGCGGACCGAACCGTCCTGGTGGCCGAAGTGACGATCCCTTCGGACGAACCCCTGGAAGATGTTCTCGCTGCCCTGGAGCGCTATAAACTGCTGGATCGAGGCGAGGTTCTCGACTCGCTGCTGATTCACGAGCGCTTCGCCTATCCGGTCTATGACCAGGATTACGAGCGTGCTCTGGAGGAGTCGAAGGAGGTGTTCGGACGTTTCGAGAATCTCCATCTCGTGGGTCGCAATGCCGAGTTTCGACACATTGAGGTGGACGAGAACTTCGCTTCTGCCCTCTCCCTGGTGCGCAGCCTGACCGGGGAGCAGAACCAGTGAGCCACAGACGGCCCAGTCGCTTGCCAGCGATATGACCTCGATCGATCTACTGGAGCTCCGCTCTCCCACCCAGCCGCGGCAGATCACGGTTCGAATTCTCCTGGCTCTGCTTCTGGTGTGGAGCTTCGGGCTGCGGCTCTGGTATGCCACGCCCGATCTCAATTCCACCCGCTTCTGGGATGAGCGCTACGGCCTGGAGAATCTGGAACCTCTCCTGAAGGAGGGCCAGCTCCGCCCTGTCCACGGATTTCACCCCGGCTTCTCCTACCTACCCCATGGCGCCGTCCTGAAGGCCAGCGATCTGCTTTACCAGGCGACCGGCTGGGAGCGTTTGGCCATCTTTGACAACCAGGGCCGCTATACCCCCACCACGTACATGATCTGCCGAACGATCAGCGTTCTCTTCGGCACCCTGACGCTGCTGTTCGTATTCCTGATCGGTAGGCGGTTGGGTGGGAGCCGGCTCGGACTCCTGGCGGCCTTCTTGCTATCGGTCGTCCCCTGGCATCTCAGACAATCGATCCTCTTCAAGGCCGACATCACCCTGCTTTTCACGGTCATGCTGACCTTCTATCTGAGTCTACGGGCAATCGAACGGCCCACCGTGCGCTCATTCCTCACCGCCGGCAGCGCCATCGGTCTGGCCCTGTCGGCCAAATTCAACGCCGGCCCCGTCGCTCTTCCCCTGATGGTCGGCGCGTTTTTGACGAAGGGTTCGAAACGGCGAGCCTTCCTGCTCCTGGCGGGCGCTGCCGCAGTCAGTGTGGCCGTATTCCTGATCCTGCAGCCCTACGTCCTGATCGATCCCGACATCTATCGCCGTTCCATGAGAAGGACTTCGAGGGTGTATGAAAAGGTGGCACAGAGGCACGGTCACGGTCGGCTGTTTCTGTTCTGGCACCTGATCAGATCGCTTTGCTCGACCAGCTTCCATGGGCCGGTGGTGGGTCTACTGGCGGTCGTGGGCCTGGCCACACTGGTGGTCCTCTCCTGCCGGCACCTTCGCCAATCCAAGGTGGCCCTCGCCTGGATCATGGTGCTGTCGTACGTCGTCGGCTACACGACCCTCTACGCTCTGGCCACCCCTCGTCCCAGCCCTCACAACTGGCTCCCCATCAGCCCCTTCGCCGCCCTGGGTGCCGCCTGGGCGCTGCTGGCGATCTGGTTGCTGGTGTCAGAGAGGCTCTCCGCTAGCCGGACGCTGGCTCTGGGAGCGAACGCTGCCACCCTTCTGGTGCTGACGCTGAGTTGGCAGGCGATTGCCCATGTCTATCGGGATACCGTACCGAGGACCGGTGACCGGGTTCTGGAGCTGTTTCGGCACCGTCTGAGGTCACCGCCAGGGCGACAGGTTCTCACCGAGCACGACTTCCAGATCAAGTTCTACACTCGTCATCGCAAGGGCCGTCTGGCGATCACGACCTTTGGCAACCTGAACGAGCTCTCGACCGAGAGCTTGAATCGCGTCGATGCGGAGGTCTTCCCGGCATCCCAGCTCGAGCACCCGGAGTTCGCCGATTTCTATCGTGACCGTAGAGATCGGCTGCCACCCGAGAACGTCGTGGTCATCGAGCCACGCCCCTTCCGGGCCCGGGGGCCCAGTCTGGTCGCCCTTCTCCACCCGTGGAAGCAGAGTGCGTTGAGAGCGGGCGAATGGGTGCGAAGCGACGACGACCCCCTCGTGTACATCGCCCGGCTGCCAGAGGATTTGGCAGCTCGTAGACCCCTGTCGGTCGAGTTCAATCTGCGTCGCAGCATGGAGGCTTCGGAGATCCTCGTCGAGGATCAGCAGGTGGAGCTCGTCGAGTTCCGGGGACCGAGACGGCAGACGCACCTGGTCACCACCCGATTTCGCTACGCGCCCGAAATCACTCTCCAGATGACGAAGGCACGGGGACCCGATCGGATACCCTTCACGGTCAGGAGATGGCGGCAGGGAAAATCGACCCGGCAGACCAAGAAATAAGCAGACCGATCTTCAGATCATGTGCTCGATCCTAGGCATCTTCGATATCCGCAGCGGCGCCAGCGACCTGCGACAGCGCGCGCTCGAGCTCTCCAAGCGGCAACGCCACCGGGGCCCCGACTGGAGCGGTATCTTCGCCACGGAATCGGCCATTCTCGCGCACGAACGGTTGGCGATCGTCGATGTCGAGCATGGTGCCCAGCCGCTCTATGGTCTCGATGGGGACCTGGTGTTGGCCGTCAACGGAGAGATCTACAACCACCGCCAGCTGGAAGAGGGTCTGTCGCAGTCTTGGGAGTTCTCGACCCGGTCCGACTGCGAGGTGATCCTGGCGCTCTACGAGCAGCACGGTCCGGAATTCCTGAATGAGCTGAGTGGGATCTTCGCTTTCGCGCTGTTCGACCGGCGACGGGATCGCTATTTCATCGCCAGGGACCCGATCGGGGTCATGCCTCTCTATACCGGCTATGACGAGAAGGGTCGGTTCTTTGTCGCCTCCGAGATGAAGGCGCTCATCGATACCTGTCCGACGATTCGGGAGTTTCCGCCGGGGCATTACCTGGACAGTCGAGTGGGAGAGGTCACTCGCTACTACCAGCCCGAGTGGCGAAGCTGCGATGCAGTAGCTGGCAACCCCGTAGATCCTGATGTGCTACGAACATCACTGGAGGACGCTGTGCACCGCCAGTTGATGTGCGACGTGCCCTACGGCGTGCTGCTGTCCGGCGGTTTGGACTCGTCCCTGCTGACGGCCATCGCCCACAAGTACTACAAACGACGCATCGAAGATGGCGATCGGACCGAGGCCTGGTGGCCGCAGCTACATTCCTTTTCCATCGGTCTCCAGGGATCACCCGATTTGGCTGCCGCCCGCACGGCGGCCGAGGCGATCGGCACCATCCACCACGAGTTCATCTACACGGTACAAGAGGGTCTCGATGCCCTCTCCGATGTCATTCACCATATCGAGACCTACGACGTGACCACGATTCGGGCCTCCACGCCGATGTATTTGCTGGCCCGACGGATCAAAGCCATGGGCATCAAGATGGTTTTGACCGGCGAGGGCGCGGACGAGATTTTTGGCGGCTATCTCTACTTCCACAAGGCACCCACCGCCAGGGAGTTCCACGAGGAGACCGTGCGCAAGCTCGATCAGCTACATCTGTTCGACTGTCTCCGCGCCAACAAATCGCTGGCCGCCTGGGGCATCGAAGGGCGCGTGCCCTTCCTCGATCGGGAGTTCCTGGACGTGGCCATGGCCTTCGACCCTGCCCGCAAGATGTGCGGCGAAGAGCGTATGGAGAAGCATGTACTGCGCCAGGCCTTCGCGGGGTATCTACCCGACGAGATCCTCTGGCGACAAAAGGAACAGTTCTCCGACGGGGTCGGCTACTCTTGGATCGACTCGCTGCGGGCCGCCGCCGAGGACGTGGTGAGCGACAAGCAGCTGGAAAGAGCAGAGCATCGCTTCGCCGTGAATCTTCCCCCCACCAAGGAGGCTTACTGGTATCGGTCCATGTTCGACTCCCACTTCCCGGGAGAGTCGGCAGCGGCCTGTGTGCCCCACGGCATGAGCATCGCCTGCAGCACCCCTACAGCCATCCGCTGGGATGCCTCCTTCAGGGAACGGGCCGACCCCTCCGGCCGGGCCGTCGGCAGCGTCCACAAGGACGCCTACTGATTCAGGTCGGCACCCCATCGCCACGGCAAATTCGGTATAGGCTCAGGCGGCGATTTGCGTCGCTGTTTGAAAGGAGGAGGTCTTGCACATCATTTCGAGGACCCTGATCACCCTTGGTATCGTCTTGATCGTCTCGATACCCGTCTATTCTCAAGACGACGATTCCGGCTCCCCACTGAATGCCGAGACCCTCAGCGGTCTCGAGCTGCGAGCCGTTGGGCCTGCCCTGATGGGCGGCCGGATCGCCGATATCGCGGTGAGCCCGCGGGACCCCAGCACCTGGTATCTGGCTGTCGGCTCCGGCAATGTCTGGAAGACCGAGAATTCCGGCATCACCTGGCAACCCATCTTCGACGACCAACCCTCGTACTCGATCGGTAGTGTGACCCTCGATCCCGCCAATCCGGACGTCGTCTGGGTGGGAACCGGCGAAAACGTCAGCGGCCGGCATGTGGGTTGGGGAGACGGTGTCTACAAGAGCTTGGATGGAGGCCAGACCTGGAAGCAGATGGGCCTGGCCGAATCCCAACACATCGGCAAGATCCTGGTCGATCCACGGGATGGCAACGTGGTGTTCGTAGCGGCCGAGGGCCCGCTCTGGTCCTCGGCTGGCGATCGGGGCCTCTACAAGACCACCGACGGCGGCCAGACTTGGAACCGGGTCCTGGCCATCGACGACGACACCGGCGTCACCGACCTGGAGATCGATCCTCGCGACCCGGACGTCATGTACGCGGCGACCTATCAGCGAAGAAGAACCGTCTGGTCCCTGCTCTCGGGTCCCGGATCCGGTATTCACAGATCCACCGATGGGGGTGAGTCTTGGCAGGAGTTGGAGAAGGGGCTGCCCAGCGGTGACATGGGCAAGATCGGGCTCGCTGTCTCGCCTGTTGATCCAGACGTCGTCTACGCCACCATCGAAGCCAGCGACGAGGAGAAGGGGTTCTACCGCTCCCTCGATCGGGGCGCCAGCTGGGAGAAGCGCAACGAGTACATCTCCAACGGCACCGGCCCCCACTACTACCAGGAGATCGAGGCCTCTCCCCAGGACGTCGACACCGTCTACCAGATGGACGTCTTTATCCATGTCACCCGGGACGGCGGCAGCAGCTTCGAGGTCCTGGGCACCGGCCGCGAGAAGCACAGCGACAACCATGCGCTCTACATCGATCCAGAGGACCCGGATCATCTGCTGGTAGGCACCGACGCCAGCCTCTATGAGACCTTTGACGAAGGCACGACCTGGCGCCAATTCCCCAACTTACCCGTCTCCCAGTTCTACAAGCTGGCGCTCGACAACGCCGAGCCCTTCTACAACATCCTGGGTGGCGCCCAGGACCTGGGTACGCTCCTCGGTCCGTCCCGCACCACCAACACTGAGGGGATACGCAATCAGGATTGGTATGTCCCCCTGGGAGCCGACGGTTATTCGTGCGCCGTCGATCCGGAGGAGCCCGATCTCATGTACATGGAGATCCAGGTGGGCAATCTGAAGAGGTACGACCGGCGGAGCCACGAGATTCTCGACATCCAGCCGATGCCTGCCCCCGGCGATCCGCCAGAACGGTGGAACTGGGACGCCCCGCTGATCATCAGCCCCCACGACAACCACCGGCTCTATTTCGGATCGCAACGCCTGTGGCGTAGCGACGACCAGGGAAACTCCTGGGTGGCGGTGAGTGGCGACCTGACCCGCGATCGCAACCGCTACGAGATTGAGATGCTCGGGCGCGTGCGCAGCATCGATGCCCTGTATGGGAACACGGCCATGTCCTGGTACGGCACGCTGACCGCCATCACCGAATCCCCAATTGTCGAAGGCCTGCTGTACGTGGGCACCGATGACGGGCTCATCCAGGTCAGCGAAGACGGTGGCAGCAACTGGCGATCGGTGCCGTCTCTGCCTGGAATCCCCGAGCTCTCTTTTCTCAACAACATCGAGGCCTCGCTCCACGACCCCGATACGGTCTATGCGGTCGTCGATGCTCACAAGAGTGGTGACTTCCGGCCCCTGATCTTCAAGAGCACCGATCGAGGACGCACATGGAGCTCCATTTCCGGCGACCTACCGGCCGGCGGCATCGTCTGGGGCATCGAGCAGGACCATGTCGATCCGGATCTGCTTTTCGCGGGTACCGAGTTCGGTCTGTTCTTCACGCCCGATCATGGGGTCCGTTGGGTCGAGCTCTCAGGAGGTGTACCGACTATCGCCTTCCGCGACATCGAGATCCAGCGGCGGGAGAACGATCTCGTCGGCGCGACTTTCGGTCGCGGCTTCTATGTCCTGGACGACTACTCGGCGCTGCGCGACATTGCTGCCGGAGCCTTGGAGCAAAACGCGGCTCTCTTCCCAGTCCGTGATGCCTGGTGGTATGTGCCCCTGGAGCCTGGACAAGCCCGGGGCATCCCTTCCCTGGGCAGCTCCGAGTTCGTTGCACCCAATCCGCCCTTTGGCGCCATGATCACCTACTACCTCGAGGACGCACCCAAGACCGCCAAGGCAACGCGGCAGGAGCAGGAAAAGGCTCTCGATGAGAGCGGCGAGAATGTGCCTTTCCCCGGCTGGGAGACCCTGCGCGAGGAGGCTCTCGAGCAGGAACCGAAGGTGCTGCTGACGATCCTGGATTCCTCCGGCAACGCTGTTCGACGGATCGAGGGCCCGGCCGAGGCAGGAATCCATCGGCTCAGCTGGGATCTGCGGCTGCCGCCACCCAACCCCATCGATCTGGAGGATCCCGGATTTCGACCCCCTTGGGCCGGCGATCCCCAGGGTCCCCTGATGCCACCGGGAAGGTATCGCGTGGAGATGGCCATGCTGACATCGGCTGGCGTCGAGCCGCTGGGCCAGGCGCAGGAGTTCGAGGTCGAGGCGATGGCCAACTCGCTCCTTCCGGCACCCGACTATGTTGAGGTAGCGGCCTTCAAGAAATCGACGGGCGAGCTCATTCGCCAGGCTCTGGGGGCCGCCCGGGAGCTCGGCCGCGCACAGGACCGGTTGCCTTACATGAGAAAGGCGCTGCTCGAGACCCCCCAAGCTGCTGCCGATCTCTTCGGCCAGCTCGACTCGTTCGCAGCCGAGCTGGCGGGGATTCGACTTCGCCTTCGTGGTGATGAGATCAGGGGGCTTTGGGAGGAGCCCTCAGTCCCATCCATTCTGGGGCGGGCGTTTAAAGTGTCTGGTGGCCATTGGGATACTCGGCAGGCTCCAACGTCGACCCAGCGGCAGAGCCTGGAGGTGGCACAAACCGAGTTCATCGAGATCAAGTCCGAGCTGGCCAAGGCGCTGCAGGAGACATTGCCCGACCTGGAGGCGCAGCTCGAGGCTGCCGGTGCGCCGTGGACCCCTGGACGGGAGCTTCCACCCCGATAACGGCTAGACGATGCGGCGCCTGACAACGCTGGGGATGATCCTGGGGGTCAGTTGGCTGGGCCTGTGGGGCCTGGCTTCGCTTGCCGTGCCGAGGCTCGCCGACGCGTTTCTGGCCAAGACGATTCCCAAGGTCGAACGTGCCGGGATCGCTGTCGATTCCCTGACCTACGGCGACATCAGGGTATCGCCCAGCTTGACAGGGGCCACTGCCGAGGACTTTTCCGCCGCCTTCGATTTGACGCCCACCGACAAAATAACCCTGAGGTCCACGTTCGAGGCCCATGAGATGACGGTCCGAGTCGCCAACCCGTTGACCATGCGGGGCCATCTGTCGGCAGAGAACTTCGAGCTCGCCTTCCATGAAACCGATCGACCGGAGCGCCTACCTTTCGATCGACTCACCAACGGGTTTATCTACATCCACGACCTGCCTCTGCTGTCACCGAGAAAGGCCATTGTAGAAATCTTCGATGGTTTGGAGGAGCTCTTTATCGAGAACGCTCGGGTGGGCGACTTCGAGTTCAGCGGCGATGTCATGGTGCGAGTGCATGATCTGACGTTTCCAGCACTCCTCTACACCGAGCGCCGGGACAAGCAGTTCCGGCTCCGCTTCAGCAAACCCGACATCGAGAGGCTCGCCGAGGCAGCCGATGTGGACCTGTCGGACGAGCAGATCGACATCGTCTCTCTCTACCCCATTCGACTCCCCTCTCTGATGGAGATCACCCGCCAGGCTCGCCGCTTCTCCAAGGAGTTCTACCCCAGCAACGCGTGGCACCGGGACGCTCTCCGTCACGTCTCCTGGAGCTTCCTGCTGACCCGCGAGTTCGGGCCCGAGTTTGCCAAGGAGGTCACCGACGCACAGGAGACCAAGCCGGGCAACACGCCCAACGAGCGCGCCATGGATTACCACAACAACGCCGTAGGTCGACGCTTTGCCACCGAGGGCACCGAGTTGACCCAGCTGCCCCTACTTGTGCAATCTCATGCCGACGTCATCCGTCATCCCGACGAAGTGGACACCCGGCTGGACTTGTTGCGATAGCAGGAGAGAGCTCATGGATGCAGACAGATGGCGAGCTTTCGTCCATCGGTTCCGTGACGGATCGCATCAGGAATACTCCGAGCATTGGCGGCTTTTTCAAAAGCTAGCCGAAGCGGCCGCTATTGCGTCCGGACCATTGCCTGTCTGGTGGCCCAGCCAGGAGGTTCGAGAGTCCTCCAATCTGACGGCCTTTCTCCGCCAGACGGGCCACGACGACTATCGACAACTCCACCGCTGGTCGGTGGATCATCGTGGGGAGTTCTGGCAGGCGGTGATCGCCAGATTGAGACTGCGGTTCGACCGTCCAGCCGACTCCACGTTGGACCTTTCTGACGGTGCCGAGCAACCCGTCTTGCTGTCGGGTGCCCGCTTCAACATCGTCGACAGTTGTTT
>Ga0255052_10003884_pt1 | contig 10162 bp, 11 predicted proteins | sample JV7_2_21_MG_FD_188632 | JGI IMG/M metagenome (GOLD analysis project Ga0255052, IMG submission 188632) | Seawater microbial communities from Jervis Inlet, British Columbia, Canada - JV7_2_21 | ecosystem: Environmental > Aquatic > Marine > Inlet | place: Canada: British Columbia | collected...
GTGTCGCGTCCCGCCCAGCGCGTGTCAACCAGGCTGTCCAACAACGCGATCGTTTCGCCCAACTGCCGCAGGCTGCGCCGCACTTCGGGCGGCGGGTCGATGATACCGACTCTCGTCTCCTCTCCACGCAGCCCGGCATCGATCAGCCCGAGCGCCATGCGTATCGGCGCATGCACGTCCTGGTCGAGGTCGATGGTCACGTCGCCACCCAGGGCTTCCTCGAACCACAGGTGCGCCGTCGCGATTTCCTGCTGGATGACCTGGGTCATGCGCACCAGCGCGGTGTTTCGCAAAAAATCACGTGAGCCCAGCCACTGGGAATATATGACCAGACTGATCGAAAGGATGCCGAAGGCGACGATGCCTCCGACAAGGCCTTTTACGGATATTGAACGGTTGCCTGCTTCCATAACGTCCTGTGCGTGCTCTTGAAGCAATCCCTGCTTGCTGTCGCGCCAGCGATTCTTATTAGTATGCAACTATCGTTCCTCACTATAGGAATCAGAAAGTTACACGATCAACCATGCCATGTTTGTAAATAATTCCGACGCTTTGACGGCCTCTGGTTTTGACGTAATGCCGGTGGATTGGGTGTGGGATTTTTCGACCGGGTCTGGCTGCTGTCGGGCCGCCGCGAAGATGGCGCCAGCGGGGACTCCGCTAACATTGATCCGAGGTTGATGCAGACATTAACTCCGGAACTGCGGAGGACCAGAGTGGTGTTATCGCCCGCAAATGGTCTCAAACCATTCGTCAACCGCCCCACTGGCACCAATTTTTCATACCTACTTCATGCCGCTGCCGTTCATCCGGTAGCTGCAAGGCTACCGTCTCCTGCCCATCGCTCCGCCATGATAAGTCTGTTGTTGCCGACCATTTCGGCGAGCGGAATCACTCATCCAGGACCAGCGACACTGCTTACGACCGGATCGTCGCCCTACCGACAACACAGCAAATCTATGACGCAAATTCACGACGTTATTGCTGCGGCGACAATACGTTCGGCGGCCGCTGCCGTAATCGAAAACTCGGCGCCGGCAACAAAACTCGGGTCACCCTTGCTGCATACGGGATAGTGTCGATTTGCTGGTCCTCCGCTATGTGAGCTAAATGCTCTCGATCGCTGTATCGAGCGAGATTTATCATTGGTACTCGCAATCACGATAACGAATCAATCGCACCGGTTGACGCCCCGAAAAGGCAGTTCTTGCCTAGCCTTTAGTCCAGAAAACGGCCCCCGAGAAGACCATCCGGCGACCTCCCGGCACGGAGCGGCCGACCTGCCCGCCGCTGACCTCATACATGGTGCCTGACCTCCCTTCGATATCCGCTCTTCAGGAGACCAGGCCAAATTCGAAGCTAGCGCTGTGGTTTACAGCGCGCTGCCGTGGAGCGACAGCCTGCCTGGCGGCCTCAAAGCGCGAATGCGTTCTCGATTTCAGCCGTGGACCGTAGCTCCTCGATGAGCTTTTCCACGGTCGTCTGCAGTTTCTGCTGGGTGAGGTAGGGGAGAATGCGCTCGGCGGCTTCTTCCACCGGCACCGTACGCCCCTCGCGGCGCTCCTCGACCTTGATTATGTGAAAGCCGAACTGCGTTTCCACGACATCGGAAATTTCTCCAGGCTGCAAAGCGAACGCTGCTTCTTCGAAAGGCGGCACCATCTGCCCCCTGCCGAAGAAGCCGAGATCACCGCCCTTGGTGGCGCTCGGTCCTTCCGAACGCTCCATCGCCAGCACCGCGAAATTGGCGCCGGTCTCGATCTCGGCCTGCACCGTAGTAATCTTCTCCTGCGCTGCCTGCCTGGCATCGTCGTCATCGGACTTGAAAGCAATCAGGATATGCCGCGCTCGCACTTGCTCCGGCATCGTCATCTTGTCGAGGTTCGCGTCGTAGAACTCCTGCACTTCTTCATCGCTGATCTCGATTGTCGGCATTATGCCTTCCGATACCATGCGCTGCGCGGAGCGTTGCTCGCGGATGTCCTCGCGGTAGGTCTCCTCGGTGAATCCGCCTTCCTTGATCTTGAACTGGAACGCCATCTCCGAATCGAATCCACTCTTCATTTTGGCCAGTTGTTCATCCACATCCTCGTCGCTAACGACGAACTCACGCCGTTGCGCTTCCTGCCACAGCAATTCCTGCACGATGAGCTGGTCCACGACTTCCTGCTGTAATTTCTTGTACTCACCGGGCTGCGTCATGCCGCCCGAGCCCAGGCCGCGCTGGTTGACCAGGTGATCGACCTGCGCCTGCACCTTCGGTCTCGATATCTCAACGCCATTAACGGTCGCTGCCGGTCCGAAGCCCTGCGCGGCCGCGATCGCCGAGACTGTCCACAATAAAACGCCTACTACCCATTTCCTGATCACTTGCCTGTCCTCTCAATATCCGATTCTGTCGTCACTGCTGCAACGCAACCCAGTTGCTCGCCGCAGCAAATTTCTTTTGCTCGAGATCCAGCTCCATCACGTAGCCACCGAGCGCGCCGATTCTGCGGCTGCGGTTGTAACTGATCGGCGGCATCAGCCCCGGCTGAAAGTCGGCCAGGCTCTCCAGCGCCGTCAGCAATTTTTCCCGGCTGAGTTCCTTGCCGGCACGTTTCAGGCCTTCCACGAGCACCATTGCAGCCACATAAGCAGATATCTGTGCAGTGCTGTGCTGGTAGTCGAAATCATGTTTCTTGTGCAGGGCCTCGAAGTCCTGCACGCCCTGCGGCGTATGGTCGGACGGGAGGGACGAGTAGCCGAGCAGCAATCGCCCTTCGAAGGCCGGCGCGATCTCGAAAATGGCCTTGCCAGCGAACAGCCCGGGCAGCAGCAATGTGGGCGCCCACTCCTGTGCTGCTGCTTCGCTGGTCAGCCGTTTCAGATCGCCGGCCTGTCCGAAGAACAGTACAGTGTCGATTCCCTCCTCGCCCAGGGTCTTCGCCGTATCCACAGCATCGAAATACGGCGCTTTGTAGCCGAGCAGGTAGGCCTCCGGCGCGCCGGCGTCGGCCAGCTCGCGCTGCACCGCATCGATCGCCGTGCTGTAGACCGCACTCTGCGGATGAATGATCGCCACCCGACGTTCGCCGGCCCGCTCCGCCGCGAGGCTGTGCCGTGCCAGCACACCTGCCTGTTGTACCAGGCCGCCCAGCAGATAAAAACTGTGACGGTGCAGGCCATCACCGGACTGCGGCAACTGCGTGTACGGTCCGACCATGGGCACGCCGAGTTCCTCTATGAGTTCGGCGAGCGGCTGCTCGATGCCGGTCGCATAGCCGCTCACGGCGGCGAATATCGACTGCTGTTGCAGCAAATCGCGGGCCTGCCACAACGTGCGCGTCGTATCCGTGTCGTATTCAGCGGCTGCGAGTTCAAGCCGGCGGCCGTGCACTCCGCCGCCAGCATTGATGTCACTGAAGTACGCATCGAGGACATGCTTCATCGCCTGGCCGAGACTCTGCAGATCGCCCTGCAGCGGCAGCAGCGTGCCGATGCGGATAGTGTCTTCGCTCAGACCCGGATCGAAATCGGTCTCGATTCGCTTCATGTAAGCGACCAGGTCCGCCGCATCCTCCGCATTCATCTGGTAGCGTGGCATTGCGACATCGAGTTCGTTGCCGGCCGGATCGATCCCCATAATAACGGAGACTTTCAGCGAGCGATCGTCGAAAGCCGGGTGCGACCGGCCGTATGCGTGCTCGTGACCGTAAGGAGCAGTCAGCGTTTTCCAGGTAACGTCGGACGGTACCACGCCACCTTCGGGGCGGCCCCTGCCGTCATTGCCGTGACAGCCGACGCAGGGCAGGATCGATGCCGGGATCGGCGTCGCACCGCGGGACATGACAGCGCTTATCGGCGCCCCCGATGCGGACTCGCCGTCTGCGTAGATGCGTTTGCCGCGTTGCTCCTGTTCGGACAAGGGCGCTGCAACCGCGATGGCGCAGAGTAACGATAGCACCGGCGTAATCAAAAGAGCGCCTGCTCTCCGCAAACTTCCAACCTGGCGGCGATTTGTATTCACGACGGCGAAACGCTTTGGTCGCTCAGGACGCCTCGTTATCTTCCACGAGTAAACGCAGTTTCTCAGCGATCTGCGGCGGCTGATCCCGGGGTTGGATCTTCATCCAGTGCGCCGCATTGACGTTGCCCGCCAACATCATGGTCGAATGCGCTTCCAATTCCTCCGTGTACTGCCCGAGCCGCTTGATGATACTGTCGAGATGCTCGGGCTTGCCAGTCAGAAACACCCAGCCGTCGTGATCGGCGTGATGGGTGCGCGCGAATTCCTTCAGCGCGGCGGGCGTGTCGCGCGCCGGATCGAGGCTCAGAGAAACGAACTGAATCGGGTCGCCGATCATTCCCTCGAGACTGTCGCGCACCAGAGTCAGCTTATGCGTCATCAGCGGGCACGCGCCCTCGCAGTTGGTGAAGATAAAATTAATGACGACCACCTTGTCTTTCAGCACGTCGTCGTAAAAGCGCACCGTTTCACCGTCCTGGTTGATCAGTTCGAGATTGGTGAAGTAGTCTCTGGCACGCTCCTCCTCGGACTGCACGCTCGCGCTTTGCTGCGCCAGCGTCACCGTGGCGAGTGCCAGCAGGGCAACGGCGAGGATGCCGCAAGAGACATATTTTTCGATTCGGTTCATCTAATTTACTCCTGTCGCCGCCTGCGCATCTCTTGCCGCGCTGAGCTCGTCAATTTTTTCCACTATTTGTCCGGCACCCGGAAAACCGACGAAACGTGACCATGCGCCGGTGCTGCCGTCGCCGACCAGTATCATCGACGGATGGTCTTCGAAGTTCGGCGTGTACACACCAAGCTTCTGCAGCACCTCATCCACGTCTGGCTTGCTGCCTGTCAGCCACACCCAGCTGTCACCGGCGCGATGTTTTTCCGAGTATGCTTTCAGTCTGGCCGGCGTGTCACGTAACGGGTCCACCGTCAGCGACACCAGTGCAACGTCTGTGCCGAGCCTGTCGCCCAGGCGATTTTGTACCTGGCCGAGTATGGCTGAGAGCACCGGGCAGATCGTGGTGCAGGTTGTGTAAACGAAATCGATCACGACAATCCTGTCGCCAATAACGTCGTCACGCAGGCTGACGGACTGGCCGTGCTGCGTCAGCAGATGGGCGTCCGGAACCCGGATTTCGGCAGAATTGTTCTGCGCATCCTGCTGCTCGTGCATCATCTGCCGGTGCTTGGCATGTGGGTCGTCCGTTCCCTGGGCGGCGGCCGGGCCGTTGAGCACCAGCAACAGCAGCGCAGCGCATGCGCCACGTGACATCAAATGCGCGCTCATGGCCTGCTCGCCGTCGACAGGTTCTGTGACGTCAGGGCTTTGCCGACCATGACGGTCAGGTAATTCAGGTCACCGTAACCGGCATCCAGCGATTGCGCGGCGACGTAGATATAGTAAGCCCCCGCGTTCGCGAGCGGCAGTTCCGCTTCGTAGATACCGTCACCGACGTGGGACGCGAGCAATTCGGTCAGGTTGTAACGCGGTGCGCGGAAGAACTTGACTCGCACATCGTCGGCACCCGCCTTGACTTCGCCGGTGCCGGGATCGTACAGACGGAACCGCAAGTTCATGCTGTCACCCGCGCGCAGCGCTTGCTTCTCGTGCAGGAACTCGACTGCCAATGGGCGGCTCTCGTGCTCGATCGCCGGGTTCACCCGGGCCTGCATCTCGAAACAATGCAGGAACTGCGGCGCCTCGTTCAGAAATGCGACTTCGAAGGTGCCGGCCATCGGCACCTTGACCGTCGCCGCGTAGACGCCGGGGCTGGTTTCTTTCAGTGCCCGGTTGGCGATCTGCACGGCACGGGGTTTGTGTCCGTAGTTGCGGAATGCGCCCATCGGCGCGTTCATTCCTTCCATGTAGTAATAAACGGTGGCATCGGCCGGACTCACGACCAGCACTGCCGCTTCCTGCGCCGCCGGCACCATCGCGTCGGCGATGCTGATGTCGGCCACCTGCCCGGGCGGGAACGAACCCGCCGCGAATTCATTAACGATGACCTGCCCGCCGCGATCGAGCTCCTGCAGGTTGATCATCGAAATGCGCTCCGACTCCAGCACCCGCAGGTAGGCGAACGTTCGCGTGATGCCGACCGAGAACGGCTTGCCGTCGATTGGAATGGTATGCGCGATCTCGTCGGTCGCTGCATCGATGACATAGGCCTCGTTCTCCAGCGGATTCACCAGGATGCCCCAGCGCCCGTCTTCCGAGAACTTCATCGGCCCGAGACCGGGCTTCGCCTCGACGCGGGATACGACCTCTCTGCGCTCGGCGTCGATCACGGTCACGATGCCGCTCTGTCCGTCTGCGATGTAGACGGCTTTGCTGAGCGGCGAGTACGCGATTGAGATCGGCACCGGCCCCGTGTTCACGACGTCGACCGTCTCGAGGCTGCCGATGTCGATGACCGTCACCGTGCCGGACTCGCGGTTGCTGACAAATGCGCTGCGACTGTCACCGGAGAATCCGATCTCGTGGTGGCCGGCGCCCGTCTCGATCGTCGCGACGATTTTCCCTGTTGCCGCCTCGATGACGGTCACGCCGCCTTTCTTACCGCTCTCTGCATCGTTTCCAACCCACAGGTATTTCTCGTCCGGCTGCAGCACCGTGCGCATCGGCATATCGCCTGCCGCGACGTTTTTACTCACCTTGAACGTGTCCAGGTCGATGAACGCGATTTCGCCCGCCCGCGGCATGCTGACGAACATGGTTTTCTCGTCCGAGGTCTTGGTCCAGTCCGCGCCCGGCCGTTTCAGCGGGATGTTGGCATAGAGACTGGTAATACCCGTGATGCCGACGATCGGATCGATGATGGAAATGCTCGCGTCCTGGTTCAGCACCATGACGTAGTAGCTGTTCAGGTCGATCATGGGGCGCATGCCGACCAGTCCCTGCAGGTACTGGCCGACACGCACCTTGCATTCGACCGAAATGCCTTGTTTCTCGCCAGCCGCGGTCTGCGTCAGGTCGATCCAGACGCCAGGGTAGACGCCCTGCAGCGGCTCGCCGGTCTCGGCACCCGTGATGCGAAACTCGATATCGGCAAATTCGCCTTCCATGAGATCGCCCGGTTCGCCGCCGGACCCGGTCGGACGGGCGGTAAATTCCACGTTCATGCCCTGCCGCTGAATCAGGCCCATGTTGACCGGTTCTTCCGGCAACGGACCGACGATGTCGGTGGATTCTGCTGCTACAGACGCGATGGCGCCTGTCAAAGCGAGGACTATAGAAATTCGTTTCAGCCGAAGCTGTATTGAGAAATGTAACACCTTCATTTCCTCCTGCTACCAGTTTTTTTGCCCGGCCTGTCGTCTCCGCCACCAGGCCCCGCATGGCTTCTTGAGTCATCAGGCGGGCGGTACACGATGCGCACCGCCCGCCCTCATTCCATGTCCTCCGTCCCGTTCATTACAGTCTCCTGGTTCTGTCGATTTCGAGTTGGCGACCGAATCTGCATGGATCGATGTCCGACGTACAGAGAAAGCGTCAACGAGCGGTTTGTTGATTGCTTTAGTTTACGAACGGACGGCCGAAGAACTACTGCCTTGTGGAACGGATTTTGACTGCAAGGAGGTACAGCGAGGTCCTAAACCAATGGTCAGGTCATGTCGCTTACGGGAAGAAATGTGTGCAGGAGTCACTTCTTACCGGGGCAAACCGTGCGTTGACATAAAGCCGGAATCAAGAACTCACTTCAATGGATTGGTTACTGCAACAAAGAACATGTGCACACTGATCGTCGACAACCATCCGGTCGTTCGTTACGACCTCAAGCATATGCTCGACGCGGACTTATGCTTTCCACGATGAGGAAGGCACCAGCGGGATTGTCGGCGGGCACACGGAGAAGCTTGCATACGCTAACTCCGGAACTGCGGAGGACCGAAGTGGTGTCATCGACCACATCTCCTCCTGTGTTACCTGCCGGCGACTGACCTACTGGCACCAACCTCGCGGAATCTCGGATTATCCTCCTACATCTCCAACTCCGCTGCTTCCAGATCCGCACAGCTCATTCCGATCTTCTTGGCGATCTTCTTGGCTGGTGGCACGAGGGCGGCTCGGCCTTGGCTGTCGATTCTGCCGGCTTGATGCAACTTCTTGACTTTTGCAACGAAAGCGCAGATCTGACGATTAGCTCCATCAACATTATCTCTGTCGAGCTTCCTGTGCGTTCCGTCCAGGAGGCCTCTCAAAGTGTCATGCCGCCACTCGGCTTTGCTGCCGGTGACATTGCAGTCGGCACTCTCAATCGGAAACTGAGATTTCGGTTTGCAATCCGGCTCTTCTCTATCGTTTTTGTATTTATTCTCTGATTCACCAAACCAGCCGATGAATTCCTCATCGCAACCATTGGCAATGCTCCAGTCGCCGTCCCCATACGCACATAATCCTGCGTTTACAAGTCCGGTCAACGTCCCGATGTCGTCCTTGACGCCCGCGTTTGCGCTCATCGGCAGGGCAAGTGCCATACACAAGCCCAGACTAGCTAATGTTGAAATTTTCATTTTTTGGTCCTCCGCAGATTTCTGTTAGCCACGATATGCTTCGTTTCGCGGCGCAGCGTGGTTCCACGACCGCACTGACTAAATGTCAGTAAGTGAAATCTAAAGAACCGGGGTCGGAAGCGCGTCACCCATATGGGTTGAAATTGGCTACCCAAAAGGACAGTAATTCTGTAGTTTCGGGAGAGTTGCAAGCGCGCGTCGTCGGTTACGTCGTCAATGGGAACCACAGACTCTGCCTCGCGGTTAACAAGCTTGATTATGTGAAGTCCGAATCGGGTCTGAACAACTATTATGACAAGTGTGGACAGATCCGGGCGTTGCACCCAGGCGCATATGAAGGGGCGCCAGCAGGCTGCCGTGGCTGGGCTTCGGAGAAGCACGCGGACGCTAACTCCGGAACTGCGGAGGACCGAAGTGGTGTCATCGACCATAGTACCTCCCCAATACCAACCGGCGGTGGCCTACCGGCGCCATACCTGTTCGGTTCGAACACACGATCGGATCAGGACTTCGCGCGAGCACCTGGTCCTTTCGTCGTGCGACGGCGTCCGACTTTTCTGATCGAACCGTTACCTGATGTCCAGCCCGCAACGCTATGGGTCTATGCAGAGACAGCCCGTGCCGGTGTTCCTGCCAAGCTGCTCTGCCGGCTGCAGCAACGCGTCACGACCAACGATATCGATCTTCTTATCGCTGAGCATGGTCTCTTCCTTTTCAGGTCCTCCGCATTACGAGTTCAGCACTCACCAGAACTGAACAAGTGTCCGCCCATTTCGGGCACTATCGAGGCTACCGGGAACCGTCCAAGTTAAAATCCGCCAAACGGGCTGTTAGGAGCTGACCATACGAATAGTTTATCGGAGTCATGTGACATGCCCGCCGGGCCGGGGACGCATCGCTGCCGATTCGGACTCCGTGGATGTTCCGTGTGCTTGGATTAACGAGGTGCAGGAGATTACATATCCAGAAAAATTTCCACATCTCCCTCATCGCGCAACGTCGCGACCAGTGTCGCCACCTCGCTCTGAAGTTTCAGACGACCAAGGTAGGCCCGGATCTGCTCTGACACCTCGTCTATCGGCGCCAGTTCGCCGCCACGACGGTCCTCGAGCTCGCTGACCGGACGTTCACAACTCAGGTTCCTTCCTGCGCGTTTCAGACCTTCCACCAGCACCTTGGCGGCAACGAACGCCGAGATCTGGGCCGTGCTGTGGCGATAATCGAGTCCATGATCGGCATGCAATTTTTCGAAATCCCTGACGCCATTAGCAACGTGATCGCCTGGCATCGACGAATAACCGAGAAATATGCGCCCTTTAGTATGCGGCCGGGATGTCAAACATTTCCTGGCTGGCGAAATTGTTACCGCTCCGGAACTTTACGGCATTTGCAGCCGCTTAATAGACGGTGCCGTTGGGGCGGACGATCGCGAGCCGGCCATTCGCCGGCGCCAGCTCGCTCGCGGCATGCTTGGCGAGGGCCCGGGCCTGTTGCTCGAGCCCGCCCGGCAGGTAGAAGCTGTTGCGATAGGCGCCCTCACCGTCATCGGGCAACACCGTCAAAGACCCACCTGATTTATCGGTATTACTTCGGGCGGGCCGACCAGATCCGCCGCCTGCTCGCTGGCAATTGGCGAAAGTTTCC
>Ga0255052_10003885_pt1 | contig 10159 bp, 8 predicted proteins | sample JV7_2_21_MG_FD_188632 | JGI IMG/M metagenome (GOLD analysis project Ga0255052, IMG submission 188632) | Seawater microbial communities from Jervis Inlet, British Columbia, Canada - JV7_2_21 | ecosystem: Environmental > Aquatic > Marine > Inlet | place: Canada: British Columbia | collected...
GGGCGCGGCGATCCACAGGCACAGTTTTTCGCGCGCGCCGACAATCTGCGCGAATGGCTCGCGCAAGTCGAGAAACGCCTTGGCAGCCTGAGTCGCCGTCTCGGTGACAGTGTCGCCATCTCGGTCGTCAATACGGACCTTGCCGGAGACCCGGCCGCCGAGGTCAATGTTTCGCTGCCCGACAATGTCGCGGTACGGACATCGTGGTTTGAAATTGACGACATCTTCTTCGAGGCCAGGGGCACGTCGTGGGCACTGGTGCACTTCTTCAGGGCCGCAGAATTCGATTTTGCTCAGGTGCTGGCGGACAAAAATGCCAGTACCAGTGTGCGTCAGATAATCAGGGAACTGGAAGCGAGCCTGAAGCCGTTGCGTTCGCCGATGATATTGAACGGTGGCGGATTCGGGCTGTTCGCCAATCATTCGCTGGTGATGGCGAATTACCTGGCACGCGCCAATGCGGCCGTGATCAACTTGCGGGAACTCCTGGATCAGGGATGATAATTCACTTCAAAAATAAGTGATAATGAATTGTTTTAAAACAGTTTAGTAGATTCCAAACCACGCGGGCACCTGGCGCCAGCCCTCGCCCAACGCGCGATCCAGGCGGCGATACCCGGGTTCGAATCGGGCCACCATTTTCCAGAACCGCAATGAATGATTCATATGCCGGCCGTGGCACAGCTCGTGGATCATCAGGTATCGCACCAAAGGCGGATCCAGGAACAGCAGGCACAGATTCAGGCTTAGCGTGCCGCTCGCACTGCGGCTACCCCAGCAACTCCGTTGTGCACGTATTTGTAACTTGCCGTAGGGCGTACCGGTCAGCCGCGACAAGGACCTGAGCTGTGGCGCGAATTCTTCGCGCGCCGTCTTCGCCAGCCAGCGGCGAATCGCATCGATACACGACTTGCGGTCTTCGGTCCTGCCGCTCAAGTTCAGTTGCCCGTTTGCGTAGCGGTAGCGCACACTGCTCGCACCGCTCTTTCGGGCATAGCAGACACGGACCGGCCGGCCGACGGCTACCAGGTGAATAATCTGTGGTAACGAGTAATCCGCAGGCGGTGTGTGAGTGGCGAACGATTCCCGTGCCCGGCGAATCCAGTCCTTGTTCTCGGCCACAAAAGACGCAACTTCTGCCGCCCTGGTGCGCTTTGGCACGACCACTTCGACCCTGCCGCGCGGATACACCTTGATCGAAAGGCGCCTGGCCCGGCCGCTTTCACGTACAGAAAAGCCCGGCATCCTGCCGGGCTCGGTCTGCTCCGGGACGATGTCGTCGTCCGGAAACAACGGAATCTGCTGGGCCGTGTTCTGCACGGCTCCCAATACTACGTCACTCTGTCGATATAGCGAAGGCTCCCGCTGACTACGGGCGTTCTCCCTTGAAGCGCATGGCATCCTCCATTCCCATGACACCCGTGACGCCACCAACGTGAGCCGTATCGCTGATAAAGAGTTCCACTTCGCGCTCTAGCCGAATCTCGCCCTCGACCCGCGACCCCGGCCCGACGACGATCTGCGGCTTGCGCGAGCTATTGTTCCGACCACCCGGTTTCTCCACGATCAGGTCGCCGCGGAGGGTGGCCTGATCGCTCAGGGCGACGTCGCCATTCACTGTTGACAGGTCGCCACCGATGTCGGCGCCGGCAATGCTGATTTCTCCATTGACGTTGCTGACATTGCGGCTCACCTTGGAGCCGCTATCGACTTCGATCCGGCCGTTGACTACCGATATCTCGCCAGCGACCGTGACCTTTTCAGCCAGCCGGATCGTGCCATTGACGCTGCTGATATCGCGGGCACTGACCCCTGCATCGACGCGGACCCCGCCGTTGACCGTCTCCGCGTCCTCGACGCGCGAATTTTCACCGATACGGATGGTGCCGTTGACAGTCTCCAGCGCCCCCGTCACGGTCGCATCGCGTCCAACGGTGATGCTGCCGTTAACGGTCGAATGGCCATCTGTCTGACTGCCGTCGTCGACCTTGATGCTTTTGTTCAGATTGTGCGCCTGGGCAGGTGCGAGTAGCAGGCTGATCAGCAGGCCGCTAACAAGCGTTAGGATCTTTCGTTTCGCAGACATTGTCAGGTCCTCGGAAAGTGCAAAAAAGCGATGAATTATCTGTTGGATACCCCAGCGCGGCAAATGGTTGAAATGGGCTCCGAAACTGGTCCTATGCGGCTTGTCCCGCAGCCTGTAATCTACTGTGCCAGACTCCCGGAGCAACAGATTCGCCCATGCAAACCGCGCTTGAGGCCAGGAAGCTGGTCAAACAATATCCTGACGTTCTCGCGGTAGACGAGGTCAGCTTCGAGGTGGGCGAAGGGATCTGCTTCGGGCTGCTGGGACCGAATGGCGCCGGCAAGACCACCACGGTTGAAATCATCGAGGGCGTAACGGCGGCGACTTCCGGGGACGTGTTCTATTTCGGCGAGATTGCCGGCAGCAGGTTTCGTGAAGAGGCCGGCATCCAGTTCCAGAATACCGCGCTGCAGGATTTTCTCACCGTGCGTGAGACTCTGGAGTTGTTCCGCAGCCTGTATGATCGCCAGGCCGACCTCGCGCACATCATCAAGGAATGTTCGCTCGGGGACTTGCTGGAGCGCGACAATCGCAAGCTTTCCGGCGGGCAACGACAGCGGCTGCTGTTGGCTGTGGCCCTGGTCAACAAGCCGCGGCTGGTATTTCTGGACGAACCGACAACCGGTCTCGATCCGCAGGCGCGGCGCAACTTCTGGGACCTCGTCAATCGCATACGCGCCGCTGGCACGACGGTCATCCTGACGACACATTACATGGACGAAGCCGAGATTCTGTGCGACGAGATCGCGATCATGGATGCCGGCAAGATTGTCACGCGCGGCAGTCCGCAAGAGCTGCTGCGGCGGCAATACCACGGCGTCATTATCGAACTGCCGCTACAGGACGTGTGCGGCGACCTCGGCGGCATGGAACATCGAATCCTGGAGACCCGGGGTATCGTCGAGATCACCTCCGACGATGTCAGCGGCAGCCTGCAGATGCTGGCCTCACAGGCGCGCGACCTCAACCACCTGAAGATCCGCCAGCCAAACCTCGAGGACCTGTTCCTCGACCTGACCGGCCATTCGCTGCGTGCTTAGGCGCATTTACGCCATTTTTCGCGCCCGCAATCTCGAATTCATGCGGGACCGCAGTTCGCTGAGCTGGAACATCATACTGCCGGTTGCGTTGATGTTCGGCCTTTCGTTTATTTTCGGCGGCGATCGACCCGAATATACGGTTGGCGTTTTGCAGTCGGCAGAGGTAATCGATACGTCGGCACATCCTTATCTGGAGACGCGTTACATCCGCTTCGTAGCTGTCGATAATGAGGAGGAAGGCCTGCGCAAGGTTTCCCGGCACCAGCTCGATCTGCTGCTGCAACTGCAACCGTTGGTGCGTTACTGGGTGAATCCCGATTCGTCGAAAGCATATTTCGCCGAAATCGCCTTGCTGCAATCGGACGACACCCGGCAGATTCGCAAGGAACAGGTCAGCGGCGATGCAGTGCGATACGTCGATTGGGTGCTGCCCGGAATTCTCGGCATGAACATGATGTTCAGCTGCCTGTTCGGCGTCGGCTACGTCGTCGTACGTTATCGCAAGAACGGCTTCCTGAAGCGCCTGCGTGCAACCCCGCTACGTGCCATCGAATTCGTCATTGCGCAGGTTGCGTCGCGCCTGATGCTGATAATTGCCATCACGGCCTTCGTCTATCTGGGCACCCGATATTTCTTGCACACGCGTATGGATGGCAGTCACGTCACTTTGTTTATCGTTGCCGTCGCAGGTTCCGTAACCCTGGTCTCGATGGGTTTGCTGGTGGCTGCCAGGGTCACCAGCGAAGAGCTTGCCGGCGGCCTGCTGAACATCACGTCCTGGCCCATGATGATGCTGTCCGGCGTCTGGTTTTCTCTTGAAGCCGCCAATGACTGGGTGCGGCAGATCGCAAACGTATTCCCGTTAACGCATGTCCTGTCGGCAGCAAGGGCGGTCATGCTCGACGGTGCGGTACTTGCAGATATCATGCCGCAACTGCTGATCCTGGCATCCATGAGCGCAATATTCCTGTCTGCCGGCGCGCTGATATTTCGCTGGCATCCGCGCTAGTCATTTGTGAGATCGCCATGCGGTTAATCGATATCGGTGCAAACCTGACCCACGACAGTTTCGATGACGATCGCGCCGAAGTCATCAGTCGCGCTGCAGACGCGGGCGTTGACCGCATGATCCTGACCGGGGCGAGCGAGCAAGGCAGCCAGGACGCGCTGCGGCTTGCGCGGGAGTACCCGGCAGCAATGCACTGTACGGCTGGCGTGCACCCACATCATGCCAGTGATTACGACAATGGCGTGCAGCGCACGCTCGAAAGTCTGCTGGGACATAAGGAAGTGGTCGCGGTCGGCGAATGCGGACTGGACTACTATCGCAACTTTTCACCGCCCTCTGCGCAACGCGAGGCGTTCCAGAGGCAGCTCGAACTCGCGTCTGAATACAAGCTACCGGTGTTCCTGCATCAGCGAGATGCGCACGACGATTTTGTCGAGATTCTGGAACCCGCATTGCCGCAAATTCCAGGGGGCGTAGCACATTGCTTTACCGGTGACGCCGATGCGCTCGGGGAATACCTGGAGATGGGACTGTACATTGGTATTACCGGATGGATTTGCGACGAGCGGCGTGGCGCGCAGCTTCTGGACATTGTCGCCGACATTCCTCTCGATCGCCTGATGATTGAAACGGATGCACCCTACCTGCTGCCGCGCAGCCTTGATCCGAGGCCGAAGTCCCGGCGCAACGAGCCCATGTATCTGCGCGAAGTTCTGCGTGTGGTAGCCGACGTTATGGGTCAGTCTGAGGAAGTCGTGGCTGCAGCCACCTGCGGGAATGCAGAGCGTCTGTTCGGCTTGAATGCCGCCTAGACTGTTCCAGACTGCGTAATTCCCGGGTCGATCCATCAGGATGACGCAGACATCGCATGTGCGCGAATCTTCTCCCAGTGCGGACGAAATGCCTCGACATTGACCTTGGCCGCCGCCCTGTCCTGCTCGCCGAATTCGGCGACCAGTTCGTCAAGATTGCACACCAGCCCGGGAACGCCTTTCGTAAACTGGGCGCCATCCAGAAACAGGATGCGCCCCGCTACGGGTACCTGCCTGACGATCTGGCGAACGGCAGCGATACGATCGTACAAAGCGGGCTGTGGATTGCCGAAGGTGAAGCGGCGGTCGTCGCTGATCACCGTCCAGTCCTGCATCTTGTCACTGCCGAAGACGGTGCCGATAACGTCCTTGACGTGGATGATGAGCAAGCCATGCGCGGTCAGCAGCAGATGATCGATCTGTATTTCACCCTCATCGCCATTCGGTATGACGAGTTGGTCAATGCGCTCGAACGCGATCGCCTTCAAGACCCTGGTCAACGATCGTCTATGTGCGCTGCGGCGCCGATAGAGCAGCCAGAACATCAATAGCAGCACCAGCAGCAGCAGCGGCAGAAGATAGATGCCGGTGAAATCGGGCGGCAGAAATTCGCTCATTGTCCAGCAAGCCCCTGTGCGGGCAGATTCGTGGCAGCCCTATTTATCGCCTGCCGCCGGGATTTCGTCAAGCCGCAAATACCTCGTCTAATGCGCCGGCCAGCGCCGTCAGATCAGGCGGTACGGTTATGGCGTCTGCCGGCCGGGACAAAATTTGCTGCAGGCTGGCAGGTATCGGCACCGTCTCCCCGATCAGTGGCTCGACAATCTGCTCGAATTTTGCCGCGTGGGCTGTGGCGACCAGGATCCAGTCCTGTTGCCGGTGCGTTGCAGCGTCGAGTTGCCGGTACGCAGCGGTCGCGGTTGCCGTATGCGGGCAGACGGTCAGCCCATGCTCGGTAAAATTCCGCCGGATTTCTGCCTCGATCCGGGCATCATCGACGACGATCACCTGCAGGCTCTGTCGCAGGCTGTCGGCCTCGCCAAGGAGTTCGCGCAGTCGCTCCATGTTGCTCGGATTGCCGACGTCCATGGCAGATGCGAGCGTCCGGATACTCTCTCTTGGCAGCCATTCGGCGCCGGCGAGAAAATCGGCGATGATTCGATTGGCGTTGCTGGCCAGCACGATTTCGCCGATCGGCAGGCCCATTTCGCGCGCCATGATGCAGGCAAACGCGTTGCCGAGGTTTCCGGTCGGCACGATAAACGACGGTCTGTTGCCCGTCCGCCGGAAGTGTTGCAGGCTGGCGTAAGCGTAGTAAGTGCATTGCGGCAGGAGCCGACCAATATTGATGCTGTTAGCCGAGCTGAAGTGATGGCGTGCGGACAAGGCCGGATCGGCCATTGCCGCCTTGGCCAGCGTCTGGCAATCATCAAAAGATCCCAGCACCGACAACGACAGTACGTTGTCCCCCCAGCAACTGAGCTGATGCGCCTGCCGTGCCGATACCCGTCCCTCGGGAAAAAGCACGACAACCCGGGTGCCGGGACGCTCGTTAAATGCCGCGGCGACCGCGCCGCCGGTATCGCCGGAGGTTGCCACCAGGATGGTCAGCGGCTCATTCGCGGCGTCGTGCAAACGGCAGAGACACGCCGCCAGGAAACCAGCACCTACATCTTTGAACGCCGCGGTAGGCCCGTGATACAGCTCCAGCATCTGCAGACTGTGGCGGTAACCCGTGAGCGCCGAGACGGGTATTTGGAAAGCAAACGTTTCGGCCACGATTGCCGGTAATTCGCGTCGCAATTTCGACCCGGCAAAAAATGGTTGCAGCAATAATTCCGCGATTGCCTGGATACTGTCTGCCGCAGCGAAGTGTCGGGGCTCAAAAAGCGGCAAGGAATCTGCGATAAACAGACCGCCATCGGGGGCAATCCCGTGCAACAAGGCGTCGTCGAGTGAGACTGCGGCGCCGCCACGTGTGCTCACGTATTTCATGCCCGGTCTTCCACATATGCCCCGCTGGAATCCATGCCGCTGATCCACGTCTGGCATTCGTAGCCCGAACCGCGACATTTTTGTTCCATCGCCATGGCGATGTTGGCCGCGTCCCCGGCTCGCCCAAGGGCAAAAATACTGGGGCCGCTGCCGGACAACGAACAACCGTACGCACCGGCAGCCAGCGCGGCCTCCCTGACCGCCGCAAAACAGGGGACAGAACTCGCCCGCTGCGGCTCGATGATGACGTCTTTGAGGGAGGCCTTGATCAATTCATGGTCATCGTGTTCGCAGGCAGCAACGAAGGTTGCAAGATAGCCCTGCTGTTCCAGCCACTGCTGCATCCCGTAATCACGTGCCAGTGCCTTTCTTGACTCCGCTGTGGCTATCTGCAAGTCCGGATACAGCAATACGCTGCGGCAGTCGGATGGCACGGATAACGATACGGTGTTCGGCAACAGCGACGCCGGACACAGAACCAGGCCGCCAAACAGACTGGGAGCGACATTGTCGGCATGCAAGCCGCCGCTGGCGAATTTTTCACCCTCGAGAGCGTGCAACAACAGGTCGCCGACTGGCAGAGACTGCGGCAGCAATGCATTGACAGCGACAACCGCAGCCACTGCAGATGCAGCCGAGCTGCCCATGCCGGACTTCAGCGGTACCCCTTTACGGACGATCAGCTCCAGGCCACCGTCGGCACCGCTTGAGTCCCAAAGCGATTGGGCTGCAATCGATGCCGTATTTTCGAGTGCTTCCGGGGACAGCATGGAATGAATTTCGCCGTCCGCATCCCGTACCTCGGCGATGTTTACGCCAGGTTGATCGACCCGCCGCGCTGCTACACGATCACCGACTCCCGCCAACGCCAGCCCCAGCATGTCGAAGCCGACTCCCACGTTGCCGATGGATGCCGGGGCAAATGCACTGACGAAATCGTCAGACCTCATGTCAATATTCCATCGCCGAGATACGACGTCAGACGCAGCAGGTCGCCGAATATACCCCCGGCAGTCACTTCCGGCCCGGCCCCGGGTCCCTGTACGACCAGTGGATTGGCGGCATAGCGCGCCGTGACAAACTGCACGATGTTATCGGTCAGCCGGATGTGCGTGAATGGATGGTCGCTCGCAACCATTTCAAGTCCCACGGTGGCCTCACCGTTTATGCTCAGCCTGGCAACATAGCGCAGCGATTTGTCCGCGGCCTTTGCAGTTTGCAACAACTCGAACATCGCAGCGTCGTTCTCCTGCAGCCGCTCCAGGAAATCGTCGATACGGAGGTCCCGCAGATCTTCCGGGACCAGGTTCTCGACCGGAAAATCACCGATCTCGATCGACTGACCCAGTTCACGGGCAATGATCGTCAGTTTGCGTGCGACATCCATGCCTGACAGATCGTCACGAGGATCGGGTTCCGTGTAGCCGCTGTCACGCGCTTCCCTGACGATCGCGGAAAACGGCTTGCTGCCGTCATAGACATTGAAGAGATAAGCCAGCGTTCCGGACAAAATGCCCTGGACAGAGCGAATCTGATCCCCGGTGTCGATCAGGTCACGCACGGTTTTGACAATTGGCAGCGCCGCACCGACAGTGGTTTCGTACAAATAATGCGAGTTTCCTTCTCTTGCGGCCTGCCGCAGCTCCTCATAGTACTGTTGGCTGCCGCTGAATGCTTTCTTGTTTGGCGTAATGACATTGATGCCGCGCTGCAGCCAGCCGGCATAACGTGCTGCGATGGCTTCGCTTGCTGAGCAGTCGATGATGACCGAGTGCGGCAGGTGATCGGCATGCACGTGTTTTTCGAATTCGTCGAAGTCGAGATCCGTCGACGATGCGTCGGCGCTATTGCGCCAGTCGGCCAGGTCGACCCGACGGTTGGCAAGCAGCATTTTTTCGCTCCGGGCTATGGCGCGGATTCTTAGATCCAGATTGAACTCTGACTCCAGTCTTGCGCGTTGCCGGTATATCTGGTCCAGCAGCGTTGCGCCGACGGTACCCGGTCCGATCAGCCCGATCGACAAGGTCTTCGACGACAGATAAAAGCCAGAGTGCACCGCACGCAGTGCCCTCTCCACGTCATTGCTGTCAACGACAGCGGAAATATTACGTTCGGATGATCCCTGCGCAATGGCACGAACATTGATGCCCGCGCGGCCCAGGGTGCCGAAGAATCTGGCTGCGATACCCGGCGACCCCGCCATGCCATCACCGACGACCGCCACGATGCTCTGCGCCCCGGTCACCTCGACACTCTGAATCTGGCCGCCTGCAAGCTCATCCGCGAATGCTGTTCGAATGACCTCCTGTGCCCGGGCCGCGCGCTCGTGTGGCACAGCAATGCAGATGGAATGCTCCGAGCTTGCCTGCGAAATCAGGGTTACCGAAACGCCGGCGTGCTTCAAGGCTGCGAACAGCCGGTCAGCCGTCCCCGGTACGCCAATCATGCCGGTGCCTTCGACATTGATCAGCGCCATGCTGTCAACAGCGGTGATCCCCTTGATTTGCTCACTGCTGTCCGAGTATTCCTGAATACTACTGCCGGGATGACTGGCGTTAAAAGTGTTGCGGATGATCACCGGAATGCGGTTTGCCACCGCGGGCCCGAGCGTCTGGGGGTGGATTACGTTGGCGCCGAAATACGCCAGTTCCATCGCTTCGCTATAGGATAGTTTTTCGATGATGCGTGCGTCAGGCACGCATCGCGGGTCCGCGCTCATAACGCCGTCGACATCCGTCCAGATGCTGAGCTCATCGGCATCGGTCAGGGCTGCGAATATGGCCGCCGAGTGGTCACTACCGTTGCGTCCCAGGGTGGTTTGCAGGCCCTCCTCATCCGCGGCGATGAATCCGGTGATGACGGCGATGCCGCGATAATCGTCGGGCAACAACTCTCGGCAGCGACGTTTCGATTCCTCCCACAGGACCGACGGTCCCAGCTCGCTGTGACGTACCGTGATCACCTGCCTTGCGTCGACCCAGGTGCCGCCGCGATCCGCGCCGAGCTCACGGGCGAGCACCGCTGCCAGCAGCCGGGCGGACCACAGCTCACCGTATCCGGCGATGATGTCGTGGCTGCGTCGTGGCGCCGATTTAGCCGCGGCTATCGACTTCAGAATATCCTGTATGTCTGCGGCGTCGCTGCTCCACTGGTCCAAAAGCGCGACCAGTGTCTCGCTGCTGACCAGCGCTCCGGCCGTGTCCGCGTACCGCTTTGC
>Ga0255052_10003886_pt1 | contig 10158 bp, 6 predicted proteins | sample JV7_2_21_MG_FD_188632 | JGI IMG/M metagenome (GOLD analysis project Ga0255052, IMG submission 188632) | Seawater microbial communities from Jervis Inlet, British Columbia, Canada - JV7_2_21 | ecosystem: Environmental > Aquatic > Marine > Inlet | place: Canada: British Columbia | collected...
GGTGACTCTGCGAGACTCGAGGAAATCATCGTAACGGCCACCAAGCGCCAACTCAGCATGCAGGACATTCCAATGTCCATCACGGCTTTCACCAACGAGGACATCATTCGCCTTGGTTTCAGGCAGATTGACGACTACGTCGGCCAGATTCCCGCCCTGTCGGCGGCCAGCCGGGAACCGGGGGGTTCCAATGTCATTATGCGTGGCTGCGCCACGTCGGGCGTCGCCTTCGCAGACACCCAGAGCACTGCCGTATACCTGGATGAGCAGCCGATCTCGGTTGCCGGAGTCAACCCGGATCCCAGATTGATCGACATTGAGCGGGTCGAGGCGCTGAGCGGGCCCCAGGGAACATTGTTCGGGGACTCTTCGCAATGCGGAACGCTGCGCATCATCACCAACAAGCCGGACACTGAAGCATTCGAGGGTTGGGTCGACCTGACCGCGATGTCGGTACAGGATGGGGACCAGGGATACGATGTCAGCGCCATGCTGAACGTTCCCTTTGCGAACGACAAAGCAGCACTGCGATTGGTCGGTTTCTACGCCGATGAACCCGGCTATATAGACAATGTCCTTGGCACGAGTCCGAAGGGCGTCATCGAGGACGGTGGAGGAAACGTTTACTTCCCCGGCGGCACATTTGATAACGCGGAGTTCGCAAAATCAGATGTTAACAGTACGACCGTCACAGGTGGCCGCGCCGGCCTGCGCATTCAACCCGGCAAGAACTGGCAGTTCGATTTCCAAGCGGCCTATCAAAACACCGACGCCGACGGTTTTGGTGACACGGACCTACCGGAAAATCATCACGCTGGCGATCCACTCGGCGAATGGGAACAAATGCGCTTTGGCGACGATCGGTGGACGGATGAGTGGTATCAGCTTGCCATGGACATCGAAGGCTCGCTTGGATGGGGCGAATTGACCATCGCGGCTTCGTTCATGAATCGCCAGAACCGTTACGAGGCTGATTCCACGGCATACATGACAGCCTGGCAGGATTTCAATGCGTATTTTCAGGAAGCCTACGGCGCCGGCTGCTGCACCATCTACGACTTCGGCGGCGATCCGCAAGCAATGTCATTCGACAATTCGGACCAGGATCGCACCTCTCTTGAAGTACGCCTGGCCACACCGTCTGATTCCGACAGTCGCTGGAGTGGCGTAATCGGTGCTTTCTATAACAAGTCAGAGGATCACACGCACTTTTCGGCCAACGTAAGGCAGCTGGCGACGGCCGATGGCGTCTATGCCTTCAGTTATCTCGACAATTACGCGTTTACCGAGTTTCGCTGCGTAGGGGGCTACGACGCTAACCCGCCCTACTACTGCGTGGCGCCATACTACGATCCTCTGTCGGCCCAGGTAGGCAATTCTTCACCAACGACTAAATGGTGGGATGGCGTCTACAACTCCAACCTGGAGCAGGTGGCCCTTTTTGGCGAGGTGAACATCGAAATCACCGATCGGTTCAGTGTGACACTGGGGGGCCGCTGGTTCGACATCGAAACTGATCGCACTCTTGAGAACGGCGCGATGATTCCGGCGACTACGCCGTTCACTGTGCAGGGACCGGAAATCAACTGTGATGCCAATGGTCAGACGACACCATCGGGCACAGAAACGACCAACGACCTGTGCTGGACCGGGGTACGAAATACGGCCTCATCGAGTGAAACCGGCTTCGTTCCAAAGGTCACCGGCACGTACAACTTTACCGACGAGAACATGGTTTACTTCACCTATTCAGAAGGTTTCCGCAGGGGTGGCGGCAACGCGGCCCGGCCAAGTTCGATCTTCGGTCAACCACCGCTCGACCAGTTCACTTCTGACCTGGTAACGAACTATGAGATCGGGACCAAGAATATTTCGTCCAACGGCAAGTTCCAGTTCAACCTCACGGCGTACCACATGGTCTGGGACGATATGCAGATTGAGGTTGAGGACCCGACACCGAATATCTTTACCCTGGGCATCGCCAACGTTGCGGAAGCCGAGATCGACGGCGTCGAAGCATTCGTGTCCTGGATTCCGACGGAGCAGATGACGATCGACGCCAGCATCGGCCACAACGATGCCACGTTATCGAAAGATGATGTTCTGTTCGAGGGATCCGGGTCCGAGATTTTTATCATCAAAGGCTCGCGATTGCCGCTGACGCCTGACTGGAAAGCCAGTATCGTCCTGGACTACGCGTTCAGGGGAAAGATCTTTGGCGCGGAACCGTCGCTAAACATCAATTACAACTACACCGGGGAGACTGTCAGTTCGCTCGCAGGCATTGCATCCACCGAGGTCCTCAACCCTGTGCGCACGTCGGATACCTATTCCATAACCAATTTGCGCTTTGGAGTCGGTAACAACAGTTGGAGTGCCACATTATTCGTCAACAACGTGTTTAACGAATATGCCGAGCTGTACTTCAACGACCGCTGGATCCAGACCCGATTGTCGGTCAACCGACCCCGAAATTACGGCATCTCGTTCCGCAAGTACTTCCAATAGAGTGATACCCACCGCCACGGATGTGGCGGTGGGTTCGCCGTCCTGATTGCTGCGCCACAGCGAACCCATGGATATCGAGACACCGCTCCGAGAACTTGGCCCGGTCGATAACAGTCCGCTGGTGGAACTCGTTCTTGCCCAGGAAAAAGACGCCTGGCGAGAGGAGTTGCATCGCCAGGAATCCTACGACGTGCACAAGCAGACCGAATCCATCGTGATGGTGTTCACGGAGCTTGACGACTGGCCGAATATTACGATCAAAAAAGAACCCGGCTGGGATCGACTGGCCAGTGCTGCGTTGCCTGTGATGCACGGCATTATCGGTCAGTTCTACCCGACCGGGGGCACCATCATCCGCGCTATGGCGGCGAAACTACTGGCCGGCGGCAAAATCACATCTCACCGGGATGCACACCCTTCTTTTCGTATGGGTCATAGAATCCATGTGCCCATAACGACCAATCCTCGAGTGCGGTTCATGATTGATGGCCGCCCGTACCGCTTCGAAGTGGGCCAGGCTTACGAGATTAACAACCAGAAAACGCATGGCGTCATGAACAAAGGTACCGAGGATCGAATCACTTTTATTTTCGACTACGTCCCTCCGGAGCAACTCGAACGTATGCGGCGCGGAAGTCAGGACAGCGTGCTGTAACTAGCGTACGGACTAAATAAAAAGATCAAAAAATGGGTGTACGAGATTGGATCGTTACGACTCGATCATAATTGGGGCAGGACACAACGGCCTGGTCTGCGCGGCGTATTTGGCGCAAAGCGGCCAGCGCGTGCTGGTGCTCGAGGCATCCGATTCAACCGGCGGGCTGGCCATGGGTCGCGAATTTCATCCCGGGTTCCATGCATCCATAGCACATTCGGTATGCCACTTCTCGCAGAAGATCGTCAGCGATCTTAATCTCGCATCTCATGGCTTGGAGTCATCGTCGAACCTATTGCCGACGATCGGACTGAGCCCCAACAAGGAACATGTTGTCGTGCACCAAGGCTCTTTAGGTGGAGTCGAAAGCGCCGACGCAAACGCCTATCAGGACTACTGTCGGTTAATGTACCGGTTTGCCGACGCGTTGCAGCCATTCTGGCTGAAGACCATGCCGCGCATCGGTAGTACCGGCATCGCGGACCTGATGACCTTCACACACCTCGGCCTCAACATTCGTCGTATGGGCAAGAAAGACATGCAGGAGTTTCTGCGGGTTGCGTCGTTGCCCGTCCGCGACCTCATGGACGAGTTCTTCGATAATGACATCGTCAAGGCCACGCTGAGTTGGGATGGCCTTATTGGCGCGAAACTAGCGCCGCGATCGCCCAATAGTGCCGTGCTGGCGATGCTGTATCGCATGGCTGGGGAATCCAGAGGTGCGCACACGATTCCAGCGCGCGGAGTTAACGGTCTGGTCGAAGCTTTGTCCGCATCAGCCACTGCATCGGGAGCCGAGATCAGATGCGCCACGACAGTTAGCCGCATCCTGATTGACGGCAGCGCCGATGGCCTGATCGCCACAGGTGTGCAGCTGGCTGACGGTGACAAGGTCGAGGCGGATCACGTTATTTCGGCGACGGACCCACAACGGACCTTCCTCGGGCTCGTCGGCGTCGAGAATCTCGACATCGGCTTTACGAACCGGATTCGGCGGTTGCGGTCCGATGGCTACGTCGCGAAATTGCACCTTGCGCTAAATGGCCTACCGGATTTCGACGGTCTCGAACACGCCGACGCTCGCTTGATCATTGCGCCGAATATGGATGCCATCGAGTTCGCCTTCGATAACGCCAAGCACGGCGAGTGTCCCGAAAATCCGGTCATGGAAATCGTCATCCCCAGTATCCACGACGCATCCCTGGCGCCGGGAGGACAGCACGTGCTGTCGGCGCACGTCATGTACGTGCCGTATCGGCTAAAGGGCGGTTGGAACGACGCTGCCCGTGATCAGCTGTGTGAGCGGACGATCGACACGATTGCCCGGTATGCGCCACGCATCCGCGAGCAGGTTGTTCACCAGGAATTCCTGACACCAGCTGACCTTGAGGAACAATATCGAGTATCCGGTGGCCACTGGCATCACACCGAATTCGCCGTGGATCAGATGCTGATGATGCGACCAACGTATGAGGCCGCACAATACGCCACGCCAATTCCCGGTCTGTTCCTTTGTGGTGCGGGTTGCCATCCCGGCGGCGATATTACGGGCGCCGCCGGGCACAATGCCGCACGTGAAATCCTGCGATGAGCAACTACGACGCAATCATTATCGGTGCAGGACATAACGGGCTGACGAATGCGGCATACCTGGCGAAAGCCGGGCTGAACGTCGTAGTGCTCGAGAAAAACGACTACATCGGCGGCGCTGCCGTTTCTCGTGAAATGCACGAAGGCTGGACCTACTCCAACTGCTCCTATGTCTGCAGCATGATGCGACAGGCGATCCACCGTGATCTGGATCTCGGCCGACATGGCCTGATCCTGGTGCCCTATCTCGGCACCGTCAATTTCGGCGACGGGGACGAGAGGCTGTTTGCCTACCACGATGAGGAAGCGGCACACCTCGAACTCAAGCGGCATTCGCCGCATGACGCAGATGCGATGCATCGCTTTCAGACAGATCTGACGCGCTACTCGCAACTCATCCGTAAGACGTTGATGCGCACCCCGCCGGATCCGACCTCGTTCCGGCCACGCGACATCATGGAATTCCTCTATCTCGCCAGGCAGTTCTGGCGCCTCGGCGAAAAGGAAATCTACGAGTACGTCCGTTTCTTCACGATGAGCGCGGCCGAATACCTCGAGGACTACTTCGAAAACGACCTGATAAAGGCCGCGATGGCCAGCCCGGGCATCATCGGCACGGCACTCGGCGTTTATTCGCCCGGCTCCTCGTATATCTTGCTGCATCACGTTATGGGCGATGTCGATGGCAGCATCGGTGCGTGGGGTCTCGCACGTGGTGGAATGGGCGCCATATCCAGGTCCATCGCTTCTGCGGCGCAAGAGCACGGCGGCGAGATTCGCACCAACGCTGGCGTGCAGCAGGTACTGGTGGAAAACCGCAAGGCCGTCGGTGTCGTACTCGAGAATGGTGACGAGATCCGGGCACGCATCGTTGTCTCCAACCTGGATGCGAAACGCACATTCACTCGCATCATGGATAAGAACGACTTGCCCGAGGGCATTTACGAGAAAGCCCGCAACTTCAAGATTCGAGGCTCGTCCGGCAAGGTCAATATCGCGTTGTCCGGCATGCCGAAATTCACCGGCGTACCGGATAACCGCTACGTCAACCGCGGCGGTCAGGGCTTCACGGGGTCATTGGAAACCATGGAGCGGGCTTACGACTGCTGGAAGCGCGGCCGCTGGTCCGACGATCCGTTTATCGAATCGGTCATACCGTCAGCCTGGGACCCGACCGTTGCGCCGACTGGACAGCACTGGATGTCGAATTTCGTGCAGTACTGTCCGCCTGAACTGGCTGACGGTCCATGGACGCCCGAGAAACGCGATGCCTTCGGAAAATCCGTAGTCGACAAGATCGGGCGCTACAGCCCTGGCTTCAGGGATCTAATAGTGCACATGGAAGTCCGTACTCCACACGAGATCGAACAGGAGATCGGCCTGACGGAGGGCAACATCTTCCAGGGCGAACTTACAATCGATCAACTGTTCTTCAACCGGCCGTTTCCGGGCTACGGGCAATACCGCATGCCGGTTAAGAATCTCTACATGTGCGGATCATCAACCCATCCGGGGGGCGGTGTCTCCGCCGTTTGTGGTGCGAACGCGGCGCGCGAAATCCTCATGGACCTGCGGCGCAACAACACCGTACCCGAAGATGATTTTTATGATGAATAAACTATGACGACGACCGACCCATATGCCGGCGAACGACCAAAGTTGTCAGCTTTCTATCCCAGGGCGAAAACGCTGAATATTCGCGACGCGTGGTCTGTATGGAACGGCTACAAGTTCGCTGACTATTACTACGACGCCGAGTACGAGTATTTTTGCATTCGCAATTTGTGTGCTACGTACGATATTTGCCCGATGCAGAAATACGCGATCACCGGACCGGACGCCGAAGCCATGCTAAATCGCATGGTGACGAGGGATGTCAGGAAGATCGGGCTCAATCGGGTTGCTTACTGCGTTTGGTGTACTGACGAAGGGCGCATGATCGATGATGGCACAATATTCAAGCTATCCGATGACAAGTTTATGCTGACTTGCGGCAGCCCTTGTACTGCATGGCTGGAGAAAAGTGCGTTCGGGTTCGACGACGTCACCGTCACGGATGTGACCGATGCACTTGCCGCGCTATCGCTGCAAGGCCCCACGTCGTGTGCCGTACTTAAGAAAATGGGGCTGGATGGCATCGACACCGCCAAACCGTTCGACATCAGGCACTTTCCGTTTCATGGCGAGACGCTCATGGTCTCGCGTACCGGTTTTACCGGCGATCTCGGGTACGAGCTGTGGATTCCGCGTGTGCTTGGTCTAAAGATGTGGGATGAACTCTACGCAGCGGGCGAAGACTATGGCATCCAGCCCTTCGGTGAGGCGGCGACCAACATGGCCAGACTCGAAGCCGCTTTCATCATGCCCGCGATGGAGTTCAACGAGGCGCTCAGGACCGTGCATTTCGAGCATGATCAGACACCGTTCGAGCTGAGCCTGGGTTGGCTGGTCGATTTCGACAAACCGCATTTCAGCGGTCGCAGAGCATTGCTGGAAGAAAAGCAACGCGGGCCGAAATACACGTTGACCAAGCTCGATATCGAAGGCAACAGGCCTGCCGAAGGCTCGTACATCTATAACAACAAGCGTTGCACCAGGGAAATTGGCTACGTTACGTCAGCCATGTGGTCACCTGCCGTGAAAGCCAACATCGCCCTGGCCATGATCAAGACAGAACACCTTGAGCGTGAGCTCTGGGCCGAGATCTACTACGAGAAAGAACTGCGCCAGTACAGCCGGGTGGCCAAATGCACGCGCAAGACAAAACCATTCTGGACACCGGCCCGGGCGCGTGCAACGCCGCCCCCTGATTACTAATATTCAATATCGTAGCTGACTGGCGGCTTTCCACTCAAACCCGAACAGTGAGCTCGAAGCCACCGTTGAACGGGATCGTCATTGTGCGAAACCGATTGCTTGGGTCATTCACGAATTCGAAATAGTCTCGATACTCTTCAGCGGCTGCGGTCGTGTTGTCACACACCACGATCGCACCGGGACGCAGGCTCGGGGAGACCAGTTCGAGCGCGGGCAGAGCCACATCCCAGATGTCGACCAGCATGAAATCCACCGGACTACCGACGTCCCGTAGCGTCTGCCGAAGATCGCCTTCGCGGAGGTCGATATACTCGCTCAGACCCGCTTCTCTGAAGTTCTCACGGGCAATTGCAACCTTGCCGGGCTCGTGCTCCGTGCCGATCACCACCCCGTTCTCGACCTCGTTGTCGCGTACGGCGGCCGCTAGATACAAAGTCGAGATCCCTAACGAGGTGCCGGCTTCGACGACACGCGTCGCTCTCAGGGAACGGCAAAGCTGGTAACAAAACTCCGCTTTGTCCCGGTCAAGCGCAACCATCTTATCCGACAGGAATCGATGCATATCGTCGTCGCAATAGTTCTCGGGGTCCAGCGATCCCTCTTGCTCTCGTCGCGCAAAGTACGCGTCTGTCCCATCGACTTCCGCATCGCTCTGCGCATGCAAACGATCGAGCAGAGCCTCCAGCTTCGGGTCATTCAGCAGGGATGCCATATTTCGCTTCTCGGCCCGATGGCGAGTAGGCGTTTCGAATATATCGGATCGCGAAAACGCCCAAAGAGATGTAAATGACGCTCCAACTCATCGCGAGCGCCGCCTCACCTGTAAACCAGTCCATCGATCCATCCGCTGACAAAGTTCCGGTCGCCAATTGGTATGGGCGTACGTAGTAGGTAATCAGCAGGAAAGGCATAATCACACCGTTGGCAACCAGGAGCGCAGGAGCCCAAAGCGTGACTCGGGTCTTTCTCGCGCTAATTTCATCGACCGGCATCTCGTGCAACCTGGTTAGATAGGAGACTTCCTCTTCACTCACTATCGTGCGTCGCGATACGGTGATCGTTACTACGAGACTCACGATACCGCCGATAAGTACCGGGTTGAGATAGGATGGAAAATCGATCATGCCGATATACTCAAAGAACTTCGGTACAACGTTAAACACCAAACCTGACAGCATTCCCCAGAACGCAGCAGACTCGGTTATCCGTTTGCTCCAGATGCTCATGAGGCCAACCGGTCCCCACGAAGAGGCGAACACGGTTGCAATAAACGTCGTAAGCCAGAAAATATTGGGTGGAAAGACCAGGGCTGCAACAAGAGCAATACTGCCGAACACAAGCATCATCAGGCGGCTGAAGCGAAGTGTTTTTTTCTCGTCCTGGCTCTTGTAAATGCCGATATCATTACTTGCACTAAAACCGACAAGCGAAAGAAATGTCGATGCCGACGACAATACGGCGGCCATAATGCCGGCCAACATCAAGGCACCCAGCAGCTCCGGCAGCATATTTAGTGAGGCCCAGATTGTGGCGCTTTCGTAGGGCACGATGTCGACTTTACCAAGATTGATGACGCCGCCCATGCCATAAACAATCACCTGCAGCAATGCGACAACCAGGCAGGCGATGATCGCCGCACGAAGCACGACATGTTCGTTCTTCGCCATCAAATGCCGGCTCGATTGCCAGGGACTAACGGCGTAGACAATCATCCAGCTAACATCGATTACCATTGCCCAGATCAGGTAGTCCATCGCCGTTGGCCAATCGGTACCGACGCCAATGACGCCGTGCCAGGACATCAAACCTGCCTTTTCCTCGATGGTTGCAAGACGTTCAATGACAGTCAGCCAGCCGCCAAAGTCACTGACCAGGTACACGGCCGCGCCGAGGCTCGCAAAAGTGAACAGGAGGAACATCAGCGTATCAGTCAGTATGACGCCACGAGAGCCAGAGTACATTGTGAAAGTCGTGTAGCTCAACCACGCAACGATGAGTGCCTGCACGTAACCGAGGTCCGTGAGCTGCGATAACAGGATCGCAGCGCCTTGCGTCACTGCCAGAAGATAGCCGCCCAGCGCCAGGATGATCGTGATCCCCGCCAATCCCTGAACACGCGCACTGTTGAATCGCTTGCCGAAGAAGTCGGCAACCGTCGTCGCACGACTTCTTCGCAGATAGCGTCCAAAGAAAATGGCACCAACGACGTAGCCAACGCACGCTGTTTGTGGAAACAGGACGTACGGCCCCGCCTGACCGGCATACGCAAAGCCGGCTTCACCAAGAAACATCGTGGAACTCATCAGACTCGCGACAAGCGTCCCGACGATGATCAGTGTTGGTGCCTGACGACCGGCGACATAGTAGTCATCCAGTCTTTTTACGCCGCGCCCAGCGTAGTTACCGATCGCAATGTATACAAGAATACTGACAGCGATCGTTGTCGTGTAGATGTCCAAATTAGTCTGGCGATCGCACCAGCCAGGCAGGCGTTTCGTAAACCTCTACTTTCACCTCATCGCCCGCGCTGATGGTCCCAGCCACTTCCACGACGCCAACAACACCGCGGGTGAGTTTTGCCGCCTTGG